>Ga0335080_10001457_pt1 | contig 23129 bp, 23 predicted proteins | sample Lox_Sample_34_FD_206720 | JGI IMG/M metagenome (GOLD analysis project Ga0335080, IMG submission 206720) | Soil microbial communities from Loxahatchee National Wildlife Refuge, Florida, United States - Lox_Sample_3.4 | ecosystem: Environmental > Terrestrial > Soil > Wetlands | place: USA...
AACATTCGTTCTACCAGTTGATCCACCAGGGAACCAAGCTGATCCCCTGCGACTTCATCGCGTTCGCGCAGCCGTTGAATGCACTCGGGCGGCATCACGACATGCTGCTGGCCAATGTTTTCGCGCTGGCCGAAGCACTGGCATTCGGTAAGACGCTGCAACAAGTGAAAGCCGAAGGCACGCCCGATGGGCTGGCGGCGCATCGCGTGTTCGAGGGCAACCGGCCGTCGAACACGATCCTCGCCGAGCGGCTCACGCCGGCAGCGCTGGGGAAGCTAGTCGCTCTTTACGAGCACAGCGTATTTACGCAAGGAGCCGTCTGGCGTATCAACCCATTCGACCAGTGGGGCGTCGAACTGGGCAAGGCTCTGGCGCAGCGCATCATTCCCGAGCTCGAAAGCTCAACCACACCGCAACTCGCTCACGACAGCTCCACCAACGCCCTGATCCGCCGGTACTGCAGGCTCAAGGGGATGTGAGATCGATGGCGGCCAAACGCCTGCTCCTGTTCGCATCGACGACCGGCTACCAGATCCGCGTCTTCGCCGATGCGGCGCGGCGGCTGGGATTCGATCTCAGTCTGGCGACAGACCGATGCCACATCCTCGAAGACCCTTGGGGCGATCGTGCGATTCCCGTGCGCTTCGACCGCACCGAGGAGTCGCTCGAAGCTCTGCGCGGACGTCAGTTCGACGGCGTTGCCGCGGTTGGCGACCGTCCTGCGATCCTGGCCGCCGAAGCGGCGCGCCAGTTGGGTGTCGAGTTTCATGCGCCCGCCGCGGCCCGGGCTTGCGCCGACAAGTACCTGGCGCGCGGACTCTATCGGCTTGCCGGCATGCGCACACCGCAGTTCTTTCGTGCTGCCTTCGACGAAGATGCAGCCGCCGTGGCTCGTCGTGCTCCCTATCCATGCGTGCTGAAGCCGGTAGGACTCTCGGCCAGCCGCGGCGTGATTCGGGCCAATGACGAAGGCGAGTTCGTTGCCGCCGCCGCCCGTATTCGCAAGATCGGCGAGAGCCATTTGCAGGTAGAAAGCTACATTCCGGGCCGCGAGTTTGCCGTCGAGGGCCTGGTGACGCGCGGCATCTTCGAGCCGCTTGCGATTTTCGACAAGCCCGATCCTTTGGAAGGCCCTTATTTCGAGGAGACCATCTACGTAACCCCTACGCGCCAGCCCGAGGTGGTCCAGCGGGCGCTGCTCGAAACTACCGGACAGGCTATCCGCGCTCTCGGCCTATGGCACGGACCGGTCCATGCCGAACTGCGCTACAACGATGACGGCGCCTGGATGCTGGAAACCCATGCGCGCCCGATCGGCGGACTATGCGCCAATGCATTGAAGTTCGAAGGCGGTGTGCCGCTCGAGGAAGTGATCCTGCGGCATGCCGTCGGCGAAGATGTCGGCGGCGTGCGCCTTCAGGATCCGGCCTCGGGAGTCCTGATGATTCCGATTCCGAAGGGCGGCATCTACGAATCCGTGGATGGCGTCGATCGCGCCTCCGCCATACCGGGCGTCGCCGGCGTGATCATCACGGCGAAGCCCGGGCAACGGCTGATTCCGTTGCCCGAGGGATCGAGCTATCTGGGATTCATCTTTGGGCGCGGCGAGACGCCCGCCGAGGTAGACTCCGCCTTGCGGTTTGCCCACGCCGAGCTGCGATTTCAGATTGCGACCGCGCTGGAAACGTTCAGCCCTTCGTCTTAGGTGGGACGAAATCCGGCGGCAGCGCCGCGCCTTCGCCGAAGAAGTACTTGTCCATCTGGTCGATCAGGAACTCCTGGGCTTCTTTGGTGCCCAAGTTCAGCCGATATTCGTTCATGATCATCTTCATGTGCTCGACCCACATCTTCCACGCCTCCTTGGAAACGTTTTCGAAGATCTTCTGGCCGAGCGGATGGCCCTCGAACGGAACTTCGTCCAGACCTTCCATTTCGCGCTGGAACTTCACGCAAAACACCTTGCGCGCTCCCGGGCGAATCGCGTTGTTGATCTGGTTGAAACCGCCCTGTCCACAACTCATGGGTTCAGGATACCAAGGATGCTCTTGTACCGCCGGCCCGCATCGGCCGGGAGCCACGATCAAGGCCTCACAGCCCCAACGAAGGCGCTGGCGAATTTGCCCATCGCTCCCGGTACGCCTGCGTCGTACACGCTCGTGAACTCGATGGAAATGTCTCCCAACCCCGCAGCCGCCAGCTTGGCGCGATACTCGTTCTCTTCCAGCGCACCCGCCACGCATCCCGCCCACAACTCCATGTTTTTGCGGATCTCCGGCGGCATTTCGCAAAGAAAACTGTCAAGAGGGATTAAAATACTCCCGAGCCGCATGACCGACTTCCAAAAGCTCGTCACCCGTTTGAAGCGCCACTACGGCGAGCCGGACCGTCCGCCCGCCAAGGGTCCGTTCGAATTGGTCCTGTGGGAGAACGCCTGCTACTTGTTGACCGACGAACGGCGCGCCGCCGTCTTCGAGGGCCTCCGTCGCCAGGTCGGGTTGGATCCTCATAAGATCCTGAAGGCTGATCGCGGAGTCCTCCTCGAACTGGCCAGGATGGGTGGTATGCGGCCGGAGACGCGCGTGTTCCGGTGGCTGGAAATCGCGCGTATTACGGTCGACCAGTTCGGCGGCAATCTGGATCGCATCCTTGTGGAACCATACGCGCAGGCCAAGCGGGCGCTCAAGCAGTTTCCGAATATCGGCGATCCAGGCGCCGAAAAAATCCTCATGCTATGCGGGATCGCTTTGGGGCTGCCTCTGGAATGGAACGGATCGCGGGTGCTGGTAAGGGTCGGTTTCGGACGCGCGAATCCGAAAAATTACGGCGTGCAGTACCGGTCAATTCAGGAGGCTCTAACAGGACAATTGCCGAAAACGGCCGATGCGCTGGTCCGCGCTCATCTGTTACTACGGCGTCACGGCCAGGAAATATGTCACAATAACGGACCGAATTGCGGGGTGTGCCCCGTGGTGGATAGCTGCGGGTTTCCGAAGTTGAGGCCTACTTATGGCTGCCGCTCTTGCTGAAAAACAAGACGGCCAGCGCGAGGACTCCGACCGCTACGCCGATGTAAGAATACGGGGAATACATCTCCAGCCCCGCATTCGCCTGGGCGAATCCGGCCATAATGTTGTCCCGAAGCTTAGGCGAGATAGCTAGAAAGCCACCCGCCATCGCAAACCATGCTAAGGCGCGGGTCATGCCAATTCGTATTATGGACCCTGATGGGACTAAAGCCTAGTGGCGCTCTCAGGTTTACGTACCATATCCGTTCTGTTACGGGCGCCCCAGATTTGCGTGAAGCCAGTCGGTTGCCACTTGGGAGGGCGAACGATGCTCACCATCGATAGCATGGTTCAGCTGACGCATAGTCGCATCAGTTAGTCTTCCAGCTATTTCTGCCAACGCCTCACTTAGTCGCGGATACCTCGTGAGCGTCTCATTTCGAACTATCGGCGCGCATTGGTAAGGCGGGAAGTAATGCTTGTCGTCCTGGAGAACCACTACATCCAGCACCGATAACATCCCGTCCGTAGAATTGGCCGCGATCAAATCCACCTGGCGGCTCTGGAGCGCCGAGTAAAGCAGACCCAGGTCCATCGTCACCGAAGCGCCGTCCATGCGCAGCGAATAGGTCTGAAGCAGCCCGTCCAACCCGTCCGGCCGTTGTTTGAACTCGTAACCGGCGCCCATTTTCCAGCTGCGAAGTCGTGCCGCGTCGGATATCGTGGCCAGTTTGTTTTCGCGCGCCGTCTCCCCGCGTACCACCATGGCGAAAGTATCATTGAAACCTAACGGGTCCGTCCATTTGAGCCGCCACTTCTCTGCGTAGGCGGACCGCACATTCGCCAGCACCGCGTCGGGATCGCGAAGCACCGGCTGCTTTAGGACCGCTGTCAACGCCGTACCGGTGTATTCGGGATAAAGGTCGATCGCACCGGAGATTAACGCTTCATGCGCCAGGAGCGTGCCGCCTAAGTTGAGCTTTCGTTCCACAGTCACGCCCAGACGCCGCTCGATCTGCTGCGCCAGGATCTCGCCCAGCAGGATCTGCTCCGTAAAATTCTTTGAGCCGACCACAATGCGGTTCGGGCGCGAGCACCCGGCCAACAGCAAAGCTGTCAGGCAGGCGACAATCTTCTTTCGATCCATTCCAGTACCTCATCCGCCAGAAGCGCCATCGCCGCAGCCGGGACTGCGCCCGCCAATACCGTCTTCGAATCGACCATGGAGATTCCGCGGAAAATAAAAACGCCAAGCCCGCCGCCGCCAATCGCCGCGGCGATGGTGGCAGTGCCGATCGTAGCGACCGTGGCGATTCTCAACCCCGCGATGATGGATGGCGCCGCGAGCGGCAGCTCCACTTGCCATAGAATCTGCCGCCTCGTCATGCCCAGCGCGACTGCCGACTCGCGCACGGCCGAATCGACGCCCAGAATCCCCACCACGGTGTTGCGCAGGATGGGCAGCAGGGCGTAAAGGCAAAGCGCGACGATAGCGGTTCGCTTGCCGATTCCGCCGATGGCGGGGATCGGCAGCAGAAAACCGAACAGCGCCAGACTGGGTATCGTCTGCGCGATGTTCGCGAATCCGAGGACCCAGCGCCGCGCAAGGGCGCGACGGGCCAGAACAACGGCCGTGGGCAGGCCGGCCGCTGCGGCGATCGCGATAGTAATGAGCACGAGCTCGATGTGATCCAGCGAAAGAAACACAATTTCGGACGCGAGTTGACGGTTCACATTAAGTCTCCTCCAGGGCGGAAAGGAAAGCTCGCGCTTCGGGCGTCTGCGCGCGGCGGAGCTCGTCGGGCCGCGCCAGCAACTCCATCGCGCCATCTTTGAGCAACGCGATCCGGGTGGCCATCATCAGCGCCTCGCGCACGTCATGGGTGACGAACAACGCGGTCTTGCGAACCGTACGACGCAGCTCCAGGAATTGCCGTTGCAGATCGAGCCGTGTGATAGGGTCCAGCGCGGCGAACGGTTCGTCGAGGAGCAACAGCGGAGGATCGGCGGCCAGGGACCGAGCGATTCCCACGCGCTGCTGCTGGCCGCCCGAAAGCTCCCGTGGATAACGCTGCCGAAACTCGCCGGGGTCGAGACCAACCGCGCGCAGGAGGAAATCCACCCGTTCTCTGATCTTCTCCTCGGGCCAGTTTTCCAGCCGCGGGACTGCTCCCACGTTTGCTGCGACAGTCCAGTGCGGAAACAGACCTGCGTGTTGCATCACGTATCCCATGCGGCGGCGAAGCAGAATCGGGTCCCACTCGCCGGCAGGTTTGCCTTGAAAGCGGATCTCACCCGATGCAGCCGCGACGAGCCCATTTACCGCGCGCAGCAGCGTCGTTTTTCCGCATCCGCTGCGACCCAACAACACGACGGTTTCTCCCTCCGCGACCGTCAGACTGACGTCATGCAGGATGGTGCGCCCCGCGATGATACAGGACAGGTTGCGAATCTCGAGAATCGGATCGGGCGGCAAGCGGGCTAGACCATGTACCCGAGTGGAGGCAGCGCCATGGGCGACAGGTCGAACGGTTCGGGCATTCCTACTATTGAATCAGAACTCTGCCCACATCACCGTGTGATCCGACGCACCCGCCGCCTTGCGCGGCTCCAAATCAACGTCGGCCGCTTTGCACGCCGCGGCCAGGGGGGCCGTGGCCAGAATGTGGTCGATCCGCCATCCCCAGTTGTGCTCGAACGCGTTGCGGAAGTAATCCCAGTAGGTGTATTGCACGCGCTCCGGATAGAGATTGCGGAAAACGTCGGTGAATCCCCACGCGACCGTCTCTTTATAAGCGTTGCGCGCGTCGATGTGGAAATCCGGATCGTTCCCGCGGCGATCCGGATGATAAACGTCGATCGGCTCCGGCGCGACATTCAGGTCGCCCACCCACAGCACCGGCTGGTCTGGCCGGAACCGCTCGTTGAAGTAGCGCTTGATCCGCGCAAACCACTCGAGCTTGAACACGTACTGATCCGTGCCCACCTTGTGCCCCTGCGGAACATACGAATTGACGATCTCCACGCCACTAACGGTGGTGTGGAGCAGCCGGAAGTCCTCACTATCTGGACCTTCATGTAACCCGTACCGCACACATTCCGGCTCCTTGCGGCTGAGCGTCGCCACGCCGTTGTAGCCTTTCATTCCGCGAAAACAGGCGTGGTATCCGGGTTCGCGAATCGCGTCCGCTGGAAATTCATGATCCTGCGCCTTGGTTTCCTGAAGACACAGGACGTCAGGCTGGTTCTTCGCGAGCCATTCGAGCACGAGCGGAAGCCGGCGGCGGATGGAGTTGATGTTCCACGTAGCGATCTTCATTGGTTCCACTGTCGCACGGGTTCGAGCGGCTGGCATATCCTAGACGCGTGGAAAGGTTCACGCGGAACTTGGGGCTGCTGGCCGCCGCGGCAGTGGCGTTGTCCTACGGTCAGCAGCGAGGCGGCCGCGGCGGACCGCCGTTTCAGCCCAAGCAGGAGGAACTCGCGGCAATTCGCGCCAGGAGCGACCAGATCGAGTCGGCAGTCAAGGAATTAAAAGCCAGGCATCGCGATCCCGATCTCGTGGGCGATGTTGAAGTGTACGCCAAAGCTGGACGCTTCCTGCTCGAATTCCCCGAACTGGTCGCCTCGCAAATCGCGATGGACCATGCCGCCACCGTCCTCGATCAGGGCATCGAACGCTCTCGGCAACTACAGGAAGGCAACGCACCCTGGAATTCGGGCAAGAAACAGATCCACGCCTATTACTCCGCCCTTGACGGCTCGGTGCAGCCCTACGCCGTGACCCTGCCGGAGAACTACGATCCATCAAAACCCACGCGGTTGTACGTGTGGATGCACGGCCGCCAGAACAACACCATAGAGACGGAATTCATCTTCAACCAGCAGAACGCCCGCCCCGCGAATCCGCCCGTGGCGGACCAGGGGCAAATCCAGCTCGACGTGTTCGGCCGGGTGAACGGCGCAGGCTGGCATTGGGCCGGTGAGGCTGACGTCTTCGAAGGCATTACGGCCGTAAAGAAGCGCTTCAAAATCGACGACAAGCGGGTCCTCCTGCGCGGTTTTTCGATGGGCGGCGAAGGCGCATGGCACATCGCACTGCACCATCCGGACCAGTTCGTCGCCGCCGAGATCGGAGCGGGCACCTGGTCGCGCCGCGCCGAGTTGCCGGACCTCAAGCCTTATCAATACCCCACGCTGAAGATCTGGGAAAACATGGAGGAATGGGCGCTGAACGGTTTCAATCTGCCCATCGCCGGCCACGATGGCGACCGCGATACCCAGGTCTGCTGCCTGCCGCCTCCGCCCCCGGGAACTCAGACGCGCGGGCAGTTGGAATCGTCGCTTCGTGCGCGCGCGCAACTCGAGCGCGAGGGATTTCAGGCTGAGGGTGAACCCGACTTCTTGCATATTGTGGGAATGCCTGACATTTTTCTGATCTCGCTCGACACCGGTCACGGGACAAGCCCGCTCGTACGACAGCGCCTGGACGCATTCCTGAAGGAGTGGGGCGACAAGGGGCAGGTCTCGCCCGACCAGATCCATTTCGTCACGTACACGACGCGCTACAACCGCGATTACTGGGTCACCGTGGAAGCTCTGGATCGGCAATACGAACGGACCACGGTGAGCGCGGACCGCTTAAGCGGCGGAGCGGAGTACGAAATTGCGACCCGCAATGTGGCGCGCTTGTCGGTCCGCGAAATGGACAAAGCCAGGCAGGTCCAAATCGATGGACAAAAGCTGAAACTCAAAGGCGCCGGCGAGGTCACGCTGGAAAAGACCGCCGAGGGCTGGAAGGTCGATCGTAAACCGCGTGTGCCCGGTCTCCATAAGACCCACGGATTGCAGGGCCCGATCGATGACGCCTTCCTCGATCCGTTCCTCCTGGTGCGCCCCACCGGCGAACCGTGGAACTCTGCTGTCAACCAGCAGGCGCTCCGCTCGCTGGCGCGCTTCGACCGACTCTGGGCCAAGTTTTTCCGCGGTCACCCATTTGTGAAAGACGACAAGAACGTCACCGATGCCGATATGCAGAACTACCACGTCGTGCTGTTCGGCGACCCGGGCAGCAATCAACTGCTCGCGCGCGTAGTCTCGAAATTGCCCATCAAATGGACGCGCGAAACGGTGAAGCTCGGCGACAAAAGTTACCCCGCCGCCGAACACTTCCCGGCGATGATCTATCCCAACCCGCTCAACCCGTCGAAATATGTGGTCCTCAACACCGGCTTGACCATCGCCGACCGTGAATACAACGGAGACTACGGCATGCCGCAGTGGGGCGATTGGGCGATCGTCAAAGTGAAGGAGGGTTCAGACGTTCCGGAGTTGGTCAAAGCAGGCCTCTTCGACGAACTGTGGCATTGGGTAAAGGAGCCCGAAGAATGACTCGCCGAACCCTGATTGCAGCCTCTCTCGTCCCGCAATCCGTTGTTGTGGGGCAGACCCCCAGGTCTGCGCGGGACCCCCAGGTCCCGCCGGTAACCCGCGAGGTAGCTCAATTCATAGCCAGCCTCCAATACTCCACCATCCCGGAAGACGTACTTGCCCTCGCCAAAAAGTCCATCCTGGACGCCCTCGGCCTGGCCCTCTGCGGCTCCGCAGCCGAAAGTGGTAAGCTCACGCGCGCCTATCTCGCCTCCCTGGGCGGCAAGCCAGACGCTACCGTCATCGGATCGACCCTGAACGCCCCCGCACGATTCGCCGCATTCGCGAATGGCGTCTCCATTCACGCCGACGATTACGACGACACCCAACTCGCCGTAGCCGAAGACCGCGTCTATGGCCTGCTGACGCACCCCACATCGACGGCGCTCGCCGCCGCACTCGCAACCGCCGAGCCCCGCGCCGCCTCCGGCCGCGATCTCCTGACCGCATACCTCGCCGGTGTCGAAGTGGAATGCAAGATCGCCGAAGCCATCTCGCCGCGCCACTACGAGGACGGATTCCACAGCACCGGAACGTGCGGCACACTCGGCGCGGCAACAGCTGCCGCGAAGATCGCCGGCTTGAACCTGGAGCCGACACTCCGCACCCTCGGAATCGCGGCCAGCGAGGCAGCCGGACTGCGCGAAAACTTCGGCACAATGACCAAACCGTTCCACGCCGGCCGCGCGGCCGAATCCGGCATCGTCGCCGCCGATCTTGCCGCACTCGGCTGGACCGCCACCGACCATGTCCTCGAAGCCCCTCGCGGGTTCTTTCACGCCGCGGGCGGCGGTTTCAACCCTGATGCCATTCATCAAAAGCTGGGCGCCCCTTGGGCATTCCGGTCCCCGGGCGTCTCGATCAAGCCATACCCTTCCGGCTCGCTCACACACCCCGGCATGACCGAAATGGCCCGCCTCATCCGCGATCACCACATCCGCGCCGATCAAATCGACCGCGTTGACGTGGGCACAAACCGCAATATGCCCAATGCCCTGATCCATCACCAGCCCACCACTGGCCTTCAGGCCAAGTTCAGCATGGAGTTCTGCATGGCCGTCCTTCTGCTGTACGGCAAAGCGGGGTTGCCCGAATTTACCGACGAGGTCCCGAACCGCCCCGAGGTGCGCGAGATGATCTCGCGAGTGCATTTCGGAGTGCATCCCGCCGCGGAAGCCGCGGGCTACAACAAGATGACCACAATCCTGGATGTCCGCCTGAAGGACGGCCGCACCATCTCCGGACGCGCCGACTTCGGAAAAGGCAGTCCTGCCAATCCCATGACGTTCGACGAGGTCACCGCCAAATTTCACGACTGCGCGGCATTCGCGAAGTGGCCGCGCGAAAAGGCGGACCAGCTCGTACAGATGGTCTCCCATCTCGAAGATGTACCCGACATAAGGAGGTTGACGAAATGGCTCGCGTGACCAATGGCCGGCGCTATCGCTCAGCAGACTGGTTCGGCAAAACAGACCGCGACGGCTTCGCACATCGCAGTTGGATGCGCAATCAGGGCCTGCCGTCGGATGTCTTCGACGGCCGCCCCGTGATCGGTATATGCAACACCTGGTCGGAACTCACGCCCTGCAACGCCCACTTCCGCGATCTCGCTGACCACGTCAAGCGCGGCGTGTGGGAGGCCGGCGGCTTTCCCGTCGAATTCCCGGTCACTTCGCTCGGTGAGGCGATCATGCGCCCCACCGCCATGCTCTATCGCAACCTGGCCAGCATGGACGTGGAGGAATCTATCCGAGCGAACCCGATCGACGGCGTAGTCCTCATGTGCGGCTGCGACAAGACCACGCCATCGCTGGTGATGGGCGCGGCGAGCTGCGACATCCCAGCGCTGGTGGTCTCCGGCGGCCCAATGCTGAATGGCAAGTTCCGCGGCCGCGATATCGGCTCCGGCACGGACCTTTGGAAGTTTACAGAGTCCGTCAAGGCCGGGACGATGTCCCTCGACGAATACTGCGAGGCCGAAGCCTGCATGTCTCGCTCGGCCGGTCATTGCATGACTATGGGCACGGCTTCGACAATGGCGTCCATGATGGAAGCGCTCGGCTTGGCGCTGCCGCAGAACGCCGCGATCCCCGCGTCCGATTCGCGCCGCGGAGTGCTGGCGCACATGGCCGGGCGGCGTGCGGTCGAGATGGTCGAGGAGGACCTTCTCATCTCTCGAATCCTGACGCGCGAAGCCTTCGAAAATGCCATTCGCGTGAATGCCGCGATCGGTGGATCCACCAATGCTGTGATTCACCTGTTGGCGATCGCCGGCCGCGTGGGCGTCAATCTCACACTTGCCGACTGGGACGCGCTCGGCCGCGACACTCCCACACTCGTGGACCTGATGCCCTCGGGCCGATACCTAATGGAAGACTTCTACTATGCCGGCGGCGCGCCAGTCGTGGTCCGGCGGCTCGGCGAGCGCGGGCTCATTCATAAGGATGCGGTCACGGTGAACGGCAAGACGATCTGGGACAACTGCTCGGGCGCCGAAAACTGGAACCCCGAAGTGATCCGGCCGTGGGACCACCCCCTGGTCGCAAACGGCGGGATCGCCGTGCTGCGCGGCAATCTGGCTCCAGACGGAGCCGTGTTGAAACCGTCCGCCGCCTCGCCGCACCTCATGCAGCACCGCGGAACCGCAGTGGTCTTCGAAAACATCGAGCACTATCACGAGCGCATCCTCGACGACTCACTCGAAGTGGACGAAAACAGCGTGCTCGTCCTGAAGAACTGCGGCCCCAAAGGTTATCCCGGTATGGCCGAAGTCGGCAATATGGGTCTGCCACCTAAGCTTCTGAAGCGCGGGATCACCGATATGGTGCGGGTTTCGGACGCGCGCATGAGCGGGACAGCATTCGGGACCGTGGTCCTGCACATATGCCCCGAAGCCGCAGTCGGCGGCCCACTGGCGCTGGTGCGCGATGGGGATCCCATTGAGTTGGACGTGTCCGCACGGCGCCTGCACCTCGATGTCCCCGAATCCGAACTGGCCCGCCGCCGCGCGGAATGGCGCGCTCCGGACCCGCCCATGGCGAGCGGCTACCAGCAGCTTTATTGGCGGCACGTGATGCAGGCCAATCTCGGCGCGGATCTCGATTTCCTCGTGGGCTGCCGTGGGAACAAGCCGCCGCGGGAATCGCACTGACGGCCGCCCGGCGACGCATGCATGCGTCGCGAAAAACCGGCAAGTTACTGAAAAGATAAAGGCCCCCCTGCGGAAAACGACGCATGCATGCGTCGTTAGTTCCATGCGTCGCTCCCGTTAACACTCCTCGTACCGCCCGCGTCTTTCCCACAGATCGAACCTGAGGAGGTCGACGATGCGAAAACGTAAGATGTTGTCCATGGCCGCTGGCGCGCTGGCGCTGGCCGGATCTCTGTTCGCGGGAGGCTTCTATTTGCAGCTCGGAACCCCGGATGCCAATCCGCAGGCACAAAAGATGAATGCCGTGTTGGTCATCAAGGCGGCCGGTTGTCACGATCCGGCAAACGCGAAGGTTACGGCGAAAGCGATCGGAACGGTGAACGGCCAACGGCGCGAGATTCCGGTGGACGTCAAGCCGCTCGGCGGGCCGGGCGAATTTGCGATCGCGCAGCAGTGGCCCAAGGAGGGGCGTTGGGTCATCGAACTGGTGGGCCGCAACGGTGAGCAGTTCACCAACACGCTGGTTCCTGCGGGTCCGGACGGGATCGATCGCGCGCACGCAAAATTCAACATGAAGCAGTTTGCGCAGGCCGAAGTGGAGGAACTGCTGAACCCGTAACGCTCCGGTATGATGACCCTCGTGACGATGCCCGTCGAGGCGCACGAAGACGATCCGCTGATCCGCGCCGCGGTGGAAGGTGATCGCGGTGCGTTCGGCGAGTTGTATGTGCGGTACGCGCGCATGGTGCATGCCATTCTCCTGGCGCGCGTGCCGCCTTCGGCAGCCGAAGACCTGGTGCAGGACGTCTTTCTGGCGGCCATGCGCCAGCTTCGCGGCTTGCGCTCGGCGGCTGCATTCCGCGGATGGCTCGGCGCCATCGCTCGCAATCGCGCCATGGACTATTTCCGCGGCGCGAAGCACGAATCGCCGTTGGACGAAGCGGTGGAGCGGAAACATGGGACGGAACCTTCCAGTCACGATATGCTGGCAGCGCTGGAGGCGATCCGCAGTTTGCCGGAAGCGTATCGCGAAACCATGATGATGCGGCTGGTGGAGGGAATGACGGGGCCGGAGATTGCGGACCGGACGGGGCTCACCCACGAGTCGGTACGGGTGAATTTGTGCCGCGGGATGAAGATGCTGCGCGAGATGATGGGTGCGAAGCCGGGTGGAAAGGAAGAGGCATGAACGAGGATTATTTGTGGGATCGTTCCTCGCCGCCCGATCCGGAAATTGAAAGGCTGGAACGGACCCTCGCGCCGCTGCGATATCGAGTCCGGCCTGAACTGACCGGACATGCGCGTCCAACGCGGCGGCTGGTTTGGGCGGCGGCCGCGGCGATCGTGTTGGTGGGAACCTCGATTTGGCAGTTCAGCATACGTCCATCGGCGGTGACCCCGTGGCAGGTGGCGAGCGTCGATGGAGCGGCGCAGTTGGGGGCGAGCCGGGCGTCGGTGTCGATGGCGCTGCGCGTGGGGCAGTGGGTCCGGACGGGCGCCGGTTCGCAATTGACGCTCCAGGCGGATGAACTCGGAAAGGTGGATATCGGCCCCGAATCCGAAATGCGCGCGGCCGGCGGCAGCCGTGTGATGCTGAACCGCGGTCAACTGCACGCGTTCATCTGGGCTCCGCCACGCGAGTTCGTCGTGGACACGCCGTCGGCGCGCGCCGTCGACCTGGGCTGCGAGTACACGCTGAACGTGGACCAGTCAGGCAATGGCCTGCTGCGCGTGTCGATGGGCTGGGTTGCCTTCAGGTTCGGCGATAACGAATCGTTCATACCAGCGGGTGCGGCTTGCGTGACGCGGAAGCAGCAAGGCCCCGGGATTCCATATTTCGAGGATGCGCCGATCGAACTCCGGCAGGCGCTCAGACGTTTGGGGATTGGCGACCGCTCGGCGCTCGGCGCGGTGCTGGCGTCCGCGCGGCCGAAAGACGGGCTCACGCTATGGCATCTGCTGACGCGTGGGCCGGAGGATGACCGCGCTGCGGCGTTCGATCGATTCCGGCAATTGGAATCGCTACCGGCGGAAGTGACGCGCGAGAGCGTGCTGCGACGCGATCCCGGCATGATCAACAAGTGCTGGGACGCACTGGATCTCGAGAATACGCAGTGGTGGCGCGGGTGGGAACGGGAGTGGAAGTAGGACCGTCAACTCCCGCTATCCTACGCGACCTTGGAAGTTCCGCCACACGAGAGTCACGGCCTCCCGTAAATGAACAGGTGCGGCTTCGTCGGAGGGTCCGAATTTCCGCGCCGATACCAGACTTCGACGCTCTCGATATTCCGGTCGCGGCCCGGCAGATCGAGGGGACGCGTTTCGGATCCCGGCCGAATCTTCGATTGAATGTAGATCGGAACGGAACTGCCGTTGCCGAAATGAACCACCACGCGTTGGAACTCCACCGTGGCGTTCTCCACTTTCAGGCGAATTGCCTTGAACTCGCCCTTGGAAGCGGTGATTGTGATGTGTTCGTGATCCTGGGAGCCGTCGACTAGCGATTCGCCCAGGTATTCCCAATTGGAGCCCGGCTGTGCGTACGACGCGGGGCCCAACCATAGCAGCAGAGACAGCGGGATTGCAGCACAGAGCAACTTCTTGGCACCCATAGCGTCTGCGATTATAGGGCGCCCTGAGCCGAAAACTAACGGTTAATACTACCAGTTAAGGTCTGTTCCCGAAGGTTATCAGTACTATCCGGCCTACCGCACTGCCGGGAGTCTGAGCCGCCGGCTTCAACGAGGGTTACTCTTCCAAAAGCGGCACGCCCGGTCCGGATCCCGGGGTCAACAGCCCGGTCTTCACATAAATAAGCAACTTATCGCGCGTGTCCTCGATATCCAGGTTGCGCATTGTGAGTTGTCCGATCCGGTCCTCGGGCGAGAACGCCATATCCTCGTTCTTTTCCATCGTGAGCCGCTCGGGCTTGTAAGTCAGGTTCGGGCTGGTGGTGTCGAGGATAGAGTAGTCGTTGCCGCGGCGGAGTTCCACGGTTACCTCGCCCGTGATCGCGCGCGCAACCCAACGCTGGGCGGTCTCGCGCAGCATCATGGCCTGCGGGTCGAACCAGCGGCCCTGATAGAGGAGGCGGCCGAGGCGACGGCCGTTTTCGCGATACTGCTCGATCGTGTCCTCGTTGTGGATCCCGGTGAGCAGGCGTTCGTACCCGAGGAACAGCAGCGCCATCGCGGGCGCTTCGTAGACGCCGCGGCTCTTGGCTTCGATGATGCGGTTCTCAATCTGGTCGCTCATACCAAGGCCGTGGCGGCCGCCGATCGCGTTGGCGTCGAGCACCATCTGCACCTGGTCGTTGTAAGTGACGCCGTTCAATGCCACGGGCATGCCTTCTTCGAAACGGATCGTGATTACTTCGGGCTTGATCCCAACCTGCTCGCGCCAGAACGCCGCGCCCATGATGGGCTCGACGATCTTGATGCCGTTATGCAGAAACTCGAGGTCCTTGGCTTCATGCGTGGCTCCCCATATGTTCGAGTCGGTGGAATAGGCCTTCTCTACACTCATGCGGTAGCCGAGACCCTCGCGTTGCATGTACTCCGACATTTCCTTGCGGCCGCCGAGTTCGTGAATGAAGAGCGGGTCGAGCCACGGCTTGTAAATACGAAGGCTGGGGTTAGCCAGCAGTCCGTAGCGGTAAAAGCGCTCGATATCGTTGCCCTTGAAGGTGCTGCCGTCGCCCCAGATGTGGACGTCGTCCTCCTTCATGGCGTTCACGAGCATTGTGCCCGTGACCGCGCGGCCGAGCGGCGTGGTATTGAAATAAGGCAGGCCTGCAGTGGAGATGTGGAAGGCGCCGCATTGGAGCGCAGCGATCCCTTCGGACACGAGCTGTTTGCGGCAATCGATGAGGCGGGCTTTTTCGGCGCCGCATTCCAGCGCGCGGCGGGGGATATTATCGTAGTCGGTCTCGTCGGGCTGGGCCAGGTTGGCGGTGTAGGCGTAGGGGATCGCGCCCTTGGCCCGCATCCAGTGGATGGCGGCGGAGGTGTCGAGCCCGCCGGAGAAAGCGATGCCGACCCGTTCACCAGCGGGGACCTTCTGCAGGATATGTGCCATTTCACTCCACTGTAGGCGATTTACGCGACCACATGCTGAGGTCGCCCTTCCAGGAACGCCCAGATGTTTCGGACGGCGAGGCGCAGGCCGGCTTCCAGCGCTTCGGGTGTGATCCCCGCGCAGTGCGGCGTCAGGACGACGTTCGGCAACGTGGTGAGCGGATGGCCTTCCGGTAGCGGCTCGGTCGTGAACACGTCGAGCCCTGCGCCGGCGAGGCGGCCCGATCCGAGGGCCTCGATCAGCGCGGACTCGTCGACAATCGCGCCACGAGCGGTGTTGATCAGAATCGCGCTCGGTTTCATCATGGCGAACTGCGCCCCACCGATCATGGCCGTCGTCTCTGGGGATAGTCGCAGGTGCATGCTGATGACGTCGCTGGTGCGGTAGAGTTCATCGAGCTCGACCATCTCGACGCCGTCGATCCAGCGCGGGTGCATGGTCCAGGCGACCACCCGCATGCCGATGCCGCGCGCGAGTGCGGCGAAGCGACTGCCGATTGCGCCCAGCCCGATCACGCCGCAGGTTTTTCCATGCAGTTCGGTGGATCGGCCGCGGGGCCACCCGCCGTGACGAGTGGCAGTGTCCACCTGCGGGATCCGTCGCGCCACCGCAAACAGCAACGCCAGCGCGTGTTCCGCTATCGAAGTGGCGGAGACAGCGGGCGTGTTCGTCACCGTTACGCCTTGGCGGGCGGCGGCAGGAAGATCGATGTGGTCTGTCCCCGTGCCCCAAACCGAAATCAGCCGCAGGTGCGGGCAGGCGTCGAACACGCGCGCGGTGAACTTCTGCGACGCGCGGATGTTCAGCACCAACTCGGCCGAAGCGATACGCTCGATCAGTTCGTCTTCGTTTGCGGCCAGCGTGTCGTGGTACACCAGCGTCGCGCGGCCGGAGAGTTCCGGCCAAGCGGCGCTCGACCGCAGCACGGGCGGTGCATCGTCAGGAACGTAAATTTGGGGCATCCGGAGGCCCCATTGTAGCCTTGCGGCGGCGGAGTTTCAGCGCCACAGCGCTCAAGCCTGCAACACCAAGCAGCCACGTTCCCGGCTCGGGCACGGCATTAAGCGACACGGCGTCGACCAATCCGCCAAGCGAATCGCTTGTTCCCGCCGCCTGCAGTCCCAAAACATGGTCGCCCGCCAACGCATCGATCTGGAGGTTCTCTACGGACCACGTGAGTTGGGTCAAGCCGACGCCGCTCTGCCCGAAGGTCCCGATGATGGTTCCATCCCAGAGCACTTGAACGATGGCGGACGAGGCGGCCAAGCCAGGCCGCGGCGAGTACGCCAGCGACAAATTGTACAGTCCATCGGCAGGAATCGTGATCGTCTGCTGAATTCCCGTGTTGGCGGTGCTGTCCAACTCGAGCTGCTGGAAGCCGTCGAAAGCCGGCTGCAAGTCATTTCCGGCGATGCGATCCTGGATTTCAATGGACGGCCCGAAGAACCTGGTCCACCCCGTAATACTACTGAACAGGGCGAAGCTGTTCTGCGGAATGTCAGGATCTTCGAAGCTCCCGTTCACCACCAGGCTAGCTTTGGCGGGACAAGAAAGCGCCAGAATACAGGCCAGAAGCATCAAACCGCCGCACAGCCCTGCCGGTATGCGGGTCCGCGGTCGAAGTACAAGTTGAGTCAAGCTTTCCATCTCCTCCTCAATACCCCTCAATGAGCCTTGTTTCTTGAATGGGTGACTATCCGCGACACAAACGCACGGATTTGTTTGCCGGTGTCGCCAGGCAAGGAGACTATCATACAGCATTCCTGTTCCAATCGCGTGAAGTGGTTACCGCGGCGCGCCAGACCCCCATGATAGAATCGCCTCGGTCTATGGGGGCGAGGAAGGGCGGGCATTGACCAGCGCGGCGCGCGCCCCGGCTCACGAAGCGCTGGTCCGGCGGCGGTGGCTCATGACAGCGCTGCTCTCCGTTGCGGGGCTGATCAACTACTTCGACCGAACCATCGTATCCGTAGCGCTGCCGGTAATTGCCGCCGATCTGAACTTACGCCCCGCTAAGTTGGGCGTACTGTTGTCGGCCTTCTTTTGGTCTTACGCGCTGATGCAGGTCCCGATTGGCTGGCTGTCCGACCGTTTCAACCTGCGCTGGCTATATGCCGGGTGCTTCGCACTCTGGTCATTGACCTGTGGATTTACAGGTTTCGCGGCGAGTCTCGGCGTTCTGATTCTGCTGCGAATGCTGCTGGGGCTCGGGGAATCCATTTACCTGCCCGGTGCGATCAAGATGGTGAGCGTAACGTTCCCCGCCAGCGACCGGGGTTTCGCGTCCGGCCTGGTGAACTTCGGTACGCGCGCGGGGCTGGCGTTTGGCGCGCCGCTGATCGCGGGGCTGGTTACGCGATTCGGGTGGCGCAGGTCATTCTTCATTTTGGGATTCACCGCACTGGTCTGGCTGGTTCCGTGGCTGGCTTCATTCCCGCGTGGCGCCAGTTCGGCGAGTCTGCCGGGGAGCAGGGCGCGCCGCCTGGTCGGACACGTCAATCGCAATCTGCTGGGGATGAGCATCGCTAATATCGGCTACGGATATTACTTCTATTTAATGGTGACCTGGTTGCCGTCTTACCTGGTAAATACTCGCCATCTTACGTTGCAGGCTGCTGGGAGATATGCCGTGCTCCCATATCTGATCTTTGCCATCGGCGAACCGGTCGGCGGATGGATCGCGGACCAGTTGGTTCGGGCCGGATGGGAGGAAGTGACCAGCCGTAAGGTGATCATCGCGGCTGCCTATCTCAGCAGTATCTTGCTGATCCCCGCGGGTCTGGCGCGCGACAATCACTCGGCTCTGCTCCTACTCGGGGGCGCGTCGCTCGTGGGACTCTCGACAGCCAACATCTACGCCGTCGCCGCCCCGCTCATCACCGGCCTGATTATCGACCGGACGGGCTCGTACTTTCCAGCGTTTGTGGTCGCGGTGGCGGCCCTTCTGGCAGTCCTGCCGGTGTATTGGCGAATGGTGAAGGCATAGCTCGGCCTCCACCCGGTTCAACGCCCGCGTTCCGCCGCTTCGACGCTATGCGTCGGATCTGCCCCAAACCACGTTACGTCCGCGGTCGGCCCATAAGTTGACGGAACACTCCTATTCAGCAGCCGCAAATAGACCGTGAGCTGCGTCCGATGATGCGCGCTATGCAGCACCCGGCGCCAAAACACCCAGATGCGTTCGCGCCGCACATCAAAGAAATTCGTGGTCTCGAGCCAGTCATTCTCGCGCAACGAGGCCAGCCACTTCACACGACCTCCCGCCAGTTTCAGCAGACGTCGCGTGTACGCGTGGATCGTCGGATCACCCGGCAGCACCTCGGACGCGGGCGGTTCGGGGCATCCGAGGAACTCCGCAAAGAACCGCCGCTCGGACAGGAGTTGATGTTTCACGATTTCTTCCACCGTGCTGGAGCGTGGATGTGGGCGCCAACCCAGATCGTCGTTCGCGAAAACACGCCATACCGACGCGGTTTTATTGGTTTCGCTCGCATACGTGTCCACCAGGTGTTGAAAGATCGCCGTCGACGCACGGGGCACATCCTGTTCGGCAATATAGATCGGATCAGGGTGCATTTCGGTCATCCTCCGTCTCTGTAGAAGAATACAACGTCACGCGAAACAGAAATCACGTTCTTTTACAGGCCCAGTGTGCTTGATCACGGGCGCCGGTCGTCCTAATATCGGAGAACAAGGCCTGTATATAACCGAAGCAACGATCGGAAGGAGTACCGATATGAGAGTTTCGCGGAGGAATCTGCTGCAGGAAATCGCAGCGGGCGGTGCGTTGGCCGCAATTCCATGGAACCTGCTCCAAGCCCAAGCGCAGCCCCAGACGCCACCTAACGAGGACCAAATTCGCAGTAGTGATTTCTGGAGCACTTATTACGACAGCTTCACGGCTTCACGCCGCGCCCTCAAAGAAGTCGAGCCCGCGCAAGGTAAGAAGATCCAGGTTTATTACTGGGACAAGGAAGGCCTGCGCGATGCCCACCGCCTCAAAAAGGAAGAGCTGCTGGACCATCCGGGCGACGTGAGCGTCGATGTGATGCTCGGGCAATTTCGGCCCGGCAGAGAGGATTTCGGCAAAATTCGCAAGTACACATCTACGCAGCTGCGCGTCGAATGCGTCCAGACCCGGTCATTTCTGAATTTGCTGGCGCCCGCCACCTGGGTGGCTCTTGCATCCCTGTTCACGGACCAGGCCGGACGGCTCCCGTCGCTGCAGCAACTGGGCTTTCAATCGCCAAACCTGATGAGCGGTGCAAACCGAGTGGTTTTGCCCGGGGGCCTGGGAAAGTTTTCGGTCAACGTATCCTCCATGGCAAAAGAGTCGAAGCTGCACGCCATCTTGCGGAACGGTGTGAAGATCGGCGGAATGCTTTCACCGTTTCTCGGACTACCTGCCATCAGCATTCCTGCGGCGCAGACGTTTACGTCGCTCTACAGCCTGTTGGAGGAGAGGGCTTCGTTTATTATGAGCAGCCCGCTGGTCTCCGCGGCCGCCACGCAGCGCGCCGTGGATGATCCCGAGTTTCCGCAGAAGTATTTGCCGCTCAAAACCGGCGAATACGTGATTATTCCCGAAGCGCATCTGGCGCCGTTCCAGGCGCGGTTGCCCGATCTGAAGCTGAGTCAGGGTTACGTCATTGATCCGGCGTTGGACAAGGGACAGCCGCTCGACCGCATCGCGCAAGAGGCCATTCCCGACGTCACGTATTTGTCGCTCAAAATGACGGTGCGGCTAGTAGATCTTTCTCTGTCCAGGGAGGAACCATCTGACCGAACCGGGGGATCGCCCAATGGACCGGGGCAGCAGTCTGGTACGCAAAAATCGAGCGCTGGCGGCGCAAAAGCGCCATCTAAGAAAAAGTAGACCGCCACGGCGTTTCGTCGCGCTTTGCGGGCTCACGTGGGCGATCTGCGCCGGCGTTGCGCCCGGTCGAGCGGAATCCGGATGCCAGCCCATCAGGCGGGCGCTGGTGGTCGGAATCAATACCTATGTACGGCCGACCGCTGGAAACATCCCGACTGGCCGGCGTTTTTCGAACCTGACGGGCGCAGTGAATGATGCACGCGAGTTCGCGGCCTTGCTCCAAAGTAACCAGTTCGATCGCGAGAACATCAAGCTCTTACTCGAGCGGGATGCCACTGCGCGGAATATTCTGGACAGGTTTGGCCGCCACCTGATCGACGCGTCCACCTGCAGGGGGGACATCAGTGTGTTCTACTACTCCGGCCATGGCTCCGAAATCCGCAACGTGGCGCGGCCGGCGAATTCGGTTGACGCGTTCGACCAGACACTCGTCCCCTACGACGCGCCCGACGGCGCCCCGGATATTCGTGATAAGGAACTTGTCCGTCTGTACGCTGCTGCAGCGAGAAAAGGAATCACTCTGACTGTGATCGCCGACAGCTGCCACAGTGGAGGACTGAGCCGTGGAGCCGCGACTTTCGCTCGCCCGAAGGACCTGGCGCCAGATGGCCGGGTGGTGAACGACCCTGGCATTCGCGAGGATCCCACACGCAAGTCCTCCGAATACGCTACGCCGGTGATGGTGCTGGCGGCTGCGTTCGAGAAGGAGGTCGCATGGGAGGACGACACCGGGGACGAGCCGCGGGGAGCGTTCTCGGCGGCGCTCTTCGAGGCGCTGAAGAACCACCCGCCACACGATTCAATCGGAGCGATTTTCAGCGATATACAGGCCGCCGTCGCCGGCCGCTTTGTGGATCAGCATCCACAGCTAATCGGTGAAGGGCGTGCCCGGCTCGACCTGTTCGGCCAACCGGCGGATCCGACACCGGGCGTCGTGGCCCGATATCTGCGCATAAGCCCCTCGGGCGCGCTCGTCATGGATCATGGGACCGCCTCTGGTGTCTATCCACGTTGCGAATTCCAGCGCAGCGCCGGCGCGCGATCGGACTTGCGCATTCGGGTCACCGAGGCGCGGCTGGCCGATTCCGACGCCGAGGTGGTCACTGGCGATCCAGGCTTACTTCGGCCGGGCGACCGCTTCGAAATGGTCCGCTGGGCCGCTCCTGACCAGAATGCGCTGTCGTTTTACTACGCGCTCGACGGGCCACCGCTGGAGGAACTGGTGCGGGTCGCCGGAGCGCTGAGGAATCTGGAATCGGCAGGCGTTCGCATCGTAGCGGATCCCGCCGGCGAGACACCGAATTTCCAGGTCTGGTGGATCGGCGGCGAGTGGAAGCTGCTACCTGGGCGAAGTCTGGGCACGAAGCTCGATCCTGACGCTCTGAGGCGCTGGGTCGCGCGGGGCGATTCGCTGTTCGTCAATTTTCCTCTGCCTGTGCAATGCGCCCCTCGGGTCGGGCTTGAACCGCGCGCCGCGAGCGCGGCGGAGTACACGCTGGTAGGGCGCTGGACCGGCGAAGAATTCGCCTATGCGTGGGTCCGGCCCGGGGCAACGGATAGCGATCAGCCGAAGCTGAACATGCCAGTGCGGACCGATTGGATCGGCAGTACGACGCCTGGGTTCGAAAGCGCACTCGCCTCCAAAGCGCAGCAACTGAATCGGATCAAGAGGTGGTTGACGCTGGAGCCGCCGGGCGGCGGCGTGCGAAATGCGTTCCCGTATCATGTATCGCTGCGCAAGGTTGGGGCCGCGCCCGGCGGTGAAGCAGGTGGGACCGAAGCCGGCGAGCAGTATAAAATCTGGCTCGCGGCTGCGGAATCCGACCTTACCGCAGCATTGAAATCCGGCGGTGTTGAGCAGCGCTGGGTGTATGTCCTCTCGCTCGACCGCGACGGAACGGTTCGCCGCATTATTCCTGCGGCAGATGGTAACGTGGGCAACCTGGCGCCACCAGCCGGTGAGCATCCGAACGAGATCGCCTTGACCGACGATCCAGCCGACCTTTCCATCGCCCCGCCATACGGCCTCGACACGCTGATCCTGCTGACCTCGGCCACGCCCATCGACCCGCGGGTGCTGCCGGCCGAGGGCGTGCGTACCAGGTCGGAGTTCCGCGGCGGAGATCCGCTGTCGGCTTTGCTGGGCAATTTCGGAGCGAGCGGGCGCCGAGGCGAGCCGCCCGAAGTTCCACTGACCTGGTCGATTGAGAGACACACGTTTCGCTCCGCGCGGAAATGAGCGAAGGAGGTTTCGATGAGGCCGTCCGTTCTGCTGATCCTGACGATCGCGCCAGCAATGCTGTGTGCGGACACCGCACGGCTGCAGTTGCATAGGCCGGTGGAACGCGAATTGCCCGCCGGGGAAAGTCATGTATTCAATGTTGCGGCGAAAGCAGGCGAGTTCATCCAGGTGAAAGTGGAGCAATTGGGAGTCGAGTTGGTGGTAAGCATCCTCGATCCGGAAGGTCGCTCAATCGTTATTGTGGAGGATCTGCGCGGCGAGTTTGCCCTTAAGACTGCGAACGTCATTGCCCAAAGCAAAGGCCGTCACCACGTCAAGGTGACGACGGCCCCAGACCTGCGAGTGAGT
>Ga0335080_10001459_pt1 | contig 23124 bp, 24 predicted proteins | sample Lox_Sample_34_FD_206720 | JGI IMG/M metagenome (GOLD analysis project Ga0335080, IMG submission 206720) | Soil microbial communities from Loxahatchee National Wildlife Refuge, Florida, United States - Lox_Sample_3.4 | ecosystem: Environmental > Terrestrial > Soil > Wetlands | place: USA...
GAAAAATCTCCCAAATGTCTTTCAGCGACTCGAAGTGATCGCGGCGGTCGCCGAGCACGTGGACGACCCGCACGATGCCCCAGCCCTGCAGTTCGCGCAAGCAGGTGCTTACGTTGGAGCGCGCTACGGCCAAGATGCTCGAAATCTCGTCCGCTGGTATAGGCACTGGCGAGAGGTAGAGCAGGGCATGAACTTGGGCGACGGTGCGGTTGATGCCCCAGCGGGTGCCCATTTCGCCCCAGTGGAGGATGAATTTCTGGGCTACGGGAGTGAGTGTTGCTTTGGTATGGTCAGTCATTTCTGTCATTTCTATCTGTACAGAAATTACCGTAAGTTGTGCTCATCTGTCAATCGGCATTCAAGCTCGACCTGGAGCCTGTCATGCCACAGCCGCACACCTGTCCTTTTTGGGATTTGGCTTCCTATTTACGGGATATGTGCGTTTTGGCAGAGTCATTTGTGCCTGTCGAGGCATCGCAGACCAAACCATGACCTCAGCCGCCCTAGAAACAGTGTCGAAAACGCGAGCCATGCGCGCGGTCGTTGGGACAGCATGTGCTCTGCTCATCGCCTGTGGAATTTGGGCTGCGCCACAGGCCGGGAACAGCTCTGCTGCGCCCAAATCTGCGAAGCCGGCAAGAATTGCAGCAGATACGAATGACACAGCCAGCGAATCGCTTGCGCCGGTGGTCTACAAAGACGACCAGCTGCCCGGCCTGCGCGGCTATCAATACACATTTTTGGGGAACGCGTTTTTCATCAACGAGGATGGCTATCTGCTCACGGTGGCGCACGTGTTGGACACGTTCGTAGAAAGCGGCCAGCCACCCTACATTTTGGTCAGCCGGGCGAATGCTCCGCCCCGACTGATCCAGGTTGTGGTGATCGCCAAAGATGCGGCGCATGACGTAGCGATTCTGCGCGCCAATACCAACCCCTTCGCGGTGGCGGCGAACTACTCGGTGGCCTTTGTGAAGCTTTCTTCGGCGCAGCCGGTGCGGGGAGAATCCGTGTTGGCGCTGTCGTTGCATCCCAAGCAAGCGCAGTACGCACAAACTTACGATTTGCCGCGTGAAGATTCGTCCCCGGGAACGGTGCTGTCTTTGGAGTCGACACAACTCGCCAAGTCAGCGGCGCCGCCGGAGGTGTTTCTGCTTAGCCACGCTGTGGTGAAAGGGCAAAGCGGCTCGCCCGTAATGGATATCCAGACGCACGCCGCAGTGGGCTTGGTCGAAGGCATCTGGTTGCGCGGCACGTCTTTTTCGTTGGCGCGCGCGAGCACAAAAACCGCAGGTGCTCCCGGAGCAGCGGTCCCCATCCAGTATGCCCTCACTCTACTCAAACAAAACGGCGTAGTCTGGCACGCCGCTACGCCTCCTACTTCTGCACCTACTTCGTCAGCCCAGTAGCGACCCGCGGAGATTGGAGCAGCCCCCGAATCAGACGGGACGAACTGGGCCGAGCTGTCGCGGCCGCAAGCTGCCTCGCTTCTGCAATTTGCAAGGCAGTACGAAATAACACCGTGCAGACGAAGACTCGCAGCTGGTGACAACTGGTACGTCGAAGGGTAGCCGCGGTCACTTACATTCTTGGTTCGACGATTTATAAATGAGCCGCAGAAGGAAAGAGATCGCGAATTGAAGCGAGCTGCTAAAGCTGGACGGTCGAAGTACTGAAGGAGGGCTAAGCAGCTCCACCCGCCGCAGACGGAGAGAGCAACCACGGCGGGGCTGACCTTCGCGATGTCCAGGACTTGCTGCCGGGGCGGTACATGGGCACCAAGCGTAGCGAGAGCGCCTTGCGTTTCGACGCGCCGGCCTTCTCGGCCGGAATAGCTGAGGCTCCATGTACCGCCCCAAAGTTGTTTTCTGGCAATTTTCTCTGAGCAATCCAAGGGGATTGGGAGGGGTTGCAGGAGGTTGGTATGACAAAACTGGTGTTGAGGGACAACATGTATGAGGACCTGTTCGACTTCCGCCGGGAATTCGACAAGATCTTCAACCGCATGTTGACGGTCACGCCCTGGGCAAAGGAAGAAGCAGGTCCGTGGACCGCATTCAATTTTGTTCCGGCGATTGAGACGCAGGTGGACAAGGAAGCAAAGAAGTACACCTGCAAAGTTTCTCTGCCGGGGATCGAACCGAAGGAAGTCCAGATCAACGTGCTGGGCAACATTCTCACCATCGCTGGAGAAAGGAAGGTCGAGAAGAAGACGAAGGAAGCGGAATACTTCCATGAGGAGTTTGCCTACGGGAAATTTGAAAGGACGATTGAACTGCCCGAGGGCGTGCTTCCCGAGAAGCTGACCGCGGAATTCGTAAACGGCGTGCTGGAGATCAGCGCGCCGGTGGCAGCTGTGGCGCTGCCACGGAAAATTGAAGTAAAGACGGTTACCCCAGTGGCAAAACAGATGGCCGCGTAAAAAAACGCGGACTAGCGAGGCCCGGTCCGGTGTGTCGGACCGGGCCTTTTTCGTTGTTGAATGAGGTTTGCTGAAGAGACTGAGCTGCAGCTACGGTGCGGGGCTGGCTTGGGGCAGGCCGAGGGCGTCGAAAGCGTCTTGCCCATGAACCCAGCCTTCTTTGCCGTCGATGCGGGTGCGCAGCCAAAGGTCTTCGAAAGTACATGCAACGCGCTGCCCCTGCGGCCCTTCGTTGCGCCAACGCACAAGCGCCAGCATCTCCAGAAACTCGATGCGCTTGCTCGGCGTGATCATGATGTTCTCCGAGCCTTCCGTATTCCCATCGGGTCCGACAAAGAGTTCGACGTAGGGTAGGTCCGCATCAGAGGACCGGGGTTTCGCAACGGCTTGCACTGGCATGATGCAGCCGCTTTCCGTCAACGTGCCGTTGGAATTGCGATAACACTGCTGGCCTTCGCCCCATTGTGCGTGAGCCCAGTCAAAGCGCACCGGCACCAATGCGTAGAAGTTGCCGGTCCACACGCGCAGAGCGAGAACCTCGGCGGTGCTGGCCATGGGCATAACGGCGATACCGCCCTTCATCATGACCGCTGTCACGACGCCGCCGACGGTAAGATCCCCGCCGTGGCCCAGCGGAAGCATGGGACCGAGAGGCCGAAGTTGGCCATTAGCCAGGGTGAAAAGTTGCCAGGATTCTTTCGCGAGCGCGTCGGTCCGTTCGGGTTGGTCGAGAAAGCGAATCACGAGCGCAACGCCCCCAGTGCCATTGAGAAGCGAAGCGGACGCGGTGAGATGCTCTTGTAATCGGTTCTGCGTAACGGTGTAGGGAAATTCCTGGTGATAGATGGAATTGTCGCGGGCGTTGAGAATGTCGAGGCGCGAGAGTGTGGACGAGGAGTTGGCTGATGGCGTTCCGGAAGAGGTTCTCTCGGCGAGGACTTTATACTGGAAAAGAACGGCATAGCGCTGATTGCCGACCGTGAACGGCCCTTGGCGCGTGACGGAATCGCGAAGCCGATGAGTGCTGTCGGTCGCATCAGAAGAAGCTACCGGCGGGAACTGGGCTTCTGCGCAGGCGCAGAAAAACAACAGCAGCGTTGTCGCGATTGCAGTTCGAAGAACGGTAATATGCGTGCGCGAAAGCCACTTCGAGACGCTGCGCATGGATGGATTGCTTCGGTCGTTGTTGTCGACGTAAAAGAACATGCCGGACCCTTTTCCCACACCGACTAGGATGCTCGGACCCGGCTTCCGGTTGAGACAAGCGTGCAAAGAGGCGCCGGGCCTTTGTCAGGGGATCAACACCAGCCGCCGAGACCGGTCGGCACCTTGCCACGCGTGCTCGACTTGCGCCAGCGGAACCGTTTCGGTGACCAGGCGAAGTTTCCCTTCGACAGCCCACTCGAGAACCTGCCGCAAGGCGTTGGTTAGCGCTTCGCGGGGAGGGATTCCGGCGGTGCCGCGAATGGTAACCTGGCGGCTGCGCAGGACCGCGGCGGGAAGGGAAATGGTCGGAGCTGCGGACTCCCCCACTTGAATCAGCCGCGTTTCCGTCCCCATAGCGGCAATTTCAGTTTGCGTGACCGCCGCCAGAAATACTTCCGTAGTGCGGCCCCACACAAAATCCACCACCACGTTGAAGCCGTCCTTTCCGCCTTCGCGACGGAAGCATTCGATTAGGGCCGGTTCGCGCTGGTTGAGCTGGATCGTGGCGTCCGCGCCAAACTCCGTAAGTTTGCTGAGCATTTCGGGATTGCGGCCGGCACCCACTACGCGCGAGGCACCGAGCAGTTTGGCGACTTGCACCGCGATCCGGCCGGTGGTGCCGGTGGCGCCGAGAATCAGCACGCTTTCGCCCTTTGTAAGCTTGGCGTTATACGCAAGAACCAGATACGCCGAGCAGCCGGGATTGGGCAACGCCGCAGCCGTGGCGTCGTCGAGCTTTTCGGGAACTTCGAAGCAGAACGCTTGCGGCGCCACCGTACGTTCCGCCATCGAGCCAAACGGATGGCGCGGACCGCCAAAGTAAACGCGTTTGCCATCTGCAAGAATGCCTACGCCATCAATGCCGCAAATAGCGGGAAGATGTTTGGGGCTGGCGTAGTGTGTGCCGGCTGCCATTTGGCGGTCCACCGGTTTAATCGAGGCTGCGCGCACCTGAATCAGGTTCTCGCCGGCTTGTGCGGCGGGTTCATCGAAATCCTCGTAGCGTGGGGCTTGGCCAAGCTCGTGCAAGACGGCTGCTTTCATGAGTGGACCTCATTTTGAAATGGAGATGCGCCCGTACGCTGCATTGGTGTATTCAAAGGCCGACGAGGTTTCCAAGCTGTTGCGTAATCGCGAGAGCACATGGGATAAGAGGAGTTTGTATGACACCGAATGAGTTTCGCAAGCTGGCATTGAGCTTCCCAGAGAAGGTTGCGAAGCGAGCCAGCGCGCCCAAGAAGCGGCCTTGGCGTAGCGGTCAGGTAAGACTTCGGATTGTCGAAGCCGCCCCAAGCCGGCGATTCCCGCAGAAAGACGCGCACATGCACGAGTGCCTGTGCTACTGTTTGCGCAAGAAGTGGAAGTCGGGTTCTCTTCTTGTTTGGCTTGCTTAGGCTTCGGCAGACTTCCGCTTCAGGAGGTGGCCATGCCGCTTAGTCTCACGTCTTTTTCCCTGGTGGATTCCCCGGTCACACATGAAGAAGGCAAGAAAATTCTGGAGCGCGACGATTTCGTCTGCCGCTATTGCGGTTTGGACGGGCGAGCGAGCTTTGAAAACGCCCTGGTGATGCGGGTGGATTTCGTGGTGCCGCGCGCCCGCAAAGGAAAGAAAGATCCGAATAACCTGGTGGCCTGCTGCACGCCGTGCAACACCATTAAAGGCACCAAGGTCTACGGCAGCTTTGATGAGGCGAAAGCCCACGTGGTGAAGCAGCGCGAAGAGTTGCGCAAGATCTGGCAAGCCAAAACGGCGCGCCAAACGCAAACTGCCGCCGGCGACTGAACGGCTAGCTTCTGGAAGAAGGACTAGCACGATCGCAAGCCGTCGCAGGTTTGCGGTGGAGGAGGTGTCTCGGTGTTCGGCGGAACGCCGACACCGGTTCTTTCGTCTCGAATCGCTTTTAGGTAACTTCTGATCTAGTGGTGGTCGGGATGATCGTGCCGCCAGCGCCAGTAGTCGCGCTGTTGCTCTTTGTCCAGATGGCTGTACTCGCGATAGTCATAGTGCCTTTCGGCAAGCCAAGCGCGATAGGCCCGATCTTCGCCGCCGTTCCAATAGTGATAGTCACCATGATAATCGTCGTAATACCGCACTCGCGCCGCGCACCCGCTGCTCAAGAGCGGTGCAGTCAGAGCAAGGCCAAGCACAAGGGGCCCAAGAAGACTCCTGCGAGACATGTGCGTTCCTCCTCGGATGATGACTCTTTTCGCATAATTGGTGGTCGTTCACCATACAGCAAAATGCGCAGAGCCGCGGGCGGGGTCGCTGCACTCGATGAGTCAGCTATTCTGTAAAACACACGTCCGGCGTAGGAGTTGCTGGCGAGCTTTCAAATTAGGGCGGGAGAGTGGATTGAGCTGAACTATGCTTGTGCGACGGCCTTTTTGGCCTGTTCGGAGTCGTAGCTCTCGCCATAAATGGCCGGAACCTTCGCTCCCATGGCGCGCAAATAGGCGCTCAACTGCCCACGGTGGTGAATCGTGTGATGCAAACCGAACATCAGAAAGTTCAAGCCGGGCCATTGGAACAGGCCGCGAAAATCGATGACTTTCGTGAGTTGCTCCGGCGCAGCTTTGGTCAGCGCCTCAAAATTCTTTGCGTAATGCTCTTCGTACCATGAGGCGATCTCCGCGGGTGTCTTGACGCTTTCCGGGATGAGCGTGCCCGGTTTGAATTCTCCGTGCAATACCGCCTCGACGAAAAAATTGTCCGCGTTCGCGATGTGCCGCACCAGCTCCATGGCCGTTTTTGAGTGCGGGTCCGGACGATACTCGGACTTGTCGGCGGGTACCGCCGCCAGAACACCCCTCGTGATCCGGCTTTCATTTTTCAATGTCGGCAAATACATCGTGTGCAGCATGAATAGCGCGTTTTCAGCGGTCATCTCTTTCATTCGTAGTCACCTCGCGGTTTCGGGATGATGTAACTAGCCGGGTTCGATGCACGGACGGGCCGTTCGTCGCTTCGACTGCGACGCAACCGCCTTTACGATAACGCCAAACCACCAAAAACAAAAAGGCCGCGCCCCAGGTTGCGGACTGCTCTGGCAATCCACGACCAAGACGCGACCTTGGTGATAAAAATTCTATTAGGTAATTGCGTACGCTGCTTACTTGCTATCGCCGTTGTGATCGATATTTGCGCCGATGGCCGATGCGGTCTGCTTGGCCTGTGCGGCGGCGCTGATGGTTACCTTGTCTTGCGGAATCGCATTCTGCGTACTGGCTTGTCTTTGCGCGGATTGCGCCTGGGAAACAGCTTCCGTCTGGGCTACAGCATGGCTGCTTTGGATGGAATGAACGGACATGGTTCACCTCAGGTAAGCAATCGGCAGAAGGCAAAAAAGCTTTAGCGCCGGTGCGATTATTTTTATTTAATCCAGCGGGCCGTGCCGTTTCGATGCGACCTGCACTTGCGTACAGCTGGGGGCCTGGCCCCTGTCCCTCGGTTCAGGAAATCAGCAGCGCACAGCCTCTGAGATTTGCTCTCGCCTCAGTTCGATTCGGCCTTCCACAATGTATCCAACGCATTTGGAGAGAATCCCAGCCCATGCAACTGACGTTCGCCAAGAAGATTCACGAGTGTCCTATATGCGCAAGCACGTCCGTGCGGCGCTCCACGCGGCGCGGCTTTGTCGAGCGCATCTGGTTTCGTCTGGCATTGGTGTGGCCGTATCGCTGTGACGAATGCGACTCGCGCTTCTGGGGCTTCCGTCGCGCCCACCAGGGCTGGACGCGGGCCTTTTTCTAGGCCGTTCCTGCGCTTTCCGTTCATTCATAACGCAAGGTTTGCATGGGATCGACGTGCGTTGCTCTCTTTGCGGGGATGTAGCACGCCGCGAGGGTGACCAGGCAGAGCACGACCGTTACACTCGCGAAAGTCGCGAGATCGGTAGGCGTAACACCGAACAGCAGGCTGGCCATAAGCCGCGTAAACAATACGGCCAGCACCAGTCCAACGGCGACGCCAATCAAAACGAGCGCAGCGCCCTGCTTCATGACGAGACCCAGCACGTCGCTGCTTTGCGCACCCAACACCATGCGCAGTCCAAATTCTTTGGTTCGCCGCGCCACCGAGTAAGAAACCACACCATAGATCCCGACCGTAGCAATCACCAGCGCCACAACGGAGAACAGCGTTAGCAGCAAAGTCAGAAATCGCGGTCGTGATTCGGCCTGGGCGAGCACTTCGTCCATCAAACGGACGTCGGCCAACGGCAAAGACGGATCGATGGCATTCATCTGTTGACGAACCTCGCCCGCCAGGGAGCGCGGGTCGCGACTCTGTGCGCGCATAACCACGAACATATCCGTAAGTCCCTGGCCGTATGGCTGGCGATAAGGCAAATACAGTTCCGTACCTGCAGGGCGGTCGAGGCCGGCATTCTTCACATCGTCGACAACTCCGACGACAGTGCACCAGTCTTTGCCGCCTCCCGGCTTGGCATGCCGGCCGATGGCGCTCTGATTGGGCCAGAAGGTCTGCGCCATCGCTTTGTTGACGATCATCACCTGGGGGCCATTTTGTACATCGCGATCGTCAAAGAGACGCCCTTCGAGGAGGCGGATGCCCATAGTTGCGAAGTAGCTTTTGCTGACGCCCTGATAGAAGTCCACGTTCTGAATAGGACCGTCTTTAGTTTTTACGAAACCTTCGATGTCGGTGTCGTTCATGTTGGGTGGCCGCAGCGGCGCCAGGCCGGAAACCAGGGCTGCGGACTGAACACCGAGAAGGTTGGTGATGCGTTGTTCGAGCAGCGTCCAAAAGTCGGTAATTTTCGCGTTGTCCTTGTAGTTTGCGCTCGGCAACGAAACGCGCATGGTGATGACCCGATCGGGTTGCAGCCCCGTGTGCACCTCTTGCAGCTTCCAAAAAGCGCGCAGCATCAGCCCGCAGCCAATGAGCAACACCAACGCCATTCCTAATTCGCCGACTACCAGTGCACGCCGGAAAAATTGTGCGCCTCCTGCGACCGTCGTGCTACCCGCAGTGTCTTTCAGCGCTTCGGAAAGCTCGCTGACGATTAACGATCCCAGGGGCGCCAGCCCAAACAAGATGCCGGTGACTATGCTTACACCCGAGGTAAACAGCAGCACGCGCCAATCCACCGCGATCTCGTCCGCGCGAGGGATCCCGCCTGCGTTGGTCAGTTGCACGAGCCGCACGCCAGCATACGCCAGCGCCACGCCCAGCAAACCTCCGCACAGCGCCAGCAAAACCCCTTCGGTGACGAACTGCCTCGCCAGGCGGCCTAGACTCGCGCCCAGAGAACCACGAATGGCAATCTCTTTGCGCCGCGCTTCGGCTCGCGCCAGCAGCAGATTGGCCACGTTCACGCTAGCAATCAGCAGCACAAAAATCACCGCTCCCAGCAACATCAGCAAGGCAGGGCGAACGCCCGAAACGACTTCTGCCTGCAATGGGAAGCTCACGATGGTGTGATTCTTGGGATCGAAGCTATGCGTCTTTGGCGCTCGTTTCTCGCCGTAGCTTTGCACTAGAGAAGCCAATTCTCCTTGTGCTGCTGCGGCCGAAACGCCCGGCTTCAGCCGTCCAAGCAGGTACAAATAATGCGAACCGGCGTTGCCCGGTTGCGCTGGGTCAAGTTGCAAGGCCGTCCAAACATGAGTTGGCTCCGCTTCGCCTGGCGGAAAAGCAAAACCCTTCGGCATGACGCCAATGATCGTGCACGGCGTGCCGTCTAGTCGGGTCTCTCGCCCGACGACGTTCGGGTCGGCGCCAAAGACCGTCTGCCAGGTGCCATAAGAAATGTCCGCGACGGTTGCCGCGCCTTTTATATCGTCGGACGCCGCAATCAGTCGCCCCATGACCGGCGAGACGCCCAGTGACTCGAGCAGGCCGCCGCTCACCGCGGCCGCGTTTACGCGGACCGGCTGGGTTGTTCCTGCGAGATTAGCACCGCTCGTAACCCACGCGTCCAACGAAGCCCACGAATGCGTATCGCGACGCAGGTTGATGAATTCCGGGCCGGAAGTCCAGAAGCGATGCAGGCCGCCATTCGGGAAGGTGGGGAACTCTGTATAGACCCGGACCAGCTGCTCCGGGTGCGTGTACGGCAGCGGTTCCAGCAGCACCGCGTTCACCACGGTGAAAATTCCGGTGGTCGCGCCGATGCCCAGCATCAGGCACAACACCGCCGCCGTCGTGAAGCCCAGATTTTTCCGCAGCATGCGCAGGGCAAACAGCACGTCCTGCCGTAAGGTGTCCATGCGACCCTCCTCTACGTATGTACGGCGAAATCAAGATTATGTTTCCCGATTCTTTTTAGGACCGGGCCGATGACACGTTGCCACGCCTACAAGGTGCGGAATAGGAAGTGCCAAGTCACGTCCACTAAACCGTGCACGATCGCCGAGGCGAAGATCGAGCCGGTCTTCCGCCAGGTCCAGCCGTAAAACAGACCTGCGATCGAGGCCAGAATCACGTACCGCCAATTCGGAAAGCCCAGATTCGTGATGTGCGAAAAACCGAACAGCACGGACGCCGTCCACCAGCCCGCCAAATCATTTTGTGATGCTCGCGTCAGCATATTCTGCAGCAGCCCGCGAAAGAGGAGTTCCTCGGGCCATGCCGTCAGAAACAGAATCGCTACCGCGGTGAACGGAACGGATTTCCAGGCATGCCACTGCGGCGCGAAAGCAATGAAGTGCAGCACGTAACCAAGCGGAATGGCAACGCATGCAAAAATGCAGAAGCTGGCAGTGATGTAAAAGCCCCACTTCTGTCCCCAGCCGATGGAGTAGCCGACTCCGCTGAACCGTCGCATAAGCAGGAATGCCGCGAGTGCTACGTTGACTGCCAGCAGTACAGTGAAGGCGTACCCTAGCTTCGCGTCAGGATAAGGCCATATCTTGTGCGACGGCCCAAATTTCACCGCGACCCACACACCGGCCAACAGCAAAAAATCCTGCCAGGTTCCTGGTGATGCGCGTTCCGCTGAACCAGCCAGGGCCAGCGGCACAAAAACGAACAACGCCACGGCCCCGACGCGCCAGAGCGCAAAGCTGTTTGTGCCCAGCAGGTAGACCAGATAGATCAGGAAGGCCCCGGCGCCGAGCGCAATCCCCGCGCCCATCCCGCCGCGCCCGGCGATGGAATCGCTCACGCCACGCGCTGCGAAAAGCAGCATCACTAGCGAGTAGAACGCAAACGCCGTCAATGTTGCCGCAAACGCTTGCCCCCCATAGCCGTGCCAGGTAGCGTAAAGCGTCCCGACAAGGCACAATCCTGCCCACAGGCCGAGCATTGCCAAAGGGCCGAGTTGTCGTGTCGCGGGCATCGGCGAAACGCTTGTGTGCAACTCCCAAAAGAAAGAGAAGATTGTAACGTATACCCGTGAAGCGCCTTGCTTACATCGACTGGATGCGCGGTCTCGCTTGTGTGCTCATGTTTCAAACCCACTGTTACGACTCGTGGCTCAGTCCCGAAGCGCGCAAATCTTCGCTCTTTACGTGGTCGCAGCTCGGCGGAACATTTCCCGCGCCGCTCTTTCTCTTTCTCGCCGGCGTATCCTTCGCGCTCGTTACCGAACGGCTGCGGGAAAAAGGCACGCCTGGCAACGACATCGCCAAGACCACGATTCGCCGCGGTGCGGAAATCTTTGGCGCCGGCTTGCTCTTTCGCGTTCAGGAATTTGCTTTCGGCTATGGTTGGGCGCCGTGGACCGACCTGCTTCGCGTGGACATCCTCAACATTCTCGGCATCTCGATGATGCTGATGGGCGTGCTCTGCTGGCTCAGCGCTGCGCCAAGCCAGCGCAAAGACTCCTCCCTTGAGGAACCGGCTTTACGCTATGAATATGTCGAACGCTCGCGCAGCCGCGGCATTGTTGCCGCGTTAGCCGCTGCTGCTGGAGTGGCTCTGGCCACGCCGGCTCTGTGGACCTCGTATCGCCCGCACTGGCTGCCTTGGCCGCTTGAGTCCTATATCAATGGCGTGCACATTTACGACAAGCCGCAGCCGTGGCTCTTCCCACTGTTTCCCTGGTCCGCGTTTGCGTTCGTTGGCTTGGCTGTGGGATTTGTATTGTTCAGTGGTATCGCCAAACGCAGCGAAGCCGCGTTGTTTGCTGCTTTGGGCGCGGCCGGACTGCTCGCATGCGTGCTCGCTCGTTATTTCGACTCGCTCCGCTTCAGCTACTACACCGCTTACGATTACTGGCACACCAGTCCCAACTTTTTTCTGATGCGCTGCGGATTGCTGTTGCTCATGCTCTTCGCGATTTACGCCTGGTGCCGCTGGGGCTTGGCGCAGCTTGGTTTCAGCCCAATCATTCAACTTGGCAAAACCTCGCTGCTCGTCTACTGGGTGCACATCGAATTTGTCTACGGCCGGCTTTCCATCTTGCCCAAACACAAATGCACGATTTTGCAGGCCAGCGTAGGCCTGCTCATCATTTTTCTTTCGATGCTGGTCTTGTCGCTGTTGCGCACACGGTGGAAGAATCGCCACGCTCAGACGCAAAGAGTCTCAGCTACGTCAGCAACTACATGAATTGTCGCCGCAGAAAACGTGTCCGGAACTATCGTTTTGCTGGAGAACCGTTCTCTTGCGCGGGCGGCTGCGGAATCCGAATGATTACTTCGCCGGGCCGCGCCAACCCCAAATCGTCTCGCGCGATTTTCTCGATCAGCCGCGGATCCGTCTTCAGATCCTTCACTTCCTGCTGCAATTCCAGGTTTTCCTGGTTCAGCATATCCAAGTTGGCTTGCACTTTTTTGATTTCGTCCTGCGTGTGCCGCATGGCCAAAAAACCATGCGTGCCGAAAATATCGTGCACAATCATCACCGCGACCAGCAGCCCAAGCAGTCCGCGGCCATACTGGCGCAGCCATCTCGCTACGCGCTCCTCAAACGAAATTTTCTCTAACCTTCGAGCACCCACTGCGTCGCCTCTTTTGCCAATTTCGCGCTCGCTGCCGCGCTTTCCGCTTCAACGTACAATCTTAGCAGCGGTTCGGTTCCCGACAGCCGCAGCAACATCCACGAGCCATCTTTGAAGGAGAATTTTGCACCGTCGGTGCGGTCCACGGACACAACTTTCCGGCCTAAAAGTGTCGAAGCATCCACGGCCACCTTCTTTACCGCGTTTGCCTTTTGTTCGTCGCTCAAGTGCAAGTTTTCGCGTACCGGCCAGAACTCGCGCCCCACTTTTTTAAACAGCGCGCGAAGCTGCTCGCCAATGGAAGCGCCGCGCGCCGCAATCATCTCGGCAACCAACAGGCACGCCAAAATGCCATCCTTCTCCGGCACGTGCCCGCGAATCGTGAGTCCTGCACTCTCTTCACCGCCCAGCGCGATTTTGTCTTCGCGAATGAGCTGCCCGATGTATTTGAAGCCGACGGGTGTCTGGTACGTCTTCTGTCCGTGCGCGGTAGCCGCCGCGTCAATCAATTGCGAGGTCGCGACGCTGCGCGCCGCGGCCATTTTCCAGCCCCGCGTTTCCACGAGGTAGTCGTAGACCAGCGCCAAAATATGATTCGGCTGAATCCAGGTTCCATCGCGGTCCACCATGCCGAAACGGTCCGCGTCTCCGTCCGTCGCCAATCCCGCTGCAGCTCCGCTCTCCTTCACCGCCGCTGCCAACGACTTCAAATTCTCCTCGCTCACGTCCGGACCGGAGCCATCAAATAACGTGTCACGATTCGTCCGTCGCGCGTGCACTTCGACGCCGTGCTCCGCCAGCGCGCGATCGAGATAACCCGCACCGCAGCCGTGCAGCGCGTCAGCCACAAATTTTACGCGCGCCTTTTTCATCACCTCAAAGCGCACCAGCTCGCCCAGCCGCTTCAAATAGTTTTCGCGCAGATTTACTTTTTCTGTTTTCAGTCCGCCGCCGTGCAGCGGCACTTCCGGAGTCGTGGGGTGCGCGCCGTGCTTGGCCACCAATGCCGCGACGCGCGCCTCAATGTCTTTCGTTACTTCGGGCAGGGCTGGGCCTGCATCTGCACCGGAGAATTTCAGTCCGTGATACTGCGCCGGATTGTGGCTCGCGGTGAAGTTAATCGCGCCATCCAGCTTGGCTCGCTGAATTTCATAGGCCACCGCGGGCGTTGGCGTAAATGTTTCGCACAACAGCGTTCGAATGCCGTACTCCTGCAAAATCGCCACGGCCAGCCAGGAGAATTCCTCCGAATAAAACCGGGTATCGTACGCGATGAGCACGGTTGGATTCTTCTTTTTCGCGGTTACGTGTTCCGCGATCGCGCGCACCGCCAGCCGCACATTTGCAAATGTGAACTCGTCCGCAATCAGTCCACGCCAGCCGGACGTTCCAAATTTGATCGGCGAAGGATTCAGTGTAGGAGAAGCGCTCATAGCGTCGTATTCTAGTCCGAGTTTTTGCGGGACGGAAGCGCTCTACAGCTTCTCCCCGAGTCACTACCAGGAGACACGCGTGAAGTCCGGTGAGAAATACTTCCTGGTTTTGGTCACCTGCGCCAATCCGATGCAGGCCAAGCTGATCGCCCGCAGCGTGGTCGAAAAACGGCTGGCCGCCTGCGTGAATATTCTACGCAGTCCGATCGAATCGCACTATCGTTGGCAAGGAAAAGTGGAAAAGGCCCGTGAACTGCTGCTGTTCATCAAAACCACCGCTCGCAAATTGGGAGGCCTCGAACGGGAAGTGAAGCGCTTGCACAGCTACGACAATCCTGAATTTGTCGCTCTGCCGATCATTGCCGGCTCGAAACCCTATCTCGACTGGCTCGACGAAAATATGTAGGTTCATCCTTTTGGATGACCGCTCTCTTCCAGTTCACACGTACAACAGCGCTTGGTCTAGATCCGCCATAATATCTTCCACGTCTTCAATCCCCACCGAAATCCGCACCAAGCCGTCCGTAATCCCAATACGGTCGCGCACTTCCGGCGGCATCGAAGCATGGGTCATCTGCGCCGGCAACGACACGAGCGTCTCCACTCCACCCAAACTTTCTGCCAGCGAGCATAGCTTCAGCTGGTTCAAGAATCGGCGCGCCGCTTCCAACGAACCCAAATCCATCGACAGCATCGCACCCGGGCCTTTTTGCTGGCGCCGCGCAATGTCATGCTGCGGATGCGTCGGCAAACCCGGGTAATGCACCTTCTTCACTTTGGGATGCGCATCGAGATGCCGCGCCACAGTAATTCCGTTGGCGTTGTGCTGCAGCATGCGAATCGCCAGCGTCTTTATCCCTCGCGAAATCAAGAAACAATCCATCGGCGCCAATCCTGCTCCCGCCGATCGTTGAATGAAATAAATCTTCTCCGCATCCTCCGGCCGTGTCAGTACCACTGCGCCGCCCGTCGAGTCGCTGTGCCCGTTCAAATATTTGGTCATCGAGTGCACCACGATGTGGGCGCCCAGCTCAATCGGCCGCTGCAAGTACGGACTCAAAAACGTATTGTCGACCGCCAGCGTAACGTTTCGCTCCGTAGCCATCTTCGCGATCGCCGCAATGTCCGTTACGCGCATCGTCGGATTCGTCGGCGTCTCGATGTAAATCAGCTTGGTGTTCGGCCGCATCGCGGTCAAGACGCACGCTGGAATCGAGGTATCCACAAAACTGAACTCTAGCCCAAAATGCACCAGCAGTTGCGTCGAAAGCCGGTACACGCCGCCATATACCGCTTCCGAGAGCACGATGTGATCCCCCGGTCGAAAGAGCCGAAACACGGAATCAATCGCCGCCATCCCCGAAGTGAACACGTACGCGCTGTGCCCGCCCTCCAGCTTCGCTACCGTTTTCTCCAGTGCCTTGCGGTTCGGATGATTCGTCCGCGCGTAGTCGTAACCCTTGTTCTTTCCTAACTCTTCGTAAACGTACGTCGACGTCTGATAAATTGGCGCCACGACTGCGCCGGTGGCAGGATCCGGCTCCTGCCCGACGTGAATCGCGTTTGTCGCAAAACCCATTGTTCTCTCCTTCGCTGCGCACGCCGCCCTGTGCGGCACTTCCCGGCAAGAAAATCTTCGTTGTTTCGGTTAGCTGCTTCTTTTCAGGTTGCGGAATCGGAGGCTTGGCTCCCGCATTCGTCACCTTCACACGTTGCGGACAGGTTCTTGTGACGTTACAAGACCCTATCCGCTCCGTCAAATCCGCCGCGGAACCCTTGTAGCCAGGAATACACAGTCGTGCACCGCGTCGCGTTGCCACAAAACACTCCAAGCAGCACGCTTCCACCCATTTGCATCTTAGCCCGTAGCGGAGTACCTTGAGGCCATTAGCCTAAGTTTGTGTTGACGGAGGCATTCGCATCGGTATGAAGTCTCTCGGGTTCCGGCTGGCCAGTCTCGCCGCAGTTCTGTTCGTGGCATGCGCCATCGTTTTCGCTGCGCAAGATCCGCCTCCTCCCGACAAATCTGCTGCAGACAAACCCGCTGTGGATCAGCCCGCCTCCGGTCCTTTACGTCTTACTATCGAAGTCACCGGCGGTGACAAGGCGGTTCCCGTTGAAAACGCCAGCGTCTACGTGAAGTACATCGAAGAACACACCATCAAGCACGATAAGAAAACGGAATTGAACGTGAAAACGAATCGCGAAGGTATCGCGCACGTTGCCGAAGCGCCGCTCGGACGCGCGCTCGTACAAATTATCGCTGACGGATGGAAAACTTACGGCCGCTGGTACGACATCACCGACCAGCGACAAATAATCAAGATTCGCCTTGAACGTCCGCCGAAGTGGTACTGAAATTTAGAAGTTCCATCGGCGACGCCTGATCTGCGAGGCTCAATTCGTTCTTCTTCTTTCGTTTACACTCATCAATCTGATTGCAAAAGATTTGTCTTCGCTCTGCAACCCCTCTGCCATTTTTGTCTTGATCAACGCTTCGTCCCGAACTGCGATCGCTGTCTCAAACTTTCACGTCCGCGCAAAAATGATGCTGCCCTGGAATTGTGCAAACCGGAAAACGCATTGCAGCGATTTAAGTTAGCCGCCGCCAGGAATCCTTTTCCACACACTTATCCTCACTTGTGTTGAAATCTTCATCGGAGCGAAATATTTTTTTCGCGTTTCGGCACGTCGATTGCTTCGCGGCCCGCCCAAACTTTTGACCAAGCCGTGACGCCGGTGTTAGATTGATTTCAGCGCTCGCGATGAGTGAAACTCTTAACGAACCTCTTGACGGCACTTTTTCTCTCTTCCAGATGCTCTGGGGAAATATCGTTGCCCGCCCGCTTCGCAGTTCGCTCACCATTCTCGCCATTTCGATTCAGGTGATTCTGGTCTTGCTCATCGTCGGTCTCACTTCGGGAGTCCTTTCCGAATGGGGAAAGCGTCAGGAAGGCGTCGGCGCTGATATTCTTGTTCAGCCGCCCAACTCTTCTATTTTCTTGGCGTTCACCAGTGCGGTCATGCAGCAATCGCTGGCCGAGAAAATTGGCGACCTGCCCGGCGTTGACGAAGTCGCTCCCGTGCTCAGCCTCACCGAACCCAAAAACCTCGTCATCATCTACGGCATCGACTTCCAGCGTTTCAACGCTCTCAGCCGCGGCTTTCTCTTTCGCTCCGGACATGCCTTCGACGGCTCAGACCAAGTCATCGCCGACGACATCATCGCCCGCTCGAAACATCTCAAAGTCGGCGATACCGTGACGCTTCTGAACCATCCGTTCCAAGTCTGCGGCATCGTTGCTCACGGCAAGGGCGCTCGCTATTTCATCCCGCTCAAAACCGCGCAAGATATTGCCGGCGCCGAAAACCGCGTCTCTATGTTTTACGTACGCAGCAAAGGCGATACGGAAGGCACTCGCCAGCAAATTCTCAAAATCGCTCCACAGGATCGCATCCTTTCCATTTCGGAATACATGAGCCTCATGAGCTCGACCAATCTTCCTCAACTCAAACCTTTTACCCGCACCATGGTCGGCCTTGGCATCATCATCAGCTTCCTCGTCGTCCTGTTGAACGTGCACACTCTGGTCATGGAACGTACCCGCGAAATTGGCATCCTCAAAGCGCTCGGACTCACGCGCCTTGGCATCATCCGCATGCTCCTCGGCGAAACCATGATCCTCACCGCGTTCGGCGTGGCCCTCGGCATCGTGCTGACCTTTGTGTTTCAAGCCATCATGAGGGAAGTGAACCCCGGCCTCGCCATTCTCATCACCCCGCAGTGGATTCTTTCTTCCGCTGCTCTGGCGCTCCTCGGTGCTGCTATCGGCGCCATCTACCCCAGCCTCCGCGCGGCGAGCTACGACCCCGTTGTCGCCCTCGCGTACGAATAAATTTCTCGTTCTCATCGCCTTGCTCGATTGAGAATCTCTTGGTCTGTCCCCGATTGCCTACTCTTGCTTCCCCTGCTACCTTTGTCCCACGTCTCCAGGTCTTCTTCTGGAGTTTCCGCCGCCCTGGCGATTCTTTACACAAGGAGCTACATGACTAAGCGTCTTCCAGTGGTTTTCAGTGCCGTTGTGCTGTGTGCTTTCTTCGCCACTCTCGCCCATGCCCAGATGGGCGGTCTCGACTTCTTTAAGAAGAACGCCATCTCTTCGATTTTCCATCCCGTCGTCGGTGCTGGCGCCGTTTATCAGTCCAGCGACTCTTCCTCCGGCGCCACCAAAAACGACGCTGAAATGATCATTGTCGGCAAGGAGCTTGTTGGCACGCAGGAAGGCTATTGGCTCGAGATCGGCCTCAATGAAAAACAAGGTCCCATGTACAGCAAGGTTCTCGTCACCAAAGACGACTTCCAGATGCGCAAAATCGTTTTTCAGATGCACGGCATGCCCGCCATGGAGATGCCTTTCAATCCCAATTCTGGCGAAAGCCAGCACATGCGCGATGAAATGACCAAATGGTCGCAAGCCGGCAGCGAGTCGATCACCGTCCCTGCTGGTACCTTCTCCTGCGTGCACTGGAAAAAGAGCGACGGCAAAGGCGACATCTGGGCTAACGACAAAATTTCACCGTTTGGTATGGTCAAGAGCGTCGAGCCGGGCAGCACGATGGTGCTAGTCAAAATCATCACCGACGCGAAGGATCACATCACCGGCCCGGTTCAGCCTTTCAATCCCCAGGCCTTCGGCCAAATGATGCAGAATCAGCACTGAAGATCGTCCGTCGGTGCACGACACGCGTCGCGCACATCTATACACGCGATTCGCCGGGCCTCGAGACAAAACACAAAGCGAAGAGCTTTGGCTCTTCGCTTTCTTTTTTTTTCCAAATGCTGCGGCAATCTGCGAAGCGCACGGTTTCTAGAACCGCCATGCTTACACTGTGAACCTATCCGTCGTTATGAATCCCGGCCCTTCTGCACGCCTCTTTGCTGCGGGTGGACTACTCCTCTCGCAAGGCGACGATCGGGTCCACGCGAGTCGCCCGCCAGGCTGGAATCGCCGTCGCTGCGAGCGCCACCATCGCAAGCAAGGCCGGTACTGCCGCGAACGTCACCGCGTCCCGCGTGCTCACTGCAAACAGCAGGCTGGCCATCACGCGGGTCAATATCGCCGCTGCTACAAGTCCCAGTCCAATACCAATTCCCGCCAGTGCCATCCCTTGGCGTACCACCAATCCAACGATATTCCCGGGTCCTGCGCCTAACGCGACCAGCACGCCAATGTCCCGCGTGCTTTGCGTCACCAGATGCGACATGACGCCATACAATCCCACGGCGGCCAGCAGCAACGCGAAGGCCGCGAACGCTCCCAGCATCGGGCTCGAAAAACGCTGCCGTGCCAGCGAGTCGTACAGCCGCTCCTGCATCGTTTTCACTCCGTACACGACCACGTCTGGATCCACCGCGTGGACTTGCGCCGCCACCGCCGACGACAGCCCTGCGCCTTCCGTCGAAGTACGCACGGTCAGAAACATGCGATCTCCGGGCCTCTGGTTTTGCGGAAAGTACATCGCAATTTTCCCATCGGCATCGAGGCCGTACTGCTTCACAACTCCCACCACGCCTACAATTTGTATCGGCTTCTTGGAACTGAACCACACGTGTTTTCCGAGGGCATCGCCATTCGGCCAGAAGCGCTGCGCGAATTTCTCGTCGATGATAACCACCGGCGGCTTTTCGTCCGTGTCGTCCTCATTGAAAAAACGGCCCGCGCGCAGCGGAATTTCCAGTGTTCGAAAATAATCCGTGCTCGCAACCCGAAAGTCTGCTTGCAATTCTTGGCCCGGCGGCGGTGTGTATCCCTCCACGTAGACGCCGCCCCAGCCCACTTCACCCGACAGCGGCAAGGTCGAAACCGTTCCCTCGGACACCACTCCCGGCAGATGCGCCACGCGTTCCTCGAGCACTCGATAGAAGTTAACGACCGCCTTGTCTTCGTGATACTTGGGCCCGGTTGCCGCCACCTCCATTGTCAGCACACGATCCGTGGTGAAGCCCGGTGGCACGTTTTGTAATCTCGTAAAGCTCCGAATCAGCAGCCCGGCGCCAATCAGCAGCATCAGCGAAAGCGTCAGCTCAGACACCACCAGCAAACCCCGCAAACTGTGCCGTTTGATGTGCAGTCCGCTCTCGCTCTGGCCGCTCCGCCCTCCAGCTTTGAGTGCCGTGTTCAAGTCGACTTGGATGGCCCGCCACACGGGCGCTATGCCGAACAGAATCCCGGTTACCAGCGCCACGCCGAAGGTGAACGCTAGCACCGCCGCATTGATGGAAATATCTTCCAGCCTTGGAATATTTCCTGGGTTTATCGTGCGCACGACGTAAAGGCTTCCCTGCGCCACCAACAGACCCACACCACCGCCCAGCAGCCCGAGCAGAATACTTTCTGTCAGGAGTTGGGCGGCAAGTCGTTGCCAGCCGGCTCCCAGCGCCGTACGAATCGCTACCTCCTTTTCTCGTCCGGCTGCCCGCGCCAGCAGTAGGTTCGCCACGTTTGCACACGCAATCAGCAACACCAATCCCACGGATCCCAGCAGCACCAGCAGCGCCCGCCGCACATCTCCGACCACTTGCTCCTGCAAACCGACAACGTGCATGCCAAAGCTCGCGTCGCGCTTGTCCTTCTCCCGGATACGGCTGGCAATCACATCCACATCTGCTTGCGCCTGCTGCACTGTGACGCCTGGCTTCAGCTGCACCATAATGTTGTAGTTTTCGTCGCCGCGATTTTTCTCCGCATCGGCAGCCAGTGGCAGCGGCGCAAAGATGTCCATCTTGTCCATCGGCATCTCCGAGGGCATCACCTCGGCGCTGAGCGTAAAATTGCGTTGCAGCACGCCCACCACGATGAACGGACTGCCGTTCAACGTTATCGTCTTTCCGAGTATCTCTGGATCGGCGTTGAACAACCGCCTCCAGACTCGCTCGCTGAGAATCGCTACATCTGCCTTCCCCGGTTTGTCTTCTTCGGGCAGCAGCAACCGTCCCATAAGCGGCTGGGCACCCAGCATTCGAAGCAGGCTGGATTGCGCGCGTACGCCGAAAACTCGTTCCGGCTGTTCGCGTCCCGTCAAGATGAACACTCGGCTCGCCGCCAACGCCATTTCTTCAAACGAATGATTCTCCCGTTGCACATCGAGGTACTCACCCGGCGAAGGCCAGTCGCGGAAAATTCCAAGCGCGGGCGAATGCAGCCACACCGCCGCCAGCCGTCCGGGATGTGGGTAGGGAAGTGGTCGCAGCAGCAGCGCATCCACCACACTGAAAATGGCGGAATTGGCTCCAATACCGATGCCCAGGGACGCCACAATCACGACCGTGAGCATCATGTTCTTGCGGAGGGTACGCAACGCGTACCGTAGATCCTGAAGGAAGGTGTCCATCGGTATGGACTCCTAAACGGGAGCTGTCGGGGTCAGCTCAAGCTGACACGGAACCGGCTGCTGGATTCGCGAGCACACCAAGGCTACGGCAATAGGTCGACGTCCGGCAAGGTGAGCTTATCCGGGCGAGTCGCTGACGGGGGATTTAGAAGCTAGAGCCGACGCTAGGGCTCTACGCTCGAGGGAAGTGGCTCTCCAGTTCGTGGGCTACATCATCAATCGTGGCTAGCGGGCACTTCACGTGGACGTGCTCTTCGGGCGAGTCCACGTCAATCATCAAGCTGCCATCATGCGTGCGAACCAGGACGTGCTCCTCGCCGTCCTGCACTTCGACCAGCGTCGCTTCGGGGTACTTCGCTAGTTCCTTCGCCACGGCGTGCACTGCCGGCATGAACTCCACCGCGCGGCCCGCGTGTTCCAGTTGGTGGCTCGGCACAAAGTGCATAGCCATTGGCACCAGCGCTGCCGGCGCCCACACATGCACGTGCGAGCCGTTAGCCTGCATTTCATCCACGTCCACGCGAATCACTCCCTCGCGGAACGTGTACGCCGTCATCATCAGCATGCCCGCGCCGATCCCCAGTCCGACTTTCGCCAGCAGCAACATGACTAACCCTCCGGTAGCACAGGCTTGCCCTGAATTCTAAAGAGGACTCCTGCCCGTGCGCTGTTCCCCCATCCCGATCTGTCCGCGAGCCTAGGCTAACCCGGCACCGGCTGGCCCCAGTTAAAGGGCTTCGCCGGCGCGTTTTCCTCGCTGCCCTTTCTGCCAAAAGAGCAGCCCTATCTCACGGTCCCGTTAGTCCGAAATGCTCTTCGAATCCACCCAGACGCGAACCGTGTTCTCCTCGTCCTTCACCGAAACCAATTCCGTATCGCCTTGTGCGGCCAGCGCATGCAGTGCCGCCATCACGTCCAACTCGTCTTTGTCCGCTGAGAGCAGCGCCTCCACCACCTTCATCGGCACTTTCACTTCCACCTGCTGCGTCTTCGGACGCTCCTTGTCCAGCACATGAATCAGCAGATGCCCGTCCTTCTTCGCCACCGAAATGTCGGCGTCTTTCTTCTGCACGGTCACAAACTCCCCGTCCTTGGCCGTTTTTACCGCATCCAGCAGCGCCCGCACATCCACGCCGTTGCAATCGATATTTCCGATGCGCACTTTCCCGTTGTGCAGCCGGTCGTGATTGATCGCCGGCAAAACATGTTCGGCCAGTTCCAGCGGGACGTTCACTTTGACCGTCTCGCCCTTGGAATCCGTGCTGATCACCCGCACGTGCAGCCAGCGGTCGCCATGGGCGGCGCTGGATTGGCTGGAATTGGCCTGGGCCCGGCTAGGCACCGGAGCAAACAGCGCCGAAGCGGCCAAAAACGCAACTACCGGGAAAAATCGTCGTGTGCGGCTATTCATGACTTACCTGCCTCCTTGGGCATTTGCTCTAAATACGGGTTCCCCCGGCAAAAAGTTCCACGCGCCCACCGCCCAAACCACGCTTGCCGACCCGCCGGAGGGCACGTCAGTTACGTCTGCATCCCGGAACCGCGTGGGCGTGCTGTAGGCCGCTTTTGGCACGCCGTTCACCTCTCTTATAGCTAGACGGTATTCGTCCCTAATTTCTTACCGCCCCTCCCCAAAAATTCTCGCTTCGCGTCATTTTCGGCCTTGCACTCTTCTCTCCTGAGGAGTAGATTCCCGCCAAGAAACGGTCGGAATCACGCGGCGCGCTTTTCTCCTGTGCGAACTACGTCCTCCCGTTCGCGTGAT
>Ga0335080_10001462_pt1 | contig 23117 bp, 21 predicted proteins | sample Lox_Sample_34_FD_206720 | JGI IMG/M metagenome (GOLD analysis project Ga0335080, IMG submission 206720) | Soil microbial communities from Loxahatchee National Wildlife Refuge, Florida, United States - Lox_Sample_3.4 | ecosystem: Environmental > Terrestrial > Soil > Wetlands | place: USA...
GCCTGCGAGCTGCGTTCATTTGCGCCTTCGTCTTTTGCGCGGCGGGAGGCTCTGCCTCGGACAAGGACAAGAATATAAGCGCGCGGGCAGGGCGCATCGAGAGGCCCAGACCGATCCACCTCGACCTTGCCGGCCGCAAGTGGGCCGACAGGACTCTACGCAGGATGTCGACGGAAGAGAAAGTCGGGCAGCTGTTCATGATCTGGGCAAAGGTGCGGTTTATGAACCAGGCCGACCCGGCCTGGGTTGAGCTGCGCGACGATGTGCGCAAGTATCATATCGGGTCACTTTTGATGACTGTCCCTGCCGAGGGCGCGCTGCTCTACAAGAGCCAGCCGTACGAGGCGGCGGAGTTGCTGAATCACTTGCAGGAGACATCGAAGCTGCCGCTGATTTTTGCGGCGGACTTTGAGCGCGGCATCTCCATGCGGCTCAACGGGACCACGGTGTTTCCCCATGCGATGGCGTTTGGCGCGACCGGAAAACCGGAGAATGCCGAAGAGTTTGGCCGCATCACCGCCCTCGAGGCGCGGGCGATTGGGGTCCATTGGAATTTCTTCCCTGACGCGGATGTGAATTCCAACCCGGCGAATCCGATTATTAATACGCGGTCATTTGGCGGGGATGCGGCGCTGGTCAGCGATTACGTGTCGGCCTATATCAAGGGCGCGCACGAAGGCGGGATGCTGACTACGGCCAAGCATTTCCCCGGGCACGGCGACACGGCGACGGATTCTCATCTGGGAGTGGCGCAGGTTTCGGGGGACCGGGCGAGGCTGGAGGCGGTCGAGTTGCCTCCCTTCAAGCGAGCGATTGAAGCGGGGGTCGATGCGGTGATGGTGGCGCACGTCACCGTTCCCGCGCTCGATGCGGACTCGAACCGTGTGGCGACCACATCGAAGGCGGTGGTCACCGGTCTCCTCAAGGAAGAAATGGGATTCAAAGGAATCGTGGTCACGGACGCGCTCGAAATGGCGGGATTGACCCGGATCTATGCCAACGATGTGGGGCGGGCGGCCGTCGAGGCATTCAAGGCAGGCAATGACCTGCTGACGATTCCGGCGGATCTGGACGGTAGCTATCGCGATGTCCTGCAGGCGGTTAAAAGCGGAGAGATCAGCCGCCAGAGGCTGGACGAATCCGTGCGCCGGATTCTGGAACTGAAGGCCTCGCTGGGGTTGCATAAAAAACGCCTGGTGGATCTGGATCAATTGGCCCGGGCGGTGGGCGCGCCGGAGAATCTGGCGGTTGGGCAAGGCATTGCAGAGGAAGCCATTACGCTGGTGCGGGACAATGGGCGGGCGCTGCCCTTGCGGGCCCCCGTTTCACCGGTAGGCGCTTTGGGAACCGGCAAGCCTCCGCTTCCGTATCAGACGGTGACAGAGGTGCACAATCGTCTGCTGGTGGTGATTTTTTCGGACGACATGCGGAGCGAGTCGGGACGTGGCTTGGCGCGTGAGATATGGGCGCGCGTGCCGGATGCGCGCATTATTTATGTCGATTCGCGCTCGGCGACGGGCATGATGGCGACCGTTATGCCGGCGGTGGAAGCGGCCGAACATGTGGTCGCGGCGGTGTATGTAATTCCCACGGCGGGCAAGGCGTTTCAGTCAGGCGAGGGATTGAAAAACACCGTGTCGATGGACGATGCCAGCGCTCTCCTGCTGAATGCCGTGCTGCAGCGGGCCGCCGGGCGCACGATCGTTTTGGCGATGGGGAATCCGTATGTGATCGGGGATTTTCCGGCGATTGAGAATTATCTCTGTGCGTTTTCGAATGCGACCGTGTCGGAAACGGCGGCGGTAAAGGCGGTGTTTGGAGAGATTCCAATTGGCGGTCATTTGCCCGTTACGATTCCGGGCATTGCAAACCGGGGCGAGGGGCTGCAACGCCCCGCCCGCGCAGCTTCAGGAGGTTCCCATGTTCAGAACTGACATCTTCAAAAATCGAACGCCGGAAGAAGCGACCGATCGCAAGGCAGACCTTGCTCCGACGGCGCTCATGGCACTTGCAACCGGCGCGCTGCTCGCGGCCCTTTCCGTACTGCCCGCCTGCAGCATCAATGTCGACAAGAACGGGGAAAAAGATGGATCGAAACGCGTCGATATTCAGTCTCCGATGGGTGATTTGCACGTCAGCGAGAAGGCCGATATTCACGATGCGGGGTTGAGCGTGTATCCGGGAGCGACCCCAGCCCCGAAAGACAACAGCAGCGATGAGAAGAGCGCGAATGTCAACCTTTCGCTGCCCGGATTCCAGTTGAAGGTGGTGGCGGCGGAGTTCCTGTCGGCTGATGCGCCCGAGAAAATTACCGCCTATTACGACAAAGAGCTCCAGAAATTTGGCAAGCCAATTCAGTGCCGCGGCGAGTACAGCAATGGCGGACGGATCAATGGCCATACCGGCAACGGCAAGGATGATCTCCAGCAGCCGGTGACCTGCGACAAGAGTGACAGCAGCGAGGCGCTTGAATTGAAGGTTGGGACGGAAGGCAATCAACATATCGTCGCCGTAAAGCCAAACAGCAAGGGGACGCGCTTTGCACTCGTGTATGTGCGCATGCACACCGGAAAGGACAGCGCGATCTAGGATCGGCTCGGCCGGGTTGCCGGCGGCCTCGGTCTGCGTTAGCTTCACATCTGTGGATCATCCGTGTGAAAAGTGTGGGGCAGTGGTGGAGGACGGGCGCCCGTTCTGTCCGCAATGCCGGGCGCCGCAGATTCACGTGGAGATCGCTGCGGCCGAAGAAAGCAGCGGACCTTCCGGCGACGCGGCCGGGTTGCCGGCTCCCAGTCTGCAGCCTACCGATTTCGCCAATTCTCTCCGCGCACACCCAGCCTTCGTTGATCAGCGCGCAGCGATGCGCTCGGCGCTCAAGGCGGGCGCGATCGGCACCTTCATCGTGATCATTCCGGTACTCGGACTTGTGTTGACCGGATGGCTATCGGTTTATTTTTATCGGAAGAAAACTGGATTTTACCCGGCTACTCCAACTGGAGCGCGACTGGGTGCGGCCGCGGGAGTCGTTCTCTTTGCCCTCAATGCGATCTTCATCGTTCTCATTATCCTGTTGCACGCTCAAAAGGAATCGATCGATTCTCTGTCGCAGTTCGCGGAAAGGTTCGGGATCAATACCTCTTCCGCGCAGTTTCAGACGACTGTGAATGACCTGTTTAGCGCATCGGGATTGGCGAAGTCATTCCTGCTCGCGCTGATTCTGACCTCCATCGGCGGCGCACTCTGCGCCTGGATGATGCGGCAAAGGCCGCGAAGCTAGGCCCTGCTTTGCCCGCCGTATGTTGGACGGGCTATGTTTGACCCTCCCTTGCCTCTCTCTTAAACTTAAAGATTACTCAATCAGAAGGACCCGACCATGTCTGACAGCATTCATGTGAATTTTCCAGATGGAAGCTCCAGGGATTTTCCCAAGGGGACGACGGCACTCGATGTGGCGAAGTCGATCAGCCCAAGGCTGGCGGATGCGGCTTTGGCCGCGAAGACCAACGGCAATCTGATCGACCTCACGCGGCCGCTGGAAAAAGATACCGACCTGCGCATCCTGACCGACAAGGATCCCGAGTCGCTGGAGGTGTTCCGGCATTCGTCGGCGCACTTGATGGCGGCGGCGGTGCTGGAGCTTTTTCCGGAGACGAAACTCGGGCATGGGCCGGCTACCGAGAATGGGTTCTTTTACGATTTTTACCGCCCGACCCCATTTACCCCCGAAGACCTGGAGAAGATCGAAAAGAAGATGCAGGAGCTCGTGCAGCAGGACTTGCCGTACGCGCGCGAGTTTGTGGAGCGGGTTGATGGCCTGCACAAGTTCAAGGCCGAAGGCGACTTCATGAAGTGCCACTTCATCGAGCAATTCACCAAGCCCGATGAGAAGATTTCGATCTACAAGACGGGCAAATTTCTGGATTTCTGCCGCGGGCCGCATATTCCTTCGACCGGCAAGATCAAGGCGTTCAAGCTGCTGAATATTGCGGGGGCGTATTGGCTGGGCGACGAGAAGAACCCGCAGCTGCAGCGGATTTATGGGACGTCGTTCTATTCGAAAAAGGATCTCGACGCTTACCTGAACTCGATTGAAGAGGCGAAAAAGCGCGACCATCGCGTACTCGGGAAGCAGCTGGATTTATTTTCGATTCAGGAGTTGGCGGGGCCGGGGCTGATCTTCTGGCATCCCAAGGGCGGGATCATCCGCAAGCAGATGGAAGACTGGATGCGCGAGCAGTATGTGAAGCGCGGGTATGCGCTGGTCTACACGCCGCACGTGATGCGCAAGCAGCTGTGGCAGACCTCGGGCCACGAAGGCTACTACGCGCAGAACATGTTTGACGCCATGGAACTCGACGACGCCGAGTATCGGCTGAAGCCGATGAATTGCCCGGGACACATTCTGATTTATAAAGACTCGCTGCGGTCGTATCGTGATCTTCCGGTGCGGTTGGGCGAATTGGGCACGGTGTATCGCTACGAGCGGTCGGGCGTGATGCACGGCCTGTTGCGCGTGCGCGGATTTACCCAGGATGACGCGCACATTTTTTGTACGCCGGAGCAGATTGAGAAAGAGATTGCCGATTGTGTCGAGTTTGCGCGCGATGTGCTGCGCGACTTCGGGTTCGACAAGTTTCAGACGGAACTTTCGACTTGGGATCCGAACGACCGGAAGAATTTTGTCGGGAGCGAAGAGCAATGGAACCGGGCTACGCACTCGCTGGAAAAAGTGTTGGGCGAACTGAATATCGAATATAAGACGATTCCGGGCGAGGCTGCGTTCTACGGGCCGAAGATTGACATCAAGCTGGTGGATGCGATCGGCCGCCTGTGGCAGCTTTCGACAGTGCAGTTTGATTTCAATCTGCCGCAGCGTTTTGATCTGGAGTACGTCGCCGAGGACGGCACGCGCAAACAGCCGGTGATGGTGCATCGCGCGCTGTATGGCTCGGTAGAGCGCTTTTTTGGCGTGCTGATCGAGCACTATGCGGGAGCGTTTCCGGTGTGGCTCGCGCCGGTTCAGGCGGTGATGATTCCGATTGCCGAACGCCACGTGGAGTATGCGGAGAAAGTCGCGGCTTCGCTGCGTGTGGCTGGCGTGCGCGTCGAGGTCGATGGGCGCAATGAGAAGATGAATGCGAAGATTCGCGAACATGCGCTGCAGAAGGTGCCGTTCCTGCTGGTGGTCGGAGATAAGGAAGCCGAGGCGGGGAAGGTGAATGTTCGGACTCGCGGGAAAGAGAAGACCGAGGACGTGGCAGCGGCTGAGTTTGTGGAGAGGATTGCGAAGCTGATCGCCGACAAAACGGCGAGTTTGTAGGGGGATATTTTTCACACCATGAAAATCCCCCACTCGCTGGCGGATTTTCATGGTTCTCCTTCCTTGAGCGCCGTTAAACCCCTGTGTTAGCATCGATAATTTCGCAGGCGATGCCGCGTTTGGCCTGTACCAGCTCTCTTCTACTCGATACGGCCTGGCCGGAATCTTTTCATTCTTGAATTGTGTCGCCTCGAAACCGCGGAGCTATGCTCCGCTGGACGGACAGGAATGTCCGCCCTACCCGGGCCGTGGAGGGAATAACCCGTGAAAGTTTATGAAGGAGCCAATCTCCGCAACCTTGCCTTGATCGGGCATGGCCATGCGGGCAAGACAACCCTGGTGTCCGCCATGCTCCAAACCAGCGGTGCCACGCAGCGATTCGGGCACGTCGACGACGGCACCGCGACCACCGATTACGACGAAGAAGAAATTGCCCGCAAAATGTCGATTGCGACCGGATTGGCGGTCGTCGAGTGGGGCAAAACGAAGATCAATCTGCTGGATACGCCTGGTTTCAACATGTTCGTCCACGAGGCGAAGATGGTGCTGCCGGTGGTCGACGCGGCCCTGGTGGTGGTCGACGGTGTGGCCGGAGTTGAGGTCGTCACCGAGCGTGTTTGGGCCTACTGCGAAGAGGTTAGCCTGCCTCGCATGATCGTGGTGAACCGCATGGACCGGGAACGCGCCGACGCTACCCGAACCCTGGAATCGTTGACTAAGGCTTTCGGGCGCGCCGTAACCCCGCTCCAGCTCCCGATTGGCAGCGAGAAGAATCTTTCCGGGATTGTCGACCTGGTACGTATGAAGGCTTACGCGTACGACATCGGCGGCAGCGGGAAGGGCAGAGAAGGGCCGATTCCCCCAAACATTGCCGATGCCGCGAAAGAGGCGCATGAAAAGCTGGTGGAACTCGTCGCCGAAGGTAAAGACGAGCTGATGGAAAAGTACTTCGAGCAGGGAACTCTTCCCGAAGAAGACCTGGTGCCCGCGCTGCATGAGGCGATTCGCGAGGACAAGCTTTTCCCCGTCCTGTTTACTTCGGGCCTCGGCAATATCGGCGTCGACGAACTGATGGACTTCATCGTCGATTACACGCCGGCGGCCAGCGAGCATCACGCCGTTACCGGACAGCCGGGCAGCAATGGAACGCCCGCCGAGCGCAAGGGAACGGATACCGAACCGGCTTCGGTGTTTGTGTTCAAGACGGTTTCAGACGCGTTTGCGGGCCGCATTTCGTACTTCAAGGTTTTTTCGGGCGTCTTGAAAAACGATGCCACCTTGCAGAATTTCAATCGCAATACCGGCGAAAAATTTGCGCACATCTGGGTGATGCAGGGGAAGCAGACGATGCCGATTCCTGAGCTGCATGCTGGAGACATCGGCGCGGTTGCCAAGCTGAAGGAGACGCTCACCGGCGATACGCTGGGCGACAAGAGCGCGCCGATTCAGTATCCGGCGGTAAAACTGCCCGAGCCGGCGATTACGTTTGCCATCGAGCCAAAGACGCGTGCAGACGAAGACAAACTCGGCGTTGGCTTACACAAGCTGATGGAAGAGGATGCCATGCTGCGTTTCTTCCGCGATCCGCAGACCAAGGAATTCCTGATCGCCGGAACGGGGCAGCAGCACATTGAAGTTGTCGTCTCGAAGATGAAGAAGCGCTACCACGCCGAAGTGGTACTGAAGGCGCCGAAGGTTCCGTATCGCGAGACGATTCGCGGCAAGGCCGATGTGCAGGGCCGGCACAAGAAGCAGACCGGCGGCCATGGGCAGTATGGCGATTGCAAGATCAGAATGGAGCCCCTGCCGCGCGGTGGAGACTTTGAATTTGTGAACGACATTTTCGGCGGAGCGATTCCGAAGAACTACATTCCCCCGGTCGAAAAGGGAATCAAAGACGCTGCGGCGCGCGGCTACCTGGCCGGTTTCCCGGTCGTCGATTTCCGGGTCGTGCTTTATGACGGGTCCTATCACGACGTCGATTCGAACGATCTTTCCTTCCAGATGGCCGGCCGCATCGCTTTCAAAAAAGCGATGGAGGTGGCCAAGCCGACTCTGCTGGAGCCGATTATGAACGTCGAGATCACTGTGCCCGATGAGTTCGCGGGTACGATCATGGGCGATCTCAACAGCCGCCGCGGGCGTATTCAGGGTATGGATAACAAGGGCGGCAACACGATCGTGAAGGCCGAAGCTCCCATGGCGGAGATGCTGACCTACGGCGCGGACCTGACCTCCATGACGCAGGGCCGCGGCAGCTTCAACATGGAAATGCATCACTACGACGTTGTGCCGGCGCAATTGCAGGAGAAGATTATCGAGAAGGCGAAGGCGCTGCGGGGGGATGTGAAGGAAGAGGAGGAGTAGCTGGCATTTGCTAAGTCGATGGAACCTTCGTCATGCACGATCGAGTTCCCCGGGCATCTTGACCAAGAAAAATGACGGTATTGCCTGGACCGGCTCGCTGACGACGGCGCCACAGTTGGACGCTCATACGGGGTTTTACGAATCGCCTTTCGACAACCCTTCAGCGAAACGACGCGAGCCTGAAGTGAGGAGCAGGGCGAAATTATTTTCCCCAGGGGCGGGATTAGCGTACCATCGGTTGTTAAATTTCGGAGGCCCAAAATGTCCTGGCGGAACCTTCCCCTTCCCGGCCGCTTTTCCGCCGCCGCATCCGCTCTCTTGCCGGTTTCTCTTTGCGTTGTTTTGTTCTCGAATGCGGGTATGGGCCAGGAAAAATCAAGAATGCTGGAACTGGATCACGTCTCGATCTGTGGCTCGAATCTCGATCCTCTCCGCCAGGCGTTCACCGACATCGGACTTGCTCCCGATTTTGGCGGACCCCATGGCAACGGCGTCACTCAAATGGCTGGCATCGGCTTCGATGACGGAACTTACATGGAATTGATCGCGCCCGTGAAGGCGGGCGTGACAACGGGCTCGGACTGGGCCAAGTTCATGGGAGAAGATGCCGTCACCTGCGCATGGGCGGTCGGCACAAACGTCCTGTTGCAGGAAGTAGACCGGTTGAAAAAGGTTGGGGTCGCGGTGACAGCCCCGGCGCCGGGAAGTCGAAAGCGCCCTGACGGTATGTCGATTGAATGGACCAGGGCGGATGTCGGCTCGAGTACCCCAGGGGCGGTCTTGCCGTTCCTCATCGAGGACGAGACACCGCGCGCGTGGCGGGTGCAGACTTCGGCAAGCACAGCGGGAGCCCCGGTTTCGGGGGTAGAGAATGTTGTGGTCGGCGTCAGCAATCTTGACGCCGCGATTGCCCTCTTTCGCAAAGCATACGGCTGGACCGATCCGCTCATCGAAAACCAGAAGGAATGGGGAAAGATGGCGTATTTTCCCGGTGAACCCGTGATCCTGGTGGCGCCATCGGGTGGGGGGTGGCTGTCGGAGCGAATCTCGAAGTTTGGAGAATCGCCGGTGGCCATCATACTGGCGGGACGCGACTTCCCGGCCGCCGTGAAGAAGTACAAGCTCGCCGGGACGAAAACCTGGTTCGGACAGAAGGTCGCCTGGTTCGACGCCGGCAAGCTGAAGGGTGTGCGCCTGGGAGTGATTGGGCAGTAGCCCTCAAGCGCAAAGCTATGGCGAACTGCCAGGCGGCTGATGAGCCCGTCCCTCCACAATCTGACATCTGCTAACATTTCGCTGAGTGGCTCTCGCAAAAAACAATCCTGATTTGCCCATCAAGGATCGTCTCGTCTCCGCCGCGCCCGTCGAGGACGATTCCTCCTTTGAGCTCAAGCTGCGTCCGCAACGGCTCGCCGAATTCATTGGCCAAGCAAAAGTCAAAGACAACCTGGACGTCGCCATCCAGGCGGCCAAGTCGCGCGGTGAGGCGCTCGATCACGTGCTGCTCTATGGGCCGCCGGGCCTGGGAAAGACTACGCTGGCCACCATTATTGCCAATGAGCTTGCCGTTGCCTTCCAGCAGACTTCCGGCCCTACCTTGCAGATCAAGGGCGAATTGACGTCTATTCTGACCAACCTGCGCGAACGGCAGGTTCTATTTATCGACGAGGTCCACCGCTTGCAACCTGCGCTCGAGGAGATCCTTTACTCGGCGCTTGAAGACTACAAACTCGACATCATGATCGGCCAGGGGCCGTCGGCGCGGACGCACACGCTGGATGTCAAGCCGTTTACGTTTGTTGGGGCGACTACGCGCGCGGGACTGCTTTCGGCTCCGTTGCGCTCGCGGTTTGGGTTGCTGCTGCGGCTGGAGTTCTATACGAATGATGATTTGCGGATCATCGTGGAGCGTTCGGCTGAAATTTTGGGGGTGAAAGTGGAGCGGGCGGGGGCCGAGGAGATTGCCGGCCGCTCGCGCGGAACGCCGCGCATTGCGAATCGGCTGTTGCGGCGGGTGCGCGACTATGCGCAGGTGCGCGCGGCTGGGGTGATCGATCAGGCGACCGCGAAAGCGGCGCTTTCGATGCTGGAAGTCGACCAGCATGGGTTCGACGAGATCGACCGCAGGCTCCTGCTGACAATTATCGAGAAATATCAAGGCGGCCCGGTAGGCGTGAATACTCTGGCAGCCGCCCTCGCAGAAGAGCCGGACGCGATCGAAGAAATCTACGAACCGTTCCTGATGCAGATCGGGTTCTTGAATCGCACGCCGCGCGGGCGTGTGGCGACCCAACTGGCCTACGAGCATTTTGGTATCACGCCAAACAGGCGGCAGAGTTCGCTGTTTTGAGCATTCGGTCTTTAAAGTGAAAGCGTTTCAGTGGAGGTGAAGTTGGCAACCAGGGAAGTGATTTCGACAGCTGGGGCCCCCAAGGCCATCGGTCCATACTCGCAGGCGATCCGGGCGGCTGGCTTTCTGTTTACCTCGGGACAGGTAGCCATCGATCCGGCCACGCAGCAAGTAGTCGCCGGAGATGTGTCCGCACAGACGGATCGCGTGCTGACGAACCTGCGATCGATCCTGCAAGAAGCCGGCAGTAGCTTCGAGAAAGTGGTGCGCTGCACCGTCTTCCTCAAGAACATGGGCGACTTCGCCGCCATGAATGAAGTCTATGCCCGGTACTTTACGCAAGCCCCACCCGCGCGCTCCACCGTGGAAGTGGCGCGCCTTCCGAAGGATGTGTTGGTGGAGATCGATGTCATCGCCCTCGCGTGAAACTTGCGCAAGGGAATTCAAAATCGCTTCACCGAGGTACACAGAGGAACACGGCGGATTCCGCCCTTCTCTCTTATCATGCTTAGGGGACTGAAACTCAGGAAAGGAAATCATGAAAACAATTGCTCTGATTACGCTTCTCGGGTTAATTCTGGCGGCTGGGATTACGGCTTCGGCCGGGAGCGCTGCCGCCGGGCCGACCAAGGTCACGGGCGCGCCCAACAAGACGCCCAGCGGTCTTGAGTATTGGGATATCAAGGTGGGCACGGGCGCGGTCGCCCAAAGCGGGCACAAGGTCAAGGTCGACTATACCGGCTGGCTCACCGACGGCAAGAAATTCGATAGCTCCGTCGGCACAGGCAAGCCCTTCGAGTTCATGCTGGGGGCAGGGCAGGTCATCAAGGGATGGGACGAGGGCGTGGCGGGAATGAAAGTAGGCGGGAAAAGGCAGCTTCGAATTCCCCCGGACCTGGCCTACGGCGCGAAGGGATATCCGGGCGCAATTCCGCCGAATGCCACGCTCATTTTTGATGTCGAGTTGGTGGACGCGAAGTAAACCGCACGCGCGGGCCGGTGTGTCCGCGCCGCGTTTCGCTTTCCTCTTTTGCGTTGACTTTTACGCTTTGACGACCTTGCCGCTGCGCAGACAGGAAGTGCAGACGCGCATGTGCTTGGTCGTGGCTCCCACCTTAGCGTGGACCGGACGTAGATTAACGTTCCAGCGCCGCTTCCTCACGTTGTGGGCGTGACTGATGGTGTTGCCGAACTGCGGCCCCTTGCCGCAAATATCACAAACTCTTGCCATAACTCCAGAGATCCTTCCCAGGCTGATGCCGAAACTTTGATTTTACAGGAAGGGCGGGAAAACTGCCAGAAGGCTCGGTCAGCCGTCGGGTGTCAGCCGTCACCGTCGCCATCACTGAAATCAACCCTTACTTGTTTGCCGCTTGCGGCAGCATAACTCGAGACTCACGATCATGCCGCCTTGCCAATCACCGGCTGCGCACAGTGGGCGCACCGGCGGGCATCGATTGGAATCTCGCTCAGGCATTCCGGGCACTTCTTGGTAGTGGGGTCGGCTGGCGCGGGAGCTTTTCTCATGCGCGAGACCAGAGCGTTGATCGGCGTCACGACAAAGAAGTAAATCGCCGCGGCAATGAGAAAAAAGGACACGCAGGCATTGATGAAATCGCCGACCGGAAACGGCGTCCCGTTCATGGTAAAGCTAAGGGACGAAAAATCCGGTTTGCCGACCACCGCGGCGATCAACGGCGTGAGCAGGTCCTTGGTGAGAGCGGTAACCACGCCTCCAAAAGCGGCGCCGATCACCACGCCGACCGCCATATCGACCACATTGCCGCGAAGAATGAATTGCTTGAAGCCGGATAGCATGGGGACCTCCTGTGAATGGGGCTCAATCTAAATGGGGAGCGGGAGTTGGGTCAAGGGCTGGTTGGGCGCGATTCGCATTGACTGCCGGAGAGTTCAGGGGCGAATGCTTCCCCTATTTCTCCGCCATTCGAGCGCGGACAAGAGTGTTCGCCACACAACCCAACTCAGATCCGCATCGGCATCACAATATACCGGTACTTGTAGTCTTCGCTCTCCGCCGGCCGAAGCTGTCCCGCTGACTGCGCGTCTTTCATTTCGAGCTTGACCTCTCCCGGCCCCACTGCCTTGATGAAATCGAGCAGGTACTGGGCGTTGAAGCCAATCGCCATCGCGTCGCCGTTGTAGTCCACTTCCAGCGAATCTTCCGACTCGCCCGTTTCTGTCGAGGAAGCGGAAAGCTTCAGCTCGCCTTTTTCCAGGCGCAGCCGCACGGCCCGCGAGCGCTCGTCGGCAAATTGCGCCACCCGCGAAATCGCGCCCCCAAGTTCATCGCCATGCACCACGATCGACTTGGTAATGTCCTTGGGCAGCACCGCCTCATAGTTCGGGAACTGCCCGGTGAGCTGCCGTGAGGTCAGCAGGCGCGGCCCGACGCGGAAAAAGAGCGTCGATTCGTCTTTCGCGAATTCGATAAATTCGATCTCGGCATCGAGCAGCGATTTCAGCTCGTCCATCGCCTTCTTCGGAACCAGCGTCTTCATCTCGCCGGAAACGCCATCGAACTTCTCGCCCGTGCGTTCGATGTGCGCCAGCCGGTGGCCGTCGGTGGCCACCATGGTGATCGACTCCGGCTTCAGCACCATCAGCGCGCCATTCAGCGTATACCGCGATTCTTCGTTGGCAATCGCAAAGCCGGTCTTTGCGATCATCGAACGCAAAACGGCGGCCGGAATCTTGATTGCCCCCGCGCTCGGAAACACCGGCAAGCCCGGGAAATTCGAGCGCGCCATCCCCACCATCTTCGTATTCGACCGTCCGCAGCGAATGCTCACCCAGTGATTTTCCAGCAGCTTGATGGTGATGTCGGCGTCGGGCAGCAGCCTTACGTAGTCATAGAGCTTGCGCGCCGGAATGGTGCAGGCGCCTTCCTTCTTGACCTTGGCGCTGCAGGAGGTCCGCAGGCTCAGGTCCAGATCCGTGGCGGTGAGTGAAAGCTTGTCGGCGGAGGCTTCCAAAAGATAGTTCGAGAGAATCGGAATCGTGGTCTTGCGCTCGACCACGCCCTGAGTGGCCGTCAGTTCGCGGAGCAGTTCGACTTTGCTGACCGTGATTTCCATCGTCGTGGTGGCCGCAGGAGCAGGAGCGACTTCAACCGGCATATTAGGGTCTCCCGACTATACTTTGATTCTTCTTTTTATATCAAATGCAAACGCAAGAAAACCAGAGGAACGGCCGCTGCCGATCGGCCCGTCGTTGGTCTCTCGTCGTTCGTCGGTAGGAAGTCAACCTTCGGGCGCCTTAACCGTTCCACCCAACGACACCCGCGACGAACCGCCAAAGACGCGGTACCAAGGACCGGGGACCAGGAACGAAGACCGAAGAACCCGATTTCTACGCCCCTAACTGCTCGGTCAGCTTATTCAACAGCCGGTTCAGATCCTTGTCGTCCTTGCGAACTCCCTCGATCTTTTCGACCGAGTGCAGCACTGTAGTGTGGTGCTTGCCGCCAAACTGGCGTCCGATTTCCGGCAACGAGGCTTCGGTCAGATGTTTGGCTAGGTACATCGCGATCTGCCGCGGATAGACGATGGAGCGCGAGTTGTTCTTGGCCTTGATCTCGACCAGGCGCAGCCCGAACTGCTCGGCGACCGCCTTTTGTATCGCTTCGATCGTTACCTTCCGGGCCTGCGAGTCGATAAAATTCTTCAGAACCTGCTGCGCGTAGGGCAGCGTGATCTCGGCGCCGATCAGCGACGAGTGCGCGACCAGCCGGATGAGCGCGCCTTCAAGTTCCCGTACATTCGAGCGAATATTCGACGCGATATAGAGAGCGACATCGTTGGGCAGCGTAACGCGCTCCTGCTCCGACTTCTTTTGCAGGATGGCCACCTTGGTCTCCAGATCGGGCGGCTGGATGTCGCCGATCAATCCCCACTCGAAACGGCTGCGCAGCCGGTCTTCAAATTCGGCCAGCTCCTTCGGCGGCCGGTCGCTGGCAATCACGATCTGCTTCATCGACTCATGCAGCGCGTTGAAGGTGTGGAAGAACTCCTCCTGGGTGCGCTCCTTTTGCGCGAGGAACTGGATGTCGTCGACCAGCAGCACGTCCACCGTGCGGAATTTGTCGCGGAAGCTGATCATCTTGTCGTAGCGCAACGAGTTGATCATCTCGTTGGTGAACTTCTCGCTCGACACGTAACAGATCGCCGCTTGCGGCGCACGGCGTTTGATCTCATGCCCGATCGCCTGCATCAGGTGCGTCTTGCCCATGCCCGTCCCGCCATAGAGAAAGAGCGGGTTGTAGGCCTTCGATGGACGTTCCGCCACCGCCTGGCACGCCGCGTGCGCGAACTGGTTGCCGCTCCCGATCACGAACGCGTCGAAGGTATAGCGCGGGTTCAGCTGAGCCGCGCTGTCCCAATCAAACCGGCCCTGCGCGGGCGCCGACATCGTTTGCGCGCCGCTCGATGGCGGAAACGCCGAGAGCCCGCCGTTGTGCCGGATGGGCGTGTTCGACGGATCGTCTTCCGCGGTGACGAACTTTACATCTTCGTATCCCAGCCCGAGGTCATCCACCGCCTCCTGAATCAGGTCGGCGTATTTGTCGCCCTCCTTACGGAACTCGTCCGTTGGCACACGGACGAACAGGATTCCATTGCTGATGTGGCTGTACCGGGTCGGCTTCAGCCATGTGTTGTAGGAATGGCGGTTGACTTTCTTTTCCAGCGCATCGAGGATGCGCACCCACGGGTTCGGGCTGATCGAGGAACTGGTGACTGACATTTTTATGAATACCAAAAGCCCGGCGATGTGCCGGGATCAATCCAATCTTGAAATATGAGTCTTCGTTACAGCAGGGCAGCGCCTGTTTTTGAGTACGAGTTGTCGGTGAAATTCATTACGGGACGAACGGCATACTAGCACAAAAAAAATCGGCAGTCGGTGTTCTGCAACAAAAATAATTTGTGAGCATGCGAGATTGCATCGCGATTTTTTTTAGCTGTCAAGTGTCGAGAAACTAACTGCCGCGAGAAGGGTGCAATCCCGTGCTGCGCGGCTCGCTTTTGCCTCACCTCGCGCGATCGCTCGAACTGCGGATGCGAAGCGCCAGGGACGCAGCACAGGGACGTAAGGACCAAAGAACGAAGGACGAACGACCAAAAGACCAACAACAGACCTTGGGAACCCTCAGGAAGATGCCCGGCGATCCGGCCTCGCCTTTGACTTGTAGTTTCCCGGATAGACCACGACCGAACGCCTTCCTCCCTCGCCGTCGCTCTCGGTGCGGAGGTCCTGCTCCTCGCGCAGCGCAAGGTGAACGATGCGCCGCTCGCGCGATGACATCGGGCCGAAGCGGTAGGGCTCGCCCGTGCGCCGCACCCGATCGGCGGCGGTGCGCGCCGCGATTTGCAACTCGTCGATGCGCAGCGAACGAAAATTCTTGCAGTCGAACCAGATTTTCTCGTGCTCGTTGCCTTGCAGGTGCAGCATCTCGGAGGCGAGGAGTTCGAACGAGCGCAGCAGCTCGCCGCCCCGTTCGAGAAGCAGCGCTGAGTCGGGCCCGGCGAACTCCACCAGAATCTCGGGGTGCTCCCAGTCGCGGTTCTGCGCGATCGGCGGATCGACGGTGATCCGGTATTTCAGCTTGAAGCCACCGTTGGTGATCATGGTTTGCAGAAATTCGCCGATCTGTTTGGCGGCAGCGACTTTGTCGGTAATTGGCATAGGTAACTCTCAGCCATCGGCCTTCAGCCCCCGGCAAACCGTCGCGGATTGCGCGGACGGCTGGCGGCGGATAGCGGACGGCTATTTATCTTTCTTCCTCGCGCGCTTCTCCATCATCTCGCGCATTTCCCGCCCCAGCGATGTGCGGTTCATCACCGCCTGCTGCACGATGCCGATCAGCTGCCCCGCCGACCAGTACAGCCCGAGTCCGGCGGGCAGGTTCCAACTGATCACGCCCATCATTCCCGGCATCATGATGTTCATCATCTTCTGTTGCGACGGGTCCATGCCCGCCTGCGGCGTCATGCGCTGCATAAAGAGCATGGTGATGACGATCGCGATCGGCAGAATGTGCAGCTTGTCGGCCGCGGCCAGGTCGTTAATCCAAAGCCACGGCGCGTGGCGCAGGTCGATGGCCACGCCCAGCATACGGTAGTACGCGAAAAGGAACGGCATTTGAATCAACAGCGGCAGACAACCGCCCGCCGGATTCACTCCTTCCTTCTTGTAGAGCGCCGAAATCTCGGTATTCATCTCCGCCTTGCGCGGGTCGCGCAGGCTGTATTTCTTGTACTTTTCCTGGATCGCCTTGATCTGCGGCGCAACGCGCTGCATCTTGAGCATCGATTTCATCTGCGATAGCCGCAGCGGCAGCAAGGCCAGGTTGATGATCAAAGTCTGAAGCAGAATCGCCCAGCCCCAGTTATGCAGGAAGGCGTTCGTCCATTTCAGCCAGATGAACAGCGGCCGCGCGATCAGGCCCCACCAGCCGAAGTCGACCACCGCGCGTAGGTCGGGCTCGGCCCCGCTGATTCCCGGAACCGCCACGCCTTCCAGAGCCGCCAGCGACTTCGGGCCGACGTAGAGCCGCGTGGAGCTCGCCCCCTTCAGGCTACCCGCCGCGGCGCCAAACACATCCACCTTGTCCTGCCGCTTATCGCTCGGATCGGCCGGGTTGTGCGCAATATCGAACGGGCTGCGCAGCACGACCATCGCCGTGTTCTGCGCATCGCTTGGCATGAAAATAGCGGCGAAGTATTGCTCCGACACGCCTGCCCACTGGAACGGTCCCGGAACGGTCGCCCCGCCCGTCGCCTTTACGGACGGCAACACGCTCCAACTGCTGTTGTTGAGCCGCTCCACTCTGCTTCCATCCTGGTATGCGATCTGGCTGGCGGCATATTGCGGCGCCGTGCTCTGATCGCCGAAGCCCGACGGCCACATGGGAAACGCAGTGACGCTCGAACCTCGTACCAGCACTGAAGTCTGAACCCCGACCACGTAGCTGTGATCGAAATGAAAAATCTTCCGCACCGCGAGGTCGCCATTCGCATATTCGAAGCTGATGTCGGCCGGGGCGGTTGAGCCGGTGCTCGTCGCCACGTAGAGCGCGGAGTTGAGTTCGCCGCGCAGATCGTCGCTGAGATTGCCGGGGTAGGTCCAGAGCGACAGGGGATACCCGAATTTCTCGGCCGCGGCATGATTCACCAGATCGAGCGGCTTTCCATTCTCGTCGTCCCACTTCTTCAGCACCCACGACTTCACCTGCGCGCCGCGATTGCTGAAGACGATGCGGTAAAGATCGTTTTCGACAACCGTTTCGGACTCGCTGGCCGCTCTCTTCGCAGTTGCAGCCGGCCCATTCTGCGCGGCGCCTTTCGACTGCGCCGTCGCGCCCGCGGGGACGCCGGCAACGCCGCCATTCGCCCCCGGAGCCTGATTCCCCTGAGATTGATTCGCCTGCGGCTGACCTCCCCCAGGCGGTTGCGAACTCTGTTGGCTCGCCGGCGGCTGCGGCATGTACTTTTTCAGAATCGGCTGAAACAGCATGATGACAGCAAACGTCAGCGCGAAGACGAGAAGCAGCCTGCGCTCCATGCCGGGCTCTTGCTGGGGATTTTGAAATTCAGCCAAATTCGTAACTCGCCGTTAGTCCTTCGTCCTTACTCGTTCGCGAGAACGTTGCGGGGCAGGCATGCTTCCTCGTCATTGACGTTTTCGAAAGGCGCCGGTCGTTTCACCACCGGGTCCAACCCGCCCTTCGCAAACGGATGACATCGCATGAGGCGCCAAACCGTCTTCATTCCGCCCTGCAGCACGCCGTAGCGCTCGATGGCCTCGATGCCATATTCCGAACACGTCGGAACGTACCGGCACGAAGGCGCGAGCGCCGGAGAAATCCACCTCTTATAAAGCCGCAATCCGGCGAGCGCCAAAGCCTTCATTTTTGCGCCTGCCTTTTTGCGATCGCCTCAAACGCCCGCCCAACCTCTTCCTGCACGGTCGCGAAGTCCACGGCCAGGACCGACTTTTTTGGATTGATCACAATGTCAACCGCGTCCTTCAGATTCGAACGTCGGAGCCGCACCGCCTCACGCAGTCTGCGTTTGATGCGGTTCCGCTCGACCGCCCCACCCAGCGCGCGCCCCACGGTGAAACCAACTCGCGCGCCTTCCCTTGGCGATGCGTCCGTGGCCTGAGCCAGGTAAAAAACCGTCATGTGCGGCGAAAAGTGGCGTCGCCCCTGCTTGTAAACGCGCTCGAAATCCGAGTGCTTCAGCAGACGCGCCGCGCGCGGAAACCTCGCTCCCGAAGGCCTCGCGGGCCGATCCTTATCCCGGTGGCCATCATCCCGGCAGCCATCACCCCGGTCATCGTCGTTCCGGTAATTACTCCGGCTCGGAGCGTCGGCGATCACAACCTCGCAATCCTCAACAAATGACGGCATTACCACCCTGGCGGGAAAGCTACTCGCGGAAACCCGGCTTTACGGAGACGCGCTTGCGTCCTTTGGCACGGCGGCGCGACAGCACCTTGGCCCCGCTCTTGGTCTTCATGCGAGTCCGGAACCCGTGCTTTTTCGAGCGCTTGCGCCGGTTGGGTTGAAATGTACGTTTCGGCATCGAAAATCCCTGCTCCTAATCGAGTCAACAGTAGTAAGGCAAACGGTAAGTATAAATGACGGTGAGGAAGGCGGCAAACGGTATAGCTTTGGTGACTATACTTCCAGCATGCAGATGAACGGATTCGCTTTCGCCACCACCGACTGGAGCAAGATCGCGCCCACCGAGCACGCGGGAGAGACCGGCAAAGCGTTTTGGAGAACGCAACAGTTCGGCACGATTCGCGTGCGCATGGTGGAGTACTCGGCGGGCTACAAGGCGGACCACTGGTGCGCAAAGGGCCACGTGATTCTCGTCGTGGAAGGCGAGTTGGAGACGGAGATCGCGGATGGCAGGCGATTTACTTTGAAGCCGGGAGAGAGCTATCAGGCGCCCGACGGCGAGCCGGGGCATCGGTCATCGACTGGAATTGGCGCTAGGCTGTTCATTGTCGACTGAGGATCTGGTTCCGCCAATTGCCACTGGCCCGTATACAGGCACATTGAGGGGAATTGGTGGATTTGGGCCGATTGGTAAAGGAGGGTTGTCGCTACATCTGACCACACTGATCGCTCCTCACTAATCGGCTCCGTATCGCGTCCCCGCTCAATCCCGTCCGCAGCTAAGATACCCCTGTGAACCTCGACGACACCATCGTCGCCATCGCCACTCCTCCCGGCCGCGGAGGAATCGGCGTGGTGCGCCTGGCCGGGCCCGCAGCCCGCGCCATCGCCGCCCCCATGCTCCGCCTGAAACACGAACGCGAGCCAGGTCGCGCAATCTTCGGCGAACTGATAGACCCGTGTGGCGCGGGCATTCCTGCCCGCGTGTCGGCAGCGGATCAGATGCCTACGCGGGCAGGAATGCCCGCGCCACAAAGGATCGACGAGGTCGTAGTCACCTACTTCCAGAAGCCCCATTCCTACACGACGGACGACATAGTCGAAATCTCTGCCCACGGCTCCCCAGTCGTCCTCCAGCACATAGTGGAACTCGCCCTCGCCCGCGGCGCCCGCCTAGCCGAGCCCGGCGAGTTCACCATGCGTGCCTTCCTCAACGGACGCCTCGACCTCACCCAGGCCGAAGCCGTTCGCGACCTGATCGAATCCCAGACGCTTTTCCAAGCCAAGGTCGCCGCCCAGCAACTCGAAGGCGCGCTCTCGAATCGCCTCAAGCCCATCAAGCAGCGTCTGGTCGACCTCATCGCCGTTCTCGAAGCCGGCATCGACTTCGCCGAAGACGACATCTCCATCGCCCCCGACGCCGTCATTCTCGACGGAATCGCAGAAGTCCGCACTCCCCTCGCGGCGCTCTCCGCCACCTTCGCCTACGGCAAAATTGTCCACCAGGGCCTGACGCTCGCCATCGTCGGCCGCCCCAACGTTGGCAAATCGAGCCTCTTCAACCGCCTCGTAGAATCCGAGCGCGCCATCGTAACCGCGCAACCCGGCACCACGCGCGACCTCGTCAGCGAAACGGTCGCCATCGGCGGCATTCCGCTCCGGCTCGTCGACACCGCCGGCATCCGCCAAGCCCTCGACGAAGCCGAGAGCATCGGTATCAAAAAGTCGATCGAAGCCCTCTCCGACGCCGATCTGGTGCTGGTAGTCCTCGACGCCTCCGAGCCGGTCTCAGCAGAAGATCGTGACCTGCTTAAACAAATCGAAGGCCGCGCAGGAATAGTAGTCGAGAACAAATCCGATCTAAGGAGTGCCAACCAATCCGCGGCAGGCGGTGAGCGGTCGGCGGCAGGCGGCAAGCCGTCAGCGATTCCCACCGTCGAAACCTCCGCCCTGACCGGCGCAGGCATCGCCGAGCTGCGCGCCGCCATCCTGCAAAAAGTCGCCGGCCAAGGCGCGGCCCAGTTCGAAGCCGGATTCCTCACCAACGCCCGTCATCAAAAACTCGTCACCGACTCCCTCACCGCCCTCGCCGCAGCCACCAGCGCCGTCGCCGCCCGCGTCCCCCACGAAATGCTCCTCCTCGACCTCTACAGTGCCCTCCGCCCCCTCGACGAAATCACCGGCGCCACCACCACCGACGACATCCTCCACCTCATCTTCGGACGCTTCTGCATCGGCAAGTAACTTCCGCAGCCCGCCAGGAAGCTTTCTTCCTTCTTGTTATACTGACCCGAAATTTCCCTTGGAGGTGTTCCTTGAGAATCCACGCTTTGAGGATTTTGACGTTCCTGCTGGTGTATTTGGCGACCGTTCCTTGCCGGGCACAGGATAAAGTGACCATCCTCTACGATGCATTCGGGGAAGCGAAGGAACTTACGAAGGATTGGGGATTTTCCGCTTTCGTCGAGCATAACGGAAAGCGAATTTTGTTCGACACGGGCAACAACGCCGCGATTTTTGAACACAACGTGAAGGCGCTGGGCATAGATCTGACGAAACTGGATTTCGTGGTGATCTCGCATCGCCACGCAGACCACACGACGGGGCTGAGGTATGTGCTGAAGGTGAATCCGAACGTTACCGTGTATGTGCCCGCGGATGGCGGAAATGGATTTGGCGGACCCCCGTTTCCGAAGACATTTTTGCGGGCCGACGAGACCTTGCCCGCGAAGATGCGGTATTTCGGAGGCAAGGCCCCGGAACATTTCGCGTGGGGCAAGCTCTATGACACGGGGAATTTTGTGTTAGTGGATCAATCGACGGAAATATTGCCGGGTGTTTTTCTTTTGCGGACAGTTTCGCAGAAGAAAGGAACTTTGGAGCTGCCGGAATTGACCCTGGCCATCAAGAGACCGAACGGATTGCTGCTCGTCGATGGTTGCTCGCACGCGGGCCTTGAGGCGATCTTGGAGGCGGCAAGCGCGGTCGATCCGAGGACGGAGGTTGTGTTTGGCGGATTGCACCTGGTCACGACGCCGGTAGAAGAGATTGATGCGCTCGTCGAAAATTTAAAGACGAAGTGGAAGGTGCAGAGGATTGCGGCTGGCCACTGCACAGGCGAACCGGCGTTTGCCCGGCTCAAGAAGGCTTATGGGGACAACTATCTGTATGCGGGTTTGGGGACGAAGATCGAGCAGTGAGAAAGGGGCACACGCCCAAGGGGGCAAGCTGGCGTAACGTCCCGCTTGCACTCAAAACCCCTCCCCGGCCCCTCGGCCTGAATCGATGAGTGACAACGCCTGTTTTCGACAGTTACCAGAAATCGGCCACACTCTCGGCTTTGGCGACGGACTTTGAACTTCACGAGACATCGACTGGGCTGGTAGTCAAATCGAAGATGCTGCATGCTCATTTGCATGCTCTTTTGTCCGGCTATTTGGTTGCGGGCGTGACCTCCTCGACCCGGACCATCCTCTTGGCAGGGTCAAATCTGCCATTCAGGACGACGTGGGCAGCGGGGAAGGCGCGAACAGCTTCCGAGTTCTCGACGATCCAGATTGCCTGATCGTTGTCGGCGACAAAAACAGCGCGTTGGGGTTTCCATTCTGGATGGCCTACCGAAGCACCTCCACGCCAGCATTTTTGGACGCAATCGGCCCCCCCTGGCTTGCTGTGTTGAATCCCACAAGCCTCATCGCTGATCCAGCCCGTGAGAGACCGTGACTCTTGTTGAGCCGACAGGGATGCGAGCACCACGAAACAAGCGAACAAGAAAACCAGCGTGACCCGACTTCTGATCATGCTTTCCCTCTCTCGAGACCTGCAACTCGAAGGTAATTCTGCCATGAAATGAATAGCACTGCCAGCAAGCATTGTTACCTTAATATCCTTATCGCTCAACACCCCTTCGTGGAAAACTCCATTAACTCAACCGGCGCGCCCTGATCGAGGATCATGGCAACCGTGACTCCGGGGCTCGGACTGTTCGGTGGAATTAGAATCTCCTGCCCAAGCAATGCGCTTGCCAGATCGTCCACCTCAAACGCCACATGAGGAATGGTCTTCACGGCCTCGGGATAGGGCGCGTCTGGATCGAATCGCATCCATTGCACGCCACACGGACTGGTTTCAAATCCGGCAACATGAACGCGCAGACAGGCTACATGAATCTCATCCGGACGTGGCGTTTGAGTGGGTATCCCGATGTGGTGGTAGCGCCAGCCGTTCCTCGCGATCGCAGGCGGGGGTTCGTGCCCCTGCCTCAGATACTCAGCCATGAAAGAGTCTCCCGGTCACGGCTACGAGGATACTTCATGCTTGACGACAAATCCCCTTGCACTCATCGAACTGATCACTTGACCCCAGCGAATTCCTGAGCCGACAGCACCAGTCCACGCCAGAGAAACAACTTGTCGATAAGTCAGTCGTGTTTCGATAGCGCAACCCCGCTGAGTGCTTGAAAATTTCTAGCCCGCTCCCCGCTCCATCCCGCCAGCTATCCCGAAATACAACCTAACCTCCAGGCTTTCAATGAGTTACCATAATGTACATACAGTATTGTCACTACGCCCTTGACAGCCATGATATAGACAGCCCGCTTCCGTGCACCCTTCTGCTCTGCGCCCTCGCCAAGTCATTGCCAGCCAAGTACT
>Ga0335080_10001463_pt1 | contig 23112 bp, 28 predicted proteins | sample Lox_Sample_34_FD_206720 | JGI IMG/M metagenome (GOLD analysis project Ga0335080, IMG submission 206720) | Soil microbial communities from Loxahatchee National Wildlife Refuge, Florida, United States - Lox_Sample_3.4 | ecosystem: Environmental > Terrestrial > Soil > Wetlands | place: USA...
TCCTGGTAGCGCTTTATGGCTGCCTGGGTGGCGGCGTCCCATGAACCGGAAGGCTCGCCATCGAGGTAATGCTCGCGAATGAGTGCTTCCTGGATCTCACGGGCGCGGCTGGAATCGATTGCCTGCTGGCCGCGTCTGGAGGCGGTTCTGCGAGAGCCTTTCCTACTTCGAGATTTCCCGGTTGTGTGAGCGGAGGATTTATGGCTGGCGGTCTTGGTGGCTGTGTGAGTCGCGTGTTTGGTTGTAGAAGGTGATTTGGAGGGAGTGCTAGGTTTTTCCGCCGTGGACGTTGTGGAGGCGACGCTCAGCGAGCAGGCTAGAGCCAGACAGGGGCAAAGTCGAGTTAGCATCGTGTTAGCCAATCAGTTCAAGACCCCCGCAGGCCACATGTTTTTTGCGCGTCCACCCGGCGGCTTACCGCCATCCCTAAGAACAACTTCGGCGGCTCAGGCCGCGCGGACATTGTCGCCGGCGAACTTCCAGATTAGCCCCAAAGGCGGGGCGAGAAACTGGGCCACCAGCAATTGCTCCTAACAAAAAATCTGGCAGAAGCAGCCTACCTTTATGTTCACCGAAACGGGTAAGGTAAGCCAGTCCTGCCAGATTGTCCAGCCATTACGGAAGTGTACCGGCCAGAAAGATGGTTCCATCCTGTACTCTTGCGCCACGCGGACGCACGAGCAAGACGACGTCCTGCCCGCTCTTCAGCGTCGACTCGACTTTCGAGAAATCCTCAGCGCTGTTGACGGACTGCTTGTTGACTTCGAGAATCACGTCGCCGCGATGGAGGCCAAGATCCTCGGCAAAGGAACCGGACTTCACATCCTGAACGACAACCCCCTTGCCCGCCGGGATATTGAGTCGGTCGGCGAGGTCGCCGGTGATACCGCGAACCGAGATCCCGAACTTGCTGGCCTTGGGTTCCTCTCCGGCCTGGTTCTCTTCGTCCTCGCCCAGGCGGGAGGCGAAGAGTTTGGAGCGATCGGCAATGGTGATGGTGGCTTCCTGTTTCTTACCGTTGCGGATGAAGTCGAGCTTGGCCTTGGACCCGGGCTTACGGGAAGCGATATCGGCGACCAGATCGTCGCCACTTTTGAGTTCACGGCCGTCGACGTGGGTAATGGTGTCGCCGATCTTGAGTCCGGCCTCCTCAGCCGGGCTGCCGGAGATAACGTTCGAGATGGTCACGCCGTTCCCATAAATGCGGGCGATGGCGGGGTCAGGCTGGGCGGTGAATTCGATTCCGATGGAGCCACGCGCAACGCGATGCTCGGGGCCAATCAACTGGTTGTACACCTGGGCGACGGTGTTGGAAGGCATGGCGAAGCCGACGCCGGCATAAGAACTGGTCTCGGTGAGGATGGCGGTGTTGATTCCGATGATTTCACCGGCCATATTGACGAGGGGTCCGCCGGAATTGCCAGGATTGATGGCGGCATCGGTCTGAATAAAGGACTGGAACTGGCGGTTGGGAACGATGTTGCGTCCTTTAGCCGAAACAATGCCGGCGGTGACGGTTTCCTGCAATCCGAAGGGACTGCCGATCGCCAGAACCCAATCGCCCACCTGCATACCGTCTGAGTTGCCGAGCTTAGCGGCGGGGAGCTGGTGGTCGACGTCAATTTTGATGACGGCAAGGTCGGTTTCCTGATCCATGCCGATGACCTTGGCGTCGTGACCGGCTGAGGCAGGGTTTTCATCCTGTAATTTGACGCGAATACGGTCAGCTTTTTCGACCACGTGACGGTTGGTAACAATGTAGCCCTTGGAGTCGACAATGACGCCGGAGCCGAGCGAGCGCTGGCGGATGGTGTTCGGATCCTGGCCGCCCTGGCCGCCGAAGAACTTGTCGAAGAAGTCCTGAAACGGGCTATCCTCGTCGCCGCCCTGGTCATCGGGATTATCTGGCTGGACATGAGGATTTCTTTGGAGGCGGTGGTGCGGATTCTTGACAGTCGACTCGGTGTTGATGTTGACGACGCTGGGCTCCAGCTGTTTGGAAATCTGCGAGAAGGCGTTCGAAAGCTGCTGCGGCGCTGGAATGGAGAGAGGGGTGGCGTCGGACTTCTGGCCTTCCTTACCCTTGACTCCGTAGGAAATGACCGTGCCGATCAGAATTCCAACGGCGAGGGTTGCGAGAATTGTGAAGGTATAGGCCCAACGCTTGGCCTTGAAGCGCACCCAGAAGGCGCTTTCGCGCGAATCCATTGTCTTCCTCCTGAAATCTGCGTAGTCAGTAATTATAACCTTCGTTCCAGCAGAGATGGCTGCGGGAAGTGCTAACCAGTTAGACGCACGAGGCGAGGCTGGGGTTAATCAGCGAAAACCGCTTGCTCGGGGTTATCCGGCCAACGGGGACGGAGACGGCCGTCTTTAATGTCTCTCGAATATCTCTTGCACTCAACCGGCGTCTCCCCCAAGGGTCTACTGCGGCTTGATCGCGATCAGGTCTGGAAAGCAAACGGGAGCGCCGGCGCCCTGGCCGCTGCACATGTTATTGGTCGAGTTGTTGATGTAAGGAACCTGCTGGTCGGTCCCTTTAATGGTGTTCACAATATGAACCGAACCGGCCGAGCATACAGGCGGATTGCTGTTGGTCACATACTGATCGCAGGCACCGACAAAGACCTGGCTGCCGTCGCTGGACGCCGAAGCCCAGCGCGGGTCGTCGCTGTTAACGAGCTGAACGGCGGTGGTTGTGCCATTGGCGACGTTGAAAATCAGGACAGCCGGAATGTAGCGAGCGACCAGGATCATCTCAGCGCCATTCGCCACCAGTCTGGCGTAGACAGGAATGATGGGTCCCTGATGAAGGCTGAAAGTGGAGCCTCCTACCGAAAGACTTACACTCGGAGGATTGCAGGTGAATTGTCCGTCAGCGATTGCGGATTGCTTGAACTGCGCGGTCAGGATCTGAACATTTTCGACGAGCGGAGGATCCGAAAAGGTAGCGCCCGGCGCGGATTCGAGCATGAGCAGGTTCTGCGTGAGCAAATCCGGGCCAGCCTGCGTGATGGGGGACGCGAAGACCTTCACGGGAATGCCGGCCGTGGCCACATTCCCGAGATTCACGCTCGGTTGATTCTTGAGGCCGCAGGTCGAGAAAGCGGAAAGAATTCCCGATGCACCCGATGCTCCGGGAATATAGGCGAAGCTGCCGTCGGCGGAGAACTCAACGCCTGTGCCGGTGGCCGGGAGCATGACAGGCTCAAGCGCGCTGACCGTGGAATAGACGTACATGGTACCGGCTTTGGTGACAATGAAAATCTTGGACTGATCGGGCGAAAATGCGGCGGAGGTAGCGACGCTTGGGAGCACGAGGCTGGTGACCGGGTTGGCACCGCTGGGGGCGGCCCCGTTATAGATATAGACCTCGGGCGTTGCGGGGTTGGTGGCGTCGGAAACGACAACTTGCTTGCCGTCACTGGAGAGGGCAAGAAGGGTACCGCACAGCGCCACATTACAGGGCGTGCTGGCCGGGGACACCGGGATGACATTCAGGGACGTGCCGCCTACATCGAAATACATCAGTCCCTGATCGCTTCCAAGATAGATGCGGGATTGATGATTGAACAGGATGGAATTAGGAGTACGCGGCACGACCACGGTGGTACCGATCGGGTTGGTTCCGCCGGAGGTAGTAGGTGTGACCGCGAACATGACGCTGGTGCAGCCCACGGTGGCGCCGCCGCATAGATCGGTAGCGGCCCAGGCAGTGAAGGTGGGATTGGCGGTGTTGATGACGTCAACCGAGATGGTGCCAAAGGCCTGCAAAGGGTCGCTGGGCGAGACCGGCCCGTCGCTGGCAAAAACGTAGACCGGCATAGCCGAGGGATCGGACGCTTTATAGGGCGGCGAGGTGAGCGGGATGGTTACATTGGGCACGACTCCGATGTTGCAGCTTGGGGGTGCGCAGACGGCGGAAATATCGGCTCCGCCCTGGTTTGCATGCGCGGCCGCAGAGTTCGTCCCGGTGGCTGTGGTCAAACTGGGAAAAGAGACGACCTCAGGATCGGAACTGATCCATGTCAGAGGCGGTTTCGTCAAAGTAAAGCCGAGGGTATCGACCGCAGTGGCCTGGAGTGAAACGGATGTCCCGCTGGTGACATTGACCGAACTTGCGGTTGTTCCGGAGGCCTGAAGCCGGACATACTGCACCAGACAAGTCGCGATGGGAATGGGAGTGCTGCTGGTGCCGGAAATCGAAGCCGAGAGCTGCGTAACACCCGGGCTGGCGGCGGTGATCTGGACCTGATTGAGGGGTAATGGCACTGGCAGGGACGGGTTGGTGTTGGTAGAAATTACGCCGGCATTGGTGGAAGTCCAAATGAGCGGGCCGACGGTGTTGGTAATGTCGACGCCATTGCTGTATGCAGTCCCCTGGTAGAGCCAGGTTTGATCCTGCGAAAAACAATCGTAGGTTGGGGGAAGAGTCTGGGCCTGGGAAACCTGGAGGCTGTCAATGTGCTTGTGAACGTAAGCGGTCGTCTGCGGGCTGCGGACGCCGTTGGCGACCGCGGTAACAATGGCAATGCCGTCGTTGCCGGCGCTGCAAAGGGTCTGGGTGGAATCCCAGGTTCCGGCGCAGGCGGTGCCGGCAGTGGTAATGGAAAGGGGAGGAGGCGTTGTGGATCCAGGCGGGCTGCTGACGATGAATTGAATGTCGGCGCCAATGATGGCGTGACCGTTCCCATCGACAGCGGTGGCGGAAAAAGACTGTACCGAGCCGATCTCGATCGAGAGCGTTCCGCTGGGGGCCAGCGAGATGCTCTTTACCCCTGCGCCCGCCGTGTTGGGAGTGCTGTTTCCCAGGCAGCCCGTCAGGACCGCGAGCGCGCTGAGTAACATCATTAGAAGGACAGAACTGCAACGAAACATGCATCCTCCTCGCGTGCGGTTGAAGAACGCGAGATTGCGAATGATCGGAAAACTGTCAGTGTAGAGGGTCATGGGGATTTTGGGCAAGGGAGCTACTCGCAAAGCTTCAAAGTTGCGGATTCTCAAATTCTCGGAATCGGACACATTCTTGCTTTGCTTGAAAGGTTGTATTTTCCGAATTCCAGGGTCTTGAGATCTTGAAAGGTGTAACTTGCGATCTCCCAGCCTTGAAACTCTGGAACGTCATTTCTGTGATGCGGCGAAGAGTGGTTGACGATGTGTTGTTCAGTTGTTATTATCTATGGGTTCCGCGAGTTAAGTCTGGCTTGCCTGTGGATGGTAGTCCCGTGGGATGCGTGACCTACGCAGAACATGGGCTGCTGGAGAATTCTGGCTGAGCTTTGAAGAAGCACGGACCCGGCGCGAAGTGAAGCCGGGGACGCCCTCGCTGAAACGTTCCGCGAAAACTTTCGCGCCTGACTCGGACGACGGGTACAGGAATCGCGCGAGGCTATGCGGAAGAAGCAGACGAAACGGAGCGCCTCCGAACCATTGCGTTAGGCCTGGCGTCACCGTCGTCGGCAATTACGGGAACCCAAGATTTCTCACCGCTTTTCGACGCGGGAGAGTATGGCTGGGCGATTTTCCCCATGCCAGCCCGGAGACCAGGGCAAGCCTTGTCCCCAGAGAACAGGTGCGGGAACTCGGCGGGTGAGTTTTTGAAGATGCGCGATGGCGCGTGGGAGTGGAGAAAGTGCCAACTTTTAATCAGCTGGTGAAATTCGGACGGACGAGCCCGAGATACAAGACAGCGAGTCCGGCGCTGCAATCGTGTCCGCAGAAGCGCGGAGTTTGCACGCGCGTGTATACGCAGACGCCGAAGAAGCCGAACTCAGCATTGCGCAAAGTCGCACGAGTGCGCTTGACGAATGGCATCGAAGTGACGACCTACATTCCAGGCGTGGGCCACAATTTGCAGGAGCACTCCATTGTTCTGATCCGCGGAGGCCGCGTGAAGGATCTGCCGGGCGTGCGTTATCACGTGGTACGCGGAACGCTCGATGCTACCGGCGTCGCGGGCCGTAACCAGAGCCGCTCGAAGTACGGCGCGAAACGCGCCAAGAAAGCATAGAGAAGCATGCCAAGAAAAGGACATACAACAAAACGTACGGTCGAGGCCGATCCTGTATACGGGTCAGACCTGGTAACAAAATTCATCAACTCGATGATGTGGCAGGGGAAGAAGTCGACGGCGGAGGGCATTTTCTATACGGCGCTCGACAAACTCAAGGAAAAGGGCGGCGACGAGCCTTTGAAGCTGTTCACCAAGGCGGTCGAAAACGCCAAGCCGCTGCTCGAAGTGAAGACGCGGCGCGTGGGCGGCGCGAACTATCAGGTGCCGATCGAGGTGTCGCCGGACCGCAGGACATCGCTGGCCATTCGCTGGATCGTGACGTATGCCCGCGAGCGGGGCGAAAAGGGCATGATCGACAAGCTGACGAACGAGTTGCTGGATGCCGCGAACGGCAAGGGCGCCGCGATCAAGAAGAAAGAAGATGTGCACCGGATGGCGGAAGCCAATAAGGCGTTCGCGCACTACCGGTGGTAGGCGGCGCAAAGCGTCGCCGCTCTGAGCTGCTAGCTCAGGGCCAGAAGCTAGGTTGTTTCGAGCCACAGAGAGGATAAAAAGCAAGCTGTGCCAAGAACAGTCCCATTAGACCGGTGCAGGAACATCGGCATCATGGCGCACATCGATGCCGGGAAAACCACGACGACGGAGCGCATCCTGTTTTATACGGGCAGGACGCACCGCATCGGCGAGGTGCACGAAGGCACGGCGACGATGGACTGGATGGAGCAGGAGCAGGAGCGCGGGATTACGATTACTTCCGCGGCAACGACGTGCACGTGGCGCGACATCCGCATCAACATTATCGACACTCCGGGCCACGTGGATTTCACGGCCGAAGTGGAGCGTTCCCTGCGTGTGCTGGACGGCGCAGTCGCGGTGTTTGATGCCGTTCATGGCGTGCAGCCGCAGTCGGAAAAAGTGTGGCGGCAGGCCGACAAGTATGGCGTTCCTCGAATTTGTTTCATTAACAAGATCGACAAGATGGGCGCAGATTTCGAGCATGCCGTCGATACCCTCCGCAAGCGGCTGAATGCCAAACCCGTTGCCATTCAGATTCCCATTGGCCAGGAAGACAAATTCATCGGCGTCGTCGATCTGGTTGAGATGAGGGCGATCGTGTGGAGAGATGACACGATGGGCGCGGAATACGATACCGAGGGGATTCCCGCCGAACTGAAGAAGAAAGCGGAAGCTTTCCATACGCAACTGGTGGAAACGGTCGCGGAAAACGACGACGAGATTCTGCATAAATTTCTGGAAGGCGAAGCGATTTCGGCGGAAGAGCTGAAAGCGTCGCTGCGCAAATCGACGATTGGGTTGAAACTGTTCCCGGTGGTGGTGGGAACGGCCTTCAAGAATAAGGGTGTGCAACCGCTGCTTGACGCGGTAGTCGATTACCTGCCGTCGCCGCTCGATACCAAGGAAACGCACGGCATCAATCCTGAAAATGGCCAGGCGGTTACGCGGCACGCCAACGATAAGGATCCATTTTCGGCGCTGGCGTTCAAGATTATGGCCGATCCGTTTGTCGGCCAGCTCACGTTTATCCGGGTGTACTCGGGGCAGTTGAAGTCGGGCGAGTCAGTGATGAACTCGCGCACGCAAAAGCACGAGCGAATTGGCCGCCTGCTCAAGATGCACGCCAACAAGCGCGAGGATATTCAGGAGATTCTGGCGGGCGATATTTGCGCAGCCGTCGGACTGAGGAACGTCGGCACGGGCGACACGATCTGCGACGAAAAGCACCCGATCACACTCGAATCGATCGAGTTCGCGGTTCCGGTCATTGCGGTTGCGGTCGAGCCGAAGACCAAGGCCGACCAGGAGAAGATGGGCATGGCGCTGGCCAAGCTGGCGCAAGAAGATCCCACCTTTAAGGTTCACACCGACCCCGACAGCGGACAGACCATCATCAGTGGCATGGGCGAGCTGCACCTTGAGATTATCGTTGACCGCATGATGCGCGAGTACAAGGTTGAGGCCAACGTCGGCAAGCCGCAGGTTGCATATCGCGAGACGATCAGAAAACACGCCGAAGCGGAAGGCAAATACATCCGCCAGACCGGCGGCCGGGGCCAGTACGGACACGCGAAGATCCGGCTGGAACCGAACGAGCCCGGCAAGGGGTACGAGTTCATCAACGAAATCGTTGGTGGAACGGTACCGAAGGAATTCATCAAGCCGATCGATCAGGGCATGCAGGAAGCCATGGAGGGCGGCGTGCTCGCCGGTTATCCGATGGTCGATATCAAGGCGACGCTTTACGACGGCAGCTATCACGAAGTCGACTCGAACGAAATGGCGTTCAAGATTGCGGGCTCAATGGCGTTCAAGGAAGCGGCGCGCAAGGCGAGTCCGGTGATTCTCGAGCCAGTGATGGCGGTTGAGGTGGTGACGCCGGAGGATTTTGCCGGAGCGATCATGGGCGACTTGAGTTCGCGCCGCGGGCGGATTGAAGGCATGGAGCATCGCGCCGGTTCGCAGGTGATCAAGGCGATCGTGCCGCTGGCGGAAATGTTCGGGTATGCGACGCACATGCGTTCGTCGACGCAAGGGCGCGCCGAATACTCGATGCACTTTGCGCGGTATGAAGAGGCCCCCCGTTCGGTGGCGGAGGAGATTATCGCCAAGACGCAGGGGAAGACGGCGACGAAATAGTCGCCAGCAGCTGGTTATGAATTTGGTTTTGAGTGACAAAGCTGAACAGTCAAAAAGCTGAGGAAAAACGGAAATGGCGAAGGAAAAATTTGATCGGACAAAGCCGCACTGCAACGTAGGGACGATCGGACATATCGATCACGGGAAGACGACATTGACGGCGGCGATCACGAAAGTGTTGCAGAAGCACAACCCGAAGATCGTGTTCCGGTCGTTCGATTCGATCGACAACGCTCCGGAAGAGAAGGCGCGGGGCATCACGATCGCGACGGCGCACGTGGAGTACGAGACGGCGAACCGGCACTATGCGCACGTGGATTGTCCGGGTCACGCCGATTACATCAAGAACATGATCACGGGCGCGGCGCAGATGGACGGCGCGATTCTGGTGGTGGCGGCGACGGATGGACCGATGCCGCAGACGAGGGAACATGTGCTTTTGGCGCGGCAGGTGGGTGTGCCGTACATCGTGGTTGCGCTGAACAAGTGCGATGCGGTGGACGATCCGGAATTGCTGGATCTGGTGGAACTGGAAGTGCGGGAGTTGCTGAAGGGGTACAAGTTTCCTGGGGATGACGTGCCGGTGATCCGGCTGTCGGCTTTGGGAGCGTTGAACGGGGAAGAGAAGTGGGAGAAGCAGGTGGATGCGCTGATGGAGGCGGTGGACAAGAGCGTGCCGCAGCCGGCGCGGGAACTGGACAAGCCGTTTCTGATGCCGATCGAAGATATTTTTTCGATTCAGGGACGGGGGACGGTGGTGACGGGCCGAATCGAGCGGGGGAAGGTGAAGGTAGGCGAGGAAGTGGAGATCGTGGGCTTCCGGGAGACGCGCAAGACGGTGGTGACGGGAGTGGAGATGTTCAAGAAGCAGCTGGATGAAGGGATGGCGGGCGACAACGCCGGGCTGCTCTTGCGCGGTATAGGCAAGGAGGACGTGGAGCGCGGGATGGTGCTGGCGAAGCCGGGATCGATCACGCCGCACACGAAGTTCAAGGCGGAGGTGTACATCCTGACGAAGGAAGAGGGCGGGAGGCATACGCCGTTCTTCAAGGGATACCGGCCGCAGTTTTATTTGCGGACGACGGACGTGACGGGGGTAGCGGAGTTGCCGGCGGGGACGGAGATGGTGATGCCGGGGGACAACGTGAGCCTGGTGATCGAGTTGATCACGCCGGTGGCGATGGAGAAGGGGTTGCGGTTCGCGATTCGCGAAGGCGGGCACACGGTGGGCGCCGGAACGATCTCGGAGATTATTCAGTAAGGCAGGCAGAAGGAAGAAGCCAGATTGCAGAAGTAAAACCTAAAACGCGGCTCGCAGCTTGCCGCAAGATCTTTCCTCCGGGAAGCGCCGGGAGGGGTTAGGAAACGGAACACGTGATTGGAAAAGAGAGAATTCGGATTCGGTTGAAGGCTTACGACTATCGCATCTTGGATCAGTCGACAGGAGAGATCGTGGAAACGGCAAAGCGCACGGGCGCGCAGATTGCGGGTCCGATTCCTCTGCCCACGATGAAGAACAAGTACTGCGTGCTGCGTTCGCCACACGTGGACAAGAAGTCACGGGAAGCGTTTGAGATCCGCACCCACAAGCGCCTGCTCGATATTCTCGAGCCGACGCAGCAGACGGTGGACGCGCTGATGAAGCTCGATCTGCCCGCGGGCGTGGATGTGGAGATTAAGGCGTTCGGGAAAGAGCATAAGTAGCTCTCGGCCGTCGGTCCTCAGCGGTGAGGAAAAGCGACGCGGTTGAGAACGACGGTGCTTGTGAGCCTTGTGGGCGAAGGCACCCAGCCAATAGCGAAGGGCCATGCTGGGAACGGAGAAGGAAATGGCAAAGGTTTCAGGAATTCTGGGCAAGAAAGTCGGCATGACGCAGCTCTACGATTCGAAGGGCGATGTGCGGCCGGCGACGGTGTTGCAGGCGGGGCCATGCGTGGTCACGCAGCACAAGACCAGCGCGAAGGATGGGTATGTCGCGGCGCAGATCGGACTGGTTGAGTTTGTCAAGGAAAAGAAGTTGACCAAGGCGATGCAAGGGCATTTTGCCAAGCACAACCTGCCGCCAGTGAAGTTTCTGCGCGAGATGGCGATTGAGGTCGAGGAAGCGGGCGAGGATCCAACCACGGCTGCCGTTAAGGTAGGGGACCGCGTGCTGGTGGATATTTTCGAAGGCGAGAGATTTGTCGATGTCATCGGTACCAGCAAGGGGCACGGGTTTCAGGGAGTCGTGAAGCGCCATCATTTTGGCGGCGGCCCGAAGTCGCACGGCTCGATGTTTCAGATTACCGGTTCGATCGGCGCGTCGGCGTTTCCTTCCCGTGTGATGAAGGGCATGCGCATGTCGGGACATATGGGGAACGCGCGCGTCACGACACGCAACCTGCGGATTCTGGGTGTGGATAAGGAAGAGAACCTGCTGGTGGTGGAAGGCAGCGTTCCTGGTCCAAATGGCGGGTACATCGTCATCAACAAGGCAAAGAAGCCGCCGAGAGAGCGACGCGGATTTGCGGGCGCGGCGACGGTCGACCCCTTGAAGGCGGCGAAGAGAGCTGCAAAAAAGGGATAGAACCAGGAATAGTGGCCAGTGGCCAGTGATCGGAAAAGCTAAAGATATGGCAACGATTGATGTTTACAACTTGAGCGGAGCGAAGGTTGGAACGCTCGACCTGGCGGAGGAGGTTTTCGGCGCGGTCAATGAAGACCTCATTTGGGAGGCGGTGAAGCACTATCGCGCGGCTGGGCGCGCGGGCACGCATGCCACCAAGGTCCGCGGGAGCGTTTCGGGTTCGGGCAAAAAGCTGTGGAAACAGAAGGGCACGGGGCGGGCGCGTATTGGCTCGGTCCGCTCGCCGATATGGCGGCACGGCGGCACGGTGCACGGACCGCAGCCGAGGTCCTATGACTACGCTTTCCCGAGAAAGAAACTGCTGGGCGCATTGCGCTCCGCGCTGGCCGCGAAGTTTGCGGACGGGAAGCTGATTGTCGTGAAGGCATTCGATGTGAAAGAGCCCAAGACGAAGGCTTTTGCGGAAGCGCTCGGCAAGCTGAAGGTGGAAGGAACGACACTGCTGGTGGAAGCATCGGGAGCCGAAAACAAGAATCTGGAATTGAGTTCGCGGAACATTGCCGGGCTTCAACTGGTGCGGGCGAACGAGGTGCATCCCTATCACCTGATGCGGCATTCGCGTGTTGTGTTCGCACAACCGGCACTGGAAAAGATGCAGGACGCGCTCAAGAAGACGGCATCCCGCAGGGGACACGGTGCCGAGCCAGTCGCGGAAAAGAAGAAACCGGCGAGGCGATCGCGTAAGGCGGAGGTGGCCTAATGAAATCCGCATATCAGATCATCCGTAAACCGGTGATTACGGAAAAGGGTCTTGGAATTAAGGAAACCCAGAACACGCTGGTGTTCCAGGTGGCGCCCAAGGCTACGAAGACCGAGATCAAGCAGGCTGTGCAGGCGATTTTCAAAGTAAAGGTCGCCTCGGTGCGCACAGCGAATTATCCCGGGAAGGAACGCCGGCGGGGCCGGTTTGCCGGTTACCGTCCGGATTGGAAGAAGGCATATGTGCGGCTGAAGACCGGCGAGAAGATGCCGGAGTACGCACAGAATTTGTAAACAGCGGTCAGTCGTGAGCCATCAATCAAGGCGACGGAAAACTGAAAGCTGAGAGCTGAGAGTTAGATATGGCAATCAAAACCTACAGACCGACAACGCAGACTTTGCGCTATCGCACGCATTTGACGACCGACGATATTACTTCGTCGAAGCCGCATAAGCCGCTGGTTGAGGGCAAGATACGGTCGGGTGGGCGGCGCAATTCGGGCGACGTTACCATGCGCTTCCGGGGCGGCGGCAACAAGCGCAAGCTGCGGGCGATCGACTTCAAGCGCGACAAGCACGGTATTCCGGCGACGGTGGTGACAATCGAATACGATCCCGGCCGCTCCGCTCGCATTGCGTTGCTTAGCTATGCCGATGGCGAAAAGCGTTACATCGTGCAACCCGATGGCCTGAAGGTCGGGCAGAAAATCCTGAGTGGCCCTGAGGCCGACATTCTAGTCGGCAACGCGCTGCCGCTGCGCAACATTCCGCCCGGCACGACGATTCACAATCTGGAACTGAAGCCGGGCAAGGGTGCGCAAATGGTGCGCTCGGCGGGCGGAGCCGCGCAGCTCGTGGCAAAAGAAGGAGACTACGGGCTGGTGAAGCTGCCTTCCGGCGAGACGAGGAAGGTGCTTCTCGATTGTCTGGCGACGATCGGGCAGGTGGGAAACGTCGATCACGAGAACGTGACCTGGGGCAAGGCAGGTCGCACGCGCTGGGTGGGCAAGCGTCCGCATAACCGCGGCGTTTCAATGAACCCGGTGGACCATCCGCACGGCGGTGGCGAGGGCAAGACGTCTGGCGGGCGGCATCCGGTCACTCCATGGGGTCAGCCGACGCGCGGTTACAAGACGCGGAACAACAAGCGCACGGATGGGTTCATTCTGAGCCGCCGTAAGAAGGGATAAGGTAGGGACGGGGCTTGCCCCGTCTGAGCCGCGGCGAGCCGCGGCTCTACGAGGAACTTTATGGCACGTTCGACAAAAAAAGGACCGTTCGTGGATGTGCATCTGGTGACGAAGATTGAAGCCATGAATGCGCGGAATGAGAAGAAGGTGCAGCGGACTTGGTCGCGGCGCTCGACGATTATCCCGGAAATGGTTGGGCACACGATCGCCGTGCACAATGGAAAGAAGTTCATTCCGGTGTATGTGACCGAGAACATGGTGGGGCACAAGCTGGGCGAATTCAGCTTTACCCGGCAGTTCAAGGGACACTCCATGAAAGCGGCAACGGAGGCGGCGGCGAAGCCGGCGGGCGTGCCGGGCGGCCCGGGAGCGATTGCTCCATCGACGCCGGCGGCGCCAGCAGCGCCCAAGGCATAGGTGAAGAGACGGGCTTGGCCCGTCTGAGGCGCGGCGAGCCACGTCTCTACAGGAAAAAGCAACTATGGAATTTCGAGCAGAAGCACGGTACATGCGAGTTTCGCCGCAAAAGGCGCGGCTGGTGCTGGATCTGATCCGCGGCCGGCGCGTAGAAGAGGCGCGAAATACGCTGGCGTTCACCAAGAAGCGGGTAGCGGCGACGGTGGCCAAGCTGCTCCAGTCGGCCATCGACAACGCGAATTTTCTGAGTACCGAAAAAGGCCTGGATGTCGACGTCGACAACCTGTACGTGAAACACACCGCCGCCAACGACGGGCCGCGCATGAAGAGAGTTCGTCCTGCTCCCATGGGCCGCGCGTACCGCTACGTGCGGCGCATTGCACACCTTGAAATTGTTCTGGCCGAACGCAATAGGAACGGCGCGCCGCTGGCGCATACGGTGGGCGAAGAAATCACAGCAGCTGCTCCGGCGAAAGCGAAAGCAAGAACAAAAGCAAAAGCGCCAGCAAAGAAAAAGGCAGTCGGGAAGAAAGCAAAGGTGAGGAAGTAAGTTTCGTGGATGCGGGGCATGCCTCGCACGACCGGGCAAGTCGCCGGGCCCACACAGGAGCAACGATGGGACAGAAAGTTCATCCATACGGTTTCCGGCTTGGATATACCAAGCCGTGGAAGTCGCGCTGGTTTGTCGAGCGCGACTACGACAAGCTGCTGCTTGAAGATCACAAACTGAAGGCGGAGCTGAAGGACAAGCTGAAGTCGGCGGGCGTGAGCTCGATCGAAATCGAGCGACCGGGCAACAAGCTGCGGATCATCATCAAGACGGCGCGGCCGGGAATCATCATCGGCCGCAAGGGCGCGGAAATCGACAAGCTGAAGCAGGAACTGCAGAAGCGAACGGCGCGCGAGGTACATGTCGATATTCAGGAAGTGCATAAGCCCGAGCTCGATGCACAACTCGTGTCGGAATCGATCGCTTTGCAGCTTGAAAAGCGTGTGGGTTTCCGGCGTGCGATGCGCAAATCGGTCGATTCGGCGCTGCGCTTCGGCTGCAAGGGCATTAAGGTGCGCGTGAGCGGGCGATTGAACGGCAATGAAATCGCGCGCTCGGAATGGTATCTGCAGGGGCGCCTGCCGTTGCACACGCTGCGCGCCGACATCGATTACGGATTTACCGAAGCGCGGACGACGTATGGCGTGATTGGCGTTAAGTGCTGGGTTTATAAGGGAGAGATTCTGCCCACCAAGAAGCGCGAGGCGACGCCGGCGCGGGAAACGCCGACGACGGGAGCGTTTTGATTTCGCGATTGGCTGTTCGTCGTTCGCTTCCGAGACTTGCCGGGCGAATAGCGAACAGGGTTTTTGCTGAGAACTGACAACCTTAGAACTGAGAACTGACGTATGTTGATGCCGAAGAAAGTGAAGTTCCGCAAGCAGCAGCGCGGGCGCATGACCGGGAAGGCCTGGCGCGGGTCAGAACTCGCGTTTGGGAAGTATGGCCTGAAGGTGCTGGAACCGGGTTGGATTACCGACAGGCAAATCGAGGCCAGCCGCGTGGCCATGACACGTTTTGTCAAGCGCGGCGGAAAGATCTGGATCCGGTTGTTTCCGGATAAGCCGGTGACGAAAAAGCCCGCCGAAACCCGTATGGGTAAGGGGAAGGGCGCTCCCGACCACTGGGTTGCGGTCGTCAAGCCCGGCAAGATCCTGTTTGAGATGGAGGGGGTTTCGCTGACCGAGGCGAAGGAAGCGATGCGGTTGGCGTCACACAAGATGCCGCTGCGAACGGCATTCGTGCAGCGCGAGCTGTTCTAGGGATATACGCGAGCAGGTTCCCTTTAGGGGTTGCGCGCAAATTAGCAAGGCCGAGCGAGAGACTTTATGAAAGCAGAGAAGATTCGCAACTTGACCGATGCCGAACTGAGGCACCAGGAGCGTGACCTGTCCGATCAGCTATTCAAGCTGAAGTTCCAGATGAACATGGGACAGACCGAGAGCCTGAAGAAGATTCGCGGCCTGCGGCGAGACATCGCGCGCGTGAAGACGGTCCTGCGTGAGCAGGAACTCGCCGCACCGAAGACGGAGAAGAAATAATGGCGGACAGCAGCGTTCCGGAAAATCAGGGCCAGGAAAAACAGTCACACCGGAAGATTCTGATCGGCACGGTCACGTCGAACAAGATGCAGAAAACGATCGTGGTCGAAGTGACGCGCAAAAAGGCGCATGCGCTGTACGGTCGGGTGATCTCGATCCGCAAGAAATTCTACGCGCACGACGAAAAAAACGACGCGCATGTCGGAGACGTGGTGCGCATTGAAGAATCGCGCCCGCTGTCGCGCCTGAAGCGCTGGAAGCTAAAGGAAATTGTGCGCAAGACGGCGCTGGTGCCGGAACCTCCGGCCGATGCCGATGTGCTGGCGGGCCGGTAGCGGCAGAGGGAGAAACGACCATGGCAGTAATGATGAGAACCATGCTCGAGGTGGCCGATAACTCGGGCGCGCGCAAACTGCAGATGATCCTGCCGCTCGGCGGCGGGACCGGCCTGCGGGCGGGACTGGGTGACGTCATCACGGCGAGCGTAAAAGAAGCGGCGCCCGACGGGCAGGTGCAGAAGGGAAAGGTAGTGAAGGCGGTGATCGTACGTACCCGCAAGGAACACCGGCGGAGGGACGGAACCTACATCCGCTTCGATCAGAATGCGGCTGTGCTGATCAACGAGGGCGGCGAGCCCGTCGGAACCCGCGTTTTCGGTCCGGTGGCGCGCGAACTGCGCGAAAAGAAGTTTTTGAAGATCGTGAGCCTGGCTCCAGAAGTGCTGTAAAGGGAACTTGGCAATCTGGTAATTGAGTAATTGAAAACCAAACACCCGGTCCGGGGTGAGCTTTCAATTACGAAATTTCCAGATTACAAAATTGGATTTCCAAAATCAGGATTGATATGGGAACAGCGACATCGGCAAGACATAAGCGAGTGGACATCCGGCGGAACGACAACGTTAAGGTCATGACCGGCCGCGACCGGGGAAAAGAAGGGCGCGTGCTGCGCGTTCTGCCCGATGAAGGCCGGGTGCTGGTTGAGCACGTCATGATGGTAAAGAAACATGTCCGGCCGAACCCGCAGCGGAACATCAAGGGCGGAATTGCAGAGCAGGAGCGGGCCATCCCGCTCGCGAACGTAGCCCTGGTTTGTCCGACCTGCGGCCCGGTGCGCATTGGGCACGCGGTGCAGGGCGAGCGTAAGGTGCGCGTCTGCAAGAAGTGCGGAACGACGCTGGACAAGTAGATTTTGTGATTGGGAAATTTGGAAATTGGTAATTTGAAAACCGTGAAGCTTTCAAATTACACAATTGCCGATTGCACAATGACTTGATTCCTCACGAACCGGTAGCCACTCCGAAACCGTGAGACAAGGTAAACGAACATGGCAAAAGAAGAACAGAAAAAAGGAAAGCCGGCCAAAGGCGAAAAGCACGCGGCTGCCGAGGAGCCCAAGGCGGGACCGGAAGCTCCGCGGCATTCGGCGAAAGAGCGCCCGCGTTTGCGGGTACGCTTCGAAAAGGAAGTCGCCGTAGCTCTCGCGAAAGAACTGGACCTGAAGAATCCGATGGCCGTGCCCCGGCTGAACAAGATCGTGGTCAACATGGGCGTAGGCGAGGCAACGCAGAATGCCAAGATTCTCGATCCGGCGGCGAACGAACTGGGCCAGATTACGGGCCAGAAGCCGGTGATCACGCGGGCGAAAAAATCGATTGCGGCATTCAAGGTCCGCGAAAACATGCCCATTGGCGCGATGGTGACCCTGCGCGGCGACCGCATGTATGAATTTTTTGACCGTCTGGTGAGTATTGTGCTTCCGCGTGTGCGTGACTTTCGCGGGGTATCGACGAAGTCGTTCGATGGCCGCGGCAATTACACGCTCGGTTTGCATGATCAGTTGATATTTCCGGAGATCGACTACGCCAAGGTCGACAAGCTGAAGGGCATGAACGTGACGATCGTGACGACGGCTCGCTCGGACGAGCAGGCGCGGAGCCTGCTGAAGCATCTCGGGATGCCATTTCGGGCGCAGAGCTGAGTCAGTATGAAGTAAAGCTAACGGCAAGAGTTAGGAGCTAATTTGGCAACAACAGCAAAGCGAGTGAAAGACGCAAGGAAGCCGAAGTTTTCGTCGCGCAAGCACAACCGCTGCAAGATCTGCGGGCGTCCGCGCGCCTACCTCCGGAAGTTTGGCGTATGCCGCTTGTGTTTCCGGGGACTGGCGCTTCGGGGCGAGATTCCGGGAGTTTCGAAGTCGTCGTGGTAGAAAAGCCGCTGTTCGCGATTCGCCGTTCGTTATTCGCCAATCGATTCAAAGCGGCGAACCACGAAAAGCGAGCGGCGAAGAGGGAAGCAATAAGCTGCTGACGGGTTCTCCGCCAAGGCGGAGCGAACGGGCGGCTTGAGGAGAAGGAAACAATGAGGTTGACCGATCCGGTCGCAGACATGCTGGCGCGCATCCGCAACGCGATTCGCGCGCGCCACCTGAAAGTAGATATTCCGGCTTCGAAACTGAAGGTGGAGATTGCCCGCATCCTGAAAGAAGAAGGCTATATCGCAAACTTCAAGCCGACGGAAGAAGAGGGGCACAAGGTCGTGCGCGTCTATTTGAAATACGGCAACAACAATGAGGCCGTGATTTCGAACCTGGCACGGGTGTCGCGTCCCGGGTGCCGCGTTTATGTGCGCCGGACGGAGATTCCGCGTGTGCTGGGCGGCCTCGGTATCAATATTCTGACCACGCCGAAAGGCGTGATGACCGGCCGGCAGGCGCGCAAACAGGGTTTGGGCGGCGAGTTATTGTGTGAAGTGTGGTAGGGGCAGCCGTCAGCCATCAGTAAGGGCGACGGAAGCTGAGAGCTGAGAGCGTACTTATGTCGAGAATTGGAAAAAAGCCGATCGCGATTCCGAAGGGCGTCACGATCAAGTTCGAAGGCAACACGGTGCTGGTCCAGGGGCCCAAGGGCAAGCTGGATACACCCCTGCCCGCCGGAATCAGAATGGAACAGAAGGACGGCAATCTAGTTGCGATTCGCGAAAACGATTCGCAGGCCGCCGTTCACGGACTGGCGCGCGCACTGGTGAACAATGCAGTCGAGGGTGTAACCAAGGGCTGGACTCGCGAACTGGAAATTGTCGGTATTGGCTATCGTGCGGAGCTGAAGGGCAAGGGCACGGTGGTGTTTAACCTGGGCTATTCCCACCCGATCGAGTATCCGCTGCCGACCGGCGTCGACTGTTTGGTCGATCCCAAACAGACTAAGCTGAGTCTGTCCGGCATTGACCGACAGAAAGTAGGACAGGTGGCGGCAGAAATGCGGGCCTTGCGTCCGCCCGACCCATACAAGAACAAGGGTGTGCGCTACTCGGGCGAACGGCTGAAAAAGAAGGTAGGCAAGACGGGAGCGAAATAACGTTTGCGGGCGTGAGCCCGCGGGCATCATCCCGATGAAGTTATGGGTCTGGTCGTCGGTGATAGTCGTTCGGCGATCCGAGCAGGGCTAGAGGAGTTGGGCTGGCTGAAGACTGCTGGCTAGCGACAAACGAGAAGGAAGAAGCAGATGCTAACAAGAGCTTCAAAGAACCAGACGCGGCAGGTCGTACATAGCCGTATCCGAAAGAAGGTCATTGGGACGGCGGAGCGGCCGCGGCTTAACGTCTATCGTTCCCTGAATCATATTTATGTTCAAGTGATTGATGACCTTCAGGGCAAGACCCTGGCGGCAGCTTCGACGGCTTCCGGCAAAAAGGGGGAACGGGTCACGGGAGGCAACGTGGCCTCGGCTAAGGCGGTCGGCAAGAAGATCGCCGAACTGGCGAAGCAAAAGGGAATCAGCAAAGTGGTATTCGATCGTGGAGGTTACATCTATCACGGGCGCATCAAGGCCGTGGCCGATGCGGCCCGCGAAGCAGGATTACAGTTTTAGTCGTCAGTCGACAGTCGCCGGCCCCCCGGGGTCTCCGGACGATTTGCGGCAACAAAGGAAACGGATTCAGGATGCCAACAGTCATCAAAAAACTCGATGCGGGTGCTTATCAGTTGAAGGACCAGGTGGTCTCGATTAACCGCGTGACCAAGGTCGTCAAGGGCGGAAAGAACCTGTCGTTCGCTGCGCTGGTGGTAGTGGGTGATCCGACCGCGGCGGTCGTCGGCTATGGTTCGGGGAAGGCGAAGGAGGTTCCGCAGGCGATCCGGAAGGGCATCGAATCCGCCAAGAAGAACCTAATGCGGATCAACTTGACCCAGACCACCGTACCGCACATCGTGCTTGGGCGCTATGGTTCGGGAATGGTGCTGCTGAAACCGGCTCCGGAGGGCACGGGCGTAATTGCTGGAGGCGCAGTCCGAGCGGTAATGACATCGGCGGGCGTGCAAAACGTGCTCACGAAATCGATCGGTACGACGAACCCGCATAACGTGATCAAGGCGACGTTTGACGCGCTGAAGAAGTTGAAAAACCGCGAGGACGTGGCAGCGCTGCGCGGCAAGACGGTCGAGGAGCTGTAGTCAGTAAGAGATCAAGCCAGGGATGTGAGCGAATGACAACCAGAACTTCGAAATCGGGGGCGGGAGACAAAATCCAGATCAAGCTGGTGCGGTCGGCGATCTGCACGCCCGAGAAATATAAGAGAGTAGTCAAGGGGCTGGGTTTTACCCGGCTGAACCAGGTGATCGAGCGGCCGAATACGTCGGCCATTCGCGGCATGGTGAAGAAGGTGCCGCATCTGGTGGAGATTGTTGGGTAAGAAATATCTCAAGGTTTAGAAGTCTCAAAGTTTCAAGGAAGACGGGGAACACGGTCTTTGAAACCATGAAACTCAGAAACCTTGAAATCTGGAACTTATATGAATCTTTCGACAATCAGGGCACCTCGCAAGGCATCGGAAAAGCGCAAACGCGTCGGACGCGGAATGGGTTCGGGCATGGGCAAGACCGCAACCCGCGGCCACGACGGCCAATGGTCGCGCGCAGGAGCGCGGCTGATCCGCGGATTTGAAGGCGGCCAGATGCCGTTGCACCGCCGCCTGCCCAAGCGCGGTTTTACCAACATTTTCCGCGAGGAGTATGACGTCGTGAATGTGGAACGCCTGGCTGCGCTCGGCGCCACCGAGATTACGCCGGATGTCCTCAAAAAGGCTGGGGTGGTTAAAGGCAAAGCGCCGGTGAAAATTTTGGGCAACGGCGAATTGAAGGCGGCTCTTACGGTTCATGCCCACAAGTTTTCCAAGACGGCGCAGGAAAAAATCACCAAAGCAGGCGGCAAGTTCGAGGTCTTGCAGTAATGCTCGAAAAGCTTTCGAACATATTCCGGGTTCCCGATCTTCGCAGGCGCGTGTTGTTCACGCTTGGCCTGCTGGCTGTTTACCGCATCGGCGGGCACATTCCAACGCCCGGCATTAACGGCGACCGGTTGGCGCAGTTTTTTGAGCAGAATCGCGGCAGCGTCCTGGGGTTTGTCGATCTGTTCAGCGGCGGCAACCTGCGGCGCCTGACGATTTTCGCGCTCGGCATTATGCCGTACATTACGGCCTCCATCATTCTGCAGTTGCTGACCGTGGTCTATGAGCCGCTGGCCAAACTGCAGAAGGAAGGCGAACTGGGGCGCAAGAAGATTACGCAGTGGACGCGCTACCTGACGGTGGTGTTGAGCGCCATCCAGTCGTTCGGGATAGCGATCAGCCTGGAAAAAGCGGGCGACTTCGTGAACACTCCGGGGCCGGGATTTGTGCTGATGACGATGCTGACCCTGACGACGGGATCGGCGTTCATCATGTGGCTGGGCGAACAGATTACCGAGCGCGGGATCGGGAACGGGATGTCGCTTCTGATTTTTGCCGGCATCGTGGTGGGCTTGCCGCGCGGTGTCGCCGACCTTCTGGAAAAAGCGAAAACGGCGGCTTGGGGAGCGTTTACTTTCCCGGCGCTGATCATGCTGATCATCCTGATGATCGCGGTGGTGGCGTTCATCGTGTATGTGGAGCGAAGCGAGCGGCGGATTCCTGTTCAATACGCGAAGCGCGTGGTCGGACGGAAAGTGATGGGCGGCCAATCGACCCACCTGCCCCTGCGCGTCAACGCAGGCGGCGTCATGCCGGTGATCTTCGCTTCCTCGATTCTGGCTTTGCCGCAGATGCTGGCTGCGCCTTTGCACAACAACCGCTTCATTGCCCCCACGCTCGACGCTTTGAAGTGGGGCGAGCCGCTCTATACGCTGCTCTATTGTCTGGGAATCATTTTCTTTGCCTATTTCTATATTTCGATCGTGTTCAATCCGAACGAAGTAGCCGATAACATGCGGAAATGGGGCGGATTTATTCCAGGCATCCGGCCGGGCAAGCGCACCTCGGATTTCATTAACGATGTGCTGACGCGGATCACGTTGGTGGGGGCGTTTTACCTTATTTTGATCTCGCTGATTCCCGAATGGATGATTGCCGGGATCAAGCTCAATCATTTGTGGCTGGTGGGAAGGGTTTTTGAGAATCTGCCGACCTGGGTCACGAACGGTTTGGGCGTGAACTTTTATTTTGGCGGAACGTCGCTGCTGATCGTCGTCGGCGTCGCGATGGATACGGTGACCCAGATCGAGGCACAGTTGATCATGCGGCACTATGACGGATTCACGCCGAAGAGCGGACGCATTCGCGGACGCCGGTGGTAAGAGACAGTTCCCAATTCTCAGGTCGGGCGGAGCGGATTCCGAACTGACATCTGAGAACTGACAATTGAGAACTGAGAACTGGTTTCAATGGCCGAAACCGTGCAGAAGATTGGGCCGGTCATTCTTCTTGGGCCTCCCGGGGCCGGGAAGGGGACTCAGGCCAAGCATATTGTTGAACGCTACGGAATTCCGCAGATATCGACTGGCGATCTACTGCGGGACCATGTGGCGCGAGGAACCGGGCTCGGCATCGAGGCGAAAGCCATCATGGCGCGAGGCGAACTGGTTCCGGACGAGTTGATGTACGGCATGGTTGCCCAGCGGTTGCGCGAGCCCGATTGCGTGCGCGGGTTTGTGTTGGACGGCTTTCCCAGGACCGCCGCCCAGGCAGGATGGCTGGACGCCTTCCTCGAAAAAGAGGTCTTTGACAATTTGGCAGCCTGTCCGCCGGTTGTGATCCAGTTGGTGGTCGACTATACTCAATTATTGCTGCGGCTTACCGGGCGTCGTTCTTGTCCCACCTGTGGACGGCTCTACAACATCCACTTCCAGCCACCGAGTGTGGATGAGTTGTGTGATCTGGATGGCACTCCGCTGACTACCCGCAACGACGATCGCTCCGATGTCATTACGGAGCGGCTGACGGCGTACGAGAGCCAGACGAAGCCATTGGCGAATTATTATCGCGTTCAGCAACGGTTGGTGGCGGTGAATGCGGACCAGACAGTGATGGAGGTTTCTGCCCAGGTTTTTGGTGTGATCGACAGCTATAGCAACGGATGCAGGCCGCCCGCGCAGTAAGCAGGCTGAACTAACA
>Ga0335080_10001464_pt1 | contig 23102 bp, 24 predicted proteins | sample Lox_Sample_34_FD_206720 | JGI IMG/M metagenome (GOLD analysis project Ga0335080, IMG submission 206720) | Soil microbial communities from Loxahatchee National Wildlife Refuge, Florida, United States - Lox_Sample_3.4 | ecosystem: Environmental > Terrestrial > Soil > Wetlands | place: USA...
TAATGTTTCAGAGGCGCGGGGTATTGCTCGTCTGGCCAATCACTTGATTACGGATCGACGCGTTCCGCCGGAAGAAGTGCTGATTTTGGTGCGAAGTGACCACCATGGCTTATTCACTGCGCCAATAAAGGAAGAATTGGGCAGACGTCAGATTCCATTTTCTGATCCTAATGACGTTAAGGAAATGCTGGCTGATCCAGCCAATCGAAAGGTCCTCAATATCCTCCGGTTGCGTGTGAACCGAGACGATTCTCTGGCTTGGGCTTCAATGCTGTTTTTGACGCGTGGCATCGGCGACACTTTTTTTGACCACGTATATGACAGAGCCCGAGAGACTGGTACGACATTTGGCCAAACTCTGTTGTCGCTCTACCACGATGCCTTTTCAGGGTTGCCGGCGACTCTCCGAGGGCGCGCGAACTCCTTAATAGCTGAAGTGCTCGGACAAATAGAGGTGATCGAATTGCCAGCCGTTCAACCCGAGAATGGATGGGGCCATTGGGTGGTGGAGATCTTCGGAGAAGCAGCTGATGTGAGGTTGTCTGCTAACATGGCAGACTTGCTCAAAGAAATTGATGGCCGCGCAGAAGCAACCGAAGACCTTGGGCGCTACCTGGGCCAGGTCGCTCCCATAGCTAAGGATATTGCTCTGGAGAAGAACGGAAAAGTTCGAATTATGACACTTGCTGGCTCGAAAGGTCTGACGGTCAAGGCGGCCATCATAGCCGGCTTGGAAGCTGGACTGATTCCGATGGACGAATGCGATCCTGCGGAGGAGCGGCGTCTATTGTATGTAGGAATGACACGGGCGGAAGAGTTCTTGTTTGGAACTTGGTCGCGGCGTCGGCGGGGTCCGACAGCACGAATGGGTCGAGATCAGGTTGTTGAACGAAGGCGTCTCTCGACGTTGATCGATGGCGGCCCTGTCGAGCCTGAAGATGGAGACGAATATCTAAATAGAGTCTCACCAGTTTGAACATTATCGCATTCGCTAAATGGGTACGCCGCGCCGGTCAAAACGCTAAGCGTACTGATGAATAAACACACATTTCCTTACGAGAATGAGGCTTTACCGCAGCGCCATAAGACTTTCCTTAATGGTGCTGCGCGTGAAGAATTACGCCACTAGTCGTCTTTTTTGTCCCTGCCAGCTGGACCATAACGACAAGAAGGATCTTCTCCGTCAGTGGGTCGGTTGAGGCGCATGACAATCTTAATTGGTCGCCGAACGTCGGGCACAGCCAAATCACCAAGTTCTCTGGATAAATTGAGCAGTATTTGCGTTGATCTGGTGTCACCACCCGCGGCCTTGTTGACAACCTGTTTTAATATGGCCTCGCGCTTTGTAATCGTTCCGCGCTTACCGTTTACTGTAACAAAGACCCGCTCATTTAGCTCATCGTGCAATGCTGTTGCCACATTCTTTGAGCCTTTGGGTCGGCCTTTTTTATTTCCCGAAGTGCCCTTCTGAAATTGTGTGTGTTTTGGGGGATGGCCATAGCCAATCGCGTAATCGTCGTTGTCGTCATTTGTTGCCATGGGCCGCCTCCGCCTGTCGTATATCGAAAGATTCATTGGTACGACCATGTCGCGCAGTCTCGCCTGTGTAAGCTTGCCAACGTCGAATGATGGTATCGACGTAGAGGGGATCGATTTCCAAGCCGTAACAGCGTCGTCCTGTTCTTTCGGCTGCGATGACGGTTGTGCCGCTTCCCAGATAGCTGTCGAGCACGAGGCCACCGCGTGACGTGCAATCCATAATGGCGTCCGCGACCAAACGCGTTGGCTTTACGGTCGGATGAAGCTTTGACAGTGGGCCTTCTTCGCTTGTGGCACTGAAGGTGTTGGCACCCGGGTGGGACCAGACATTGGTGCGATGGCGCCCGTGCCGACCCAATTGAATATTGTTGCGGTGAGGGCCCTGTCCCGCTTTAAAAACGAAAATAAATTCATGTTGACTGCGATAGAGGCTTCCCATGCCGGCGTTATTCTTGGCCCAAACACAAATGTTTTTGAGCTCCGTGTAAGTATCCTGTCCGGCCGCAAGAACCTCGAACGTGTGCCGCCAATCGTTGGCAATAAAGTGTAGAGATCCATCTTTACTATTGCATGCAAGCAGTTTGAACGACTGTGCCAGGAACAGTGTATACTCGTTCGAATCCATTTCGCCGCAGGCCATGGCAAACTCACGATGGCGAACGGCGCCAAGGCCTGAGACGTGCCCATCAATTCTCACGTTGTAGGGTGGGTCGGTAAAAATCGCCTCTGCCCGCTCGCCTTTCATCAACGCCGCAAACGATTCGGACTCGAGGGCGCTACCGCAATAAACCCGATGGGGGCCGAGCTCCCAAAGGTCTCCTGGGCACGTGACTGTTGGCCCGACTGCCGGCAACACTTCCTTATCAGCCTTGTCGTCCGCTTGAACTGTGGTCATATTCTCAATACGGAAGTCGATTTCGCCCATGTCGAAGCCGGTTGCTTCGAGACTGAAGTCCAAGTCAAGTTCGGCAAGTTCCTTGAGCTGCTCGGCTAGCAATTGGCCGTCCCATTGAGAAGTTTCCGTTAGTCGATTGTCGGCAATAGTAAACGCTTTGATTTGCACATCGCTCAGATGATCAAGTTGGATCGTGGGCACTTCCGCAAGACCAAGATGTTTTGCCGCTAAAAGCCGCCCGTGTCCTGCGATCACGGCAAGATTGGAATCAATCAGGATCGGTACGTTGTACCCAAATGTCCGCATGCTCTGTGCGATCTGGCGAACCTGACGGGGGGTGTGTCGTCGCGAATTAACGGCGCGTGGCTTCAGAGCGGAAACTGCGCGATATACGATTTGCAAACTATTGATGAGCACGAGCTTGTCTCCGGCTTGGACGCTCGTACAAAATCAGAGTCTTGGCGCCTGCAAAAAATGAACAAATGAACGCTTCAACCGTTCATTAAGTCCTTTTGCGTGGGCGGCCACGGTCGTGATGATGAACGTGTTGGTAGGCCTGATTAAAAACCCGCACCGGAATCTCTTGTCCGAAATGCTCTTTGGCCAGCCGGCGCAGGTGCTCTTTTTTCTGAACGGCATCCCCGGCTGCCTGAACTTGGAGCCAGGCAATACACGCTTGCAATAGCCGTTGATTTACTGCTTGCCGCGTATTGTTAGCCTCTAGTGTGACATGCGAGTAGCCAAACAGCGGACCGAGCAGAGTGTCTTCAAGGAAGTTCGGCCATAGGCGGCCGCACTGTTCGGCGGGAATGACCTGGCGCTCACCGAACGGCTGGGGAATTCCACTGGCAATGATAACTTGCGCCATCAGATCGGCCTTGAACTGGCTCACGAGCGCCATACCGAGTTGAAACGTAAGCTCGGAATGGGCTTCTCGTGCGGGTGGCTGCGTGGGAAGGCCAGCGTCTTCCGCGCGATGATACCCATCACCGGGGATGACCGGTGGGACGCTGATGCGGGCAAGCGCCACTTCTGCGCTTTCGAATTGGTGGACAAATTGGTCCCATTTTTCCGCATCAAAGAAAACGTCAGGTGCCAATCGCAACGAGATTTTCATGACGTTTTTGATCAGCTCCGACTGACAAAATCGGATGTTTGCCGACATGCCTGAGCGTCTGATATGCCTAGGCGCTCGCGTTGTTTACCCCAAGATATATCCCCGACGACTGGTAACCGCGAAAGTGGCAACGAATGAACCCCGCCGATCATCGCCTCAATAATGTCGGGCGCAAGGAAGGCAAGCCGCAAGGCCTTTCGCACAACCTTTGGATGCCATTGTACGGTTTGGGCGAGATCTTCGACCGACTTATAGCGTCCATCGAGCAGGGCTTTGCGCCACATATGTGCCCGTGCGAGAGCGTTCAATAAGGCAAGGTCTGGGGTTTCCTCTTTAGCGCCGCTGCAGCTTTCGATTCGCGCGCCCGAGGATGTTTTTGTTGGCCAGGCGAACGTTATTGCCAAGGGCTCACCGGTTTTCAGTTTAACTGAGACTGCGCCCTGGGTGAGGGTGATGCGAGCGACATTTGCCGTCATAAGATCCTGGTCATCCAAGTCGTCAGCTTCTGAAAAGCGTTGCCGCAAACTCGCGATGACGACGTTTTCCAGCTCGACCGCTGGGACGCGTCGCACCGATGCCTTTTGGTCGCCACGGCCGCTGAGAACCGCACTGCTCACATAAAAGCGATAACGCACAGCGCGCTTGGTAGTGAAACTCGGGCTCATGCGGTTGCCGCGGTCATCGAACAGAACACCGGTGAGGAGTGCCGGAGGGCTAGATCGTCTTTGACGACGCTCTATTGAATTTCTCTTCATCACCTCTTGGACCGCATCAAACAGGGTAGGGGTGATGATTGCCCGATGTTCACCGGCAAACCATCGTCCCTTATGTCCCATCTCACCAAGATACGTGCGATTTTTCAGCAAATACGCGAGCGGCCCGTAGGTGAATGGCACGCCGCCCGACACGATCCGACCGGAACCATCTGTTCGACGCTTAGAAGCAATACCTCGCTTGTCGAGATCCTCTTTCAATCGGCGCAGGCACTTGAGTGCCAGATAGCGTTCAAAAATGGTGCGCACGATTTTCGCTTCACGCTTATTGACCACCAGTTTTTTGTCTTTGACATCATAGCCGAGCGGAATGCCGCCGCCGGTCCATTTGCCTTTCTGGCGCGAGGCCGCAATCTTGTCGCGCACCCGCTCCGAGGACAGTTCGCGTTCGAACTGGGCGAATGAGAGCAACACATTCAGTGTCAGCCGCCCCATCGAAGTCGTAGTGTTAAATTGTTGGGTGACGGCGACAAATGAGATCGTTTTCTTGTCGAAGGCTTCGACCAGTTTGGCAAAGTCGGCAAGCGAGCGGGTGAGCCGGTCGATCTTATAAACGACGACAATGTCGATGCGCCCTGCATCAATATCAGCTAGAAGTTTCTGCAGGGCAGGGCGCTCGAGATTGCCGCCCGAGTAAGCGGCATCATCGTAGCGCTTGGGAAGTGTGCTCCAGCCCTCGTGGCTTTGTGATTTGATATAGGCCTCGCAGGCCTCGCGTTGCGCATGGAGCGAATTAAACTCAAGCTCTAGCCCGTGCTCAGTCGACTTGCGGGTGTAGACCGCGCACCGGAGCGGTTTTTTCATATGTCCGCCTCGGTGCGCAGACCAAAAAAGCGCGGTCCATTCCAGCGAGTGCCGGTGATGGCACGCGCAATCTGTGAGAGCGAGTCATAGGTGCGGTCCTGATATTGGTATCCGCGCGCCAGCACCGTGACGCGGTGGCTTTTACCCTTCCAGGTGCGCACCAGCAGCGAGCCGGGCTTAATCCGGCGCGGCAGTGACAGGCGGGCGGTCGGGTTTTTCTCAATCGCCGCTGCCAAGCGGTCGAGCTCGCGCCGCGTTGCGGCGGAAAGCCCACCATAGGCATCCGCTTGTAGTTTGTAGGCCAGGCTGCGCCGCAGCAGATCGGGCCCAAAGGCCGATGGGGGATCGCAGCGAAATTCGCCGCGCCAGCGCGCGCGCAAGATGGCGATCGGCGATTGCGCGAGCTGCGCTAACTCATGCTCGATGGCGGTGAGGGCAGGGCTTTCGGGCGGCATGGCACTGGCACCTCCAGTTGGGATGAATGGAGTGCCCATGCATGCTCTGAAGTGGTGAAATGACCAGCAGCTTTGAGCTGCTGCGATGGATAACAGCAGCTCACAGCTGCTGAAACGGCGGTGCTTTCAGTTTAAATTAAAATATCGGGCGCATTCGCAGAATGACAGGTTATGGAATAACTGCGCGCTGCCGATCGACTCAGGCGCAAAGCCGCGCGGCGCTCGGCGATTTGCCGGTCCAGTGATGGAAGGCGCGGGTGAAAGCACCGAGCTCCTTATAACCCAGCAACCAGGCAATCTGTGACACGCTTAAATCTTTATCGGCGAGGTAGCGGTGCGCTAAGGTCGAGCGCATCTCGCGTAAGACTTTAGAGAATGTCAGCCGTTCCGCTGATAGTTGCCGCGCTAATGTTTTCGAACTCATATGGAGCTTGGCAGCCACGTTTTCCGCCTTGGCGTGACCATGCGGCAACAACTCAACAATGGCATTTTCCACTCGAATTCTGAAAGAACTGCCGCGCAATTGTCGTTGCGCGAGCGTTTCTTCGCACACTCGCAACAACAATCGATGCAGATAGGGATCGGCATTGACAATCGGCAGAGTCCAAATTGAACCGGCGAAGTCGACCCTGTCGACACGCGAGTCCCCTTCAATCCGCGCGCCGAGAAAATTTCCTAATTCTCCGGCTGCATCACCCTTGTGGTGCACCAGCCGGACCCGTAAAGGGTGAATTTCGCGATCGGTGAGATGTCGAACGAGCCGCACCAGCGCAGTAATCCAGAATTCGATTTGCTGCCGGTCGGTGTAGCGTGCAACGCCTTTATATTTGAACGAAACGTGCAGTGATTTGTCGTGGCGTATCGCTAACAAAATCCCCTCGTTGACGGTGGCGCTACAGCGTTCGGCCCTTTGCAACGCGTCACCCAGCGTTTTGGCCGACGCCGCAACGTAATAGAGAAGCCCGATCGCGCGTAGATCAAATTCCCTCGCCAGATGAAGGCCAAAACTGGAATCCCCGATTGCGTCCGCGACCAATTCAACAAAGTTGATTTGTTTTTGCGCGCTTATGCGGACGCTCGCATCCTGGATATCATCAACCGTCAATCCGGATTGCGTTAGAAGCTTTGCAACATTAGTGCCGGCTTGCTTTCCGTACGCATAAGCGAGACGCGACATGAGGCCGGAGCTATACGCCGAGCTTAAATTGCTTGTGGCTTTTATCGCAGCTCGGCCCATTTTTCGTGGGATACCTGCGGACATACCTGTCTCTTCATATCCAACATTGAGGACGCGCAATGACCCTTACGCACGCGCCAGGCGTCGTACCACGCGCGCTTTCACGCAACCACCCCATAGCACTCTTGATGCCGCAGAGGCGGCACCGTCGACAGCATCAAAAGCAGACATGGGCTTGCCCTTGCGGGGTGCGTTAGTGGACGTACGTCAACGCAAAAACGAAGAGCACAACTGTCGCCGCGGCAAAGAGCGTTATTTGACCTATGGGGTGGTGGTTGTGATCGCTCTGTATCGTCACTAGCGGGTCCTCTAGTCGAAACACTTAGCTTTTGTGTTTAAGACGTTGGCGCGATGTTTCTGACCGGGTCCGCGTATATAATGCAATTCGGGTCGACACGAGGACAGTAGCTCCTTCAATAGTTCGCGGCGCAGACTTGCGACGATGGGGGCACTCGCAGCCCAGCGAACAATGGTAGCCGCTGTGGCTGAAGGTCGCGGATCAACTGAGATGAGGCGGCTCATTCTTTTCGACATCCCAACAGCCCAACGGAATCGCATCTCGTATTGGGCTGAGAATATACAGTGAAATAGCTTGTGCAATTAAAGTCGATTTCAGAAACCTAAATTCTGATTTAAGACTCGCAGCTGTTGGTCGCGATGGTTTACGGCGGTGGAATCGAACTGCCGGGCCGGCCGAAGCCGTTGCGCCTGGAATGGCAGCGCCGACCGAGGCTGATGTCTTAAGCGCCCATGCGGTCGAGAATCAGGCGATCTATGTCTGGATAAGGCTACCCGCCGTTTCTGAACCACGCGCGTATGTCTTGCCGTGGAGCCAGAAGGCGGCCGAGCAGCTCCAGACCGCCGAGCAGCGAGCCGGCGAGCGGGGTACGGGCATCAAAGTGAGGCTCGCATTCGATTCCAGTTCTCGCAGCGATGAAAGCCGCTTCTATGCGATGCCGCAGCCGCCTCGGCCACCCAAGAACGCGCAAAGCAGTAGCGCCATCATCTATCAGCAGCCACAAAACGAAGGCTCTCAATGAAGCACCGAGCATGCGAGCCGTACAATTGTCGGCAAGATTGCTCCCCGGAGACGCATCCAGTTGCTTGGCAGGATTATTTCACACGCAACGCAAGCCGGAAGCGCGGTTTGGAGTCTTCGTTAATCACGAGGCACCCCGCGATGAATTTCTGCGTGCTCAATTCACACCTATAAATTCGAATTTAGCTTTTTAAATCGCAATTAAATGGTGTCGGCAGTCCATCTGCTTATTCTATAGGCGTCGACTTCCAACTGATGGAGGGACGCATGTTTGGCAAATTGATACAGAGCAAAACTTCTGAGCCGTCGTTCTACTACGTGATGTTGGCCGCAGCCTGCTTCCGGCGGACAGTCCGCCGCCGTCATTCCAATGCGGGCGCTGCGTTGCATGACATCGGTTGCAAATATTTGGCCAGAGCCGCCAGCGGAGTCGCGCATGAACGGATATCCGAATTTTCTTTGGCGCCGGCAGGACGCGCGGGTGCCAGGACCTGCTGGAGGCAGCCATGGCCAGTCAATTGAAACGCCTGATCCTCACTGGATTCCTGTTCTTCTTGGTGATCGTTGCTGCGCGGTCGTCAGCCGAGGATAGATCGTATTCGGCGGTTGCAGAGAGCGCAGTCGAAGCGCGCGATGATATCGGGAAATACGAGCGGACGACCATCGCCATATTCGATCGAGTGTCGCCGTCTGTCGTACAAATTACCCATACAGCTGATGGCGATTCTAAAGAGAAGTGGACGGCGGTCCAAACCGGCACGGGCTTTGTCTGGGATGCGGCCGGCCATGTCGTCACTAACTATCATGTCGTCGAGGACACCAAAGTCCTGACGGTCGAATTCGCGTCCGGCGATGTCAGGAAGGCTTCCATCGTCGGGGTTGCGCCAACCTACGATCTTGCCGTGATCCATATCGATGACACCGGATTGTTGCCGCCACCAGTTGCAATCGGGAGTTCGGAACGGCTCAAGGTTGGTCAAGCGGCCTTTGCAATCGGCAGTCCTTTTGGCCTTGATCTATCGCTGACCTCAGGAATTATCAGCGCGCTCAAGCGCCGCATCCCGACCAGCAGCGGCCACGAGGTTGTCAATGGCATCCAGACCGACGCTGCGCTCAACCCGGGAAATTCCGGCGGCCCTTTGCTTGACTCCGCAGGGCGATTGATCGGTGTGAACACGGCGATTTACTCGCCATCCGGCTCCAATGTCGGGATCGGCCTTGCCATTCCGATCGATGTGGTCAATCGCGTGGTGCCACGTCTCATCCGCGATGGTCGTGTGTCGACGCCGGGCATTGGTCTCATGGCCGCCGACGATAGACTGGCCGCACGGTTCGGGATCGAAGGCGTCGTGGTGGCGGACACGGTTCCGGGTTCGCCGGCCGAACAAGCTGGCTTACAAGGTATGAACGTTTCGATCGGGCAGATTGGCGACGTCGTCGTTGCAGCCAATGGCAAGCCCATCCGCCGCATGTCGGATCTGAATGATCAGCTCGAGCAGGTTGGCATCGGGAACGAGATCGATCTTAGGATCGAGCGCAAAGGCAGCAAGAGATCGGTGTCTCTCAAGGTCGCGGATTTGGTCGCTCTAGGAGATTAGGAGACGACGCATGACGATCTTCCTCTTGGTGAATGGCAGGACGCCCAACCCGCCGTCATTCTGTGCGTTGTGCGGTGAGCGAATCGGCGAGAACTATCTACGAGAAATCTCGACACGGCTCTCCTATTGCGATCACCAGTGCTACGCCGGTCATTGCGATGGGGTCGACCTAGCACTCAGTGATTACGCGCGGCCGAGCAAGGTTCCTGCTGAGCAGGCACTTTGCCTCAGGCAGCAAGCTTTGCACGCAGCTCTGGACTTCTAGCCGATTCCTGCACACACCGCGCAATATCCAGTAGGTTCTGCTGTAGCTGCTGGAGTGCAAACCCAAGTGTAAAAATGCGTTCGAGTTCGCTACTAGGCAATGGCTGCATCAGCCCTCCCTCGCGGAGGGCCGTAACCTCCGAGGCATAGTCTACAAGTTCAGTTTCGACCACTTCGAGCAGGGGTGGCGGGCGGCGCGATACCAGCGCGGCAGCACTCGCCAAAAGAAAATCGCTTGTGGCCGCGCCAATTCGCGTAAGCGACCGACCCAGACGCTCTGCAATGCGATTGGGTAGCGGCACGGCGCCGACGCGACCTATGATGACCAGATCATGACGCAACCGTAGCAAGGTCCGCGCAAGCGCCGCCGGATCGGGCTCAGCAACGAAATTGATCGACCGCTCTCGCTGGGCGTCGGCCGCGAGCTCCTCAAAAGCGTTTACGGTACGACCGATCTCATCCTGAACGCGTTGGTTGTCGAAGGTATCGATCTCTGTTTGGAATCTTGCGAATAGGACCGGCAGCACTCGTGCCAGATTTTCCAGAACGCGGGCAGCAGCATCGAGTCCCAGAGAATGAGCGCGTGCGGGGAAGACCAAGACCGAAACGGCCATTGCTATCGCGCCCCCGATAGCCACCTCAAGCAGCCGGTAGAATGCCGATTCGATCGGACCTTCACCAAGCTGGGTCGAGATCATCAGAACCAGGACGGCTGTGAAGGGCGCGACGCGAAAACTTGGATTGACCGCTGCCGCATAGGCCAGCGGTGCGATGGCGAGTGCGAGCACGCCAGCAACTGTCCCGGCCGTGGGGTGCGGTACCAGCGCCGCAACCGCACCGGCGTAGACGGTTCCGCCGGTCGTTCCGAAAACGTAATCGGCGGTCGCCTTCAGCGATCCCCCGGTACTCATTTGAGTCACCACGACGGCCGTTAGGACCGCCCACAATCCATGTAATGGAATTGGCAAGAACTGGGCTATGGCGAACGCCAAAATGGCACTGATCGTCACTCGCAAGCAGAAGCGCAAATGGGGCTTGGAGAACAACTTTGTTGTACGGTCGAATAATGAAGATGGGCGGGCAGCTGCATTTGGGGCCCCTTGGTCTTCGTCGTCTCCTTGGCTCAATTTGCTGGATCGAATGGCATTCATGAGTCAGCACGCTCTCCGGCCAACATCCAGCCGCGGCTGCCCGTTGCCCAAGCCAATTCGTGGAAACTTCAGACTACGTTCAGTGCTGCATGTGCATATTCAAATCTATCTCGCGAGACCTTCCTTGCTTCGCATGTCATGCCGGCGAACGATCCGGGCCATAGGTTAGAGGCCCTTGGGCGTCTGCATTCGAGGCGCTTCGGAAATGAGGCGCGAGCTTCGTTGTCCGGTCCAATAGGACCAAAGCCATTGCGTACGGACCCGCAATCGGTTTTGAAGTTGCGGAAGAGACTGAATATGAATGAATGCCCATACCAGCCAGGTCAAAAATCCGCTCATTCGCAAGTGACCAGCCTCTAGCAGTGCAAAATTCTTGCCGACGACTGCCATATTACCTTTGTCGAAATACTTGAAGGGCCGCTTGGGCTCCTTTCCTTTGAGTAGATTCGAAATCACGTGTCCAACATACCGTCCCTGCTGGATGGCGACTTGCGCAACACCAGGCAGCGGCTTTTCATTTCGAAGGGCGCAAGCCGTATCCCCTATTACGAATACACCGGGCGCATTCGGCACGTCCATGAACGGTCCAACGGATATCCTTCCGGCTCGGTCGGTTTTAGCACCGAGGGTCTTCACGATCGGTGATGGGGTAACGCCAGCGGTCCACAGCACTGTTGCGCTTGTAATTCTTTCGCCGTTGGCAATGATGCCTTGTTCGTCAACGTTTTCAACCTTCATGCCGGTTAAGATCTTGACGCCAAGCTTCCCGAGCCGCCTGGCGGCTTTTTTTGATAGTGACTCCGCGAAGGTCGGAAGAATTCGGCTGGCTCCATCAAGTAGAACGATCGCAGTTTTCGTGGGGTCGATATGCCGGAAGTTTCTGCGCAGCGTTGCGGTCGACATTTGCGAGATCGAGGCTGCCAATTCCACGCCAGTCGGCCCTGCTCCAACCAGCACAAACGTCATCAGGCGCGAGCGCTCGGTTTCGTTGTCTGTTAGTTCCGCCAGTTCATAGGCGCTCAGTATTTTTGCTCTTATTGTCTCGGCATCGCTCAGGTTCTTTAGACCCGGTGCATATTTTGCGAACTCGTCATGACCGAAATAGCCCGGCTGCATGCCCGTCGCGACAACCAAGAAATCAAATGTGACGGTACGTATTTCCCCCTCTAGCATACGAGCTTGGACCGACCGAGACTTCAGATCCACGCTGGTGACCTCGGCAAGCATCACGCTGAGGTTTTTTTGCTTCTGAGCAACCTGGCGAATTGGCGCGGCGATGTCGGCGGGTGACAAAACCGCGGTCGCGACTTGATACAGAAGCGGCTGGAAGATGTGGTGGTTGCGTTTGTCGATAACTACGACCTCGGCATTGCAGTGCTTAAGGGCCCGCGCTGCCGCGATCCCGCCGAAGCCGCCCCCAATGATCACGACCCGTTTCAATTTTGATTGAGGTGCGGTTGCGACGGAAGTTTTCTCTCGTGGTCGAGACTCGTCTATCATTGCGCTCATGGGAGTCACCTAGTTCAAAGTTCTCAGCAACTTAGGTCGAATTCCATCGTCTCTTAGCCTGCACGAACCACTTTTTTCGGTGCGTCGGAGGCCTGTTCAAGTTTGGTACGCAGCTCGATGAGTCCGAGCAGCAATTCGTCGCGCTCCGCAGCCAAATCATCGATTGTGCGCGAGCCGACTTCGGCGTGAACGCTGTCGGTGATTTTCTTTTGCACTTCGGGCGACAGCACGGGCTGCCCGAGAACCTTCCACCAGGCCGTCATAGGAGCGGCAAACTGCTGGAAGAAATGCTCGATACCACCCTGACCACCGCCCAGATGGTTGAGAAGTAGGCTGCCCATGATCCCCCAGCGCAAGCCGGGCCCCCAGGACAACGCGGTGTCGGCGTCTTCGGCGCTGACGACGCCTTCGCTGACAAGATGGTACACCTCACGGCTTAAGGCGGACTGCAGGCGATTGGCGACATGCCCCGGCACTTCTTTGTGCAGCCGAATTGGCCGTTTTCCCATGGCGAGGTAGAAAGCTGTTGCGCGCTGGATCGTATCTTCGGAGGTCTTTGCGCCGCCAACGATCTCAACCAGCGGCACCACATGGGGCGGGTTGAAAGGATGCCCGATAACGCAGCGCTCCGGGTGTGAGCCGCAACCTGATTGGATCTCGCTCATGGTGAGACCCGAAGAGCTTGATGCGATAATCACGTTGGACGGCAGGAGCTCGTCGAGCTGGCCGTAGAGTTTCTTTTTGAAATCGATCCGTTCGGGCCCGTTCTCCTGCACGAGGTCCGCACCTTTGACCGCGGTCGGGAGGTCGGGCGTGAACGTCAGTCTTGATTGTGATGCGCCAGGCGCAAGACCCAGCCTCTTTAGTGCCGGCCAAGCGGTTTCAACGAACTTCCTCAGTGCCGCCTCGGCATTTGGCGCTACGTCAGTCGCCGCGACCTCCAGGCCTTTGGCCAGGAACAGCGCCGCCCAGCTCGCGCCGATGACGCCGGTTCCGATTATGGCAACGCGACGAATGGGTTTATTTGTGGACATGGCCAGTTCTCCTTTGATCAAATTTTCAGATTTCGGCGTACGCGACGCCGGTGAGGTTGCCCTGTGCGAACAGCAGATTTTTCTCTTCCGATCCGTCGAGTTTTGCAGAATAGATCGAGCCGGCGAAATCCGTTACGAACATGCGGCCGCCCGGAACGTCCAGAGCGAGGCCGATTCCTTCCATCAGATGGGTCAACACGATTTGCGGAGCGGGGATGGGAGTCGTATCGATCGGCGCGCGGTTCACTGTGTTGCCGCGCGGTGGATCGCCGCGGTCGGTCCAATAGAGTACTCGCTCTTCCAGATCGAGTTCGAGGTCGATCGGTTCTGGTAGACCGGCGAACAGCACTTCGATGTCGCTGCGGTTCGCCGCGCTCTCGCCCTTCGGGATTTCGACATTTGCGCGGAAGATGCGGCCTCGGCCGGCATTGTCTGGGCCCTTCTGGGTCCAATAGATTTTCTGCCGCTTGGGATCAATCGTGATACCTACGCACCATCTGGTCTGATCGCGTCGGTCGGCATCGCCGCGGCCCGCCTCGACGAGCGTTTCCACTTGTGAACCATCGAGATTCGAGCGCATAACGCGCATGCCCTCGCGATCGCACCAGTACAGCTTGCTGTTTTTCTTATCGAGATGGATTTGCTTTGGCGTGAAAGTGACACCTTGCGGAATGATGGCCTTGCGATTCTTTCCGTCGAGGTCGGCGCGCTCAATGGATCCGTCGTCCACACTCGGGATTCCCATATTTGTCCAGTAGATGTGACCCGCTTGGGCGTCCACCGTGATGCCGTCGGGAAGCCGACAACCGGTCACGATGGTCTTCTTATCTGAGCCATCCGGATTCATCGAATGAATGAGGCCGGCGTTGAGCTCGAGCACGAACAATCGACCGGCCGCGGCATTGCCACCCGCTACGGGTCTCGACTTGGTGGACTGAAGGTCAAGCATAGTTCTTCCTTTCATCATCAGAGTTGGAGGTCGATGCCTCGATCGCGATGGATGATGTCGATTGCTCGGTTCTGACCGCCGCCATTCAGGTCAAACATATTGCTCGGCGTGGTGCAGTGCTGCTTGAGTTCGAGCATTTCGACAGCGTGCAAATGATCCGTGCTGTTGTGTTGTCGAAGGCTCAGTGCGTGACCCATCTTTTTTTTCTTGGTTTGCAGGTAAGCCAAGGAGTACGGAGTCGGCGCTGCCTCGCATGGAATCCGAGCAACAACCTCGATACCGGCATCAGACAAGGCGCGAGCCTTGCGCGGATTGTTAGTCAGAAGGCGAACTCGGCTGACGCCCAGGTCGTCCAGAATCGCCGTCGGCAGACTGAAGTCGCGACAGTCAGCCTTGAACCCAAGGGCGTGATTGGCTTCCACGGTATCGATGCCTGCATCCTGGAGCTCGTAGGCCTGCAGCTTCGCCATTAAGCCAATGCCGCGGCCCTCCTGGTATTCGTAGATCACCAGACCGCGGCCTTCTTCGGCGATGGCCTGCAAGGCCATGGAGAGTTGGTCGCAACAATCGCAACGCAGGGAACCTAGCGCTTCGCCGGTGAAGCACTGCGAATGGACGCGCAGCAACGGTGTATTTTGGGTCAGATCGCCCATGACAATCGCCAGCGCGGTTTCGACGCCCTGCAAGCGATTCGCGACATCGCGCTCGTAACCGACAGCCTCGAACACGCCCCACTTCGTCGGCATGCGTGCGGTCGCAATGCGCCAAAGGGTCCCGGTTCGTGCTGGTGTTTTCATGTACGCCTCTTTTTCCAAATTTCTGCACACGCTCCGACGGCAACCTATTCGGCGGCCGCTAAAGCATCGTCTTTTGCGTTCGGGACAGCGCCGCTCGCGTGCAAGCCCTCGATTTCGGTCTCATTGAATCCAAGCTGCTCTAGGACCTGTTCGTTATGTTCTCCGAGTTTCGGAGCGCGCTTCGCAGGCACTTTGGTGACGCCATGCACTTGAATGGGACTGCTGATCGTTGAGGTCAGCTTGCCGCCGGCGCCTTCGAGCGGAACAACAATATCATTCGCCAGCAGTTGCGGGTCGTTGACGACTTCCTGCGGCCCGCGCACAGCGCCGAACGTCACGTGAGGACCGTTGAAGACTTCGTACCAATACTTCATCGGCTGGGAGCTGAAGACCTCGTCGAGAATGGTCGCCAGCTGGTGCATGTTCTGCGCAAGCTTGGCCGGATCTGAGAACCGGGGATCCGTCAGAAGATCTGCACGGCCGATTGCTTTCGCCACGGCGGCGAACTTGTCGGGCGTGACGATCAGAACGAACCAAGTGCCGTCCGAAGCGCGATACACATTCAGCGCCGCGTTTGCCGGATTCTTCCGGTCGTGCGGGGCGAAAAACTTCGCCTCGCACAGGGCGGCCTGGATTGAAACACTTGCCGACCAGACACCCTCGGCGAGCAACGAAGTGGTAACATACGATCCCTTGCCAGTGCGCTCACGCCGATAAAGCGCCGTAACGATCGCGGAATACAATCCGACGGCAGTCGCATTGTCGCCGCTCCCGGCCACCGGCCAGGTTGGCGGCTCGCCGGCATCGCGCGTCATGGACAGCAATCCGCTTCGAGCCCAGTATGACGTGATATCGAAGCCAGGAAGATTGGCGTCGGGACCTTTTTCGCCGAAGCCAGTGAGGTCCGCATAGATTAGACGCGGATTCCATTGCGCCACGTCGTCATATTCGAGCTTCAATTTCTTGCGTGCAGGATGCGGGGTGTTGACAATGAACACGTCTGCCCACTTGACCAGGCGCTCGAGAACCTGCTGAGCGCTCGGAGATTTCAGGTCGAGCGTGATGCCTCGCTTATTGCGGTTGGCCAAGTGAAAGGGATAGGGATCTTGCGCTTGCGGCTGCGGCGGGATTTTGTGGCCGATCCTCCAGAGGTCGCCGCTGGGCGGCTCCACTTTGATGACGTCGGCGCCGAAGTCAGACAAGATCACCGCGGCGCTTGGACCTGCGATAAAGCTTGCTAAGTCCACTACTTTCAGTCCGGAAAAAATGTTGTCGCTTGCCATCGGTGTCTCCTGGCTCATCATGAGCGAAAGGTTTTCTCAGCGTCCGTGGAATTGAGGTGCGCGCTTTTCGAGAAAAGCAGAGGTGCCCTCTTTCTTGTCTTCGGTCGCCGCGCAAAGTCCGAAGTACGAAGCTTCGAGCAATTGACCCTCGCTTTGGCTCGTCTCCAGTCCTTTATTCGCAGCCTCAAGCGCAAACTTAATCGCGATCGGAGCGTTGCCAGCAATCGAGTTGAGAATTTCCTCGGCGCGGGGGATCAGATCGGCCGCCGGGACAATCTCGTTGATGAGCCCGATACGGTAGGCCTCCTGTGCCCCGATTATTTCTCCGGACAGAATGAGCTGCAGGGCGCGGCCCTTTCCGACGAGCCGCGGCAAGCGTTGGGTTCCGCCACCACCTGGAAGGAGCCCTAGTTTGACTTCGGGCTGTCCGAACTTTGCCGCGTCGACTGCGATCCTGATGGTGCAGGCCATCGCCGTCTCGCAGCCGCCCCCAAGCGCAAAGCCGTTGATTGCCGCGATCACCGGTTTGCCAAGGTTCTCGATCAGATCGAGAACTCCCTGCCCGAACCGGCTCGATTGTTCTGCTTCGAACGCCGTTACGCGGGCGAGCTCACTGATATCGGCGCCCGCTATGAACGCTTTATTGCCAGCACCTGTCAGGATAACGCCGCGCACGGCAGCGTCATCCCGGGCGTCTTCAAACGCGGCTCGCAAATCCGCCCAGGTGGCCTTGTTCAGCGCGTTCATCACTTTGGGCCGATTGACGGTCACATAGGCGATTGCACCCTTTTTCTCGTACACGACATTCGCGGATGTAAGCGCCGCCGCCGGCTTGGCTTCCGGCACGACCATGGGCGAAGTTGTAAGTGTTGCTGCTGCCTGAGCCATATTATCTCTCCTGTCCGAAATTTTAGGGGCCGGGAATAAACCCGTGCCCATGCACCGCGTCACACGAAGGCGCCGAGGCCTGTAACGGCCTTGCCGACGATCAGATTTTGCATCTGGTAGGTGCCTTCGTAGGAGTAGAGCGCTTCGCAATCCGCGAAGAACCGCGCCGCCTTGTAATCGGCGACGATGCCGTTACCGCCCAGCACCTCGCGGGCCCAGGCGACGGTTTCGCGACACTTGGCCGTGCAGAACGCTTTGGCGAGCGCCGCATGGGCATCGGTCAACTTGCCTTCGGCATGCAGCTGCGCCTGGCGCACGATCAGGCACTGCGAGGCCGTTATGTTGGCGATCATTTTGGCGAGCAGGTCCTGTACCAACTGGAACGAGCCGATGGGCTTGCCAAATTGCATGCGCTCCTGCGCGTATTTGAGCGCGGCCTCATAAGCGCCCATCGCACAACCGGTCGCCATCCACGCGACGGCGTAGCGTGTCATCTTCAGAACTTTGGCTGTGTCGCGGAACGAATTGCCGCCCTGGAGGCGGTTCGCTTCCGGCACCCGAACGTCCTTCAGCGTGATGTGGCCGTTCTGGACGACCTTGAGCGCAATCTTGTTCTCGATTTTCACGACGCTAAAGCCGGGCGTCGTCTTGTTCTCGACGATGAAGCCCTTGACTTGATTGTCGGCGACATCGCGCGCCCAAATGATCGAGACGTCACACCACGGAGCATTGCCGATCCAGCGTTTCTCACCGTTGAGAGTCCAATTGTCGCCCTCGCGCTTCGCCGTGGTCAGCAAGCCGCCGCTCGCACCCGAGCCCACCAGCGGCTCGGTAAGACCGAAGCATCCGATCTTCTCGAAACGCGCCATCGGCGGGAGCCATTTCTGCTTCTGCTCTTCCGATCCGTCGATGTAAATCGAGCCCATCGCCAGGCCGCCGTGCACGCCATTGAAAGTCGAGAACGACGGGTCGACGCGCGCAATCTCCATTTGGACAAAGCCTAGCAGCGCCAGGCTTCCCCCGGCGCATCCGTAGCCGTGCATAGCAAGCCCGCCAATGCCTAGCTCCTTCACAGCCGGCAGGAGTTCGAAGGGAAAAGCATCGTCCACCCAGTATTTTGTGATGACGGGCGCGACTTTGGTTTCCATAAACGCGCGCACCCGCTTTACGGTCGCGAGCTCCTCGGCGCTCAAAGTTTCATAAAGCGCGTAGAAGTCGCTATTCGGTGCTGGCAGTGGCTTCGGTTGCTTCGCCGGCTTTGCGACTACGGTCGCGGTTGCAGGTGCCATTTCTGTTCTCCGATCGTTTGAGTGGCGGCAGGCGTATTGGTTTCGAGCCCGCATTGGCTCGCGAAACTTTGGCGACAACATCAAAATAGAAGGTTCGGAGCGACGCGCCATTAAATTGCGGTTTAGGAATCTAAATTCGAAAAAGAACAACGCAGTGATCGCTCGGCAGAAAGCTCAACACCCATAAGAGCTTGACCGCATTCGTAGACGCGTGGAGATTGAAGGGGCGGCTTCGGGCCACGCGCAGGGGCAACCGCTGACGTATGCTGACGACAAGGCTTCGGCGTCGCGGCGACACTATCGTTCGATTGGGAGTGGTTGAATCCGATGTGCCAAAGGCGTTCTCAGGCAGGACTCGGTTCGAAGCTGCCCGACAATTTCGATTCGATGTTGGAGACTCGGCGCAACGTTTGACTCACTGCACACGTTTCAGCGATCTCGAGTAGCTTAAGTCTCTGTTCCTCGCTGACATCCCCTTCAAGGTGAATAACGCGATGGAATTGATCGATTATTGACGTGCTGTCGGTGCCCACAATCTTTTCATGTTGCAGCTCAATGGTTATTCGACCCACTCCCCAATTGTGACGAGTAACGTAGGACCGCAGCGTCATGGCTGTACACGCCCCAAGTCCGGCCATTATGTACTCATATGGGGACGGGCCGACATCATCGCCGCCGACGGCCTGCGGCTCGTCAGCGGACAGAGTATGGCTGCCAGCGGTCACAATTTGCGAATAACGTCCGCTGCCGCTTTCAGCTACTCTGACTACGTGCTTTTGAGTTTCAGTCATCGACCTGCTCCAAAGATGCGCCTACCCAAAAAGCTAAACTGAAGATCGGCTCAATCGAACGACGCTCATTCGGCTGGCGTGGCGGCGACCGGCGCGATGATTCGCTGCTCGTGGGCAAGCCGCGTCAGTCCCAAGTGCAAAAAGGCGGCGATTACCGCGCCCACGAGCGGAGCTATCATATATAGCCACGCGTTGGCGAAATTGTCGGTAGCCACCATCGGGCCGAGTGCGCGCGCCGGATTGAACGGTGCGCCGGTCAGGGCCCCGCCCATAATGATATTCAGCGTAACGGTCATTCCGATCGCTAGCGGCGCTAGGTTGCCGACGCGGCCTGCAACCGCCGTGCTGAGCACGGCGGTCACCAGGAAGAAGGCGAGCGCGGCCTCGATCACGAATCCAGCTCCGGGCGTGATCGTGACGGTTGTCGCCCCGAGCGCCAGATCGTGCGCTAGCTGCGGCATGCCAAGTCCGGTGGCCGCACCGCCGAGCACGGTCCGCAGTAGCAGGACGCCGGCGATGCCACCGACGAGCTGGCTTACGATGTAGCCGAGCGCGTCGCCGACACGTATGGCACCGGCAGCGAGCACGCCGACGGTGACCGCGGGGTTCAGGTGACCTCCCGAAATATTGCCGTAAGCAAAGGCGAAGACCATGATAGTCAGGCCGTGAGCGAAGGCGACCGCGCTGATACCGCTGAGACCGGCGCCATTGCCGACCACGGCGGCCGCGCCGGCACCAATGAACACAAACGCGAAGGTGCCGATGAATTCGGCGGCGAGTTTGGATGCAAGTGATGACATCGTCGATCTCCATGGACGGCTTGCGTAGGGCAGACCGCAGTTCAACATCAAATAGGTCCGCTCTTTTCGAAGTGGCGGATCGGGGCAGTCCGCCAACTAAGCGCGCCGGTACACGACCGAAAATAAAAAAAATCGATGGTGGGATGCTATTAAAATGGCATTTAAGAATCTAAATTCGTGCAAGCACAATCAAGTACTGACGAAACTCTCGATCTTGGAGTTGGGGCGCCAATGAGTGAAATGTGTGACTCAAGATCGACCTTTTGGCCGCTCTGCTAATAGGCGAGCATCTTATTATCGACTTCCAAAGTCGATGACTAGCGCATAGAAGGCCGCGGCGCGGTGCGCATGCCTGTCCGCGGAGCAAGGAAGCGGCGGCGCTACAGCGGTGATGTCCGTTGGCCTCGGCTTGAGTGCGACATACTTCCCGGGACACGCTCGCTGATCAATCGCGCTACCGCCAATCCCATTGCCATCCCACCAATGACGAAGCTGCATGACGCGGCCGCCTGCAGAGAATCAAGCATGTGGCCTTGATTGAACAATACGATCATTTCTACTGCGTATAGGCCGGGCACCATAATAATGATGCTTGGGACGGTGATTGCTATGCGCGGCTCTTTGAGAGGTCGATGCGCTATCGACGCTACGAGCCCCACCGCGAGCGCTCCAAGAAATGTCGCGGGTGCCAACATCATCCCTGCGTCGTGCAACGCGAGACGTAATTCGTTTGCTCCCAACGCCAACAATCCGACCGCGAATACGGCGCGTGAGGAGCTGTTATACAAAATTGCAAACCCGCAACCGCCGGCAAAGCTGGCAATCGCACGCAACAGCAATTTCACCGGTTCCGAGAGCTCAAGTGTCGGTGGCGGTGACACATCAAATCCAATCACGGCCACTACGAAGCTAAGGCCGAAAATAGCAGCCAATAGTATCATGGCGCTGTGTGCAAAGCGGGTCACCGCAACGAGTGTCTGGTATTTTAAGAGATCGAGTAGCGCCGCAACCAACGGGAAGCCAGGTAACAAAAACAATACTGAGGAGATTAAGCCAGCAGTATGGCGCACGTTACTTAAACCAATGTGCGTCGATACGATCGCAATTAATGCGTAGATTCCGGAAGCCGCTACGGCGCAAAGGGCAGTGATACCGAAATGGTTGATTTGGGTCCGAGAAAGCAACAGCGATCTAAGCCATTGGCCGCCGGCGCCGCCGATCCCGGCAGCTAGAACCTCAAGACCGCCTCCGCCGTTGAGAAATGCGAATGCGCCACAAGCGGCGCCCATAGCTGCGGCAGTCTGAGCTGTCGAATAGCGCGGCGGTGTGGCTTCGATTTTGGAAATTTTGAGCGCAACCTCCTTCGACGACTGACCGGGCCTCACAGCGTGTGCAAGCCGTTCCAATTCGCCAATTTTCCAAGAATTAACCCCAGGCGGTTCAATCTCACGCATCAACGTAGCGCGCTCGCTACCGCGATGAACGCTGGCGATTATGCCGTTCAGAGTGAAACTCACGGACAGGGCATCAAAACGCATTTTGCGTGCTAGTTCTTCCATCCATTCACGAACTCGAAACGCCGGGCCGCCAGCATTTAGGGTTATGCAGCCGAACCAAAGCACGACTTCAAACGGATCGGTGATTACCGCAGGCGTCTCTTCATCGTCTAGGCCAAGAGATGGGGTCATGCTTTGCCATACTGGGGTTGGTCCTGCATTGCAGGTTCATCATCTCAAGGGCCGGCAATCGCAAGCACTCTTCCATTTAATAGTGATCTGCGGTTGCAACGACTTTGCCTCTGAACACGCTCAGACTAATCGCGGTGTTGATGAGCATGATGGGAAAGACGAAGAGACCGGCTCCCCAAAACATGAAGGCAAGGCTGGAATGCGGAGCTGCCGCCTCCTCGATGCTGATGGTGAATGGGATCATGTATGGCCAGAACGAAATTGCGAGCGTGCCGAATGCCGCGGCGAAAATGATGACGACCATAGGGAAAGGCACATGATCCCGACGACGAAGAACGCCGGCGGCCATTGTGATCGCCGCAATCGCGGCAATCGCTGGGAAGACGAACAGGTACGGCCGCTCCAGCCACCGATCCATGACCCGAAGGTCTGCCACCAACGCATAGACGAACACGACAATAAGGAAGGCAAGGAGTCCTACCGACAGATAACGAATCAGGCGATAGGCCGCGTCCCGCAGGTCTCCTTCGCACTTCATGACGAGCCAGCAGGCGCCGAGCAGCGCATAGCCGACACATAGTCCGACGCCGCAAAGGACCGCGAAAGGACTGAGCCAACCCCACATGCCGCCCGTATATTGGCCGTTTGAAATCGGCAGGCCCTCGACGAGAGCGCCGACCATCACGCCCTGCATGAAGGCGGCCAGAAGAGATCCACCCGCGAAGCTGATGTCCCACACCGCCGGCATCTGCTGAGCCTTGGCGCGGAACTCGAACGCGACGCCACGCAGGATCAGACCCGCCAACATGAAAAGGAGAGGAAAGTAGAGCGCCGACAGCGCAGTCGCATAGACGACGGGGAAGGCGCCCCAGAGGACCACGCCTGCGCTGACAAGCCAGGTCTCGTTGCCGTCCCAGACCGGCGCGACCGCGCCCATCATCATGCGCTGTCGCTCTTCATTACGCGTCACACCGTAAAGAATTCCGACACCCAGATCGAAGCCGTCAAGCAGAACATAGAGGAGCATGCTAACGGTCAGAACGAAGACCCAGAACATGATCATCGCTATTCTCCCGGCGTCAATTGCGGAATGCCGGACGTGGCCGGCGAATCGAGAACCGACATCGGCCGATTGGGGGTTGCTGCGGAAGGTGTCAGGCCGAGCTGTCCCACGGGCCCTGCCCGTAGAAGCCGGTAGATGA
>Ga0335080_10001465_pt1 | contig 23099 bp, 14 predicted proteins | sample Lox_Sample_34_FD_206720 | JGI IMG/M metagenome (GOLD analysis project Ga0335080, IMG submission 206720) | Soil microbial communities from Loxahatchee National Wildlife Refuge, Florida, United States - Lox_Sample_3.4 | ecosystem: Environmental > Terrestrial > Soil > Wetlands | place: USA...
ACCGAACGCCTGTCGCCGGGTCCAGGCGAAGACACGGTCTTACACGCCACCGCGGGCAGTGACCGGACCGCGGTTACCCTGGACCCGGATTTTCGCCCGAAGGAGATTCTGCTCGAATCCGCAGGATTGGATACCGGCCGGAAGATTGTTTACTCGGCCTACTTCCAAAAAGCGGACGCCTATTATCCGAAGACGATCCAGTTGATTCTGCCGGGAGCCGGCTCAAACGGCTTCGAGTTGAAATTTGCGGATGTCGAGCTAAGCCCGTCGAACGTGAACGACGCTGACTTTGTGCCGTCGAAGTCGGCCAAGCCGATCAAGCAACAGGCAAAGAAGAAATGAACCGGTGGTTCGCTTAATCCTGGCGGTCGTCCTGACGGCGATCGCGGCGCCTGATACCGGCTGGTCTCAAGAGAAGGATGCCGCGCCGCATCCGGATCTTCGCGTCCAGCCGGTATCACTTCAGGGCCTGTTGCGATTCTTCGAGAGCTACAAGGGCGGAACGGTTCCGGAAGCGATCGTGATCAAGCTCATCGAAATCTACGGCCTGGATTTCCGGCCGACGCCGGAGGATCTGGCGAAACTCAGAAACGCCTCCGCTTCCGACGACCTGCTGAAGGCGCTGGAAGCGGCTCGCAAGCCGCCGCCTCCGAAACCCGCACCCACGGATGGTTACCTGTCGGTGACGTGCGAGCCGGTCGATTGCGAAGTTCGGCTGAATGGCGAGATGGCCGGGACCACGAGCCACGGGCTGCTGCCCTGGATCAAGCGCCCGCAAGGCGCCGTGACGGTGACCGCCGCCCGCGACGGCTACGAGGCGGCGCAGGGACCGCAGGAAATCCGCATCCAGCCGAACGAGATCGCTCGCGTGGAGTTCGTACTGAAGCCAACGCACGCCGCCCTGGTCACCGAGGGCGCCGCGCTTTTCAAGAGGATGCTCGAGGCTCTCGGCGAAGGACCGGAGATGACGGCCTTTCGCGCCACAGGGATCCTTTCTCTGCAGGCGGCCGGCGGGCAACGCGCCGAGTGGTCGGTCGCGGAGTGGCTGCAATTCCCGGATATGGCCCGGTTCGAGATCAGCCGGCTGCGCGAGAAATACCAGATCACCCGAACCGATTCCGGTTTCGTATGGAAGAAGCGTCCGAAATCGCGAGACACCCAGCACGAGGTGGAAGAGAGCATCCGGCTGGTCATGGACGGCCGCCTGACCACGCTGCTGAAGCAATTGCGGGAGCCCGGCCTGACGATGGCGGCGGAGAATTTGGTCTTCGGAATCGACAACCCCGCCACGTTTCGAACGGAGGGAGGCGCAAAGACTTATACCGTGACCCTGGACGCCAGAGACCGGCCGGGCGAAATCCGGGTCGAGTCTGCCGACCGCGACGCAGACCTCAGAATTCTGTATTCGGATTACGTCACACAGGCAGGCGGTGCCTATCCGAAGACCACCCAGATCATTCGTTCCGACGGGGCCAGCGGAGTGGAGTCGCGCCTCGAGATGACGCCGATGGACGCTTCTCAGAATCAGAGGAATAGCCATAAGCCGTGGTTCCGGCGCTAGACCGAGCCAGCGGGACTAAAAGTCCCGCGCGGGCTGAAGCAGCGCCCCACAGCCGCGGACTTGGCTAAAATGAACACGTGCAAGCCGGCAGTGGGGGGTCTCTTGCCTTCGTCGCAGCAGTCTTCTTCGTCTATTGGAGCTGCTCGCGATACCGGCTTCTCCGCCTGGCGCTGGTGCTGGCCGCCAACTATCTTTTCTGTGTCCACTTCGGGCTGCTCTATGTCGCACTGATTCCGGCGTGCTCCGGGCTGGATTTCCTGGCCGGCCTGGGGCTGGTGCGGTTTCGCCGCCGCGGCATCCGCCTGTCGCTGGTGGCGCTGAGCGTAGCGGTCAACCTGGCTCTCCTGGCCGGATCCCGACACATGGCGCTGCTCGTTCGCCTCGCCGGCTCCGCCACAGGCTGGGACTGGGTTTTTCCGCTGGGCCTCTCGTTCTACTCGCTTCAGTCGCTGACTTACACGATCGAACTCTATCGGCGCGACGCCGAAGGCACGACGAGCCCGCTGACTTATCTCGCGGCTGCGTCGTTCTTCCCGACGCTACAGGCAGGACCGATCACGCGGCTGCCCGACCTGGTCAAGCAACTGGCCGCGCGGCCGCATCTCAGCCGCGAGGATGGGGGGCGGGCATTCTTCCTGATCGGACTGGGCCTGCTGAAGAAAACCCTGATCGCCGACTACCTGGCACTAAACCTGGTCAATCGCGTTTTCGATACCCCAAACCTATATAGCGGACTGGAAGCTTTGATCGCGGTATACGCATATTCCCTGCAACTTTATTATGATTTTTCGGCCTACACCGATATCGCGCGCGGCTTCGCCCTGTTACTCGGGATCAAGTTACCCATTAACTTCGACCGCCCTTATCAATCGGCCAACCTTACGGAGTTCTGGCGCCGCTGGCACATCAGTTTCTCCAATTGGCTCCGGGACTACGTCTATTTCTCTCTGCCCGGCAATCGCACGAGGTTGATGCCGTACGTCAACCTGGTCATCACCATGGTGCTGGCGGGCCTGTGGCACGGAATCACGTGGCCCTTTGCGGTGTGGGGCCTCCTGCATGGCGCCGGGCTGGCCGGCACGCGCGCCTGGCTGCGATGGCGCGGCCAACCCGGCCCGATCAGCAAGCCGTGGCGCCGAACGATCGCGGTAATCTGCACGTACCACTTTGTCTGTTTTACCTGGCTGTTCTTCCGCTCCCGGAGCCTTTCCGACGCCGCGGCCATGTTGGGCCGCATCGCTTCGCTTACCCCGGGATTCGAGAATATCTCGCTTACGATCGCGGCGGTAACCCTGGTTTCGGCAGCCGCGTTGTGCGTCAGCCGTCAAATCTATACGCGCACAATGGAAGCCTTCGCGCAGCGCCCGTTCTATGTCCACGCCGTGGTCCTGGTCATCGTCGCCGCGGCAATCGAGTTAACGGCAGGACGCGGCAATGCACCATTCATTTACTCGCGGTTCTGACAAAATGCGCGACTTTCCCCTCCAAACCGCACTTGCGATTCTCGCCTTCGGGTTGCTGCTTGGCGCCGCTGGAATGGTGGTGCCCGGAATGAGAGGCCCCGAGCTGTCCCAGTTTGCCGGCATCATCCCGATGCCGTCCGTACCGGCGCCCCCGGCACGCGTAACCCGAAGTGAAACGGCACCGGCCCCGGGATCGGCGCCAAAACCCAAAGAACCGCCGGTTCTGTTCGACGACTCCCGCGGCTCGCTCGACCGGTTTTACCAGGCGCTGTTGCGCTGCGAGAGGCGGGAGCCTGGCGCGATCACCCGGATCGTCCACTACGGCGATTCGCCTACCACCGCCGACCTGATCACAGGCGACGTGCGGTCGCTTCTTCAGAAGCAGTTTGGCAATGCGGGGCACGGTTTCATCCTGGCCGACAACCCATGGTCGTGGTATCGCCATGCCGGGATGAAGATCTACGCCCATGGCTGGGCAATGCTGCCTGCCAGCCGCTTTGACGCGGACGACGGCATGTTCGGCCTGGGCGGAGTGACGTTCAGCGGTTCGCCTCCCGCGCGTACCGCGATTGTCTTTGAACGCGGAGGAGCGTCCCGATTCGAGATATGCTTTCTCCAGCAGCCGGATGGCGGACAATTCACGGTTTCAGCGGGTGGGCAGGCGCTGGGCACGACGGACACGAGCGGCGATTTGAAGTCCGCTTTTGCGGCCTTCGAGGTCGAGCCTGCCGCGGCGGAAGTGGATGTCCAGGTGACTCAGGGGAAGGTACGATGGTTCGGAGTCATCGCCGAAGGTCCGGGACCGGGAGTTGTGTACGACAGCCTGGGACTGAACGGCGGCTCGATCACGGTCCTCGCGCGCATGTTCAATCAATCCCACTGGAGCGAACAACTGCGCCACCGGCGTCCCGACCTGGTGATCATCAATTACGGCACGAACGAAGCCGGGTTTGCCGACTTTATCGAGCATGGATACGAGGACGAGCTTCACGAGGTCATCCGGCGGATCCGCCGCGCGCTTGGGAACACCCCGGTGCTGATCATGAGTCCGATGGACCGGGGGCAGCGAACGGCGTCCGGCGAGATCGAAACTATGCCCACCATTCCGAAACTGGTGGATATCCAGCGACGCGCCGCCAGGGATACCGGCTGCGCTTTTTTCGATACGTTCGATGCCATGGGCGGCGAGGGAACGATCGCCCGCTGGTATGGCGCGGATCCGCGGCTGGTGGCCGCGGACCTGATCCACCCGTTCGGCGAAGGGGGCAGGATTGTCGCCAGCCTCTTTACCAAGGAAATAATTGCGGGGTTGAAACGGTTCAAACTACGGCAGAATGAAACGGACCACTAAATGATCCAAACGCGGCCCAGACTCGCCGGCGGCTTCTGGCTTTACCTTGCAGTGACCGGCCTGTTTCCCCTGCCCGCGGCACAAAGCGACGGCCGTAGCGAGTCTTCATCCTCGCCGCGTGTCAGCTCCGCCGTACGGGTTGCCGCCCTGGAGAAAGTCGCGGGGTATTTGCGATCCGCGCCTGGCGATATCGAGCAACCGGCCGTCCTGGCGCCGTTTCTCGAGCAACTCTACCGGATCGACGGGCTCAAGCTTCACGAACCGGTTCACATCCTGCACTTCGGCGATTCGCATACCGCTGCCGACGAGTGGACCGACGGTGTCCGCCGCCTCCTAAAGGAACGATTCGGCGACGGCGGCCCCGGATTTGCATTCGCGGGGCACCCTTTTCCGGGCTATCACCGGTTCGACGTGCGCGCGGGCGGCGGCACCGGCGCCTGGCGCGCGGAGGGACTGCGCCTGGCCGAGGGAGACGGATATTTCGGCCTGGGAGGCGTCAGCATTTCCACGCAGCGCGCGGATCAGTCGGTGTTCATCGAGACGGAATGCGACGTCCTGGAAATTCACTACCTACAGCAGGCCGACGGCGGAACGCTGGCCTTGTACGACGGCGACGAGCTGGTGGAGAAGTTCTCCACGGCCGGCGAGCTGGGTGCGGCATTCAAGCGCTACCAGACGACTTCGGGCCAGCACCGCTTCACGCTCAAGACGCTCACCAACCGGCCGGTTCGCCTGTTCGGCTGGGCGGCCGACAGAAACTCCGGCGTCACTTACGAAGCGCTGGGCATCAACGGCGCGGAGGCATCCGTCATCCTGCGCTGGAACGAAGACATGCTCGCTACCTACCTGCGGCTCCGCCAGCCCGCGCTGATTGTGCTGGCGTACGGCACCAACGAGGCAGTCGAGCCGAGGCGAAGCGTCGAGCCCTATCAGACCATGTTCTCGACGCTCCTGGAGAGGTTCCGCCGCGCGTGCCCGTCAGTTCCCATTCTGGTGATCGGTCCGCCGGACGGGTATGTGCGTTCCCACGGGAGATGGCATCCGCTGCCCGATGCAGACGGCATTATCGCTGCGCAGCAGAATGCCTGCCGCCGGACCGGCTGCGCCTTTTGGGATATGCGGGAGCGTATGGGCGGAGCGGGTGCGATGAGGGACTGGGCCTTCGCGGGACTCGCTCAACGCGACTATATTCACTTTACCCAAGCCGGTTATCACCGGCTCGCGGAGATATTAGTTACGGACTTATTGAAGCAATACGACCTTTTTAAAAAGGTAAGGTCGCTGTTGATGGATTCCGGCTTACATGGACAGACAAATCAAAATCATTGAAATACTGCGCCGCATCGCGCCCAAACCGATCGATCCTTCGCCGGAGGAATCGCTGTTTGAATCCGGCCTGCTCGATTCGTTCACCCTGGTGGACCTGGTGGCCGCACTGGAATCGGAATTCGCGATCAAGATTCCCGATTCCGACCTCACGCCCCGGAAATTCGATTCCGTCGTTTCCATCGAGCGCTACATTCAGAGCAGGCTTTGAGCATGGCTTACCTGCGGGCTTTCGGTTCTTACCTGCCTTCCCGGGTGGTGGATAACACGGAGCTTGCGACTCTCGTAGGCGCCGATGCCGATTGGATTCTGCGCGGAACCGGAATTCGCGAGCGGCGGTTCGCGGCGCCGGAGGAATCCGTGGCGAGCCTGGGAGCAAGGGCGGCCCGGGATTGTCTCGAATCGGGCGGTTTGAAGCCGAACGACGTCGGCCTCGTGCTGGTTGCGAGCGGCTCGGGTGAACGCTGCTTCCCCGGACCGGCGACCGCCATCGGCGCCAGCCTCGGAATTGGCGGCGTCCCCGCCATGGACCTGCCGATGGCGAGCGCCGGCTCGCTGTTCGGCCTTGCCCTGGCCGCCGATCTGTGTCCGCGCTACGGCAACGTTCTGGTGGTGGGAAGCGAGATCATGTCGCGCGCCATCCGGTTGGACGCGGCCTCCCGCGACACCGCCGTGCTGTTCGGCGATGGCGCGGGCGCCTGCCTGGTGAGCGCGGAAAGGGGTGCCGCCGAGATAACGGATTTCCTGCTGCGGAGCGACGGCGAGTTCTCGGAGGCTCTTCACATGGACCAGGCTTCGGGCCTGCACATGGATGGGCGGACGATCATTCTGCAGGCATCACGAAAGCTGCCGCGCGTCATTATTGAGCTGCTGGAGCGAAACCGGTGCAGACCGGAGGATGTGGCCGCTTTTCTGATGCACCAGGCCAATCTGAATCTCATCGTCCGGGTGGCGCAGGCACTTGGCGTGCCGGAGGAGAAATTCTTCCAGAACGTGGATCGCTACGGCAACACCTCGTCGGCATCGTTGCTGATCGCGGCGGCCGAATGGCGGCGCGGGTTGGAGGGCCGATTGAGCCAACCGGTGGTACTCGCCGCTTTCGGCGCCGGACTGAACTGGGGAGCGATGTTGGTGGGCGGGGGGCATCGCGACGTGTAATCAGAGAACAGCCATTCTTGGCGGCACGATGTCGTCTTGGGATGACCGCTAATGGCTGGATGCCTTCTTCAGGTCTGCGAGAGCCCAAGGAGAGTTGGTACGCCGGTAGCTCCCGAGGGCTCTACATGAGCTTGAACTTTCCGCCTCGGGTTCTAAACTCATGCCGCAGAATTTCCATGGCGGCTTCATTTTCGCCGGCCCAGACGATCCTGCCCGACAATACCAACTGCAATTGCACGCCGCCATCGAGCAGCACCGGCCAATGAATGGCAAGTTCGACTTTGAGCCCGGCGACCAGTGGCCGATCCGCCGTGAAACGCACGCCCGATCGACTCAGGTCCACGACCCGCCCGCTACCGGTTCTATGCGGATATTGCGCGGATCGCACCGTGTATTGGAGGTCCAGACCAAGCGGATAGCGGGTACTGGCACGCCGCTCGCCGGAAGATCTCCCGGGACGGAACCGACCGGCCGACGATGGCATAAATCCAGTGTCGGAGACGGGGCTCCTGGGGACCAGTACTGGCGGCACCGTTAGCGTACCGGGCGGGTACCACGGAGCGAAGATATTTTGGATGGGAAGCTCTGAAGGCGGCTCTAGGTGGCAGCACGCCGATCGGCGATTCCCCGGCGGCAAGCACCGCTGCCCGACAGGCGATAGTATAGGGGTGGTGAATTATGGTCAAACGGGTTCTGTTACCTGTGATGGCGGCCATCCTTGGATTGTCGGCCTGCTCCGAAGTCCCGAAACCGGAGACGAAGAAAGAGGGTGAAGCGAAGAAAGAGCCTGTTCAGGCGCCACAAGCTGTCACCGCTCAATTTGCCTTCTATGAGGCATACAAGCCGGCGCGCGCCTGGGCGACCGATCTGCTGGCGCTCAGCGTGGTCAGCGGCGAGGTGCCGGGCATCAAGAACGATTGCGGAAAAGCCGGGCTATGGACTGTCACGTTCGTTTCCCCGAGCCGCAAAGAGGCCCGCATCTTCACGTACGCGGTTGCCAATAGCGGCGCCGACATTCGAAAAGGGATCAACATAAGCGACGCCCTGCCCTGGGGAGGCGCCACAAAGGAAAGCAATCCGTTCGCGAACAGCGAATTCGCGGTGGATTCCGACGCGGCGTGCAAAGCCGCCGAGGAAAAAGCGGCCGACTGGCTGAAGAAGCATCCGGACGAGAAGGTGACGTTGCGGTTGGGCAACGCATCACGGTTCGCGGCGCCGGTTTGGTACATCATGTGGGGAACCACGAAGAACGGCTATGCAGCATTAGTGAATGCCGTCACCGGCGCGGTTCTCAAGTAGAGCGCGGCCGCGGCCAAAGAGCGCGATTCGGGGATGGCCGTGTCAGTGCCAAGACAGGGTCTAGGCCACGGGTCCGTTGAAACCTATGAAGCACCTGGTTTTGTGGGCGATCCTGGCCGCGCTGCCGGCCGGCGCCTCCGCCAAGGAACTTCACGTCTCCGTGAACGGAAGCGACAGCGGCGATGGTTCGGCCGCCCGGCCTTATCGAACCATCTCCGCCGCCGCGCAGGCGGCGCAGCCGGGCGACACCGTCACGGTACACGGCGGAACCTATCGCGAGCGCGTGACACCGCCGCGGGGCGGGGAGTCGGACGACAGGCGGATCGTTTATCAAGCCGCGCCTGGCGAACAGGCGATCGTCAAAGGCTCGGAAGTGGTTCGCGAGTGGAAACGCTTCAGCGGTCCGGTGTGGAAGGCCGCGGTGCCGAATACGCTGTTCGGGAAATACAACCCGTACAAAGACCTGATCGCCGGCGACTGGTTCAACGACAAAGGCCGGCCGCACCACACCGGCGAAGTCTATCTCAACGGCAAGTCGCTCTTCGAGACCGACCTGCTGGAACGCGTGCTCGATCCGCGGCGGATCATCGACATCCGCGACGTGGAGGGCTCGACCTATACCTGGTTCGCCGAGGTCGATGACAAGTTCACGTACCTCTACGCCAATTTCCACGACAAAGACCCGAACCGCGAACTGGTCGAGATCAACGTTCGGGAGAGTTGCTTCTATCCCGATGCGCCGGGGCGGAACTACATCACGGTGCGGGGCTTCCGCATGGCACAGGCGGCGACGCAGTGGGCCGCGCCGACCGCCGAACAGATCGGGCTGATCGGCACCCACTTCAGCAAGGGCTGGATCATCGAGAACAACGTGATCAGCGACTCCAAGTGCGCCGGCATCAGCCTGGGGAAGGATCGCGTCACGGGCCACAACGTGTGGACCAACGATCCGCGCAAGGACGGCGCCACGCACTACAACGAGGTCATTCTGCGCGCGCTGGCGGCGGGCTGGTCGCGCGAGAACATCGGATCGCACATCGTGCGCCGCAACGTGATCTTCGATTGCGAGCAGGCCGGCATCGCAGGCAGCCTGGGCGGGGCGTTCAGCGAGATCAGCGACAACCACATTTACAACATCTGGACCAAGCGGCAATTTACGGGCGCGGAGATGGCCGGCATCAAGCTGCACGCGGCGATCGACGTAGTGATCCGGCACAATCGCATCCACAACGCCGGGCGCGGCCTGTGGATGGACTGGATGGCGCAGGGCACCCGCATCACCGGCAACGTCCTGTATGACAATTCGGCCGACGACCTCTTTGTCGAGGTGGATCACGGGCCGTTCGTGGTCGACAACAACGTGTTCCTCTCGCCGATCGCGCTGCGCGACGTGTCGGAAGGCGGCGCGTACCTGCACAACCTGATGATGGGGCGGATCGTGAGCCAGCCCGAGCCCCGGCGGTCGACCCCGTATCACAAGGCGCACTCGACCGCGCTGGCCGGGTTGGCCAGCACGACCGGCGGCGACGACCGGTTTGTGAACAATATCTTCGTGGGGAACGGTGCGGCGACGGGCGATATCGACCCGCAACGCTTCGGCGGCTATGGGCTGTGGGTCTACAACCATCGCGAGTTTCCCCTGGTAACCGCCGGCAACGTCTATGCGCGTGGTGCGCGGCCCTACTTTCAAGAGACGCCGGGCGCGACAACCGTCGCGGACATTCAGGCCGAGGTGGTCGAGGAGAGCGGCGGCGTATGGCTGAAGCTGAAGCTGAGCGCGGACCTGGCGAAGGCGGCGACACGGCCGGCGGAGACATCCTGGCTGGGCAAGGCGCGCGTCTCCGACCTGCCGTATGAGAACGCGGACGGAACGCCGCTGGCGATCGACACCGATTACCTGGGACGCAAACGCAACGCGGCCAGGCCGTACCCGGGGCCGCTGGAAGCGCCGGGGCAGGCGGATGTCAGGATCCAACTGCGGTGACAGGGGCCGGCGGAGATCGAGGAGCCATGGAAACTCTGAGCAGGACCGAATCCCGCGGGATGACGGCGCACGCCGAGCGCGTCGCCGCGACGCTGCGGCACGAGACCCCGGACCGCGTGCCCATCGATCTGGGCGGCACGGCGGTCACCGGCATCCACGTGAGCTGTGTGGCGGCCCTGCGGGATCACTACGGCCTGGAACGGCGGCCCGTCAAAGTACACGAGCCCTATCAGATGCTCGGTCTGGTGGAGGACGATCTCGCCGAAGCGATGGGAATCGACACCGCCGGGGTGTTCCCGCGCGAGACGATGTTCGGGTTTGCCAACGACAAATGGAAGGAGTGGAACTTCCGCGGGCTCGATGTCCTGGTAGGCGAGAACTTCCAGGTGACGGAAGAGCCAAACGGCGATCTGCTGATCTATCCGAAAGGCGACAGGACCGCGGCTCCCAGTGGACGGCTACCCGTGGGGAGCTTTTTCTTCGACACCATCGTGCGGCAGCAGCCGATCGACGAAGACAAGCTGGACCCCGCCGATAACCTGGAGGAGTTCGGACCCGTGACGGAGGCGGATCTGGAGCACATCGCGCGCGGCGTGGAGGCGGCGCGCGCCACGGGGCGAGCCGTGGTGGCGACCTTCGGCGGCACGGCGTTCGGCGATATCGCGCTGGTGCCGGGTCCGTTCATGACCGATCCGAAGGGCATTCGCGACATCAGCGAATGGTACATGTCCACGCGCGCGCGCCGCCCGTATGTACACAAGATCTTCGAGCGCCAATGCGAGATCGGGATCGCGAACCTGGCGCGGATCCACGAGCGCGCGGGCAACGCGCCGCAGGCGGTGTTCGTATGCGGCACCGATTTCGGCACCCAGACTTCGTCGTTCTGTTCGAACGCGACCTTTCGGGAGCTGTGGCTGCCGTACTACAAGCGCGTCAACGACTGGATTCACCAGCACACCACGTGGAAGAGCTTCAAACATTCCTGCGGCAGCGTGGTGAAGTTCATGGATAGTTTCATCGATGCGGGATTCGACATCCTGAATCCCGTGCAGTGCTCCGCCGCGGGGATGGATGCGGCGACCCTGAAAGAGAAGTACGGCGACCGGCTGACGTTCTGGGGCGGCGGCGTGGATACGCAGGCGACGCTGCCGTTCGGCACCGCGGAGCAGGTGCGGATGCAGGTTCTGGAGCGGTGCGAGATCTTCGCCAGAAGCGGCGGCTACGTCTTCAATCCGATCCACAACGTGCAGGCACTGACGCCGGTGGAGAACATCGTGGCCATGATTCGGGCGGTACACGAATTCAACGGCTGCCTCCAGCCGGCATAGTACGGGCGGATCCCGGCCTCGGGCGGTCACTTCTTCTTCTTCTTTACGGGCTCCGGTCCCACTCTTTCGATAGTGACGGTAATCAGTTTCACCGGGTTCACCGGCTTATCGCCGCGGGTGGGAGCACGGTTGATCATGGAAACGACGTCCTGCCCTTCCACGACCGCGCCGAAGATCGGGTATTTGCCGTTCCAGGAGGGCATGGGACCGGCCGTGATGAAGAATTGACAACCGCCCGAATCCGGGTCGCCGGTGTTGGCCATGGCAAGCTTGCCGCCGGTCTCGAATCGCAGGCCGGGCAGAAACTCGTCGCGAATGGTGAAGCCGCAATTGTGCATTCCGGTGCCGGTGGGGTCGCCCGACTGAATCATCTCGCCGCGCACCACGCGGTGGAAGGTGATGTTGTCGTACAGCGGCACCTTTACGAACTGTCCGCTCTTGGGGCTGCGCGTCGCCCTGGTGCCTTGCGCCAGGGCGACGAAATTCTCGACCGTGACCGGGGTGTCCTTTTCAAAAAGCCGGGCGACGATATTCCCCATGGATGTCTGGAAGACGGCATACAGCCCGTTGGGCCGTTGTTGCGCGGACAGGCATCCCGCCGCAAGAAGGACCAGTGCGAGTTTCGTCACGATGTCCCCATTCTATCCGCCAGTGAGCCGCCACGATCGTCCGCAGGAGCCGCCCATCGGAGTACCACCAGCCGTGGAATTCGGCGCCGGAGTGGCGCGCCAGGAGGGGGCGCCATGGCGAGCCGGGAGTTGCGCCGGCAGAGAACACCGTTACGGAGCGTGTGTCTTCGCGCAGGCCCGTACCAAGGGCTTTCAGAACGCTCTCCTTGCCGCTCCAGAACAGAGTCGCAAGCATCGGCCGATCGACCGTCGCGGCACGCGCGAGGACGGCCTGCTCTTCCGCAGTGAAGTAGTCGGCAACAAAAGCCGGACTGCGCGGCTCGATCAGCTCGAGGTCGCAGCCCAAGACTGCCGGGCTTGGAGCGGCGGCGCAGAAGCCGATGCCGTCGCGATGACTCAATGAGATGTCGAGTCCGGCTGGGCGGCCGTCAAGAAATGCTTTCGGCGCACCCGAATCAGCGGTACGAATCTCGATGCGCGACAAGAGACACGGTGTGTCCAGGCAAGCCGCCACGGCGCACTTCGCCGTCCATCGCCCGAGCCGCCAATCCGCGCGGCGTTTCGGGAAGCGCATCGATTCCAGGCGGAGCGCTTCGCCGGGACTGAGCCAGTCAATCCCCGCGGGCACGTCGCGTTCGGCTTGTTCGAGCCAATAAAGATTCATCGGGCCATAGCGGCCTGCAATGCGCGCAGAGGTTCGAATTCCACATTTTCGCGGAAGGCGACGGTGCGGTAGCCGCTCAGATGGAGGTACCGGTTACCGGCTGAATCGGTGACGTCGGCATCGAAGGTCTCGGGGCCGCTGCCGGACGTGACCACGGCAAAGAGCGGACCCTCGGCGGATTCCGGATTGCGATAGAGCCGTACGCGATCGATGTGATGGGGCAGGCCCATGCGATGGTGCACGGCCATTTCCCAGAGGCCGGCCGTCTGGAAACACAGCTCGATCAGGCGTGGCGCCATGGCCAGTGGAAGATCGGCCGGCACGTGATTCGCGGGCAATCTCAGCGGCATCTGCCCGACGATCCGTTGCTCGTCCCACCATGCGCGCTCGACCACCTGGTATGCAGGCCCGTGGAAGTACATGCCGTAGATCGCGGGCGATTCGATGAGAGACCCACTTGGCGCCGCGGGCGGCGGTCCGGATGAAGCTCCGGGGGATTCCTTCGCCAGCCGGACTCGGGCCGTGAAGTGCGTGGTGACTTGCGGTCCCGCCTGGTTCGCCAGCGTCCGCGCGCCGGTGAGGCGACATTTGGCGACCACGCGATCGCTTTCCGGATGGAACGCGGACTCGAGGGTCAGGGTTCGCGGCTCGTTGCGGTAAAACTTGAACGGGTAGAGGAAGTTCACATCTTCGATCGCATCGATGTGCCAGCCGGGAAGCGGCCAGAGCGCGGCTTCCGCAAATGCCTCGATACCCATCACGCCGGGAAGCACCGGAGCGTCTTCAATCCGGTGATCGTAGAGGAAGGGCTGCGCGCCAGGGTCGAGCGTGGTGTCGATCCTCAGACCGTGTTGCACGTCCATGGCCGACACGGCGCCGATCATCGGACCGGTGCGATGCGCCGGGGTGCTGCGATCCAGGCCGCCATCGGCGTCCCACTCGTTCAGCAGCATGCCCAGACCCTGGGCGACGACGACCTCGCCGCGGGTTCCGCCTTGGGTGAGCTCGCGGCGGATCCATGGAACGCCGGCTTCGGGCGGCAGCATGGCGATGCCGGCCATCTCCATGATCTTGGGAATGGAGCCGCGGGTGGCCATCCCGATGCCGCCCCAAGCGGTCCAGTCGATCGCGATGGCGCGCGTCCCGGGGCGGGTGGTTTGAAAGCCGGACGCGATCTTGCAGAGGAGATCGTTGGCGGCAGAGTAGTCGGTCTGGGCGGCGTTGCCGAAGCGGCCGGCAATCGAGCTGAACGCGACGGTGGCTTTCAGCGGCATATCGCCGATGGCGCGCATCAGGTTGAACCAACCATCGGCTTTGACGTCGAAGACCAGATCGAACTCGGGCGGCTCTTTGTCGGCCAGCGAATGGCTGCGGTCGAGGCCGGCGGCGTGCAGCAGGACGTCGATGCGCCCGCTGCGTTGGCGCACTTCATCGATCACACGGGATACCGCGTCCGCATCGGTAAGGTTGACGCTGAAGTAGTGCGCTGTGCCGCCGGCTGCGCGGACGGCGTCGATTGCGTCGCGCGCCGCGAGGGCGCGCTCTAAAGCGGCGAGCTCCTTTTCAACGAGCGCAGGCGTGGCACGCTCGCCGCGTGCCTGAATGCGGGCGAAGAGATCGCGTTTGAGCCCGTCTTTGTCGGTCGTGAAGCGCCCGAGGTCGGGATTCCGGGGGTCGGGTTCGGGCGTCAGATCGAGCAGATAGAAAGTTCCCCCGGAGGCGGCAGCCAGGTCGGCTGTAATGGCGGCAACGATGCTTCCAGCGGCGCCGGTGACGACGAAAACCGTGTCTTTGTCGAGCGCGAGTCCGGGGCGGCCATCGGCCGCGGGCCGTTCCTCGAGCCCGATCGTAAAGCGCAGCCCGCCGCGATAACCGATCTCGACTGCGCCGGTGTCGCGCAGAGTTTCCTCGACGAGCAGCTCCGCCACGTCGGCGGGCCGGCACGCCGCCTCAAAGTCGATCGCTTTGACGAGGGCGTCCATACGTTCGCGTTTGTAGGCCTTAGTGAAACCCGAAACCGCGCCGCCCAAGGGCGCCAAAGCGCCGGCTTCATCGTAGCCGTGGAGTCCGCCAAGACGCGTGGCCGAAATCAGGAAGGCGCCGTACTGTTTGCGCATGGTGGAATAGAGCTGTTTGACACGCACCTTTACGGCGTCGTGCCACGCCGCCGGCTCCATTTTCTGGAGGTCGCCTTCCGGGTCGAGCGCCGGCAGCCAATAAACACCGTTCACCGGAGCACCGTCGAGGGCGTCTTCGATGGGGACCACTTCTACTCCGAGTTCGGCCAGACGGGCGGCTAGCGCTTCGCCGGCGTGCCCCGCATCGGCCATAATGGCCACGCGCACGCCGGCGCCGAGCGCGACGCCGGTCTGTTTGCAGAGCGTCAGGGGCGGCCGCAGAACGGGCACGGGAACGCGGCGGGGCACTTGCGCTGTGGCATCGAAGCCGGCGGGTACGGGCCGCCGGGCTAGTGCGATGGGCGCAACGGGCGCCGCGGCACCCGCCCGTTCCTGTGCGAACCGGATCACGTGCGCCAAAGTCGGAAAATCGCGCAGCTTCAGATTGGCATCGCGCGGGATGTTGTATGCCTCGCGGATGGCGGCGAACATCTCGGCCTGTTTCACGGTATCGATGCCGAGATCGGCTTCAAGATCGAGGTCGGGGTCGAGCATGTCCTGGGGGTAGCCGGTTTTCCCGGCGACGATAGCGAGAACCTTTTCGCGGATGGGATCGGCGGCCGGCACGGTGGCAACCGGCATGGGTGGGGGCGCGGCCGGCACGGTGGCAGCGGGCATGGGTGGGGGCGCGGCCGGCGTTGGCGAGGCAGTGGCGACAGGGCGTTCCCCGGTCCGGTCGTGTACGAACCGGACCACGTGCGCCAGAGTCGGGAAGTCGCGCAGTTTCAGGTTGGGGTCCCGCGGAATCCCGTACTCCTGCCGAATGGCTGCGAAGACCTCCGCCTGTTTGACGGTGTCTACGCCCAAATCAGCCTCGAGATCGAGATCCGGATCGAGCATGTCGACCGGATACCCGGTCTTTTCCGCTACCAGGGCGTGGACGCGCTCCGCGACCGGGTCTTTCGCCGGCGTAGCTGATGGAACCGGCGGGTTGGGCGCGGGAATCGGCGGCGCGGCTTCGGCCGCCACCACGGGTTCCGGCAGCGGCGGCGCGACGGCAACGGCTCCGCGGTCGCGCACGCGCAGTGTGCGATTCACTACCTCGAGATCGGCGGTGGGATGCCCGGCCATGCGGCTCAACCAGGCGTTCCAGGCGGCCGGATCGACGATGCGATTGGTGTAGCCGAGAGCATGCGGACTGGGGCGCAGGCCGTTCCTGGTCCCGACCCAGCGCAAGAGGGCCATGCTGATCTGCGAGCCGAATCCGGCGCCGAAACGAAGCGCGAACTCGATCGGATACATTCCGCCTTTGGACAGGTTCAAGGGTCCGAGCTCCGGATCGACCTCCTTGAAATTGGCCACCGGCGGCACGCAGCCGGTCTCCAGCGCTTTGACGGCGACGACGTCTTCGATTCCGGTCGCCATGGCATGGCCGGTGAAGCCCTTGGTGTTGGTAATGACGATGCGATCGGCGACATCGCCAAAGACGCGCCGCAAGGAGTGGATCTCGGCGGAGGCGCTGCCCCCGCGCGCCGGCGTATAGGTCTCGTGGGACACGAACGCCATGCGCTGGGCGAATTCGGCTCGCGGGATGCCGATGCGCTGCTCGGCCTCGGCCACCAGTCTCTCCATGACCTGGCCGATGTGATCGGGGTCGAGGCGCGTGCCGTGAAACGCGCTGTTGGCGGTGACGGCACTCACCACGTCGCAAATGGGCTGGATGCCGCGTTCACGGGCCGCGTCCGCGCTCTCCAGGACCAGGGATGCGGCGCCCATGCCCATGATCATGCCGTGCCGGCGCCGGTCGAATGGTATGGCCGCTTCCTCGACGATTTCATCGGTGGCCGCTACGCCGCTGGCCAGAAATGCGGCGCCCAGCCATTCGATCAGATGGTCCGAGGTGATGTCGTCGGCGGAGATGATAACGACGCGGCGGCAGCGGCCGGCACGAATCCAATCCTGCGCCACGGAGATGGCGTGCGTCGTGCTGGCGCAGGCGGCATTCACCTGCGTATTGGGACCGCGGGCGCCGATGTATTCGGCGAATTGCGAATGTCCCATCGGCAGGAGCTTGAAGATGAATCGCCGGTCGAAAACGTAGGGGTCCTTTTCGATTGCGGCGCGCAGTTCTTCGATGCGGCGGTCGAGCTCCTGGACGAGAACGGGGCGACCATTCGATCCGGTTTCGCGCGCGCGGAGCTCGAGGAGCGCCGCCAACTGGTCGCGGCGGCCGCGGTCGGCGTAATAGCGCGCCATCTCGTCGGCGAACGAGTCGCAACCGGGGAACGCCGAGGCGAAGATCACGCCGGTATCGTCCCGCATGGAGTGCGGCAACTCCCAGCGGTCCGGCAACTGTGTGCCTTTGGTGGTCGTCTTGTAACGCATTACCAGCGGAATGCCGGCGTCGCGCAGGGCATCGATGCCGACCGCGATAGCAAGCTGCGTATCCCGATCGAGCGCGGACATGCGCTCGGCGGACACGCCGAATTCCTTCTCCAGATCGAACGCGCCGCCCCGGCCGGCCAGCTTGATCACGTCGGCGGGACTTTGAATGTGTTCGAAGACCGGGCCGCCGTCCTCGCGCTTCACCAGCCGCGTGATGTTCTTATCGAGCATGGCTCGCCGGTACCTGGTCGGGATCACGTCGATGAACTGCTCGCCACGGAGAATGCGCCCGATGTTGGCATCGTCGAAGATGCGTTCCTTTCCAGGCAGGCCGAGAGCTGCGCCGGTGATGCCAACCGAGACATCCGGCGGAGCGGGCGGCTGTCCGCGGTAGAGCGGCAACGCGTGCCCGATCATGTCCGCGAACAGGCGGCCGAGCGCGTTGTAGTCGGTGGCGGGAACGGCGGTGGCGTCCGGTTTGGCGGCAGGCGTGTCTGCCGCGGACCGGGCGGCCGCATCCGCAACCCCCGTACCCAATCCCGCCGCATACATCCCGCAAAGCGCCTGATTGAAGGAGACGATATCGCCAGCCTTGGGATGATTCGTGAACAGCGCCAGCACCTCGGCGTGTCCGCCGAGCACGTCTTCGGCAAATCCGTGCAGAGCTTTCTTCGGACCCACCTCTACAAAGACGCGCGCCCCTGCCTGGTACAGAGTTTGGAGTCCCTTCACGAATTGCACGGGAGCCGCGACCTGGCGTCCGAGAATGTCCAGCATCTTCTGTAAGGCATCCGGTCCCGTGGGGTAGAATTCCCCGTCCACGTTTGCCACTACGGGCACGGGCGGCGCGCCGAGGCGCAGTCGTTCCAGCACGCGGCGGAGGGGCTCGCTGGCGGGCGCCACGATCGATGTGTGGAAGGCGTGGCTGACCGGCAGCGCGACAGCGTTATAGCCGGCCTTTTGGAAGAGCTCGATCGCCTGGCCGACCGCCTCACTTGCTCCCCCGATCACCGCCTGCTGGTTACTGTTGATGTTGGCAATGACTACGTATCCGTTGACGGTTTGCAGGATACGCTCAATCTCCGCCAGCGGCGCGAACACGGCAGCCATGCGGCCATTGTCAGCGAGCGAGACGCTGGTCATCTCGCGTCCCCGGGCGCTGACGGCTTCCAGCGCGTCCTCGAAGGGGAGTGCGCCGGATGCAACCAGCGCTCCGTACTCGCCGAGGCTGTGCCCCATCGTGATATCCGGTGCAATTCCGTAGGCAGCCAAGAGACGCGTGAGGGCGAGGTCGGCTGCCAGAACGGCGGGCTGTGTGATGGCCGTCTGGCGAAGATCTTCCTCGGCCCTGGCGAGGGCGTCGGGATTGCCGTCATCGACGAAGATATACTCGCTGAGCGGCTTGCCGAGGAGCGGTGTCATGACACGATCGGACTCGGCGAAGGTCTGAGCCACGACCGGCTCGGCATCGCGCAGGGCGCGCAGCATGTTCGGATATTGCGAACCCTGGCCGGTATAAAGGAACGCGACTTTTGGCGCGGCTCCGCAGCCGCGGAAAATGCCCTGTGGCCGGAGTGCTTTCCATGCCCCAAGCTGGTCGGCCGCGAGCGCCTTCAGCGCTTTGGCCGATTTGTCCGCAAGGTCCGCGGCATCGGCGTAATCGATAGCGATGCGTTCGGCAGCGCGCAGATCGGACTCCGCGGGAGCCGCGGGCGCGGGCGCGCGACCGGCCCTGGCCGTCTTTTCGATCTCCCGCAGGCGTGCCGCGAGCCCGGCGCCGGATGACGCGCCAATCAGCAGCGCACCGCGCAACGGCGGCTTCGCGGTGCCAGACCGCTCCGAGGGGCGGACTAACGGATCTCGCATCGTGCCGTTGCCGGCAAGCAGTGAGCCGTTAACGTCCGCCCCTCCAGGCGGCGGTGCCTCGCTGACCGCCACCGAGCCCCTGCCGTTCCCTGTCAGACGGTGGGGAATGTACTCTTCGAGCACCGCGTGGAAATTCGTGCCGCCAAAACCGAAGGCGCTCAGCCCGGCACGGCGCACGCCATCGGCGGGCAGTTTCCAGGGGCGTAGCTCGGTGTTGACGTAGAGCGGCGAATGCGCGAAGTCGATATCCGGATTGGGCCGCTCACACTGCACGCTGGGCGGCAGGACCTTGTCGCGAAGTGCGAGCGCGGTCTTGAGCAATCCCGCCGCGCCGGCGGCCCCTTTGAGGTGACCGATATTGGATTTCACCGACCCGAGAGCCACCGAGCCGGCGGGAAGTTGGAAGCTGCCGAGCACCTGGTTCAGACTCCCGACCTCGACCACGTCGCCCACGCGTGTGGACGTGCCGTGCGCTTCCATCAGGGTCGCGCTCGAAGGCGCCAGGCCGGCGTTTTGCCAGGCGCGTTCGATGGCGAACTTCTGCCCGGCCGGGTTGGGCGCGGTGATGCCCTTGCCCCTGCCGTCGCTGGATCCGCCGAAGCCGCGAATCACTGCGTAGATCCTGTCACCATCGCGCTCGGCATCGGCCAGCCGCTTAAGCACGAAAATGGCAGCGCCTTCGCCCATTACGAAGCCGTCGGCTCCCTCGGCGAAGGGCCGGCTTCCGGTGGCGGAAAGCGCGCCGATCTTGCAGAATTTGACAAATGTGGACGCGCCCATATTGCGATCGGTGCCGCCGGTGATCGCCACATCGAAATCGCGCGCGATCAGCCCTTCCGACGCGCAGGAGATCGCCGCCATTGCCGAGGCGCACGCGGCATCGGTGACGTAGTTCGGTCCGCGGCAGTTGAACAGGTTGGCGATACGACCGGCGATGCAGTTGGAGAGCTCACCCGGCATGCTGTCTTCGGTGATCTCGGGCAGCAGTTTGCACATGCGCTCCTGCAACTCGCCTGCGATATCCCGGCGCACCGCTTCCGGGAGCGCGGCGAAGCTCGTGATCTCCGACAGTTCCCGGGCGTACTCCGGGAAGCAGACGCGCATGGTGGTGAGGTAGTGCCTTTCGCCGGCCATGGCGTTGCCCAGGATCACAGCCGTACGCTCCAGATTCAACGGCCGCCCAGGATACCCGTAGTCTTCGAGCGCTTCGCGGGTACACGCGATGGCCCACTTCTGCGTGCCGTCCATAGCATCCACGACGCGGGGTGGAAGGGGCATGCGCCACTTCATCGGGTCCCACTCGAACTCGCGGACCCATCCGCCGATCTTGGAATACGTCTTGTCGGGCGCAGCCGGATCGGGATCGTAGTATAGGGCCGGATTCCAGCGGTCGGGCGATACTTCCGTAATGCTGTACCGGCCGCACTTTACGTTTTCCCAAAACGCCGCCACATTGCGTGCGTCGGGCAGGACGGCCCCCGCCCCGACAATCGCGATGGCTCGATATCCCGTGTCTTCCATGATGAGGCTCCCAAAAAATGCGTTTTACGCTGCCACAACCACGTTCCTGGCCGGACGACCGTAGATCGCATCGGCCACATAATCCATGTCCGCGATGAGCCCTGCCTGGGCCCGATGGATCTCGGGCAGCAGCAGGGCTGTCTCGAACGCGGCCATCTCCGAATCGCCGACCGCGCCCGCTCCGGCCAACCACTGCAGGCCCTGTTGGGCGACCTTTAGCGCCGCTTCGCGGGCGAAGATCCGGGCGATCGCGGCCAGGGCCGGCGCATCGAAGCGGGTATTTGCTTTTTCGCTCAGCTTGCCTTCGGCGGCGAGCGCGGCGCGCCGCGCCAGGCCGCCCGCGCATTCGGCCCAGGCGATCCACTCGCCGATTCGCAGCAGGATGTGCTGATGCCGGGTGAGCCTGGCCAAGCGGGCGCGCTCCATCGCCTCGGCCAGGGCGTGCAGCGCCAGCGCCGCCGTGCCCGCACCTACATCGGGATGGCTCGCGTGCAGGGCTTCAAACCGCCGCGCCTGATCGTGATAGTGCCGGCCGCGGGTCTTCAGGTGAAGCTGCCATCGGTCGCGGCTGATGGTCATCTCCATGATCTCGGACGTGCCTTCGTAAATCGTAGTGATGCGCACGTCACGCTTGATCTTCTCCACCATGTATTCATGCGTGTAGCCGTAGCCCCCCAGGGCTTGAATGCCGGCCTCGGCTGCCGAGTTTCCCGCCTCGGTACACATGTATTTGGCGATCGCACCCTCGGTATTGAGGCTGCCCTCGCCCGCGTCGATGCGCTCCGCGGTTTCCTCGATAAAGGCGCGGCCGGCCTCCAGCCGCGCCACATGGGGAACGATGAGCTTGTGCGTGTAGCCCTGCTTTTCCGAAAGCGGCGCACCCGCCTGAATGCGCCTGGTGGAATATGGAATGGCGCGGTCGAGCGCGGACCAGCCGGCGCCCAGTCCGAATGCCGCCACCATCAGGCGCGTGTAGCCAAAGACCGCTTGCGCCTGTGTCAATCCCTGGCCTTCCACGCCGCCCACCAAACGGCCGATGTCGACGAACACGTCATCGAGGGAAAGCGCCGCGGTATTGCTCAAGCGGATGCCATGCTTGTTCTCGGGCTCGTCATGCTTGAAGCCGGGCGTGCCCTTCTCTACGATGAACCAGCTTGGCCCCGCGGGCGTGCTCGCCAGAATCGTATAGGCGTCGGCGATACCGCCGTTGCTGATCCACTGCTTGCAGCCGTTGATCTTGTACCCGGCGATCCTGCCATTCTCGATGACGCGATCGGCGGTAGTCTCGAGAGCGCCCAGATCGCTGCCGGCATTGGGCTCCGTGGCGCCGTAGGCGAACAGGATGCCTTCTTCCGCGATGCGGGTGAGCCAGAGCTTTTTCTGATCGGGAGTCGCGCCCACGGTGATCGGATCGCTACCCAGGAACGTGGCCAGCACCGCCGTGGCCACCCCGAGGTCGATGCGCGCCATCTCCTCGCACACGCAATACACATCGAAGGCTCCGCCCCCGAACCCGCCGTATTCCTCGGGTACGAACAGAAGCTGGATGCCCAGCTTGTCCGGGCTGCACATCTGACGAACAATCTCGAGCGGGCACTCATCGCGCTGGTCCAGCGCGATCAACTCCTCGTCCGGGAGCTTCTTCTTGGCGAAATCCCTCAGCGATTTCAGACTGAGTTTCAGGGTCTTCTTCGTGATCATAGGCGCCTCTATTTCGCCGGGACTCCCCTCTCCTCGCGCACTTGGTTGGTCAACTCGGGCAGAAACTCCAGCAGGTCATCGACGATTCCGGCGTCGGCCACCCTGAAGATGGGCGCCTTGGGATTCTTGTTGATCGCCACCAGGAAGGGGTTGCCCTTGATTCCCGACAGGTGTTGGAACGATCCGCTGATACCGCATGCCAGATACACTTTCGGCTTGACCGTCTTGCCCGACGAGCCGACCTGCCGCGACTTGTCGAGCCACCTGGCGTCGACCACCGGCCGAGAGCAGCTCACAGCGCCCCCGAGGACCTCGGCCAACTCCTGGGCGATGGCGATATTGTCCGGGTCCTGAATGCCGCGGCCGATCGAAACCAGGATCTTGTATTTGGTGATGTCGACATCGCCCGCCTCGGCTGCAATCGTCGACAAATACCGCCGCCTGGCGGCGAGCGGGCCCACCGCCACGTCATGGACCTGGCCGGAGACGGGAGGTGCATCGAGAGGCTGAAAAGCGCCCGGGCGCACATTGAGCACCGCACCGGCCGACACGTCGCAGCGGACGTGCGTGCTGACCTGACCGCCGAACTCCTGGCGTACCAGTTTCAGCCAATCGCCCTCCAGCCCCTCGATCTCGAGCACGTCGGAAACGAAAGCAGCATCCATTTTTATGGAGAGGCCGGGCGAGAGATCGACTCCGAAGTGATTGTGCGGCACCAGCAGGATGCATCCCCGCGGCAGCACGGC
>Ga0335080_10001466_pt1 | contig 23082 bp, 20 predicted proteins | sample Lox_Sample_34_FD_206720 | JGI IMG/M metagenome (GOLD analysis project Ga0335080, IMG submission 206720) | Soil microbial communities from Loxahatchee National Wildlife Refuge, Florida, United States - Lox_Sample_3.4 | ecosystem: Environmental > Terrestrial > Soil > Wetlands | place: USA...
GTATTTTGTGCCAATTCATGGCGAATACCGGCAACTGAAACTACACGCGGAGTTAGCGGCGACGATGCGCGGCGCAGTCGGGAACGTGATGCTGATCGAGAGTGGGGATGTACTGGAGATTGACGAACTGGGCGCCCGGAAGGCAGGAAGGGTGAACGTGGGGCGGGTGTGCATCGACTCGGGATCGCGCACGGATGTGGTGGAAGATCTGGTTATTAAAGACCGCCGCCACTTGAGCGAAGACGGATTTGTAATGCCGATCATTGCCATCAATAAACTCACGGGGCGGGTCGAATCCGCGGCGGAGATTGTGACGCGCGGCTTTGCACCGGGCGAGAATGGCGTAATCGAACGAGCAAGAGAAATCGTGATGGAAACGCTGGATGCCTCGAGCGCCGAGGAGAAAACCGACTACGGAGTGATCAAGGAGAAAATTCGCACCGATCTGAAGAGGTACATCTCGCGGCAGACGCAGAGGCGGCCGCTGATTATGCCGGTGATCCTGGAGATTTGAAGATTCTGTGACAGGCAAAGACGAGAAGAATGGTCACGCTGGCTGACATCCGACAAGCCCAAGCTCTTCTCCGCGGGATCGCCGTCCGGACTCCCTTGTTGGAATGGACCGGCGCCACCGCCCAGCGCAAGCTCTTTCTAAAGCTTGAGAACCTGCAGCCGATCGGAGCTTTCAAACTCCGCGGAGCCTACAACAAAGTTGCCTCTCTCAGTGACGACGAGCGCCGCCGCGGCGTGATCTCGTATTCGAGCGGCAATCATGCGCAAGGGGTGGCGTACGCGGCACGCGCTTTAGGTGTGAAGGCGACTATCGTCATGCCCAACAACGCGCCGAAGAACAAATTCGAGGCGACGGCGGGACTCGGCGCTGGGATCGTCACCGTCGGCCCCGGGAGCGAAGAACGCCGCCTGCGGGCCGAACAACTCGCCGCAGAACACGGATATGCCGTCATCCCGCCCTACAACGACGAAAAGATCATCGCGGGCCAAGGCACGGCGGGACTCGAGATTCTGGAAGACTTGCCCGACGTCGAAACCGTGCTGGCACCGGTGGGCGGCGGCGGCCTGATCAGTGGAATCTCAGCTGCCATTAAGCTCACGAACCCCGCTGTCAAAGTGATCGGCGCCGAACCTGAACTGGCCGGCGATGCGCGCGCGAGCCTGCTTGCCGGTCGCGTCGTGTCCTTCCCTGCCGAGCAGGTTTCGCAGACTGTTGCTGACGGGCTACGCACCCAGAGCGTCGGCGAAATTAATTTCGCGCATATCCGCACCTACGTCGACGACATCATCTACGTGACGGAAAGCGAAATCCGCGAGGCTATGCATTCTCTGAGCAAGAATCCGAAAACCGTGGCCGAGCCTAGCGGCGCTGTGAGTGTGGCCGCGTTTATGTTCCACACCTCCGAGTTGCCGCCGACCAACAAGAACGTCGCAGTGATCAGTGGCGGAAACATCGACCCTCAAACCCTCGCCGAACTCCGCAAATTGTAGTGCCCAGCGCGGAGCGAGCTTTTCCGGAGCCCCTGCGTGCAAAGTGGTCAATGGCCCTTGATTTTCCTCGGCGCGGGCGAATGTAGAATGCAGTGTCCCAATCCCGGAGGCGATGCGCCTTGAGCAAGCTACTCGAACGCTACTTTGAACTTTCTCGGCATCACACGAACGTTCGCCGCGAAGTCATCGCGGGCCTCACCACATTCTTCACGATGTCTTACATCGTAGCCGTCAATCCTGCGATCCTGAAATCCGCGGGAATGCCAGTGGGCGCCTCGCTCACGGCGACCATCCTGACCTGTATTTTCGGAACGCTGCTCATGGCCTTCTACGCTAACCGTCCGTTCGCCATCGGCCCATACATGGGCGAAAACGCCTTTATCGCGTTTACGGTCGTGCGCGTTCTTGGCTACACGTGGCAAAGCGCGCTGGGTGCGGTGTTTGTCGCGGGCGTCCTTTTCACGCTCATGACCCTGTTCCGGCTTCGCCAGTGGATGGTGGACGCGATTCCAGCGACGCTCCGCTACAGCTATGCGGTGGGCATCGGGCTGTTCCTCACATTCATCGGCCTGAATCAAACTGGCATCGTCACCCTCGGATCGCCGGGCGCTCCGGTTCGGCCGGGACATCTCACGTCGCCTGCGATCCTGCTGTCAATTTTTGGTTTCCTGCTGATCGTCGTGCTCACCATTCGCCGGGTCCCGGGAGCGATTCTCATGAGCATCCTGGTCACGGCGTTAGTGAGCTTCGTGCTGCGGGTATCGCCGGCGCCTGCTTTCTGGGTGAGCCGCCCGCCCAGCCTGGAGCCAGGTTTGATGCAGTTTGATCTGCACAGTCTCTTGAGCTGGGGATTTTTTCCGGTTGTACTGACAATCCTCATCATGGCCTTCGTCGACACGATGGGAACTCTGATTGGAGTTTCGGCGCGGGCAGGATTCCTTGACGAGAAGGGTAATCTGCCGCAGATCGAGAAGCCGATGATGGCAGACGCACTAACCACAACTTTTGCGGCGGTGATAGGAACCACGACGTCCGGCGCTTACATTGAGTCTGCCACCGGGGTCGAGGCGGGAGGCAGAACCGGATTGACGTCAGTCGTGACCGCGCTCTGCTTCGTGGGAACGCTGTTCTTCGCGCCGTTCATCTCGGCCATTCCGCCCCAAGCCTATGGCCCCGCGCTCATCTTCGTCGGCCTGCTGATGCTGACTCCGATCACACGCGTGCCATTTGACGACCTCAGTGAATTGGTTCCAGCCTTTGGCGTGATCGCGCTTATGGCCTTTACCTATAACGTAGGGATTGGAATGACGGCGGGTTTTGTTCTGTATCCGTTCTGCAAGATCGTTGCGGGACGGCCAGGGGAGATCCGGCCCGCGCTGTGGGCGTTGACTGTGCTTTCGATCTTGTTCTTCATTTTTTATCCCTACTCGTAGAGGGTCGAGAGGTCGGGGACAGAACTGAGGTACCAAGAAATTCACGGGCGGGCCGGTTGAGGGAATATGACTTTCAGACTTGTGGGATGGTTGGGAAGCGTTCTGGACAGGCCGCTGTAGGTGGGGCCAAAGAGCTTGACCCAAATAAGAAGCGCCCCGGATTGTAAAATCACGGGACGCCCGAACAGCCCTCCCCCAGAACTGCTCGACACTAAGATAGGGCAGCTTTCCCCCCTGCGGAATGCCACCTTTGAGGGGGCATATGGCACAAAAGAACCACTTGCCAAGGGCCATAACTTTGGTACTATTCCCGGACCGCTGCTGGTAACTTGCCAGCCGCGCCCTGGTTCTGGTTGGCGTCTCTCAGGGGTCCTTCTAATCGAGAGGCGTTTCCCCGCGATCCGAGCCTAACTGATTTATTTCATTCCGTTTGCGGGACACGAGCCGGGATGATATTCGGTCGATTTGGGAACGCGATTGTTGCTAGTGTGCAGGGGATTGCAACCTGGCACTCAGGAAAGATCAGGGGAACCCTTGTATGTTATTGACAGATAAGACAATTTCGGTCGAAGGCAATTTGGAAACGCAAGTGCTGTAGCAACACGGGCGTGCTATCCCTTTTGGGTACTAGAAGTCGGGGGTAACAAAAAGCAGTAAAAAATTAGGGAGGAACCAAAATGAGGCGAGTGGTAGTTCTAGCGTTGCTGGCATTGGCATTGCCGATGGCCGCTTGGGCGGACGGTATCACCCTTACCAACGAACGTGGCACAGTCAGCATTTCGACTTCCGGCATCACCTCGAAAGGGTCTCAGCTAACCAGTTTCAACGGAATTCAAGCTCCTCCGGGACACTCTCTGGGCTCCGTCTCGTACTCGACAGGCGCACTCGTGAGCGGTTCGATTGATGCGGGCGGCGTTTTCTCGTCTGTAGGTTCGACCTTTAACGTGATCGGCAAGGGCAACTACGGCGAGCCGAAAGGTCCGATCTTCACTGGCGGGTTCACCGGCGATATCGACTGGACGTTGGTCAGCCATACCGGTCAGAAGTATGTCTTCACTTTGAGCGGCGCTCTCGCCGGCCAGCTATACAATGGCGTGAACGTAACCGGAACCACGACCCAGACCATCACAACGCATCCTGGACAGCTTAGCCAAGGCGTTGGCCACATCACGCTTGGCACGACGCAGCTGACGACCCCGGAACCTGGGACGCTCGGCTTGCTCGGCACCGGGCTTCTCGGAATCGCCGGCATGTTCCGGCGCAAGAAGTCCTAATTAAGCTGCGCTAAGTTCGCTCAAAACACTCACCTATTGCCCCGCCGCAAGGCGGGGCTTTTAATTGTCTGCAAAGCGCACGGGTTAAGTGGGGATTCTCTGAGATCGCGGTTTTGTCGCCCCGATCCCGCCAACTCAGGCAACCGCAGTCCGTTTGAGTGGTCCTATTCCCGGCGGTCCCCTGCGGTCCGGAGCTCAATGATTACGGCGGTAACACTCGGCCGGGGCTTTGACGTTGACCGCGTGTCTCCTCAAACTCTACATTCAAGCGAGGGAGGATCTATGAAGGATATCCATGAAGTTTTGCGGCGCAAGCAAGCGCAGCACGCCCTTTTGGGCAAGCAGATCGAGATGTTGCAGCAGGCTGCCGAAAAGCTGCGTGAGGTCGCTCCCTTGCTGGCCGAAAACGACGAAGAGGAGACCGCTGTCCTGACTGAAGTAGGCGAGGAGAATGGCAAGACGATGGCTGCCAGTGCAGGCGCGCAGTCTTCGGGCTCTACTTCGAGTTCCTCATCCAAGACCGGCCGCGGCGCAACGCCACGCTGGCCGTAGAGAGCGCGGCAAAGCGTAATCCAGATGGTTCGCTTCTGGTGCGATGAGCGAACCTTGCTTCGCGCCCTAAGGATTCGATCACGTCCACTCCACCTTTCTTTCCAGCGTCTCTGCTTCTGGAGTTGCCTTCCCAGTCTCTACAGCCTTTTCCGATCAGCTTGTCCCTGATGCAATAGAATTGCAAAAGCACGGTTTAGCGCCGACCGGTCCGTCGCCGCCGTGATATTCCACCCAAGGTTGAAGGTTGATTCTGTCCAAAAACCTGAAGACTCCAACGCTGCCGTCCAATCGGGAAGAACCTGCGTTGAGCACAGTCGAAGAGTGCCGGCGTCCGAACGCCGCTTCTTCATTCCTAATGTCTTCAGTCATTCTTGCTGCCATCTGCGGACTGGCGATCACGCCATTTTTTCGCTGGGGCATCCCTTCCGGCCACGATTTTGAGTTTCATATGTATTCCTGGATGGATGTCCTTGCGCAATGGAAACAAGGGATTTTGTACCCGCGCTGGGCTGCGCTCGCCCATTGGGGATACGGAGAGGCCCGCTTTCTGTTCTATCCTCCGGGGTCCTGGACGCTGGGTGCCGCCCTGGGCGCTATTCTTCCCTGGAAGGTAGTTCCGGGAGCGTATTGCTGGATCGTACTCACCGCGGCGGGGATGAGCATGCGAACGCTGGCGAGGCAGTGGCTTCAGGCGTCCGACGCGCTCTTTGCCGGCGCGTTTTATGCGGTTAACCCCTATCACCTGCTCATCGTCTATTGGCGCAGCGCCTACGCGGAGTTGCTGGCAGCAGTCCTGGTGCCGCTCTGCATCCTTTGCCTGCTGCGGTTGAGCGAGGGCCGGAGGCGCTCGATTCTGTGGCTCAGCCTGGCGTTGGCGGGAGCCTGGCTGGCCAATGTTCCGGCGGCGATGATGATCCACTATTCGGTGGCCGGTCTGGCAATGCTATTGGCGTGGCAACAAAGGTCACCCCGGATACTAATCAAAACCACCCTGGCAATTCTCCTGGGCGCGGGGCTGGCTTCTTTTTATCTGGTACCCGCTCTCTACGAGCAAGGCTGGATCAAGATTGCCGAGGTCCTGTCCCCCGGCGTGAGGCCGCAAGATAATTTCCTGTTTACGACAATTCCGGACCCCGATCACAACCGATTCAACTTGCTGGTTTCGCTGGTGGCTTCGTCGGCGATCACGGTCATGGTTGTGGCCGCATGGTTTGCGCGCGGGAAGTCTGACGAAGACCACCAAAAAGACACGGACCGCTTTGGTGAAGAGCGATTGAATCCATTGCCCTGGGTCGTGCTTGCATTCTGGGGCGCAGCAACAGCGGTTCTGATGCTCTCCGTCAGCAATTTCCTATGGAAGTACCTGCCAGAATTCCGGTTTGTGCAACTTCCCTTCCGCTGGCTGCTGTGCCTGAATGCGCCATTGGCGATCATGCTGGCGATGGCGACGCGTCAGTCTCGTTCGAGATCGGCAGTTCGAAGTTGGTTTACGCGCGCGATTGTTGCGGCGATCCTGCTCGCCACACTCCTTATCGCGGGACATCGTATTCAGCCGCCATGGTGGGATCAGTCGGCTGACATTGAAGAAATGGCGGACAGCGTCTCTGACGGTAGCGGCTACGAGGGCACTGACGAGTATGTTCCCGCCAACGCCGACCCCTATGAACTGAAAAAAGACTGGCCGCAAGTGAGCAATGAAAACGGAACGCCGGCAGATGTTCGCATCATTGCGTGGAATGCCACCGAGAAGCACTTCGCTGCGCACTCTGCCTCGGCCGAGACTCTTATAGTGCGCCTCTTCAATTACCCGGCATGGAGAATCACGGTCGGCGGAGAGCTGACCCAAGCGCGAACGCTGGAAGTAACCGGTTTGATAATGGTCCCCGTAAATGCGGGTGAAAACGATGTGCGCATTATCTTTGCTCGAACCAGCGATCGTCTTGCGGGAGACATCGCCTGGTTGATCAGCCTTATCGTTTTGATTGCTGCATGGATTAAAACGCAATCCCCGAACGGCAAGACAGGAGCGGCATGACACCACCGGGCACCGTTCTCGTGGCTACGTCAAACGCCGGAAAGCTGCGTGATTTCGCCGGGGCGGCGATCGGGCACGGCATTGCAATCGCGGGCATTCCGAACTTCGCTTCGCTGTCGCCGGTCGTCGAAGACGGCGCGACATTCGAGGCGAACGCGCGCAAGAAGGCCGAAGAGTACAGCCGGGCGGCGCCGGGCGAACTGGTGCTGGCGGACGACTCGGGGATTGAGATTGACGCACTTAACGGGGCTCCAGGAGTTCACTCCGCCCGCTACGCCGCCCCCGATCTGCAAGACAAGGAGCCCCACGCTGCCGACGGCAATACCGACGACGCGGCGAACAATGCGCGCGTGCTGCGCGAAATGAACGGATTGCCGCCAGCAAGACGCACGGCGCGATTCGTGTGCGTGCTCGCGGCCGCGCGCGACGGACAGACACTGGCCACCTTCCGCGGCACCGCCGAAGGCATCATCCTTGATGCGCCTCGCGGAACAAACGGCTTCGGCTACGATCCGCTTTTTTATTTTCCCGGCATCGGCAAAGCATTCGCGGAGCTTTCCGCGGAAGAAAAGGCAAAACATAGCCATCGCGGGGCCGCCTTTCGGGCGTTTCTGGGCTGGTACGCCAGAAGCCTGTGACCGCACACGGCGGTGTGCGACTGAAAACAAAGGACTGTGAGCGGCATCACATTCGATTGTTCCGGATTCCTCTAACTTACTGTTTTCGCAGTTTCTTGACGCGTACTCGCCCACGCGCCGATAATGGAAAGTTTTCACACCGTTCCCGTAAGGAGCTGTCATTGTGGCCTCAGCCGCCAATTCCGTTGCTCCCGTGATCAAGCCCGGCATAGCTCCCCTTCGCGCCGGCGTAGGCAACTCGTTTCTACTTCGCCGCCTGCATTCGCTTTCCGGTATCGTGCCCATCGGAGCATTTTTGCTGGAGCACTTTATCTCGAACTTCGAGTCCTTCCATGGGCCTGACGCCTACGGTAAGCAGGTGGCGTTCCTGAACAGCCTGCCGTTTGTTCTGGTCATGGAGATCTGCTTCATCTGGATACCCATCCTCTACCACGGTCTTTACGGCGTCTACATCTGGTGGCGAGGCGATTCCAACATTACCGCCTATCCGTGGGAGGGAAACTGGCTTTACACCTCGCAACGCTGGACGGGGATCATCGCTTTCGTCTACATGATCCAGCACACTTACTATCTGCGGTTCACCGGGGTGCATCTGCCCACGAATCCCATGGCCTCATTCGCCAAGGTGCGGGGGGAATTCCAGCACCCGTGGATGATTGCCTTTTACGCGATCGCGATTGTCGCGGCCTCATGGCATTTCGCCTACGGCGTGTGGCTGTTCTGTGCAAAGTGGGGGATTACGACCGGCGAAACGGCACGACGACGCCTTGGCTATCTGTGCCTGCTGCTTGCGCTTGGCCTGATCGGCCTGGGCGGGGCGAGCATGTATGGATTTCTGAGCAGGCCTTACAAGCCGGTCGACTCGAACTCCTCACAGAATATCGTGATGCTGAAATGAGGCTTCATCCCGGCGAAGGATTTGACTCGAAGAGAATTGAGCCTTCCGACTGGCTCAGATCGGACTCACAAAGATGGCAGCTCCAAGAATCATTGTCGTAGGCGGAGGCCTAGCAGGCCTGGCGGCCGTAATCAAGATCGCCGAAATGGGCGGGAATGTCGACCTGTTCTCGATCGTCCCGGTGAAACGCTCGCACTCGGTCTGCGCGCAGGGCGGCATTAACGCTGCCAAGAACCTCAAGGGCGAAGGCGACTCTACCTACAAGCATTTCGACGACACGATTTACGGCGGCGATTTTCTGGCGAATCAGCCTCCCGTCAAAGATATGTGCGACGCGGCGCCGGGCATTATCGATCTGCTCGATCGCATGGGCGTGCCTTTTAATCGCACTCCGGAAGGTCTGCTTGATTTTCGGCGCTTCGGCGGCACGTTGTATAACCGCACAGCATTTGCAGGTGCCACTACCGGCCAGCAGCTTTTGTATGCGCTCGACGAGCAGGTGCGGCGGTACGAATCGGAAGGCAAAGTCAAGAAGTATGAGCACTGGGAGTTCTTATCGGCGGTGCTCGATGGAACGCGAACGTGCCGGGGCATCTGCGCCATGGACCTCCGCACCATGGAGATTCGTACCTTCCCTGCCGACGCTATCATCATCGCCACGGGCGGCATTGGGGCGATCTTTGGGAAGTCGACGAATTCGGTGGTATGCACCGGATCGGCGCAGTCGGCGCTCTATCAGCAAGGCTGTTACTACGCAAACGGTGAGTTCATTCAGGTGCATCCGACGTCGATTCCGGGCGAAGACAAGCTTCGGTTGATGTCGGAGTCGGCGCGCGGCGAGGGCGGGCGCGTGTGGGTGCCGAAGACGCCGGGCGACAAGCGCGATCCGAAATCCATCCCCGAAAAGGAGCGGTGGTACTTCCTCGAGGAGTGGTATCCGAAGTACGGCAATCTTGTGCCGCGCGACGTAGCAACGCGCGCGATTTTCAAGGTCGTCTTCGAGCACAACCTCGGCCTCGACGGCAAGCCGATGGTCTATCTCGACCTGACGCACATCGACCGCAAGATTCTCGACAAGAAGCTGGAAGGCATTCTGGAAATTTATGAGAAGTTTGTTGGCGACGACCCGCGCGACGTGCCCATGAAGATTTTCCCAGGTATGCACTACACGATGGGCGGGCTGTGGGTGGACTACAAGCAAGCCACGAACGTACCTGGGGTGTTTGCGGCAGGTGAGGCCGAGTATCAGTATCACGGCGCGAACCGGCTGGGCGCGAACTCGCTGGTGTCTTGCATCTACGGCGGATTCGTCTCGGGCCCGGCGGCGGTTGCGTATGCGAAGAACGTAGCGGCGGCGCCTGCGAACGGACATTTCGACGCCGAACGCAAGCGGCAGCAGGAGATCAACGACGGCCTGATGAAGGCCGATGGCAACGAGAATCCGTTCCTGATCTGGCGCGAACTGGGCGACGTGATGACGAAGGAGTGCACGGTCATCCGCTACAACAAGGGATGCCAGGCCGCCGACGCCAAAGTCGTCGAATTGCTGCACCGCTTCAAGAACATCAACCTGAGCGACCGCACGCAATGGGCAAACACGACTGTGGCGTTCGCGCGCCAGCTTTACAACATGCTGCAACTCTCGCGCGTGATCGCGCAGGGCGCGGCGATGAGAGACGAGTCGCGCGGCTCGCATTACAAGCCGGATTATCCGGACCGCGATGATGCGAACTGGATGAAGACGACGAAGGCGTCGTTCGCGCCAGACGCGGATGAGCCGAAGTTCGAGTTCGAGCCGGTGGATGCGAAGTTGATACCGCCGCGGCCGAGGAAGTACTGAGATCGCACTGGCTATGCTCGATAGAATGTATTTATGACCGAACGAACACAAGAACTGCTCCAAAAGGCTCTCTCGCTGCCGGATAACGAACGCGCCGAACTGGCGGGAAGTTTGATCGCCAGTCTGGATTCGAATGTCGATCCGGATGTCGATGCGGCGTGGCAGGCAGAAATTGCACGACGCGCGGACGAGGTGCGATCGGGCAAGGTAAGCACGACCCCGTGGTTTGAGGTTCAGAGAAAAGCGCGGTCAGTGCTCGATGGCAAGTAAGCCGGTTCGGCTCCATCCGGAGGCAGAGTGCGAGTATTTGGAGGCTCTCGGGTGGTATCGGGATCGAAGTCCTGTGGTGGCTTCAGATTTTGAACTGGCGGTAAGTAAGGCTGTGCAGGCGATTGAGTCGGCTCCGCAACGTTGGCCGAGTTGTTTTGGAGAATTCAAGCGGTACACGCTGCATCGGTTTCCGTTTGGCATCGTGTATCAGGAAATGCTTTCGGGGGTTGTTGTTTTCGCGATCGCGCATGGACGTCGTCGTCCGGGATATTGGAAAACGCGAGCCAAAGTTTGAATTTGAGCCGGTGAACGCGAAATTGATACCACTGCGGCTGAGGAAGTACTGATGTCGGAGTAAAAACTCGCGTCTCTTTTGGCGTTTTTCTATGACAGATCTGGTCTTCTGGAAAGGGTGGATCGTCGTCGCTTCGTTTCTCATGCTAATTCAATTTGGGGCGTTGGCAGAGCAGCCTCTCTCTCCCGAAGAGGAAGCAGCCGCTAACGTTGTAGCAAGATTTGTGGAGCAGAGCCGAAGAGAGAAAGGATTACCGAAACTGAGACGTATCTCCGATCACCGGCTGCGCCGGGATGCGTGCGAACGCGCCAAAAAGGATGACAAAACTACCGGTCAAGCCGATGGGTTCGCGGGAGAAAAGGTCGGAACAATTTCAGCGTTTTGGTATTCCACTGAAGATCCAACTCAAGTGCCACCGGAACTTGTAGAGTTTGCCACTACGCAGAAGTGGTCCGAGGCGCATCGTTTTGCCGTAGGTATCTGTTTGTTATCTGCAAGCGGAGAGCATCACCTAAGATATTGGGTTGATGTCGGGACTTACATGACTGCTTTCCGATCGCTGCTCAACGTACCGACATGGGATTAGATAGAAGGCTAGAAGCTAATGGCTAATAACAAAACCGTAATCATCAAGATCAAACGTCAACTCACTCCCGACGCGCCGTCGACCTGGGAGGAGTTCGAGATTCAACACCGGCCGAACATGAACATCACTTCGGCGCTCATGGATATCGCGGCCAATCCGGTGACGCGCGATGGCAAGAAGACTACGCCCGTCACCTACGACTCGAACTGCCTCGAAGAGGTTTGCGGGTCGTGCGCCATGATCATCAATGGCAAAGCGCGCATGGCGTGCTCGGCGCTGCTCGACCGCCTTGACCAACCTATCAAGCTCGAGCCGTTTTCGAAGTTCCCCATTGTGCGCGACCTCGCCGTCGATCGCAGCGTAATCTTTGAGAATCTGAAGAAGGTCAAGGCGTGGGTGCCGGTGGATGGAACCTACGACCTCGGCTCCGGCCCGCGGCAATCGGCCGAAATGCAGGAGGCGGCGTATCCGCTATCACGCTGCATCTCTTGCTGCTGCTGCATGGAGGCTTGCCCGCAGTTTACCGAAGGCACCGGCTTTGTGGGCGCGGCGACGATCTCGCAGGTGCGGCTTTTCAATACGCATCCGACCGGCGCGGCGCTCAAGCGCGAGCGTCTGGCGGCCCTGATGGGGGATGGCGGCATTCAGGAATGCGGCTACGCGCAAAATTGCGTGGAAATCTGCCCGAAAGATATTCCGCTGACCAAGTCGATTTCCGAGGTAGGCGGCCAGGTGATGAAGCAGGCGCTGGGCGATCTCTTCAGGAAATAGAGTCTAGAAAATAAGGCCTTTGTGCGGGTTCTGACGCCGACGGGTAATGGCCCAAAGACCGTGCCCAGAGCGGGGTACCCGTGGAATATGGTTACTCCGTAACTCCCTTCCGTAATGTAGTTTGCGGGGTTTGCTTTAGCACAAACTTAAGCCTCTGGGGTACAATTGGCGCACCTCTGGCGACTGTGGGTCGCTTGAGGCATATGACCCAAGGGACAGGCCACTTCGTAATGCGCTCGCCGAAGCTGCTCGTGTTGCTCGCGCTTTTGATTTGCGCGCCGGCCGCCTTCGCCCTGCATAGTTTGGATCCGCACCATCGCGTCGCGCATGCGCGCCACCCATTGCGGCACATGCGCAGCATTCTGTGGCACCCGCTTTTCCGGCCATCCCACGATTCGCTGCTTCGCCAGAATGAAGAGATCGATCGACTGGCTCTGCCGCGCATCCTGGATGATGCACAACTCGCGGAGCTGAAAGCTTCCGGCGAACTGGTTCCGATTGAAGCCAGCGATTCGCTGAAAATCGAGCCCAGCCTTGATCCAACGCGCCGTTATGCCCGCGTTTGGGCTCGCGATTTCGTGCAGGATCTCGCTGAGGTCTACTACAGCCGGTTCCATGCTCAGATTCAACTCAACTCAGCCGTGCGCACGGTGAAGGTCCAGAAGAAACTCCGCCGGCGCAACCGCAACGCGGCGCCTGCCGAAGGCGAGACGGCTTCATCGCATCTGGCGGGCATCACCGTCGACCTGCAGCGCCGGGGAATGACCAAAGACGAAATTCGTTTTGTCGAATACTACCTGTTCTACCTGCGGGCCCTCGGCTTGGTTGAACCCGAAGAAGAGCGCCGGCACTGGTGCTTTCACGTCATGGTCTCCGATCGCTACGAAGACTGGCGGCAGACACAAACAATCCTGCCCTCGCACCAGCCCCAGCACCCGGCCGAAGAGATCACCCAAACCATCGCCGCGTCGAATTGAGAGCAGTTTCGGACTGTGACACCGGAGCGGCAAGAAACGGACCCTGATTCCAGCCTTTCTGCATCGTATAGTATCCAATCATGTTCAACCGACTCGCGCTCCTTCTCCCGCTCGCACTAGTTGCCTCTCTCCACGCACAAACGATCAGCTCCAAGGCCCGCCAGATTCACGACTCCGCGATCGTGATTGACACGCACGCTGACACGCCGCAGCGCTTTCTCGACGAGAACTACGACATCGGATCAACCGATCCGAACGACCACGGACACATCAGTCTCGACAAGGCGAAGGCCGGAAACCTGGGGGCCGAATTTTTCTCTATCTGGGTCGAACCGGAAACGAACCAGGGACACTTCGCACGCCATACGCTCGACCTCATCGACTCTGTCTACGAGCAGGCGACGCGCCATTCGGACCGCATGATCATGGCTTTCAGCGTAGCCGACATCGAGCGCGCCCACCACGAGCATAAGCTCGCGGCGCTCATGGGAATTGAGGGCGGGCATTCCATCGAGAACGATATCCACTTGCTGCGCGATTACTACCGGCTGGGTGTGCGCTACATGACGCTGAGCTGGTCGAACACAAACGAATTCGCGGACTCGTCCGGCGACATCGACAAGGCGGGAGTTGCGCACCACAACGGGCTGACGGACGGCGGCAAGCAGATCGTGCTCGAGATGAATCGGCTCGGCATGCTCGTCGATATCTCACACGTCGCCGACAAGACTTTCTGGGATACGATCGCGGTTACAAAGGCTCCGGTGATTGCGTCGCACTCTTCCGCCCGAGCCCTCACCAACGCGCCGCGGAATATGACCGATGACATGCTGCGGGCGGTCGCGAAAAATGGGGGCGTGGTAGACGTCAATTTCTATAGCGCGTTCGTCGGCGAAAACTATCGCAAAGCGAACGAGGCTCAGGCGAAAGAGCGCGATAACGCGCGGGCGGATTACGTCAAGAAGTTAGGCGCGGAAGGCAAGACGCCGACGTATATTGATCTCGATCGGCTGGATCGAGAGTGGACAGCGAAGATTCCGCGCCCACCGCTATCTTCGCTGATCGATCATATTGACCATATAGCGAAAGTTGCGGGCGTCGACCATGTAGGATTGGGTTCCGATTTCGACGGCGTGAGCGGCGCCACGCCCCAGGGAATCGACTCTGCCGCAGACTTGCCGAAAATCACGCAGGCATTGCTGGATCGTGGATACAGTGCTAGCGACATTCGCAAGATTCTTGGCGGCAATGTACTGCGAGTGTTTACTGAGGTTGAGCGCGTGAGCCGGCAGATGGAGAAGGCATCCCGTTAGTCCGGGCCATCGTGATCTGCGCTCGCATGAAGGGTTTTCTTGAATGCTGAAATACGAGTACATAAATAAGGAGCTGATAATTTCTTCCGCGGCTCGCTCGGTCTATCGCCTTTCGGCGGCTGTTTCAATCGTATTCTTCTTTTCTGGATGGCCTTGGTAGTACGGGGCGCGATCGGCAGTGCCTCAGGACTGCCATCGATACGAGCCCTGCTGCTCGTTGGTGTTCTCGCAAGCGGAATAACTCTGGTCGGCATGGGGTTTTTCCTGTTCCGCTTCGACGACTCGAAGGCTGTTGTCCAATTGTTTTGGTTTGTAATCATGCTGTTTCCTATCCTTGGCGGCCTTATATTGCTTCTTCAGTTACTCGAGATCAGAAATTTTGGAGGGAACGGCTCTAAACGAAAATTAGGCTTGCCAGTTGGGCAAATTGAACTTCTGCACCGGGGTCACAAGATCCTAGGCTGTCTTGTGTACAATCATTTCTGTCAAGCTACGGGAGTGCACATGCGAAAATTGTTTTGTACAGCTAGTTTGTTCTTTTCTATCGTTCCGGTAACTTTTGCACAATCCACCGCCAAGCCCGCCGACTCTCCTAATCCGGTCGCCACCATCCACACCACCGTCGGCGACATGCACTGCACGCTGTTCCCGAAGCAGGCGCCCGTTGGAGTGGCCAATTTCATCGGCTTGGCCCAGGGCACAAAGGATTGGAGTAGCCCGGTTTCCGGCGTGAAAAAACACGGGGTGCCGCTTTACGACGGGACGATCTTTCATCGAGTGATTCCCGACTTCATGATTCAGGGGGGAGATGCCCGGGGCGACGGCACGGGCGATCCCGGGTACAAGTTCAAGAACGAGACAACCGCAGATCTGAAGTTCGACCGGCCCGGGCGTCTGGCCTATGCGAATTCCGGCCCCGACACCAACGGCTCGCAGTTTTTCATTATGGAGGTCGCACTAACCGGACGGCATGCCGACATGCTGAACGGACACTACACGATTTTCGGGCAGTGCGACGATGCGACGGTAGAGCTGGTAAAAAAGATCGCGCGCATGGACCGCGATCCCAGCAACGACCGTCCGTTCAAGCCGGTAAAGGTAACGCACATCGAGATCAAAAATGCGGGCAGCGCAGCCAAAGAACCGGCTGCGAAACCTGCGGCCAAAGCGGAGCCCAAGAAGCACACCGGAACATAGGGCGATCTCTATAGCAGCGGTCTTCCCAACATTGAGCGGAGGTCATGGATGCCGCAATGGGCGGCTCCCAGGCCTCCGCAGGCCAAATCGTAGTAAAAATCTAAGGAGAATCCATGGCTCGCACCCCCGGAACCTACGCCGTCCTTGAAACCAGTGAGGGCACCATCGTCTGCCGCCTCTTCGAAAAAGACGCGCCCAAAACGGTAGCCAACTTTACCGAACTCGCCGAAGGCAAGCGCGAGTGGACGCATCCTTCCACGCGGAAGAAATCAACGGACCCACTCTATAACGGCACAATTTTCCATCGGGTAATTCCGGACTTCATGATTCAGGGCGGAGATCCGCAAGGCACAGGAATGGGCGGCCCGGGTTACCAATTCGAGGACGAGACAAAAGGGTCGGCCCACCGATTCGACAAGGCGGGAAAGCTCGCCATGGCGAATGCGGGACCCAATACGAACGGCTCGCAGTTCTTCATCACCGTCGCCAATACGGAATGGCTGACCGGCAAGCACACTATCTTCGGCGAGGTGGTCGAAGGCCAAGACGTGGTAGAAAAAATTTCCAAGGTTCCACGCGGCCGCCAAGACCGTCCCAACAAGGAAGTAACGATAAAATCGGTAAAGATCGAGCGTTAAGACTGAGCTCAATGCCAAGCTAGGGACGGGACCCAACCCGTCTCTATTCCTCAAAAACATGTACGCCAATTGGCTCCATGGGTCACTGTGTCATTGTGACAGACCTCACACGCTGGCGTGACAATGCCCGTCGAACTGCTCCCCGGCAATCGTTATTCTTTATAATTAATTTTCACCCTTAAGACCTTTGGAGGCGCGACTCATGACGCAGTACAACGGAATCCCGGCTCCGCCGAGCGGGCAGAAAATCGAATACAGCGACGGAAAATACCGGGTGCCCGATCGCCCCATCATCCCATTCATCGAGGGCGATGGGACCGGCCGTGATATCTGGAAGGCCTCCGTTCGCGTGTTCGACGCGGCCGTGGAAAAGGCCTACGACGGCAAGCGCGCGGTGGCGTGGTATGAGGTCTTCGCGGGCGAGAAAGCCAAAGCCAAATTTGAGAACTGGCTGCCCGAAGATACCATCAGCGCCATCCGAGAATTCCGTGTCGCCATCAAGGGACCGCTGACAACTCCCGTAGGCGGTGGCATTCGTTCGCTGAACGTTGCGCTACGCCAGATTCTCGACCTCTATTCCTGCGTACGTCCAGTCAAGTACTACAAGGGCGTTCCCTCCCCGGTGAAACATCCCGAGCGCATGGATCTCGTAATTTTCCGGGAAAACACCGAAGACGTATACGCCGGAATCGAGTGGGAAGAAGGAACCGCGCAAGCGGCGAAGGTAATCGAATTCCTGAACAAGGAAATGCTGAAAGGCGGGAAGAAACAGATTCGTCTCGACTCTGGTGTCGGCATCAAGCCAATCTCCGTCACCGGTACGAAGCGCCTGGTCCGCATGGCTATCCAGCACGCTCTCGAAAATAAGAGCAAGTCCGTAACGCTGGTTCACAAGGGCAACATTCAGAAATTTACCGAAGGCGCATTCCGCAAATGGGGATACGAGCTAGCCACCCAGGAGTTCCGCAGCCTCGTCGTGACGGAGCGCGAGAGCTGGATCATCGACAATAAGGATAAGAATCCCGCGTTGACGATTGCGCAGAACGCCGAGCTGATCGAGCCGGGTATGGAATTCGCTCCACCGGAGTTCCGGCAGTCGGTCGAGAAAGAAGTTAAGGACGTTCTCGACTCGATCTACGCAACGCATGGCAAGGGCGCATGGAAGAAAAAGCTTCTGATTAACGACCGCATCGCCGATTCGATCTTCCAGCAGGTGGTGACGCGGGCCGACGAATACACCGTACTGGCGACGCCAAACCTGAACGGCGATTACATCTCAGACGCGTGTGCGGCACAGGTGGGCGGGCTCGGTATCGCTCCCGGGGCCAACATAGGCGACGGCTACGCGATCTTTGAAGCCACCCACGGCACCGCCCCCAAGTATGCCGACAAGGATGTGATTAACCCGGGATCGGTCATTCTCTCCGGCGTAATGATGTTCCGTTTCCTTGGATGGAACGAGGCGGCTGATCTGATCGAGCAGAGCATGGAACGCACCATCGAACAGAAGAAAGTAACCTACGACTTCGAACGCCTGATGGATGGCGCGACCAAGGTAAAGACCAGCGAATTCGCGACCTGCATGATTGAGAATATGCGGGTTGGAGTTTTGGGATTGGTGTAGCCATCAGATGTTTTTTCTTTGAGTTATTGCGAAATTTGGTAATTGAGTAATTTTGTAATTTGGTAATTTGACGACGGCGACTGTCCAACCGTCCTCGGTGTTAAATTACCCAATTTCAAAATTACTCAATTACTCAATCCCCGAAAGGACTCTCATGCGCAATAAAGTCACCATCGTCGGCTCCGGCAACGTTGGAGCCACCGCCGCTCACTGGATCGCTTCCAAAGAACTTGCTGACGTCGTGCTGATCGACATCGTGGAAGGCGTACCGCAAGGCAAGGGCCTCGACCTGCTCGAAGCCATGCCCATCGAAAAACGCGACTCCTACATCCAAGGCACGAACGACTATGCCGACACCGCGAACTCCGACATCGTCGTCATTACCGCCGGAATTCCGCGCAAGCCCGGAATGAGCCGCGACGACCTGCTCAACACCAACTACAAGATCATGAGCGACGTCGTCGGCAAGGTCGTTCAGAACTCGCCGAACTGTATCCTCATCATCGTCTCGAACCCGCTCGACGCCATGGCGCAAGCCGCCTACAAGCTCAGCAAGTTTCCACGTGAACGCGTGATCGGCATGGCCGGCGTCCTCGACTCGGCGCGCTTCCGCGCCTTCATTGCGGATGAACTCAAAGTAAGCGTCGAAAACGTAAATGCTTTCGTCCTCGGCGGCCACGGCGATACCATGGTTCCACTTCCCCGCTATTCGACAGTCGCGGGCATTCCAATCACCGAGTTGATCGCGAAAGACCGCCTCGATGCTCTCGTGCAGCGGACGCGCGATGGTGGCGCGGAAATCGTCAAGTATCTGAAAACCGGGTCGGCCTATTACGCTCCGTCCGCCGCGGCCACTGAAATGGTCGAGGCGATTCTGAAGGACAAGAAGAAAATTCTGCCTTGCGCCGCGTATCTGAACGGAGAGTACGGCATCACCGGCCTGTATGTGGGCGTGCCGGTGAAGCTCGGTGCAAAGGGCATCGAGCAGATCATCGAGATCAAACTGAGCGCCGAAGAGAAGGCCGGGCTCGACAAGAGCGCTGCGGCGGTGAAGGAGTTGTGCGGCGTGATCGGCGTCTAAGCTCCGCCGTTTTTGCGCTTTGGCATCCTGGCTGTGCATGGGAATCGGATAACTTGATCGCGTCAGTCGGATTGCTGGACATGGAAAAGGCCCGGCTTGCGCCGGGCCTGGTTATCGATTTGCACGATGGATGATGCGTAGTCTATTTCCCTGCCAGACCCTTGGCCGTGCCGACACCAGTACACATGTCCCAGCCTGTGACCGCGGTGTAACCATCATAGGGGCCGCAATAACCGGATGAGATGTCGGTGAACGATGTGGATACGCCGACGCTGCCGTAGATGGCGGTCAGTTGCGCGGTCGACGAGGTATAGAAATGGCCCGCCAGGTTCAAAATTCCAGCCAGAGCGGGTGAGGCCACGCTGGTCCCACCCACGATGTTCCAGCCCCCAACGTTCGAGTCGTAGATCCAGACTCCGGTGACGGGATTGGAATCAAAGGCGAGATCGGGAACGCCCCGGTGAATGCCCAGAAGGCTGGTGACTCTACTTTGGAAGCTGGGCTTCAATTCAACCGGGCTGATTCCACCGCCCGCCTCATCCCATGGAACTTCAGAGACGAAGGCGGCCGTGGTTGGATTGCGGCGCACGGTCGTTCCGCCGGCCGCGACCACGTTCGGGGAAGTGCTTGGCCAACTCGTGCCGGGATTATCTCCCGAGGATGCTAGAAACACGACCCCCGCCTTGATGAAGTGCGTGTCATAGGATGTCTCGCCGCTAAATTCGCTGCTCCCCCAGCTGTTAGAGACCTCTCCCCCGCCTGCGGCGTTCACCATCCGGCTGGCCATATCTTCGGCAGCCATGAGATCCGTAAAGCTGTTCGAAGCCGCTTCAACAAGGACGATCTTGGCGCCAGGCGCCATAGCATGCGCCCACTGAACATCCAGCGATTCCTCATATTCCCATCCATAGTCATGGGCCGGCCTTGTGCCGCCGGCGTAGACCACCTGGAAATTCGCCTGCGGCAATCCGAACTGAGTCGAAAATTTGGCGAGATCGCTGGCCGCATTGGGGGCGTCAAAAGCATCCACTATGGCGATCATTCTGCTTCCGCCTATGGGAACCGCGGTGACCTTGTTTGGATCGCATCCCGTTACCGGCGCCACCAGACCGTACACACACGCCAGCGAAGCCGGAGTCTCATAGGCATATCCCGCGTAGGGAGGACCTACGGTCTGCTCGTTTCGCAGACTCCCTGCTGGCAGGAATATCCGAATGTTAGTGTGCGCGTAGCGCCCGATTTGCTCGGATCGTTCCATGCTTGAGTCGGGAACGAAAATCTTGCCGCCGACGCGCGCAACCTGCGCCCCGGCAAAACTTGCGAGCAGAAGTAATATGATTTGAGTTACGACAAGAAGTGACTTGAGTGGCATTGAATGAGTCCTCGGCTGATTTACTTTTCCTCGAAGAGGGTTTAGCGACACGCCCATTCTCGACGGCCAGGGTCGCGCCTACAAGATCACCGCGGAGGCGGTAACGAGTTACTCTCGAAGTGATGGAAAGAGCAAAAACGCTAAAGAAAAAGTGCGTTTCGCCGCCTGAAGGGCCTACGTGCCAGCCTGAGCAAAGACGATTGCATGCGGATGGACCGCAGATAGGGGTTTCCCGGTTTTCCAATCTGAGCTGTGTGGGTGCCACTGCCTTCCGTCCTGAAGACATTGTCGGGACGCGCGGCTCCGCATTGAATCATCCTCGCGACCCCGTTATAGTGTGAGCGAACAACCACCATGGATTTCGATCAGCTCGAAATTTTCCTGGAAGTGGCGCGGCTCTCCAGTTTCTCGCGCGCGGCCGAAAAGAGATTCCGAACGCAGCCCGCGATCTCCTCGCAGATTCGCGCCCTGGAAGAAGAAGTCGGAGCGCGGCTGCTTGACCGTTCCGGAGGCCGCGTCTCAATCACCGCGCCCGGCAAGCTTTTCTTCAAGTATGCGGAAGAAACGATCGAGCGCCGCAAGGCGATCCTCGCTGAAATTGCCGAGACCGAGCGCGTGCCGCGGGGCGAAATCGTCGTGGGCGCAAACGAAGGCACTTGCCTGCACATTCTGCCTGAGGTTTTTGCCCAGTTTAAACGGGACTATCCCCACGTCTCGGTGAGCATCAAGCGCGCGGACTATGCGCGCATTCTCGATTCCATCCTGGAAAATGCAGTTGACTTCGGCTTCGTCTCACTCCCCGTAAACGACAACCGCCTCGAAGCGCAGATGATTCATCGCGATCTGCTGGTTGCGATCACATCGCCCAAGCATCCTCTCGCCGCCAAGAAATCGGTCACGGTGGCGGAAATCGCCGTTTATCCGCTCGTCTTGCCGAAGCTCGGGCACACGCGCGACGCACTCGATGCGCTCTTTTACGACCATCACATGAAGCCCAACGTCGCGATGGAACTCGATTCCAGTGAACTGCTCAAACGTTTTGTGGCCGCCGGCGTGGGAGTCGGCTTCATCGCGCGCTCCAATATCGAAGAGGATATACGCGCCAAAGCGCTTGTTGCCGTCGCCCTTGCCGACGTTCAAATCCGCCGCGATCTGGCACTCGTTTCCCGCAAGGACAAATCGCTAAGCCGCGCCGCGCGCGCCTTTATGGACATCGCACTCAACAAAAACAATTTCGCTCCTTCGTCATTGCCGAAGCGCTCCAAATGAAGAAGCTCCTTGTTCTTGCCGCGATCCTGTACTTTGTTCTCTCCTCGAATGGAGCAGCCCAAAAGCGCGCGCCCGATGCGAAGGCATCGGTTGCGACACCTCATCAGCTTCGTTCGCTGAAGGTATCCGGAACCACGCTCTACACCGACAAGGAGATTCTCGCCGCCAGCGGCCTGCGACTCGGCCAGGACGTTGCCGAAGGCGACTTCAAAGAAGCTGCCCAGCGCATTGGCGACTCCGGTCTTTTCTCCGATGTCGTCTATTCGTTCTCGTATTCCGATGCCGGGGTTAAAGTCGAATTTCAACTCACTGACAACAAGAAAAGCGATCTTCTCCCCGCTCACTTTGAAAACTTTGTCTGGTTCACGGATGCCGAGCTCCTGAGCGCTCTTCAAGAACGAGTCCCGTTGTTTAAGAATTCCGTGCCCGCCTCGGGCAGGATGGCGGATCGTGTGGCTGAGTCTCTTCAGGCCCTCCTCACCGAGCGTCACCTTCCCGGCCGCGTCGAGCACCTCCGCCAATCGAAGCAGGAGGGTGGTGAACTGATCGCGGTCGAATACCGCGTAGCCGACATCACCACCAGCATTCGCAGCGTGGAGTTTCCCGGAGCCTCGCCTCAGCAGGCCGTTTTTCTGGAAAGAGGCGCGCGCACTCTACTCGAGGCGGAGTACTTTCGTTCCAAGCTGGCGGCTGTAGCACAATTCGATCTGCGCCCACTCTTCCTCCAGCGCGGATATCTAAAGGCTTCATTTAGTCCCTCGGAAGCTCGCGTGGTGGCTGACACTAAAACAAGGAAAGATACGCCTTCCAGCGACATTGAAGTTGAGGTAACTGTTCCAGTGATGCCCGGCAAAGTCTATTCCGTTTCCGGAGTAACGTGGAGAGGCAGTTCTGCGGTCACCAGCGACGAGGCCTCGAGCGTTTTCCATCTCGCTGTCGATCGCCCCGCCGATGCGGTGCGGATGGCGAGCGACGAGGAGAACCTGATCAGCCTTTATCACAGCCGCGGCTACATGACCGCGGAGGTCAAGTCGGAAGCGCAATTGGATGACGAGAAAAGCACAGTTCACTACGACATGAACATCACGGAGGGAGACCTCTACAAGATGGGTGAACTGGAAATCCTGGGGGTTGATACCCCCTCCAAAGACCGTCTAAATGAAGCGTGGAAGCTGCGCGAAGGCCAACCCTACAATGCCGAATACGTGCGCAAATTTGGGGAAGACGCCCCACGCCTTCTGCCGCGTGGCTTGCGGTATTCCCTGAGCGTTAATGAACAGCTCGACAAGAAGGACAAGTTGGTAGACGTGACCCTGCACTTCAAGGTGCAATAATCGTATGATCTTCTCAAGGAGAAAGCCCTGCATGAAGCTAAACCGAATCGCTATCACCGTTCTAGCGTTAGGAATCGCAACGGTTCCGTCCCTTGCTGCCAACAAGAGCCAGACCTTAACCGGGGAAGTAAGCGACGCCATGTGCGGCGCCAAACATCAGATGCCAGGCGCAGCAGCCGATT
>Ga0335080_10001467_pt1 | contig 23079 bp, 22 predicted proteins | sample Lox_Sample_34_FD_206720 | JGI IMG/M metagenome (GOLD analysis project Ga0335080, IMG submission 206720) | Soil microbial communities from Loxahatchee National Wildlife Refuge, Florida, United States - Lox_Sample_3.4 | ecosystem: Environmental > Terrestrial > Soil > Wetlands | place: USA...
CGCCGCGGCCCACGGCAACCGTTCTGAATCCCATCTGGCGCGCGTACTGGATTCCCAGATGGCCGAGGCCTCCGATGCCTTGCACGGCGACGATCTCACCGGGGCCGGCCCCCGAGTTGCGGAGCGCGTTGAAGACGGTAATGCCCGCGCACAGGAGGGGCGCGGCCTCATCCGCGGGAAGACTATCGGGTATCGCAGCGACCGCTTCGGCTGCCGAGATCATGTACTCGGCGTAACCGCCATCATGGCTAAGGGCGGTAATCTTCTGATTCTTGCAGAGAACGAATTCACCACGGCGGCAAGGATCGCAGACAAAGCAATGACCGCCGTGCCAGCCTACGCCCACACGCTGGCCGGTCCTCCACTGCACGACGCCTTCCCCAACCGCGTCGATGCGGCCCGCAATTTCGTGCCCTGGAATGCGTGGATATTGCAGGCCGGCCCAGTGACCTTCCTTTACCAGAGCGTCGCTATGGCATATACCGCAGGCTTCGACCTTAATGCGCACCTGCCCTCGAGCGGGCTCGGGAATGCTGCGTTCTACCAGTTCGAAGTTTCCACCAGGCTTGGGGACTTGCACAGCTTTCATGCGAGACATGGATTTACCTCGTGAATTTTGGGGATGAAACAGATGTTCTTGGCATGAGATGAGAACCGCGGCAGGTGGGACTCAGCAAAATGCATTGCCAGTGGCTGCCACCCCGAAGTCTAGCTCCGGCTATAAGCTCGATCTCCGGTCAGACCAAAGACCCAAGCGACCGCCCTATTTTTTCTTGGGCTGCTTCCCTTCAAAGGAATGCTCGGGACTTTGGCCCGGCTCGGGGAAATCACTGTCCGCGCCCTCGACTAAAGGAGCCTGATCACGATGCGAGAGCTGGCCTCTCATCGAGTTGTTCCCAGCTTGCTTGCGTTCATCCGGTTCGAGTGAACCCTTGTGGCGGTCGGCATCATTCTGAAGATGATCACTGGCACGATTGGGCATAAAACCTCTTCATTCTCAATACGAATTATGACAACAGGATCAGGCTACACGCAAAAATCGCGGTGGGCAATACGGGCTAAGCGATGCCGGGAGGGCACAAAGGATGCCTAAGTTATTGCGATAACTGGCATAGGCAAATTTTATGGTCGGTTAACCTACGTTTGAATCTAATATAGTTCATGGCTGGTAAAAATCGAAAACACTATCTGTTTGCAAGCGACTTCGATCAGACGCTGACCTTTAACGATACCGGGTACGTTTTGAGCGAGCTGGTCGGCATTTCTGTCGCCGAGTTCGAGCGCAAGATCAAAGGTATGGCAAAGCTGAGCCTGGTTCAGCAAGGCGCTGAGCTTTCCTATCTCCTGCTGCACGATCCCGAGTTCCGGGCGCGGGTGCGTCGCGACGATCTTGTCGAAGTAGGCAAGCGCATCCGTCTCAAGGAAAATATCGAGCAGGTCTACGAGATACTGGACCGTCGAATCGAAGGATTCCACTTTGAATTTTACGTTCTCTCGGCCGCACCGGTGGAAGTGATCCAATCGGCCCTGGAAGGAATTGTGCCGCGGGATCATATCTTCGGTACCGAGTTCGAGTACAGCGCCCATGGAGAGATTGAAACGCTCGTCCGAGCGACCGCCGGTTATGGGAAGGTGGCGCGCCTGGAGCAGCTGTCAGAGAATCTGGGAGTGCCGCTCGACCGCGTCGTATACGTCGGCGACGGCAGCTCCGATATTCACGTGATGCTGCACGTGAACCGGCATGACGGGTTCACGATCGCCGTGTCGGAATCCAAGCACGTCGCCCAGATCGCCAAGCGAACTGTGCTCAGTGACAATGCGCTGGCTACGCTCGTCCCGATTCTGGAGGAAATTGCAGGATGGACCCGTCCAAGCATCCGGCAGCTCTTTGAATCGTATGGCTTCCTGGTTCAGGGTTGGGAGAGTACTCAGACCGATTGGGTGACTCTACGCTCCGCCAGTGCGATGGTGGAAAAGGCCTCGGCCGCCGACGCGCTCTAACATCTACAGCCAGAGAATCCGTACAACTAATCGCGATGCGCCGGGTTCTTATTGTGGGGGACTGGCTCACGGGTGAGCTAGTCCCGCGTCTGAATACCTCTACTCCTCATCGAGGCTTCGCATGAGACCGTTCCGTACTCTCTTTCTGATCTGGATTGCCCTTTCCTCGGCTGCGTTTGCGCAGAGTTTTCCCTCGCCGCCCGAAGGCGAGTTTGTACCGCGCTCGATTGACGAGTTGCGGCAGAGCGCTACTTCGAAGACCGAGTTCACGCTCAGTCACTCGATGCTGATCCTCGCCTCGAAGCTCAATCCGAACAACGGAGACTTGCAGCGTGTAATTGCCGGAGTGAGCGGTGTCTCGGTGCACAACTTCCGCTCTGCGCGGCCGGGAGCGTTCGATCCGCAGGCAATTGAGTCGGTGAGAGATGACTATCGCCTGGCGGGTTGGAAGCAGCTGATGAACAAATACGAGAGGAACGGCGGCCCGGGCGCAACCGACGTCTGGGTGCGGTGGGAGAACAATGCGATCAGCAACGTCGCGATTCTCCTCGTCCGGTCAAGTGAGGTCGACTTCTTCGTGGTCAGCGGATCGATCAGCCCGATCGACCTCGCCCATCTCGGCGGACACTTCGGCATACCAAAAATTGAAGGTGGAGTTGAAGTGCCAAGCTCTGCCCGGCGCTAGCATCGTTTCCGTTTGGGTCGACGGAGCTAGCGACTTTTCGATGGTCCAGTTGTAAGTTTCCGCAGCCTGTCGCGCGCCTGCATGGCCTCGTTTGTTCGCGGATAGCGCTGCACAACATGCTTCAGTTCCTGCTCGCCCTCATCCTTCTTGCCCAGTTCAAGGAGCGCGAGGCCCTTCTTCAGTTGTGCTGAAGCCGCTTTATTTCCGCTAGGGAAGTTCTGCAGTACCAGATCGTAGTTGGCAATGGCTTTTTCGTACTCGCCATTTTTGAATTCGACTTCTGCCAGATAGAAATAGGCGTTTCCCGCCAGATCCGTGTTTGGATAATACTTGATGTAATCGTTGAACTCCTGGGTCGCCAGCTCGTTCTTGCCGCCGTTATAGTCACGCAAGGCATTGTTGTAGAGCACGTCAGGCGGAGGCGCCGCGGCCATTTCCTGCGCTTTTTGTTGGGCCGCCGATTGCTGCGCCGCCATCGACTGCTGCGCCGCCTGCATGTCTTCAAATTGCTTGCTCAGCTTGGCGAGCCGGACTTTCAGTTCGTCCATGGTATCGTTCAGCGCCTGAATTTGGCCCGAGATCTGATCCACCTGGCCGGCGCGGTCCGTCTGTTGGCGGTTGATCGACGATTGCAGGTTGTCGATCGCGGCGCTCACCTTGTTGGCAATTACGGTGTTTTGCTCCATCATGCTCTTCATGACGCCCATGCGCTCGTCGAACGACTGCTTCATTTGGGTCATCGCCTGCTGCAACTGATCGACCTGCGTTTGCAACTGCACGATGTCGCGGTTGGCGCCAAATGCGGGCGTGACCGCGCACGGCAGGGTAAGCGCGGCGCTGAGGACGAAGGCGAAAAGAATGCGATTCGATTTCATAGTTAACCTGACTTGCTAACCAGAATTGCTAACCAGAATTGCTAACCTGACTTGCTAACCAGAATTGCTAACCTGACTTGTTAACTTGACTTGTTAACCCGGCTCCATCCCTCGAGAGCCATCCGTTAGATGCAAATTGTCAACATGGAAAGGGACGGAGCAGAGCCCCGTCCCCGATTGGTTGCCGGCGCTTATTGGCCGTAAACGAAATGGCCACGGCGGTTTTGCTGCCAGCAGCTTTCGTTCGATTCCGTGCAGAACGGCTTTTCCTTGCCGTAGCTGTACGTCTTAATGCGGTCGCCGCTAACCCCCGCCTGTATCAGCGCGTTCTTGACGGCGTCCGCGCGGCTGGTTCCAAGGGCCAGATTGTATTCGGTTGAGCCGCGTTCGTCGCAGTGCCCTTCGACGGTGAAGTGAATTCCCGGATGCTGCTGCAGGAATTGGGCATCGGCCTGAATCGAAGCCCGCTCGCTTGCGCGAATGTCAGCCTTGTCGTAATCGAAGTAAACGTCCTTCACGCTTTGCGCGAACAGTTCTTCTTCGGTCGCCGACACAGCTTGTTGCGGCGGGGGCGGGGGCGGCGCATTCACGGTCACCCGCGCGGTTGCATCTTGCGTGCCTCCCGGGCCTTTGGCGACAAGATGATAGGTGGTCGAATCCGCAGGTGTCACCTGGCGCGAGCCGCTCGGATCGACCGGGCCGATTCCGTCAATGCTCACGTCGGTTGCGTTGGTGGTCTGCCATGTAAGGGTGGTCGACTGGCCCTGGTTAATGGTGTTGGGATTCGCGGAGAGCGAGGCGGTCGGAGCGGTCGGCGAAGGTGGTGGCGTAGGTGGTGGCGGAGCCACTTTTTTTGCACATGCGCCCAGAAACATCAGTGCGCCAACGGCAGCTGCGAGGCCCCACATCCTCATTTGGTCCTTCACTAGTTCCTCCAAGTTTTCTGTGCGCCCGAATTGTGGCGTGCAATTTTGCGGTATCGCGGCGGAGCGCACATTTGGCCGGCCGCGACGCCGTAACTTCTCCAAAAAAATCTACTTTCCAAAACAAAATCTCCCAACATCGTCTGCGCGCCAAAAAATGCAGGCGAAGATTTCTACTTCCAGCTCCAATTGGGCTGCGTATTATTCCCCTTGTACGTCAGTTGCTTTACATTTGTACCATCGGCCAGCATGGTAAAAATCTGATCAGTTCCGGTCCGATGGGACTGAAAAATGATATGCCGCCCATCCGGAGACCAGCAGGGATAATCGTTGCGTCCCGCATCGTGCGTCAGTTGGACCCACTGCTTGCTGGCAACATCCATTAGATAAAGATCGTTCGAGCCGGGTTCACCCGGACCATACTTTCGCATCCACGAAAAGGTCAGAAACTGCCCATTCGGCGACCAGTTCGGCGAGACGGCGTAGCCCTGATCCGTGACCCGCTGGAGGTTGGTTCCGTCCGCTTCCATGGTGTAAATCTGGGGCAGGCCAGTCCGTCCGCTGACGAAGGCAATTTGTGATCCCGTTTTGCGATTCCACGTCGGAGCTACGTCCGGCCCCTGATCGTTCGTCAGGCGATGCAGGTTCCCGCCGGATGCATCGACGACAAAAATGTTGGGGAATCCGTTACGCGAGGAAGAGAAGGCGATCTTGCCGTCCGGCGACCAGGAGGGCGAGAAATTCATACCTCCAAAATGGGCGAAGGCGACCATGCGGTTGAGATCGAACGAGTACATCAGAGTTTCCCACCCGTTTTTCGTCGCGGAACTAAAGGCGAGGCGCGAGCCATCCGGCGAGATACGGGGCGAGAGCGAAATGGTTCCGAGGTGGCTGATTTGCTGCTGGTTGGCGCCGTCGTAATCCATCATCCAGATCTCTTTGTGGCCGCTCCGGTCGCTGACGAAATAAATCTTGGTTTCGGCAATGCCCGGGATTCCGCCCCCGAGACGGAAGATGATCTCGTCGGCGAACTTGTGCGCGATCAGGCGCACCGCTTCGCTGGTCGCGGAATCGTTGTACTGTTTCGCCAGAACCTGCGGCGAGCCTTGATTTTTCAGGTCGTAAAGCCAGCCCTGCACGGTGACTTTGTCGGCGGTCACGCCCAGGCTGCCGAAGGCGAGCATGGAGGCGTCCGGCGGGGGCGATACCCAGTCCGCGAACTTGACTTCCGATGGTTGCGCGGGAACCTGCAGCGGGTAGTAGCTCTTGGAGACCAGCGCAAAGATCCCAGCATTATCCAGGTCGTTCCAGAGAGTACCGTCGAAAGTTTTCTGGAGGTCGCCGTTCTTGGGATCCTGCGAAGACGCTTTGAAGTCGGAGGCAGCGAGACGAACTTTTTCGACCCCGAGTCCGGTGCCGGTGCGAATCCAGTCTTGCGCGGAACTGGCGGCTGCCGACGCGAAAAGGGTTGCGATGACAAGGAAGACCCATCGGTAAGCCGGGAATTGCAAGTTGCTCAATGTTCGCTCCTGAAGTCGCCGTTCGTCGTTCGCAATTCGCACCTGCGCGTCTACTGCGTGCGCTCGGTTTGCCTCGCCCTTCGCACTGGCGAATGGCGAACAGCGAATGACGAACAGCGAACAACTACCTCTTGTAGTCAAACCAAAATTCTACCGAAACTTTGCTGCCCGAATACTCTGGCGGCAGCGGGCCGAAGGTATCAATACGCTGAATCGCGCGTGTCGCTGAAATATCCAGAGACGGCACTCCGCTGGATTGCTCAACCTGCACGTTCAACGGGCGCCCATCGTGCGCAATATCAAACGTCAGATAAACCCGATTCGCTTCATGAATGCCAGGATCAATTTCGTACTTCAGCCAATTCTCCGAAACCTTGCGTTGCACGGCCTGTACATACCACGCAAATCGGCTGCCGAAATCTCCCCCTCCGCCAGTGAATCCAAACCCTCCCTTTGCGCCGCCGACACTGAACATGGCATAGGGGCCGCTCACCGGACCGCCCTCGCCATAGGGAACCTGATTCGACTCCGGCTCCGCGTGTTCCTCTTTACGCTGGGTCGCGGTGGTCACCGGTTTCGGCTTTTTCCGGGCGCTCTTGTCGGCGATCGCAATTGCATCGGGCTCCTTTTCTTCCGTCCTGGGCTGGGACTGCGCGAGGCCCTTGGATTCCGTAGCCAGTACATTGGTGGTCTGCTCCGGGTTAGCGGGCAAGGGAACCGAATTCACCAGAGTCGCTCCCATGGCGTCTCCGCCCCCGCCGCCGCCCCAGCCTTGACCGTGGCCGCCGGCGATGAAGGTGGCCCACAACACCACGAAGGCAGCGAACGCGGCATGCAATCCAAACGACCAGGCCAGCGGGCGCTTGAGTCCGCCTTGCAACAAATCATCGTCGATTCCGGATGCGCTAATGCTTGCCATTGGCGTCGATGGGTTGTGTCACGATGCTTACGTTGCTAATGCCGGCCGATTTGATTGCGTCCATCACCGTGGCGAACGCGCCGAACGGGACGTCTTCATCGGAGCGCAGATAAATGGCCTGATGCCGCGGGTCGCGAATTCTCTGCTTGAGCGTAGCTCCAATCTGGTTGATGTTGATGGGATCATTGCCGAGGAAGATGCGCTGTTTTTTGTCGATGCTGATCACGAGGCGCTCTTCGGTGATCTCCTTTACGGTGCGGGTGTGCGGAACATTGACTTCGATGCCAGACTGCAAGACGGGCGCGGTCACCATGAAGATGATGAGCAGAACCAGAACCACATCGACGAGCGGTGTGACGTTGATGTCCGCGAGCGCGGTTTGCGTGCGTCCATTGGCCGCGGTGAAGGCCATCAGCGGTGCACCTCGCTGACCTGGGCGGCGCCGTGTTGCGCCTGCTGGCGCTCGATCAGGTTCAACATCTCGAGTGCGAAGTCGTCGTTGCGCGCCGCCATCTCACGGATCGACCCGATGATGAGGTTGTAGGCGATCACGGCGGGGATCGCCGCAGCCAGTCCAGCCGCGGTCGTGATCAACGCTTCCGAGATACCGGGTGCTACTGCGCGCAGCGTAGCCGCGCCCGCTGTGCCCAGGCCGTGAAACGCGTCGATGATCCCCCAGACTGTCCCGAACAGGCCAATGAAGGGTGTAACGGCGCCCGTGATCGCGAGCCATGCAACGTTGCGTTCGAGCTGCGTAATTTCTTCCGAAGAAGCTATCTGCATCGCCCGCTGAACCGAAACCGCGCTGTGGATTCCGCCCGTCGTTCCCATCTGTCGCCGGAACTCCGCCACCGCGCCGTCGAATACGCCCACCAGCGGGCTGGGGCGAAACTGCGCGGCGACCTGCGCGATTTCCTGCATGCGCTGTGACTTGCGGAACGCTCGGATAAATCGCTCGCTTTGCGAGCGCGCTTTCCGAATGAGTCTCCACTTGGAAAGAATCACCGCCCACGAAAGCACGCTGAACAGAAGCAGAATCCCGAGTACTGTTTTAGCGACCGCACCGGTTTGAAGGACGAGATCGACTATTTCGCCGCCGACAAAAGACAGGAGGACGGAAGGCAAGTGCATTGATATTCGACAAAACCCCTGTTGGAATTATAGACCCATCGCCCCGAACGACGGGCTGATGTACCCCATCGGTCAACGCTGATCGGCGGAGATTCCGCTCAAACGACGTCAATCAGGAATCGTCGCTTCCGCGATATTGGAATAAGCGCTCTCCTGACCTTCGGCATTGACCTCGGTTGCGCAGTAGAAGTAGGTCGTCCCATCCTGAACGGTTGAGTCGGTATAACTCGGCGAAGGATCGAGCTTTGAATTGATTTTTGTGTATGGACCCCCATCGACGGTTGCACGGTAGATATTGAATCCGACGTAGTTCTGGTCCCCCGGCTCCCAGGAAAGCGCAACGCTGTGAGAGCCCTCGTCGACTCCAGTACCGGCGAGCTTGATTTCGATCTGCGGGTCCTGGCCGGTGTCGGCGAGGGTGACACTTCCGGTCACGCGGCCAGAGGTTGTCGGCGTGAACATGACTTGAAGTTCGACGCTGCTGCCCGGTGTGAGCTTCACGGGAAGTGGAAAATTCCCGATTGAAAATTCGGCCCCTTCGACCGAGTCGGAGGTGATTCTCAGGGTTCGCTTGCCAGAGTTGGTGAGTTGGACGTTGAAAGAGTGAGTACTGCCGGTCGGGACTTTGCCGAATCCATGTTTGCACGGATGACATTGCAACTCTTGCGCGGAGACTGAAACGGTTGCCAGGCCCAGGAAAAAGAACAGACACACGGACAGATAGCTGGTGGTGAATCCGGGGAAGGATTTCATGAATTAATTTTCGCCAGGGTTTTTTGAGCGCGGCAAAATCGGTTGGACATTTTCGACACTCACTTGTGCCTCACTGTAGCGTTCGCGACGGTGCGGTCTGTGCTATGCTGCGCGTGAATCTGGAAAAATGTCCCGGCAGGATCGGTCTGCCCGGTGGAACCTGCTGATCGAGAGAAACTCGTGCTCTCTGAATTGCGGCTGGAAAGCTACGCTGTCATCGACAATGCGGCGATCGAATTCGCCTCCGGACTGAACCTGCTTACCGGGGAAACGGGCGCCGGAAAATCGATCCTGATCGATGCGCTTGGATTGCTGCTGGGAGAGAAGGCTTCCGCGGATGTGATTCGCACGGGCGCCGAACGGGCGGTTGTCATGGGCGTATTCGAGAGCGAGGGCGCGGCGGCGAAGGCTGTCGAAGAAATTCTGGAGACGAACGGGCTGGACGGGGATTCTGGCGATGGCTCGCTCATCCTGCGCCGCGAAATTGCCCCCGGCGGTAAGGGTCGCGTGTTCATTAACAATCAGCCTGCGACTGTGGCCGTGCTGAAGCTGCTGGCGCCCCATCTGGGCGTGATTCACGCACAGAACGAATCGATTGTGCACTTCGACGCGGCGGCACGGCAGGCCTTGCTGGATGCTTTTGCGGGAATCGACGGGGAAGAAGTTTCGGCCGCCTTTTCGGCCTGGAAGCACCTTCGCGCGCGCATTGCTGAGCTGGAGCGGGATGAGCAGGATCGCATGCGACTGCTTGATTTGTGGAGCTTTCAGGCGCATGAGATCGAACAAGCCCGGCTGATCGGCGGAGAAGACGAGCAACTGGAGACCGAGAAGCTTGTGCTCGCCAACGCGGAGAAGATTTACGGCGCGGCCATGAACGCTTTCGATCTCCTGTATGAAGGCGATGAATCGACCTCGTCAAGTCTGCGCGCGGCTCAAAAACATGTTGAGGAGCTCGTCCGCTATGAGCCGAAGTTCCGCGAGTCGCTTTCCGCGCTGGAAACGGCGCGCATCAGCATCGAGGATGTGGGCGCGACACTGCGCGACTATGCGGGCGGAATCCATGCTTCTCCGGAGAGGCTCGCTGCGCTTGAGGAACGCCTCGCGTTGCTCGATCGGTTGAAACGGAAGTATGGCCCTGAACTTGACCAGGTGATTGCGTTTGGTGAAGAAGTTCGCAGGAAACTCTCCGAAATGGAGAACAAGGACGAGATTCTTGCCGAGTTGCGCGCGCAGCTGGCAGTCGCGGCGGAGCATTATCGCAACGCTGCGCACAGCGTCTCACGCAAGCGGTCGGAGGCTGCGCGGAAGCTGGAGAAGACAGTCGAAACCGAGATCAACGATCTGGCAATGCGGGCTTCGTTCGCCATCTCGGTCGCGGAAAATGATGAGGAGCGAGAGTGGACTTCTTCCGGCATCAACCAGGTCGTTTATCGAATTGCGACGAATGCCGGGGAAGCGATGCGGCCTCTCGATCAGATTGCTTCCGGTGGGGAATTGTCGCGTGTGATGCTGGCCCTGAAGGTAAGCGTGGAGGCAGGGGCGAATGCGGGCGGCCGAAAAAAGAATTCCTCAGTTCAACGAATGCTGGTATTCGATGAAATCGACACCGGCATCGGCGGACGGGCGGCCGAGGCCGTAGGAAGAAAGCTGAAGACGCTTGCCAAAGGAAACCAGGTGCTGTGCGTGACCCACCTTCCCCAGATTGCAACTTTTGCCGATCGGCACTACGTGATCGATAAGCGGGCGGTCGCGGGTCGAACCAGGACCACCGTTCGGCAAATCACCGGCGAGGAGCGAACGGAAGAAGTGGCGCGCATGCTGTCGGGGGCGAAGCTGACCGAGACGTCGCGGAAACATGCCGAACAGATGATCAAAGCCAACGGCTGATTCGCAAGCCCATTTATGGGATTCGCGCCAAAACCGGTAGCATTTCATGTTGAGGCCAGCAAAGCCCTTCCCGCGCAACCGATTTTCACCCCGCTCCACATTCTAATATCCCTGCTAATCCCCATTCCTGCAAAGGCTTACGTTGACCCGGGCTGCCTTTTTCGATACTCTTTCCTTAACGATTAAAAGCATCTTTTTCGGTCTGACGGTACCCTAATAGGGTTAAGGGGATGGCATTGTCGGAAAGCAAACAATTACTGTTGCTGAAGCCAAGGGGATTCTGTGCGGGGGTGGTGCGAGCCATCGACATCGTCCGGATTGCGTTGGAAGCATTCGGGCCTCCCATCTATGTCCGCAAGGAGATTGTGCACAACCGGTTTGTAGTCGAGGAACTCCAGCACAAGGGTGCGATTTTTGTCGACTCCGTGGACGAAGTGCCCGAGGGCGAGCGCGTGATCTACAGCGCCCATGGCGTTTCACCCGAGGTACGCGAGCACAGCCAACTGCGCAAGCTGCGTGTCATTGATGCCACTTGTCCGTTGGTCACAAAGGTGCACGTGGAGGCGGTGAAGTTCGCCAAAGAAGGATATTCCCTGATTCTGATCGGGCATCGCGATCACGATGAGGTAATTGGGACCCTGGGCGAAGCTCCGGCGGTGACCCAGGTCGTCGGATCGCCGGAGGAAGTCGATTCGGTGACGCTTCCGGACCCGAATCGCGTGGCGTATCTCACCCAGACCACGCTGAGCCTGGACGAAACCCGCGACATTATTGCGGCGCTGCGGAAGCGCTTTCCGAATATCAAGGGTCCGGCGGCGCAAGACATTTGTTATGCCACGGAAAATCGGCAGGTTGCCGTCAAGCATGTGGCTTCGGACGCCGATTTACTGCTGGTGGTCGGATCGGATAACAGCTCGAATTCAAAGCGTCTGGTAGAAGTGGCGCGGAGTTTGGGGACCGAGGCGCACCTGATTGACAATTTCAGCAACATTCGGCCGGAGTGGCTCAAGGGCGTGCGCACCCTGGCTCTCACCGCAGGGGCCTCAGCTCCAGAGCATCTGGTCCGGGAAGTGGTCGAGTATCTGACCGGCAAGGGCTTTGGGGACGTTCAGGAGCTCGAGATCATGCCGGAGAACGTGCGGTTTGGATTGCCTCCGGAGATTGTGGAAACAATTGCCGCCGCGCCCGAGGCGGGTGTGGAAGCGTAATGATGCGCCTCAAGGCACGCTCTTCCGGGAACTGTTCGGCATTCCGGTAGCGATGCCTGGCTCGAGTGATGCGGAGATACGAATCCGGCGTCGCCAGAGCAACCGGAGGACGCAAAAATTTAGCTAGGAGTTTGAATGGACGAGTCTCCCTCCCCTCATAGTTCGGCCTCGGCGCCGCAGATGCGATTTGGAAGGATCGACGACCTGGTCAGCCGGGTCGCGGTCGCGGTTGATGCGGCGCGCAAATTCCTATTCTCACAACAGCATGAACAAGGGTACTGGTGTGGCGAGCTTGAGGCCGACACCACGCTCGAATCCGATTACATTCTCCTGCACACGCTGCTCGGCACCGGCGACGCCAAGCGTTTCGAAAAGGCCGCCCGCTACATCCTGAATCACCAGAACGACGATGGCGGCTGGAGCATCTACGCCGCCGGGCCATCCAATATTTCGGCCTCGGTGAAGGCGTATTTTGGGTTGAAGCTCGCCGGATTTCACGCCGATCATCCCGCCCTGTTGCGGGCTCGCAAGAAGATTCTGGAAATGGGCGGAGTGACCGAGGTCAATACGTTCACGAAGATCTATCTTTGTTTCTTTGGGCAGTACGATTATGACGCGGTGCCGGCGGTCCCGCCCGAGATCGTGCTCTTCCCCAACTGGTTCTGGTTCAACATCTACGAAATATCTTCCTGGTCCCGCGCCATTCTCGTGCCGCTTTCGATTTGCTATGCCAAGAAGCCGTTCAAAAAAATTTCCGACGAAATGGGCGTGGAAGAACTTTTTGTCGGCGGACGCGACAAGTCGCGCATGCACCTGCATTGGGCAAAGAAGCTGATTTCCTGGCGCAATTTCTTCCTGGTGCTCGACCGGATGACCCACTGGTTCGAGGCCGTGCATGTGCGGCCGCTGCGCTCGGTCGCGCTCCAGAAGGCCGAGAAATGGATGCTCGAGCGCTTTGAGATGAGTGACGGGCTGGGGGCGATTTATCCCTCGATGATGAACGCCATTATCGCGCTTCGCTGCCTGGGGTATTCGCTCGACGATCCGCAAGTGATTCGCGCGATGGATGAGTTCGAAAAGCTCGGGATTGAAGAAGGCGATACATTTCGCATGCAGCCTTGCATGTCTCCCGTGTGGGATGCCGCTTATGCGTTGTTTGCCCTCGGTGAAGCCGGGGTTCCGGCGACGGATCCGCGCCTCGTAAAGTGCGCGGATTGGATTCTGCAAAAGCAGGTGCGCAAAACAGGCGATTGGAAGATCAAAAATCCGAAGGGTGAGCCGGGTGGTTGGTACTTCGAATTTAATAACGAGTTCTATCCCGATGTGGACGACTCCGCCATGGTGTGCCTGGCATTGAGCCGCGCGGAACATCCCAATGGACGCTACCAGCGCGAGTCGGTACAGCGGGCCCTCGATTGGGTCTTGTCCATGCAGTGCAAGAACGGTGGTTGGGCGTCATTCGATAAGGACAACGACCGCATGGTGTTCCAGTATGTGCCCTTCGCCGATCACAACGCGATGCTTGACCCGGCGACCGTCGATATTACGGGGCGCATCTTAGAGTGCCTCGCAACCTATGGGTTCGATAAGAGTCATCCAGCGGTCAAGAAAGCGATTCAGTTCATTCGCGACGAGCAGGAGCCGGATGGCAGTTGGTTCGGGCGCTGGGGCGTGAATTACATCTATGGAACCGCACTTGTGCTGCGTGGTCTGCAGGCGATGGATGTAGACCTGAACGAGCCGATGATCCAGCAGGGCGCGGAATGGCTGCGCATGGTTCAGAACGCCGATGGCGGCTGGGGCGAAACGGTGGGCTCGTATGACGATCCCAATCTGCGCGGCCAAGGCGAAAGCACGGCTTCGCAGACGGCTTGGGCGATCATGGGACTCTTGGCGGTCGGGGACACGCGGAGCGAGTGCGTGGCGCGCGGCATTGCCTATCTTTTGAAGACGCAGAATAAAGATGGGTCGTGGGATGAAGCTTTCTTTACCGGAACAGGGTTTCCGCGCGTGTTTTATCTGAAATATCACTTGTACCGGCAGTATTTCCCGCTGATCGCGCTGACGACGTACGCCAAGGTGATGGCGGAGAAAAATTAGTCCTCGGTTCCCAGTTCTCGGCAAAAGCTCGGACGTTAAATCACTGGGAACCGGGCACTGGGAACTGAGAACTGTACTTGAGGGTTTTCGTAACTGGCGCCACCGGATTTCTGGGCAGTCATGTTGCTCGCGCTCTGGCGGCTGAGGGAGCAGAGCTTCGGCTGTTGGTGCGGCCCGGCAGCGACCTGCGGAACATCGCAGATCTGAACGCGGAACGCGTCACCGGCGATTTGCGCGACGCGCCTTCCATTGAAAAGGCGGTCGCGGGTTGCGAGGCTGTCTTTCAGGTGGCCGCCGACTATCGGCTGTGGATGCGCGATCCGCGGGAAATGTACCGGTCCAATGTCGACGGTACGCGCCAGGTGTTTGAGGCGGCGCGCAAGCACGGCGTGCGGCGGGTGGTCTACACGTCGAGCGTGGCCACCATGGGATTCGGGTCAAATGGGCATTCGGGAAGTGCCCCTGAAGCGTCGCTGGCCGATGAAGACAGCCCGGTGTCGATCGGGGACATGATCGGTCACTATAAGCGGTCGAAGTTCATGGCGGAGCAGGTGGCGTTTGAGGCAGCGCGCTCCGGCGTTGATGTGGTGGTTGTGAATCCGACCACGCCGATTGGGGAGCGCGATGTGAAACCGACCCCGACCGGTCGAATTGTATTGGATTTTCTGAAGCGCAAGTTTCCCGCCTACGTGGAGACGGGATTGAACTTAGTGGACGCAACCGAATGTGCTCGCGGGCATATTCTCGCGTTCGAAAAAGGAAAGCGCGGCGAGCGCTATATTCTCGGCGGAGAGAATTTGACCTTAAAGCAGATTCTGGACCGGCTGGGTGCGATTACCGGTTTGAAGTCGCCGACGGTAAAGTTGCCTTATGTCTTCGCGCTGGCAACCGGCGTCGTCGATGAGATGGTCATCGGGCGAATTCTGCGGCGCGAGCCGCGGGTCACCATCGATGCCGTTCGCATGGGACGGAAGATGATGTTCGTAAGTTCGGCGAAAGCGGAGCGGGAACTCGGATGGCGCAAGGTTCCCGTCGATGGAGCGCTGCGCCGTTCCGTGGAGTGGTTCCGGACCAATGGTTATGTCTGAAGTCGCAGTGGACCCAAGCCGGCGAGCGCAGATTGCTCTGGTTTCAGCGATAAAGGAAGAGATTGCTCCCTTGGTGCGAGGGTGGACGGCGGGACAGATTTCTCATGACGGCCGCAGCTATCCGTTCTTCGAAACGCGGGACGGAAAAGCCGGTAGAGTGGTCGCGATTTGTAGTGGAATCGGCGCTGAGCAGGGCCGGCGGGCGACGGAAGCGGTGATTCAGCAAGCGTGTCCGGAGAAGATGATCTCGGTTGGGTTTGCCGGCGCTCTGGATTCGTCGTTGAAGGTCGCCGACATTGTGGAGCCCCGAGTAGTCGTGAACGGCGCCGATGGCTCCCGGACGGACACCGGCCGCGGAAAGGGCACTGTGGTCAGCGCCATGGCGGTTGCCGGCCCGGATCAGAAGCGGCGTCTGGCGAGTGCCTACGGGGCGATCGCAGTCGACATGGAAGGAGCGGCCGTGGCGATGGGAGCCCTGGCGCATGGCATCGGATTTGCCGCTTTGAAATCGATTTCGGATGAACTCGATTTTGCAATGCCGCCGATTAGTGGCTTTATCTCTCACGGGGGGCAGTTTCGCCGCGTGCGATTTGCTCTGCATGTTGCGGTGCGGCCATGGCTTTGGCGGCGCACGATTGCTTTGGCGCGGAACAGCGCCCGCGCCAGCCGGTCGCTGTCCGCCGCAATTGAGAGTTTCTTAGAGCGCGAGGTTTGTTTTAAATGAGCCTGCGAGCCTGGTTCACCGGCGCGACCCAGGCCTGGGCTGACAGATTCTTATATGGCAATGGTTGAAACAGCTACGGTTGAAAAGAACGTCGGGCGGATTCCCGCCACGATGAAGGCCGCGGTTTATCGCGGTATGGACGATGTGCGGCTGGAAGAAGTTCCTGTGCCTGAAATCGGGCCCGGCGAAATTCTGCTGCGGGTGCATACCTGTGGCATCTGCGGCACGGATCTGAAGAAGATTTCCACCGGTTCGCACTCCGCTCCGCGCATTTTTGGGCATGAGATGTCGGGCGTCGTGGCCAAGGTCGGCGCCAGCGTAGGCGACTATGCGGTTGGCGATCGGGTGGTGGTGTTTCATCACATTCCTTGTCGCAAGTGCTACTACTGTTCGAATCGGACGTTCGCGCAGTGCTCGACCTACAAGAAGGTCGGTTGTACTGCGGGCTTTGAGCCCTCGGGCGGCGGTTTCTCGGAATATGTACGGGTCATGGACTGGATTGTTCGACACGGAACGGTTCGCATCCCGGATGATGTCTCCTTTGAGCAGGCAGCCTTCCTCGAGCCGGTGAATACCTGCATCAAAGGAATTGAAACTCTGCATCTGGAGCCCGAAGAGACCGTGCTCGTGATCGGGCAGGGTCCGATCGGGATGATTTTGGCGATGCTCGCCCAGCGGGCGGGTGCGCGTGTGATTACTTCCGATTTGTATCCGGCGAGGCTTACAATAGCTAATAGTTTCGGCCTAAACCAAAATGTCGATGCTTCAAAGGCCGATGCGGGACAGACTGTGCGTGAAATGACCGAAGGACGCGGCGCAGACGCGGTGATTCTGGCGGTCGGTGGTAGCGGTCTGATCCGTCCGGCCATGGATGCAGCCCGTCCTGGCGGGCGGATTTTGTTGTTTGCGCAAACCACACGCGGCGAAGTGACCATTGATCCGGCGGCGGTTTGCGTGGATGAAAAGACCTTGTTGGGCTCGTATAGCGCCTCGGTGGAATTGCAGGAGGAGTCGGTCCGGTTCGTAATGAACCGCGAAATGAACCTGGAACGCCTTATCAGCCATCGCTTCCCTCTGGAGCGGAGTGTGGAAGCGCTCAAGCTGGCCGCCCATCCTCAGCCGGACTCGATGAAGATAGTGATCCAGCCGGGGGCCGCGTGGGCCCCTGCGACGCTTGACGTCAGTGCGGGCCGCAGCGCAAGGGAAGGACACTCATTGTGACAGGCAAGATGACGGCCGCCGTCCTCTACGGCAAAGAAGATATCAAGATCGAACGGGTACCGATTCCGCGCGTAGGGGAGGGAGAAGTCCTGGTCAAGGTCCATGTCGCGCTGACCTGCGGCACCGATTTGAAGGTCTATCAGCGTGGATACCACGCGCGCATGATCGTGCCTCCCGCGTTATTCGGACACGAACTCGCCGGAACCATCGAACAGGTCGGCGAGGGCGTCCGCGGCTTCAAGAAGGGTATGCGCGTCGTCGCCCTGAACTCGGCGCCCTGCGGAAAGTGTTTCTACTGCTCCAAGCACCAGGGCAACCTTTGCGAAGATTTGCTCTTTAACAATGGCGCTTACGCGGAGTACATTCGGATCCCCCGGCAGATTGTCGAGGCCAACATGCTGGTGGTGCCTCCCCACGTAAGCTTTGAAGATGCCGCCATGACGGAGCCGCTGGCATGCGTATTGCGCGGACTTCATGAAACGGGTGTTGAGATCGGTGACACGGTCGCGGTCGTTGGCGGCGGTCCGATCGGCTTGATGTTCGTGCAGGTGGCCAAGGCGATCGGCTGCAATGTGATTGCAGTCGTGAAGCGCGATTCGCAGGTTACGCTGGCGCGGCGGAAGGGCGCGCACGAAGTCGTCCAGATCGGGCAGGTGACGGATCCGATTGAGGCCGTGCGCGAACTCAGTCCGGAACGCCGTGGCGCGGACGTTGTGATTGAAGCGGTGGGCCGTCAGGAAGCATGGGAGTGGGCTGTGCAGATGGTGCGCAAAGGTGGAACAGTCAACTTCTTTGGCGGGTGCGCGGCCGGCACGAAAGTGCAACTTGACACCAACCGCCTCCACTATTCCGAGATCACGCTCAAGGCGACATTTCACCATACGCCGGAAGCGGTGCGCCGCGCCTTCGGTCTTATCACCGAAAAGAAAGTTCGTGGCACCGATTACATCACTGGCGAAGCGCCCCTTTCGAGGCTCCACGATGTGCTGCGGCACATGCTGAATCGTACTGACGATATTAAGACCGCGATTATTCCGGGGCATTAAAGTCATTCACCTCTAAGGACACGAACGAACACGAAGGCTGCAACATTTTCATCGGATCTCCTTCGTGATCCTTCCGTGTCCTTCGTGGCATTAGCACTTGGTCGACTCGAGCGTGGCAACGGTCACTAACAATCCCGAAACGCTGTCTGCGTCGCTCTCCGATTGGGCGAAGCTGCCTGCCGGGTATGCGATTCCAGACGCCGCTCCTTCGCTGGCGGAGGCGCGCGAGTATTGCCGGCGGCTGGCGCGCTCGCACTATGAAAATTTCTCGGTGGCCTCCTGGTTTTTGCCGAAGCCTTTGCGCCAGCATTTCTTCAACGTTTATGCCTATTGCCGGATTTCGGACGATTTGGGCGATGAAGTCGGGGACAAAGCCGCATCCCTGCGGCTCCTCGATCGCTGGGAAGGCGAATTGAACGCCTGTTATGACGGCAGCCCCCGGCATCCGGTTTTTGTCGCTCTTGCGGAAACGGTGCGCCAGTTCGAAATTCCAAAGCATGAGTTTGTAGACCTGCTCACCGCGTTTCGGCAGGACCAGCGCGTGACGCGGTACGAAACCTTCGCCGATCTCCTGGGCTATTGCCGGAATTCGGCAAACCCGGTAGGACATCTCGTACTCTATTTGTGCGGATATCGCGACGCCGGGCGGCAGTTGCTTTCCGACTACACCTGCACCGCGCTTCAGATCGCCAACTTCTGGCAGGACGTGAGCCGGGATTATGCGATCGGCAGAATCTATCTTCCGCTCGAAGATTTGCGGCGATTTGGCGTGACCGAAGACACCATCCGCGAGCGAGAAAATTCCCCGGCCTTTTGCGAGATGATGCGCTTCGAGGTCGCGCGGGCCCGCCAGTGGTTTGCGCAGGGCCTGCCGCTGGCAGGCAGGGTGGATGGCAAGCTGGCGCTCGATATCGAGCTCTTCAGCCGCGGAGGCCAGGAAATCTTAACCGCCATCGAACGGCAAGGATATGCTGTCCTTGGCCGGCGCCCGGCCATTTCAACGCCGCGAAAACTGGCTCTGGTGGCGCGCGCCGCCCTTCGGCCAACCTGGCGCGCGCGCCGTACCGCGGAGAGGCCGCGATGAGCTCGGCCGTGGGAAATGCGCCCATTCCGTTTGCGCCAACGCGTTCGCAACTCAACATGGCGTATTCCGTCTGTCGCGGCATTGCGCGCTCTTCGGCCAAGAATTTCTACTACGGCTTCCTGGTTTTCCCCCATCACAAGCGAAACGCGCTCGCCGCCGTTTATGCGTTTATGCGCCGGTGTGACGACATTACCGACGATGCCAACCTTTCCGCCCTCGATCGGCAAAATAAGTTGGCCGAATGGCTGGACAGAGTGCATCGCGCCATCTCCGGACAGCCCACCGACGACCCAGTGCTCATGGCGCTCACACATGCGCAGCGCGCCTATCAGATCCCGATCGGCCTGCTCGACCAGCTTGCCTACGGCACGGGTGCGGATCTCGAGCTGGGCCAGGAACCAGCGGCGGGGGCTCCGTTGGTGGCACGTTACAAGACGTTTGAGGACCTGCGGCGGTATTGTTATGGCGTGGCCTCCGTGGTGGGTCTGGTCTGCATCAAGATTTTTGGCTATCGAGACCCGGCGGCCGAGCCGCTGGCTGAAAGTTGCGGGCTCGCTTTCCAGCTTACGAACATTATTCGCGACGTCAAAGAAGACGCCGCCATGGGCAGAGTCTATCTGCCGGAAGAGGACCTGCTGCAGTGTGGCCTCCAGCCCGGCGATCTGGCTGCGTCCGAGGCCTCGCGCTTGCGGCCGCTGCTGTCCCTCGAGGCTGACCGCGCCCGCGAATTCTATCGCGCCGGAGAAGACTTGATTCCGCTGGTCAACGAAGACAGCCAGCCGGGTTTGTGGGTCCTGATCACAATTTACCGGCAGTTGCTGGAAAAAATCGCGGCCCGCGATTATGACGTTTTCTCCGAACGCGTCCGCTTGAGCGTTCCCGCGAAACTCAGCGTCTTGACGAAAGGAATCGTGAAACGCCTGTTCTGATGGCGAGCCTTCATGACGAGCCTCGGCGCAGCCTCGATGACGAGCGCCTGACCCAACGTGAGTAATTTTCCTTCCATGCAAAACCCCACCGTTGCGATCGCCGGAGGCGGATTGGCTGGCCTGGCGGCCGGATGCGCTCTGGCTGACGCCGACTTCCGCGTCACACTGTTCGAGCGCCGGCCATTTTTGGGCGGTCGCGCATCTTCCTATCAGCATCCGGGCACGGGCGAGGTGGTGGATAACTGCCAGCACGTGCTGCTTGGGTGCTGTACCAATCTCATCGACCTTTACCGGCGGAGCGGCGTCGAGAGCCGGATTCGCTGGTACGACAATTTGACCTTCCTCGAGCCGGGGGGAAGGGCTTCGGTGATCGGCCCTTCCGCGCTTCCCGCTCCCCTGCATACTGCCCCCGCATTTCTACACGCTGCGTGCCTGGGTCTCGCAGACAAGTTGGCGATCAGCGGTGCGATGATGGCGCTCGCGCCCGAAGTCCCCGCGGATCGCGGTGAGTCGTTTCTCGATTGGCTGAAGCGGCATGGTCAGACGGAACGCGCCATCGAGAGGTTTTGGAAGACGATCCTGGTGAGCGCGCTGAACGAAGACCTGGATCGGGTTTCGGTGCCGTACGCCGCGCAGGTGGTCCGCGAATCGTTTTTGAAATCGGCGGCCGCGGGGCGCATGGGGGTGCCGACGGTTCCGCTGACCGAATTGTATGGCGCGGCCGGGGATTATATTCGCGCGCGCGGAGGAGAAATACGGCTTCGCGCGGGAGTGGAGTCCTTCGCGGCGGAGGGCTCGTCGGTGACGGTTGCCGCCGATGGGAAACAAAAATTCGACTATCTGGTGCTGGCCCTTCCTTTCGATGTCCTGGCGCGAATTCTTCCGGACGGCTCCCAGGCGGCCCCCTTGGCCGCGGAGCTCGCACAATTTACCACTTCGCCTATCACCGGAATCCACCTTTGGTTCGATCGTGAGATCAGCGATCTCGATCACGCCGTGCTGCTCGATCGAACCATCCAGTGGATGTTTCACAAATCGCGCCTGATTGAATCTCGGGAGAAGGGAATCGGCAGCTATGTCGAGCTGGTGGTGAGCTGTTCGCGAAGCCTGGTTGAAATGTCGAAGGCGGAAATCGTCGCCATGGCAGTGCGCGAAGCGCAGGAATTCTTCCCCGCGGCGCGCTCTGCTGCCCTGGTCAAGTCGACGGTCATCAAGGAGGTAAATGCGACGTACTCGCCGGGGCCGGGAATAGATCGCTATCGTCCGGAGCCGGAGAGTGTGTGGCCACGCGTTTTTCTCGCGGGCGACTGGACCGCGACCGGCTGGCCGGCAACCATGGAGGGCGCTGTCCGGAGTGGTTATCTCGCTGCCGAAGCGCTGACCAGCGGAATGGGTAGCGCCGCCAGATTTCTCGTCCCGGATTTGCCTGCCGCCGGGTTGATGAAAGTGTTTCCCTGACTCGATCGCCGAGGAAAACCGGCCAAGAAATTACTTCAGTTTTGTTCTCCCGATTACCTTGCGGCTCCTCTAAAGAATTCTGCCCGCTTTAACGATCATAGAGTTATGCCCGCTTCCACCAGCGAGGACGACGACCGCCGACGGCACCGGCGTGTGTTTTGCGGAGGCGAGGCCCGCATTGCCCTGCTGCCTTCCGACGGCGCGCTGTATTTCGGACGGCTTCGAGATCTCAGTATGGGCGGGATATGCGTCGATATGCCTTGTCCGCTCGACGTTGGCGTCCGAGCCGAACTGATCGTGCGCATCCAGGGCCTGAGCTTTCGGACCTTGGGCCAAGTCAAGACCCTGGAACGCTCGCGGACAGGCATGGAGTTTGTCCACCTGACCGCGCTGGGAAAACAGATGCTGGAGGAGTTCCTGGAAAGTCTCCAGGAGAAGCAGAAGGCGATCGGAAGACTTCGATCGGGCCGAGTTCGGGGCGAGGCTGAATTGACACGCGAGTTGAAGTCGGCGGGAATTGGTCCGGCAGTCCTGGGCAGCGGCATTCCGCTGATCGGTTCGCCTGGAAAATCGGAAGCGGTCGAGCCTGCAAGCCGGCAAGAAAGTGTGATCGAACCCGTGGAAGCGCTGGTTCGAATCGACGTTTTCGGTTAGAGAGGGGATGCCCCTTTACATGGCCATCAACGCCACACCCGCAGCAACCAGAATGGCGGCCAGCCAGCGCCTGCGCCCCACGCGTTCGTGGAGAAATATCCGCGCGGCGGCCGCGTTGGCGACAAACGTCAGCGACGCCGATGCCGGTACGACCAGGCTGAGATTCCCCCAGGAAAGCCCGAAGAGCAGGCTATAGAAGGCAACCGCCATGGCAAGCACTCCGAGGAAAAAAGTTGGCGTGCCTAAGATGCGCCGCACCACTGCGAACAAGCCCTGATCCTGCCAGAGTTCACCAACGTGTCCCACCCGCTTCATGGCGTAGGCCAGGAGGACGTCGCCGGTGGTCGCGGCGAGAGTGATGACGGCTATGGCGGTCCAGGCGTAGACGTTATTCATTGTTCAATCGAAGTCCGCTCGACCCAGCTTCCGAATGCATAGGATCCTCGCCTGCCGCCGGCGTCGCCGACGGGCCGGCCGCCACGAACCCTACACCGGCCGCGATCAACGCGATGCCGAGCCAGCGCGTGTTCGATATCTCCTCATGAAAAGCAATGCGCGCGATGAGCGCCACCAGCACGTAGCTCAGCGAAGTGGCGGGCAATACATACGTCAGATCGGCCCAGGAGAGCGCGGACATATAGGACGCGAAGAAGGCTAGCAGCAGAACGATGCCAAGGCCGACGTAGGGATTGAGGATCGAAAGCAGCAGCCCGGAAATATTGTGCAGCGAGGCGCCGCCGAGAGTTTTCATCCCGCGCGCCAGCAGCGAATCCCCGAGAGTACTGAAGACGGTGATGCCGGCCAGCACTAGGTATTTGCGGAAGGTCACTGGATTCAGCTTCGCCGAGCCATCAGGCTTTGGCGGGTTCCGGC
>Ga0335080_10001468_pt1 | contig 23079 bp, 17 predicted proteins | sample Lox_Sample_34_FD_206720 | JGI IMG/M metagenome (GOLD analysis project Ga0335080, IMG submission 206720) | Soil microbial communities from Loxahatchee National Wildlife Refuge, Florida, United States - Lox_Sample_3.4 | ecosystem: Environmental > Terrestrial > Soil > Wetlands | place: USA...
CGTCACGGCGTAGCTGGGGTTGAGCTTCAGGTAGACGCCGTTCTGGGCGAGCCCGAAGGTGTACGCCTTGCCCGGCCTGTATGTGCCGCTGTCGACGTCATGGACCATTGCCGTGAAGTACGGAACTAGGTTGTAGATGATCGAGCCGACGACGTTCTTCGGTGCGAGCGAGCTCATGTCCGCGACATAGCCGAACCCGCTCAGGTTCTCCTGCTTGATTGCCTGCACCATGCCACTCGCGGGGCCGCCACCGCACGCGAGGAACACGTCGGCGCCCTGGCTGGCCTGGGCCAGGGTGGCCTGCTTGCCCTTCGTGATGTCGTTCCAGTCACCGTCGTAGGTATTGGTGGTCTGGATGCTCGGGTCAACGCTCTTGGCGCCCGCGTCGAACGCCGCGAGCTCCGCGTGGCACAGTGGCACGTCAGGGCCCGCGATGCCGCCGATCTTGCCCTTCTTGGAGATGCCGGCCGCGATGATTCCGGCAAGGTAGCCGGCCTGGTAGATGGGCTCGTTGTACGTCGCGACGTTGGTCGCGGTCTGGCCGCCGCCGCCGTAGGCGAAGTCGGTGCCGGGGATCGCCTTGCCTGCCGCAAAGGCGGCGTCCTGCCACGAGGAGTGACCGATGACAAGCTTGTCGCCCGCTTTCGCGTAGCGCTCCATGATCTGGCTCGCGCTCGCGGTGTCCTGCGGAGCGTTGGCGAGATAGTGAAACTTGATCAGTCCCTGCTGCTGCAGCGTTTGCGCAGCCTGGTACCCCTGCTGACACCAAGACAGATCGTTGGTCGGACACGGCAGCACCAGACCGACGCTCAGCGGACCAGAACTGCTGCTGGTCGTCGAGCTCGCGCTTGCACCGCTGCTCGCACTGCTACTGCTGCTACTGCTGCTTCCGCAGCCGGCCATTACAAGTGCTAGGCCGAGGCCACAGATACAGAGACACTTCGAACAAATGCTTGGCATTTGATGTTTCACCCTCTCTTGCTTTTCGATCGCCGCGACAATGGGTAGCTCTGTGTTCCTGCTTCGGGTCAGCCGGCCACCTCCTTTCGGAATGGCGCCCCGAGTGCCGCCGGCTGTGCAGTACGACGCGCCCCGATCGCGACGGCCACCATCACCGCCAACGTGACCAGGTATGGCAGCGCCTGGAAGAACTCATAGGGGAATCCGGAGGTGACGCCGCCACTTGCCGCCTGAATGCGCAGCTGAAGGGCGTCGGTGGTTCCGAACAGGAACGCGCCGAGGATCACGTACACGGGGTTCCAGCGACCGAAGATGACGAGCGCCACCGCGATCCAGCCGGCACCGGCGGTCACGTTGGTCTGGATGATCCCGAGCTGCCCCACGACGAGTACCGCGCCGCCCAGTCCGGCCGTGGCGCCGCCGACGAGCAGCGCGATCCACCGCACCCGATCGACCGAGATCGCCGCCGCATCGGCGGCGGCCGGATCCTCACCGGTCGCTCGCACACTGAGCCCGAACCGCGTTCGGTACAGCACGAAGATCACACCGAGCATCGCCGCGACCGCGATGTAGAAGAGCGAGTTCTGCTTGAACAGCACGGGGCCGATCACCGGGATGTCGGCCAGCAGCGGAATGTGCAGATTGGCCGGAGTGGAGATCGTCGGGGTGCTGCTGGTGCTGAACAGCTTTCCGTACACGAATGCGGTGAGGCCCTGGGCGAACAGCACCAGCGCGATCCCGTTGATCACCTGCTCGGTCTTGAGCCAGACGCTGAGCCCGGCCATCAGGATCCCGAGCAGGACGCCGGCTCCGATGCCGCACAGCACGCCGACCGCGACGCTGTGTGTGTAGTAGGTGCCGATGAAGCCGGCAAACGCCCCCGACAGCATCATCCCCTCGACCCCGAGGTTGAGGTTGCCGGCCCGCTCGGAGAAGCATTCGCCGACGGCGGCGGTCGCCGTCGGGACCGCGAGGGCGACGCCCGAGCTGAACAGCGGGACGAGCGCCGAGGAGCCGATGACCTCGTTCCAGTTCATCGACCCCTCGCCAGCCGATCGGCCACCAGTAGAAAGATCACGAACACGCCCTGGATTGCCAGGACGACGGCATACGGGACGTCGTCGTTGATGCTCATCGCCTGGCCGCCGGCGTTCAGCGCGCCGAGGAACAGCGCCGCCAGCAGCACGCCGGTGGCGCTGAGCCGCCCCAGCAGTGCCACTACGATCGCGGTGAACCCGTAGCCGTTCGAGAGCGTCGGGTCGAGGCGGTCGGCGACGCCGGCAAGCTGGATCGCCCCGGCGAGCCCCGCGAGCCCGCCCGAGATCACCATCAGCACGATGATCAAACGCCCGGAGTTGACTCCGGTTGTCTGGGCTGCGTCCGGGTTCATGCCGAGCATCCGGACCCGGAATCCGAACGGCGTCCTGGTCATCACGTAGCCGACGATCGGAACCAGCAGGAGCGCGATGAACAGACCGATGTGCACGCCGAACCCGGACACGAGCGGCAATTGCGCGGCGTCCGGGATCCCCTTGCCCAGCAGGCCCGAGGCGGTCGAATCGCGCAGCGGCCGCCTGATCACGTACGTGAAGATGTAGGTGGCGATGTAGCTGAGCAGCAGCGAGGAGATCACGACGTTGACCGCCCAGCGAGCCCGCAGAAAGCCGACGATCCATCCCCAGAAACCGCCCGCGAGCGCGCCGGCGATCAGCGAGATCACGATCAGCAACGGACCGAAGGTGCCAGGAAGCCCGATCGCGACAGCGCCGGCGGCGAGCGCACCGAGGTAGAACTGTCCGTCGGCTCCGATGTTGTAGACGCGCGCGCGGAACGCCAGGGCGAGGCCGAGGCCGATCACGAGCAGCGGCACCGCTTGGATCAGCGTCTGGCCGATCGCGAACTCCGACCCCACCGACCCGCTCACCAGCGAGCGGTAGGCCGGAAGCGGGCTCGCGCCGGCGATCGAGATGAAGATCGCGCCGACCAGCAGCGCGAGGATGATCGCCACCAGCGAGTTTATGGTGGCCCGTGCCCGCTTTCCCCAGACCGGCCGCCGGCTGACGGCTACCTCGCTGACCGCGACCGCCATCAACCCGCTCCGGTGACCGCTTCCAGCCCGGCGTCGGTGCCATCGCCTCCGCGCCCGCCTGGCTGTGCGCCGCCCATCGCCAGTCCGATCGCGTCGCGATTGAGTTGCGCGCGCGCCCATTGCGCGATCACGCGTCCTCCGTACACCACCAGGCAGCGATCGGCGAGCGCCAGCACCTCGTCGAGATCGGTCGAGATCAGGAGCACGGCGAGGCCGCGCCGGCGCGCCGCTTCGAGCTGCTCCCACACCGACTCCATCGCGCCCACGTCGAGACCACGCGTCGGCTGCGCCGCGATCAGCAGTCGAAGCTCCCGGCTGAGTGTCCGCGCTAGCACCACGCGCTGGGCGGTTCCGCCCGACAGCGTTCCCGCGAGCTGCGCCGGTCCCGATGCGGGAATCGAGTACCGCTCGATCAGGTCCGCGCCTCGTGCGAGGATCGCTTTGCGGCGCAGGCGGAGCCGGCTGCCCACCGGGGCCTTGTCGATCCGATCGCACAGCAGGTTCTCGGCAACCGTCAGCTGACCGACGAGTCCGCGCCGGTACCGGTCGGATGGGATCAGCCCGACCCCGCGTGCGAGCAACCCGGCGGGCGCCTCGTCGGTCACGTCGACCCCGTCGAGCAGCACGCGTCCGCCGGCCGTCTTGCGGAGCCCAAATAGCGTTTCCTCGAGCTCGGCCTGGCCGTTGCCCTCGACGCCGGCGACGCCGACGATCTCGCCGGCGGCCACGGACAGCTCGAGCCCGTCCAGGGCAAGCTCGCCCCGGTCGCTGAAGACGCGCAGGCGCTCGACGGTGAGGACCGCCTGCGAACCGGCAGTGGGCGCTGCTTGTGCCGCGGGCCGGTCGGCGGCGGCCGCCACCTCCACGCCGAGCGCGGCGACGTCCCGCGACCTCCCTCCGAGGGACACGGCCCGGCCGACCATCATCCGCGCGAGCTCGCCGGTCGAGGTGTCCGCCGGCACGAGCGTGCCGACGTTCTGCCCGGCTCGCAGAACCGTGATCCGATCCGTCGAGCCCAGCACCTCCTCGAGGTGATGGGTGATGAACACGATCGAGGCGCCGTCCCGGACCATCGCCTTGAGCTTCTCCAGCAAGCCGTCGGCCTCGCCGGGCGTCAGATTCGCGGTCGGCTCGTCGAGGATCAGCACCCGCGCGCCGCGGTAGAGCGCCCGAAGGATCTCGACGCGTTGCTGCTCTCCCACCGAGAGATGCCAGACCTTGGCCCAGGGGTCGACGCGCAGCCCATAGCGTTCGCCGAGCTCGGAGATCCGCTCGGCCACGCCGGCCAGCCGGCGCTTGCGCACCAGGACGTGGCCGCCCTGGCCAAGCACGATGTTCTCGACGACGGATAGCGTGGAGACGAGCTTGAAGTGCTGATGGACCATTCCGATGCCAAGCTCGATCGCGTCCTGGGGCGTGCGGATGTCGACCTGCTTTCCGTTCGCCTCGATCGTCCCCGCGTCCCGGGATACGACGCCGTACAGCACGTTCATCAGCGTCGTCTTGCCGGCGCCGTTCTCGCCGATCAGCGCGTGGATCTCACCCGGGCGCAGGTCGAAATCGACGTCTCCCAGCGCCTGCAGATCACCGAAGCGCTTAGTCACCGCGCGCATGGCTATGACGGCCGACGAGCCGTTGGCCGCCGCCGAGCTCACCCGTCCGTCAGGCACGCGCCGGCGCACCTCCGTGTCGCTCGTACAGGCGACCACCGGCGAGCGGCCAGTACCGGCGCGGGCCCAGGTCGTCGGCGAGCTTGCGCGCGAGCGACGCCGATTCGTCGAGCAGCGCCGGCTCGTCGATCGTCAGTAGCCTTCCGCCTTCGACGAGCAGACGGCCGGCCACCCACACGTTCTCGACATCTGTCCCGGTCGCGTACCGCACGAGCGTCCCAACCGGGTTGTAGGAGGGGGTGAGGCGGACGTTGTCGCCGTCGACCAGGACGACGTCCGCGGCCTTTCCGGGCTCGATCGACCCGATCTCGTCGTCCCATCGAAGCAGCCGGGCGGCATCGATCGTCGCGATCTCGAACGCATCTTGAGTGGTGAACGACAGCGGGTCGTACAGGCGAATGCCGGTGCTCTGCGTGTGCATCACAAACGCGATCCGCATGACCTTGAACAGGTCGTTGATCACCGTGTCGCATCCCAGACCCACGGTCACGCCGGCGGTCCGGAGGCTCGGGACCGGCGTGACCGCCGAGACGATATCGGTGCACACGATCGGCGCGTGCGCGAGCTTCGTGCCGGCGGCGGCCAGCATCTCGATCTCACGGTCGGTGGTGAGCATCGCGTGGATGCACACGAGCCGGTCGTCCAGCACGCCGATCCGATGCAGATGCTCGATCGGTCGCTCGCCGAACAGCGCGATCGCCAACTCCACCTCCTCGCGGTCACGGTTGATGTGCGTCATCACGCCCGTGTCCAGGCGCCGCGCCATCTCAGCCGTCCTGTGGTACCGCTCATCCGAGCACGACGGGAGACCGAGGTTGTGGATCCACGGCCGCAGCCGACCCTCGCCCCGCTCCTGCCAGCGCGCGACGAACTCCTCACACACCGCGAGGTCCTCGCGAAGCAGGCCGGGATCGTCCTGTGCTGACGAGCGCCCTTCGATCTGCTCGTAGTTCGAGGCCAGCCTGCTCGTGCGGTCACCCTGACCGCGGGCCAGTGCACACCGTATCCCGGTCGCCATCACGGTGTCGGCGATCGGCTCCTCGTGCGACACCGTGCACGTCGTCTCGGCAACGGTCGTCACGCCGGCCCGGAGCAGCTGGGCGATCCCGATCGATGCGCTCACTCGTGCGTCGTCGGCGTCCATCGCCAGCTCACACGGGATGTACACGCGATAGATGTTGGGTAGGTCCTCGAGCGCGTATTCGCGCACGAGCAGCTGGGCGAGATGGTTGTGACAGTCGATCAGCCCGGGGATCACGAACTTGCGCGGGCCGCCGCCGACCCGGTCGGCCTCGAACCGTTGCTCGAGGTCGCTTGCCTGGCCAACCGCGACGATCCGCTCGCCGCCGATCGCGACCGCGCCGTCGGTGATCACCCGTCGGTGCTCGTCCATGGTCACGACGGTTCCCTTCACCAGCCAGTCCACGGGCTCGGCCATCAACCCCCCATTCGCTCGACTTGACGGTCGCGGACCTCGGTCATGAACCACTCCACGATCTGTTTCCGAGTGCTTCCCCGTGGAGCGAATGGGACGATCACGACACCGGTGATCTCGGGCACCGCGTCCAGCAACCGGCCCAGCGCCCCGCGGCAGTCCGCGACGGTGCCGGCGAGCGCGAACTTGCCGATCAGCTCGTCGGGAACGAGCACACTCGCCGGCTCGATCGCCGCGCTCGACAGCTGCCAGTGCACGCGCTCCATCTCGTGCGCGAACCGCGGCGGCAGATCGACGCCGAGCTGCTCGAGAATCGGCCTGCTCGTGACCAGCGTCGTGGCCACCATGTGACGGACAGCGTCGAGCGCCGCGTCTCGATCGTCGTCGATTGAGGTGTAGAGCCACGCGATCAGCTCGACCTCACCGGCGTCGCGACCCGCCCGCCGCGCGCCGGCGTGGATTCGCTCGAGCGCGTACCGCCACCCAGTGGCAGTCGCCAGGTTCCCGATGATCACGCCGTCCGCGACCTCGCCGCCAAGCTCGAGGATCTTCGGTCCGCGGGCCCCGATGTACAGGGGAATCCGATCGCGAACGGGGCTGAAGTCGAGCTCGGCGTCGCGGACGCGTACCGTGTCACCCTCGACCGTGACGATCTCGCCGGCGATCAAGTGCCGGATCACGGTGACCGCGTCACGGAGTGCAGTCGCCGGCGCTCGGCGCTCAAGGCCGAGCATCCTGTGGTTGGTCCCGCCCGCCCCCAGTCCGAGCGCCGCGCGGCCCCCCGAAAGCTCGTCCAGCGTCGCGATGGCCGTCGCGATCAGCGCCGGGTGGCGGGTGAACGGATTGGTGACTCCGGGACCGAGAAAGATCGAGTCGGTGCTGGTCGCGAGCGCAGCCAGGACCGTGAACGAGTCCCTCTGGAGCCGGTCCTCGTTGATCCAGAGCCAGTCGCAGCCCAGCCGCTCGATCGACCTCGCCAGGCTCGTCAGCTCGGAGATCTGGCCGCTGGGCGGTAGCGCGACACCGAACCGCATCACGCCGTTCGCCCGAGGTCTATGCGCATGTTCGAAAGGTCGTCGAGCCACAGCCGGTGGCCGGCGCGCAGGAACACGGTGGTGTCCTCGGCCTCGATGATCGCCGGTCCTGCAAGCTCGTCGCCAGCGACGAGCGCCTCGGCCTGCTGGACGCGAACGCGCGTCGGACCCCCCGAATCGCCGAGGTGGACGTCTCGCTCGCTCTGCGTCGCCCGGCCGTCCGGCCGTCGCCTGGTTTGCTGCCACCGCCTGGCGGCGCCCGGAATCGCCGCGATGCCCTCGATCGCGAGTGTCATGACCTCGACGCCGGCTTTCCGGTAGGAGGTTCCGGCACCGTACTGGTCCTCGTAGCGCTCGATGAAGCGGACGATGATCTGCTCCCCACCGTCATCGCCCGCGAGGTCGTCGAGCTCGATCGGTACGCGGACCGTGTGGACCTGGCCGCGGAACTGCAGCTCGGCGAACCGGCGGGCTATGAGCTGATCGGTCGGCAGCCGCTCCTGCGCGAACCCGTCGCGCAGCTTGCACTCGAGCTGGTCGAACCGGTGCTTCCAATGGGCCAGGTCGAACGGAGCGAGCGCCGGGTCGGAGACCATCTCGACCCGCTTGGCGTCGCTGGCCGCGATCCCGAAGGCCGAGAACACGGACGCCACCGCCGGGATGACCACCTCGCGACACCCGAGCCTGTCGGCGTACGCGTCCGCGTGCAGCCCGGCGGCGCCACCGTAGGCGAACACGGCGAATCCCGAGGGATCGTGACCGCGCTGGACGGTCACGCGCCGGATCAGGTCCGCCATCTGCGCGTCCGCGATGTCGATCATCGCCGCCGCGGCGTCCTGCACCGATGTGCCCAGCGGGCTGGCAATCAGCTGTACCGCCGCGGTTGCGCGGTCGCGTTCCAGTCGCATTCGGCCGCCGAGGAAGTTGTCGGGATTGATCCGCCCGAGCACGACGTTCGCGTCGGTGATGGTCGGCTGATCGCCTCCGGCTCCGTAGCACGCGGGACCGGGCGAGGCGCCGGCGCTCTGCGGACCGACCCGCAGGACGCCGGTGTCCGGTTCGACCCACCCGATGCTCCCGCCGCCAGCGCCGATCGACGCGACATCGATCACCGGTATGACCACCGGGTACTTCGAGAACACCGGATCCTCGGCATATGCGGGCTCTCCGGCCACGACCAGGCCGACGTCGAAGCTGGTTCCGCCGACGTCGGTCGTGATCGCGTTCCCGATACCGAGCCGCGCCGCCAGTGCCTGCGCGCCGAGCATACCCCCGGCGGGGCCCGACGACAGCAGCGTCACGCCTCGCTGACTCGCCTCCTCGACCGATGAGACTCCGCCGGCGGAGTGCATGACCGCGATCGCGCCCGCATTGCCGTGCTCGCGCAGCTGGTCGCGCATCCGGCCCAGATAGCCGTGCACCCCTGGGGTGAGATACGCATTCAGGACCGTGGTCGACGTGCGCTCGTATTCGCGCATGACCGGCGCGAGCTCGTGCGAGCTCGTCACGAACCACTCGCCGCCGCCGTTGCCATCGGCCTGCCCCAGCTCTTCGAGCCACGAGCTGAGCCGCCGCTCATGCTCGGGGTTGAGGAACGACCAGAGCAGGCTGACCGCGATCGAGTCGAACCCGGACGCGAGCAGTCGCTCGGCGATCGCGCCGAGGTTGTCGGTGTCGAGGGGAGCGACCACCTCGCCCCACCGGTCGACGCGCTCGTCGACGCCGAGGATCGATGCGCGCGGCACGAGCGGCTCTGCCTTGTGCAGCCGGGCCACGTCGATGATCTCCTCCTCGCTGAGGCCGGCGACCTTCTGAGCGGTCCGCCCGATCAGGATCGCGTCCTCGTGCCCCTTGGTTGTCAGCAGCGCGACGCGCGCCCCGGTGCGCGTCACCAGTGCGTTCGTCGCGACGGTCGTCCCGTGCGCGAACACGGCGGTATCGGCGAGCAACTGCTCGAGCGTGCGGTTCACCCGGACGGCGACCTCCGTCACCGCCGCGAGCACCCCGCGCTCGAAGTCCGGAGGCGTCGACGGCGCTTTGGCGTGGACGACCACGCCGACCTCGTCGACCGCAACGCAGTCCGTGAACGTACCGCCGCTATCGACCGCGACCGTGTAGCTCACCGTGCCCCCAGCGGCAGCGCGCCGCCGTGCGTCGCGGCGATCACGGCTTCGGGCGTGAGCGCGGCATCGTCAAGGATCGGGTCCGACGGGCGTGCGATCTCGGTGCCGAACAGCGTCAGGCACGCCGGACAGCACACCTCGCGCAGCTCGAAGCGCGCGCCGCCGACGCGATTCGGATTCACCTCCGGACCGATGCGCTGGACGGGCCACCGCGCGACCGCCGCGAGCTCGGTGTACGGTCGGTCAGCGGGACCGAGTTCATGGCCGCACCGGCAGCGATACACGGCAGCGCCGTTGCGCAGCTCGTAGAACAGCGCCTCGGACAGTCGGACGCCATCTTCGGCGGGGTTCCACAGCTCGCCGTGGCCGTCGTTCCCAACAGCCGCGACGCGCGATGCCGCCTCGCGACGGGCGGCTCGGATCTCCTCGCGCCGCTCGGCCGTCAATGCTTCATCCACGCCGTCATCACGCAGGACGACGCCGTAGGTGCGCTCGGCCCATTCCGGGGTGACGAGCAGCCGTTCGATGTCGTGGATGACCCACGCGGGGTCCCGGTCGAGCGGATCGCCGTAGCCGCCGCCGCCCATCGAGACCGTGGCGTAGACATCCTTCGAGCGCATCGACGTGGCGGCGTACGCGCCGAACACTTCGAGGTCGCCCTCGAGCTCGGACAGCGACGCCGGGACTCGGCCGCCGGCGAGGAACTCGCGGATGTTCGAGTCCCGCAGGATCGCGAACTGGTTCGTGCACGACGGCAGCCCGCCGGCGAGTCCGGGTGACTCGGGCTGCTCGATGCCGAATGTATGGAGGATCTTCGTGGGGATCTCCTCCACGCCCTCGACGATGTACATCATGCTGACCCCGGCGCCGCCACGGAACGCGCCCGGACCGCCCGAATCCGGGGTCTGGCGCCGGTACAGGTACAGGATCGGGAACCGGAACTCGTAGCTCTCCACGTTCGCGATCGTCGAGCGGATCGAGCTCGTGTGACCGCCAGTGTCGATCCCGTCCCGTCCGGGCATCGCCCCGCCGCCGCCGGCCATCCCGTCGAGCATCGGGCCGCCGAACGGGCGGCCGTCGCGGCCCGAGCCGAACAGCTCCTCGAGCGCCTTGACGCCCTGCCAGCCCGCCATCGCCCGGTCCCGGTGGCGGTCGCTCGCCGCGAGCATCTTCGCGATCGTGATGCTCGCGAGGTTGCGTACCTCCCAGATCCCGGTCGTGGTGGATTTCGACACGCCACCCGGAAACGAGGAGTGCACGACGGTCCCCGGACGCGAGTTGATCCTCACCAACCGCGCGAGGGCCGCCGGCGACCACGGGATGTCCCAGCACAGATACACCAGCACCGCGGCGAGCACGCCGCCCCGCAGTCCGTGCAGCGCGCAGTTGATCACCGCCGGCGCCTGATCGTCGGTGTCTGAGAAGTCGAACGTGAGGTGCTCGCCCTGCTTGGTCATCGTGACCCTGCAGGCGTAGATGTCCTCGCCGAACTCGATGAACCCGCGGTGACGCCAGACGCCGTCGGGCAGTTCGGCCAGCCGCGCGCGCAGCCGCCGCTCGGTGTAATCGATCACGTCCTCCATGCAGTCGAGCACGGTCTGGACGCCGAACTCATTGAACGCCTCGAGCAGCCGGCGGCGGATCACCTGCACCGCGGCGACCTTCGCTCGCAGATCGAGCGCGAGCAGGTCCGGGAGACGCGAGTTCTTCTTGTAGGTCTCCTCGACGTCCTTGCGAAAGCGGCCGGCCTCGACCACCTTGATCGGACCGAACAACGGCTGCTCGCCGTGGATATCCGCCGCGTCGAGCTGGACCTGGCCGGCGGTCGGCCCGCCGACGTCGATCACGTGCAGCGACGCCCCCGCCCATGCCACGAGCTCTCCGTTCCAGTGAATGGGTCCGGCGGCCTGCACGCAGGTCTGGTGGCAAACTGACACGTACGGGTCGTTGCAGAGGAACACGTCATCGGGCGCGAAGCCTGGGTTCTCGGCGTGCTCGGCGAGCAGGTGCTTGATCAGCGGCGACAGCGTTGTCGCCTGGGCGCAGATGAAGTTGTCGATGTAGACGAGGTCGCCGGTCCGGTTCATCAGGCCGGTGTTCATGTCGAACACCTCGGTCGCGACCGGCGAGCCCGACACCCGGCTGATCGTCAGGGCGCCCTCGTCGTTGATGTACCAGAGCCGGTGGCGGACGATCTCGAACGTCCGCGCGTCCAGGCGCAGATCACCGGCGAGGTTGCTGGTCATCCGTGCGCCTCCGCGAGCACATCCCCGAGCATCGGGCGCGCCGCCGCTCCTTCGTCGGTCGGGATGATCAGTGCGGGCAGCTCGTCGAGCGTCACCACCGCGCCGAAGAACTGCTCGACCTTCAGCATCGTGTCCTCATGGAAGTGCGGGCGCGGGTCGGCGATGCAATCACGCACGGCGATCACATCGAGGTCGCGGAAGTACGCGTCGCGGATCGACGTCTCGACGCAGAACGCCGTGGTGGTTCCCGAGACGATCACCTGCTCGATCCCGAGCATCCGGAGCTTCGCGTCGAGCGTGGTCTGGAAGAACATCGACGCGCGGTGCTTCTCGACGATGTAGTCCTCGGGCTGCACCACGGCCTGGACCTCGTCGATCAGGTTGACCTCCCACGTGCCGCGAATGCAGGGAGTCCAACGCTGCTTGGTCTGGTGCGATGGGATCCGGTGGCGGCTCCGGGCCACGTCCTCGGGGAAGTGGACCTGCTGGGAGAAGAAGATCGGGATCTTGTGGGCTCGAGCGAGCTCGATCAGCCGCAGCACCGACGGGACGATCGCTCGCTGGTTCGCGGTTCCGATGCCGGCCTTCTCCATGCGGCTATCCGGGTGGCAGAACCCGTTCTGCATGTCGATCGCGAGCAGCGCGGTGATGCGAGGATCGATGAACGGCTCGGGTGACTCCATCTCGTGTCATTCCTTTCGTTACCGTTAGCCGGGCGGCGCGATCAGCTGGAGATCGCGCTCGACGCTGTCCAGGTGCGCGATCAACGCGGCGCGCGCTGCCGTCGCGTCGCCCGAGGTGACCGCCTTGAAGATCGCGGTGTGCTCTTCGAGCGAGCGCTCAGGCCGGCCGGGAACATCCCAGGCCGCCGCTCGCTCGGGCAGCAACCGCTGGCCGAGGACGTCGGCGAGCTCCACCAGGGCCGGATTTCCCGCGGCCGCGCACAGCCCGTGATGGAAGTTGACGTCGCTCTGGACGAGGGCGGTCACGTCGCCGGACCGGATGGCCGTCGCCATCCCCTCGAGCGTCTCCTCGAGCGAGCGCAGCTCCGCCTCGGCTCGGCGCTGCGCGGCGAGTTCCGCCGCGAACGACTCAAGCCCGCGGCGCACCTCGAGCAGGTCGCGGATGCGTCCCGAGTTCCGCAAAGTCCACGCGCGCCATTCGTCATGCACCTCGCGATTCGCGAGCGTTGCGCGTACGAACGTCCCCTGTCCGTGCCGAATCTCGACCAAACCGAGCGCACCCAGGAACTGCACAGCCTCGCGCACCGTGCCGCGACTGACCGCGAGCTCCTCGCTCAGCTCGCGCTCGCTCGGGAGCTGGTCGCCCGGCTTCAGCGCCCCCCCGTCGAGCAGCGCCCGCAGCTGCTCGAGCACCTGCTCCTTGAGCGGCTGAGCCCGCAGCGGCGTCAGTCGCGGACGAGCCGCCCCACCGTCGGGCGCGTTCGGATGTTGGTGGAACGCGGGCTCCATCAGATCGCGCTCGGGTTCGCCGCCATTGTGGAGTGCCCGTCACGCAGCCGCAGGGCGCGCCGGGCGAGCACGTCGATGATCACCCGCGCGCCGATCCGCGCGGTATTGCCCGACGGGTCGAACATCGGCGCGACCTCGACGCAATCCAGCGCGCCGATCGGCCCGTCACCGATCAGCTCAAGCGCTCGCACCAGCTCGCGGCCGGTCATCCCGCCGATCTCAGGCCCGCACGTCCCCCACGCGTACGCCCCGTCGAGAACGTCGATGTCCACCGACAGATAGACGTTCTCGGTCCCCGCCGTCGCCACCTCGAGCGCGCGGCGCGAAACCTCGTCGATCCCGAGCCGGTCGATGTCGCGCACCGAGAACACGGTCACGCCGTACGCGTTCGCGACGTCGACCTCCAGCCGCGGGTTGGCCGCGCCGTGCACCCCGATGATCGCCACGTTTGCGCCGTCGACGTTCGGCAGATCGAGCACGCGGTGAACCGGGCAGCAGTGGGAGAGCTCCTCGCCTCCGATCTCCGGCGCGGTGTCGAGATGGGTATCGAACATGATGAAGCCCATCCGGCCGTCGAGCGTCCGCGCCAGCGCGCGGGCTCCGGGAATCGTCGTCCCGTGGTCCCCGCCAACGAGGACCGGGAAGCAACCAGCGGCATATATCTCCGCCAGCGCACTCTGGGTCATCTCAAATGTCCTGGCGGCGTTTCCCGGGATCCCGTCGACGTCGCCGCAGTCCACGAGGGTCAGCTCGTCGGACAACGTGACGTCGTAGTCGTAGTGGTAACCGCCGCCGAACGCGAAATGCGATGACGCGTCCCGGATCGCCCGGGGTCCGTGGCTGGCTCCCGGCCGGGTCACGGTCGTCGAGTCGTACGGGAGTCCGAGGATCACATCGGTCGCTCCGGCGCCTTGGAGCGCCGCCCGCTCGGGCGGCACATGCGGCGCCCGCAGGAACGTGGCGATGCCCGCGTGGAGGATCGCCATGACTAGCCCTCCCCCCCGACCCTCGCGCGCATCTCGATCGCCGCGTCGCGGACAGCGTCGACGATGTTCTGATAGCCCGTGCAGCGGCACAGGTTGCCCGAGAGCGCCTCGCGAATCTCGAGCTCGTCCTCGATTTCCGGGTTCTGCCCCACCACATAGAGCGCGGTCATCAGCATCCCGGGAGTGCAGAAGCCGCACTGCAACGCGTGATGATCACGGAACGCTCGCTGCAGCGGGTGCAACTGGCCAGCCTCCGCCAGACCCTCAACGGTCCTCACCTCCGCCCCGTCAGCCTGGACGGCCAACAACAGGCACGAGCGGACCGGGTCGCCGTCGAGCAACACCGTGCACGCGCCACAGACCCCGTGCTCGCAACCGAGATGCGTGCCCCGGAGCGCAAGGCGCTCACGGAGAACGTCCCCAAGATGCTGGCGCGGCTCGACTTCGCACTCCACGACCTGGCCGTTCACTGTGATCGAGATCTGATGCATGCTCATGCTTCGGCCGCCTCCAATGCTCGTCGTGTCGCCTCCCGCAGCGCGCGCTCGGTCAGCGTCGCCGCCACCTCGCTGCGGTAGACATCGTTCTGGGCAGAGTGGCTCCGGGAGTCGAGCCCCTGGCCCACCCGTACGCCGATCTCGAGAAACAGCGCTTCGGTGGGTTGCGCTCCGTTTGCCAGCTCGCCGACCCAGTCGGGCAGATACGGCAGTCCGCCCACCCCAAACACGCCGAGCCTGATCTGCTCGACCCCGCCATCGCCGCCCAACGTCACCACGGTTGCGACGCCCACGAGCGCGAACGCACCATGGGTGCGCGCAACCTCGCGAAACGCCCAACCGGACCGAGACGACGGAACCGGGATCTCAACCGCCTCGAGGATCTCGTCCGGCTCGCGCAACGTCATCAGCGGACCGACGAAGAACTCCTCGGCGACAACCGACCGGACGCGAGCACGCGAGCGGAGCAGCAGCCGCGCGTCGAGCACCCCGACGGTCGCAGGCAGCTCGGCGTGAGGGTCTGCATGGGCGATGCTGCCGCCCACCGTCCCGCGCGTTCGGATCGGCAAATGCGCGATATGTCGAATCGCCTCCACCAGCAGCGGCACCGCCCCCGCCCGACCATCGACCTCGACCGCATGCTGTCGGGTCATCGCGCCGATTCGGACCGTGCCATCGTTCCGCTCGACCCCGCATAGCTCGGGAATCCGATTGAGGTCGACGAGCACCGCCGGGCGCGCAAGGCGCATGTTCAGCATCGGCACGAGGCTCTGCCCGCCCGCCAGCAGACTCGTCTCCTCGGGATCCGCGGCGAGCACCTCGAGCGCCTCCTCGAGGCTTGACGGCGCGCAATACTCGAATTTGGCCGCTTTCACGCCGCACTGCCAACGGTCGCGGCGGCTCCGCGCGCTGCGCTCAGGAGTCGCAAGATCCGCTCCGGCGTCACCGGCGTTTCGCGGATCCGCACGCCGAACGGCGACAACGCGTCCTCGACCGCCGCCACGACCGCCGCCGGCGAGCCGATCGCGCCGGCTTCCCCGACACCCTTGGTCCCTCCCGGGATGATCGGCGACGGCGTTACCTGCTCGTCGATCCGGATCCGCGGGATCTCCATCGCGGTCGGCAGTACGTAATCCATGAACGACCCGAACAGCGGCTGGCCGCTCTCGTCGTAGCGCAACTCCTCGAACAGCGCCGACCCGATCCCCTGCGCCACGCCACCGTGGATTTGGCCCTCGACGATCATCGGGTTCAGGACCGTGCCCGAGTCGTGCACGTAGGCGTAATCGAGGAACCGGACCTCGCCGGTGTCCGGATCGACCTCGACCGCCACGCAGTTGACGCCGTACGGCCACGCCATCTGCGGCGGATCGAACACGCCGATCTCCTCGAGCCCCGGGTCCTCCCCCTCAGGCAGCTGATCGGCCCGGAGGTACGCGGCGCGACCGATCTCGGCGAAGGACACCCGTCGGGCCGGGAACCCCGCGACCCACACCTCGCCGTCCTCCAGAACCAAGTCCTCGGCGGCCGCCTCGAGCATGTGCCCAGCGATCCGGCGAACCTTCTCGCCCAGCTTCGCGGAGGCCTTCATCAGCGCGGCGCCGCCGACCGACGCGGAGCGGCTCGCGCCCGTCCCATATCCGGTGTACGGACACGAGCTCGTGTCGCCGGTGACCACCGTGATCTGATCCGGGTGCGCCCCGAGATAATCCGCGCACACCTGGGCCAGGCCATTCGTGAACCCCTGCCCCATCTCGCACAGTCCCGTGTAGACCGTCACCTCGCCACCGGGCTCGATCCGAACCCGAGCGATGTCATAGCCGCCCTGCTCGACCCCGCCCGCATTGAGAATCCGCGACGGGCCGAGCGCCGTGTTCTCGATGTAGCACGACACCCCGAGCCCGACGTAACGCCCCTGCTGACGCAGCTCGCGCTGGCGTCGGCGCCACCCCTCGATGTCGAACCGCTCAAGCGCCTTGTCCAAGGCCTCCGCGTAGCGGCCGCTGTCGAACACATGGTGCAGGCTCTGATATGGAAAGGCGTCGGGCGGGATGAAGTTCCGCCGGCGAAGCTCGATCCCATCGATCCCGAGCTCACGCGCAAGCTTGTCGATCGTGCGCTCAACGGCGAAGTTCGCCTGCGGCTGCCCCCATCCCCGATACGAGCCGAGCGGCGTCTTGTTCGTCACCACCGCCCGCGCCCGCGCGCGGATGTTCTCGATCGCGTAGAGGTTGGTCATCATCACCGCGGTCAGCCACACCGGCCCGTAGCCGACCGTGTGCAACGCCGCCCCCATGTCACCGAGGATGTCCGCCTTGACCGCGGTGATCTTCCCATCGCGCGTGGCCGCCATCGTCGCTTCGATCACCTGCTCGCGCGCGTGGACCGTCGCCACGAACGACTCGAGACGATCCTCGATCCACCGCACCGGGCGGCCGGTCGCGAGCGCCGCAAGCGCGACCGCGGTCTCCTCGGGATAGAAGTGAAACTTGGCACCGAACGCGCCGCCGATTCGCGGCACGATGACCCGGATCCGATGCTCGGGCAAACCGAGCACGTCGGAGAGCAGATCCCGCAGGATGTGCAGCACCTGCGTCGAGGACCACACGGTCAGCTGGTCGGCGAACTCATCCCATTCGGCAACCACACCCCGCGTCTCCAGCGAACAGCCGAACTGGCGCTGGACATGAACCCGCTCGGTGACGACCACATCCGCAGCCGCGAACGCCCCGTCAACGTCGCCCTTGTCCTGCTCGAACACCGCAGCGACGTTGTCGCGCCAATCGTCGTAGAGCAGCGGCGCGCCACCGGCGAGCGCCGCCCGCACCGAGCTGACCGCGCCGAGCGGCTCCCAATCCACCTCGACCCCCTCGACCCCGTCCTCGGCAAGGTGCGGGGAGTCGGCAACCACGATCGCCACAGGCTCGCCCGCGTAGCGGACCCGATCCCGGGCCAGCGCATAGTACGGAGTGTCGTGCTGGCCGGCGAACAGATGGGTGCAGGGCTGCGCGCCCAGCCCTTCGGGAAAGTCGGCCGCGGTCAGCACCGCGCGGACGCCGGGGACTTCCGCTGCTACCGAAACGTCGATCGATGCGATCCGGGCATGGGCGAACGGACTGCGCACGAACGCCGCGTGGAGCATCCCCGGCCGAACAACGTCGGCCACATAGCGACCGCGCCCCGTAAGCAACTCCGGGTCCTCACGACGCTTCAGGGATTGCCCAACCCACCGCGGCAACTGGTCCGACCTCCAACGTCTGGTGACACAACCAGTCTCGCCGGTCGCCCGGATGCATGTCAAGGGCTCGCGCGCAAAAAGCGGAGTCGCGAAACACGACCGACGCCCGTCGGGGCGGGGCACCGCGGGTCCCGAGCGAAGCTCGGCCGGCTAGGAGTTCGCGTCGAGCACGACCTCGACGGGACCGTGGGTGCCACGGTCCGCAGCCGTGTCGCCAAACCCCGGACGGGGCTCGTTCTCAGGCGCGAGCGGCGAGGCGTGGAAGTGCCAGATCTTCCATTCGCGTCCGCCGTGGCCGTCGTCGCGGCGGAACACGCTGGTCTCCCGGAAGCGGAAGCGGATCACGTCCCCCCACCGCTCGTAGTGCCCGGCGGCCGCATCCATGATCGCCGACCCCGATCCCTCCCTCGAAGCGATCACGACCGGAAGAATGCCCTCCGCGGTCAGGTAGGCCATGTCGTGATCGACCGTCACGCGGACATCCCAAAGCTCAACGGGCTCGGTCGGCACCATGTGATTGCGGTAGTACCGGAACAGCGCGACCTTCTCCTCGAGGCTGTAGTACGGATGCCCGTTGAGGTTCCACATCAGATACTGGGGCGCGAAACACCCCTCCATGAGCTCGACATCCAGACCTCGATTCGAAGCCCACCACTGTCGATGCACCCGACGGATCTCGGTGACGTCGCCCCCGGACACGGCGCGACAACCAATCATCGACGGCCCTCGGTGTCAAGCGACGCGCCTCATCGAAGGTTCCCGCCGTCGGAGCGCTCGTCCCCTGGGTAGCGATCGATGCCGGCGCGATCGTCACTCAAGGTTGAAGTGCTTGACCGGTGGCTGCGGCAGTCAGCGCGGACCGCCGCGGTGGCTGGCGGTTCGGGCCGGCGAGCTCCAGGTGGCCGGCTATGTCGGCCGCTCCCCCCGGATCTCCCGCGACGCCCTCAACAGCTGGCTCGCTCGCGACCAGATCGACGGCGCATTTGGGGCAGCGGTCTCGAGCGAAACGGCCCGCTCGTGGGTTCTGGCCGACGTGGCACCTACGCTTCGCGGATGCCATCCAATGCCACTGAAGCCCAGTCCGCGATTCTGCAGCGGCAGATCGTTCCGCAGTTCATGGAGATGCTCGACGACGAATCGTCACTCAGCGATCCCGCACAGCTGGAGCAGCTCGCGGCGACCCTCCTCATCCCCCTGGAGCAGCCGGAGATACCGGCCGAGGTGGGCACAGCCGTGGTGCGTGCGATCGAGGCGCGCGGGGATGCAACGTCCGCGGGTGTCCTGGCAGCGTTTGGAGCGCTCGCCGCGCAACCGTTGGCAGACCAGGCTCGCAAGGGCCTGCGGCGCCTTGCCGGCGAGGGCGTCGAGTCGCCATCCATGTCTGCGATCGGCACGCTCACCGTGCGTGCGGCGATGCGGATCGAGCACGTCAGCGGTGATGCGGAGTTGCTCGCTGCGCTGCTCGCGCGCGACAACGGCAACGAGGTGCAGACTGCGATCTTCGGCATCGAGCACCGCGAGACCGGAGGGGCGCTTGTCGAATGCTTGCTGGCATCGCAGGCACCGGCCGACGAAGCGCGCAAGCTGATCGACGCGGTCGACGATGCCGCGCCGCCGGAGCCGATTGAAGTGAAGCAGCTCACAGAGCGTGTAATCGCTGCCGCTGAGCGCTCGATCGAGGCGGGATTCGCCCTCAGCGGCGAAGCGGGACCTGCGTTGCCGATCATCTCGCGAGCGCTGACCGGCGGCCCGCACGGCATCCCCCGGCCGGAGCTCATGGCGCCATGGGAGCACGACGACCCCGAGCTGGTCGTGGACGCCGCAGAGGACGAGAAGGAGTTCCGGCGGCTGATGGATCTGCTGCTCGATGAGCTTGAGCAGTATGCCCGCGCCAACATTCCGCCCGAGAGCGCTGTGTGGCAGCACGGCGATTTCATCGCTACGACGATGCTGCAATGGAAGGGCGGCTACGACGACGGACGACTGGGCCGGTGGACGGGGTCCGACTTGGAGGAGTATCTGCTCGACTACTTCCCTCGCAAGGTCACCGTCGATGCCGAAACGCTCGACGCTGTGCCGGAGTGCGTGAAGGCGTTCCTCACCTTCATGCAGGCGCGCGGCAGTCTCTCCGGCGAGCCGCTCGAGGTTCTCGAAGCGGCAATCGACGTGCTCGGCAAGGAGTTCAAGACGAACGCGGAGGACAGCTCGCGGTGGGGACTGGCCAAGTCGATGTTCATGCGGATGCGGACCGAGGGGGTCGACCCGAGCCAAGCGGGCGCCGTCGACGCCTGGATCGATGACTTCAACTCCCGCCCGCGGGAGGAGCGCGACGCGATCATCGGCCCCGCTTCCGACCGCATGGCCCAGGCCGCCGGCATCCGCCTACCAAACGGCAGCCGGGCATCCAATCCGAAGGCCCAGCGGCGGAGAGCGCAGAAGGCGGCACGAAAGCGCAACCGGCGAGGCTGACCCTGTGACCCCAACCTTCCTCGGGAGCCAGGGGTGGCGTCGCCGGCGACGCCCGAGGGTGCTGCTCACCCTGCGGCTGGGGCTGGCACGGACCGGGCATCGGAAGCACGAGCTCCGACAGCCGACCCGGTGGCCTCGGCGTGCGGCGTACGCGCGCAACCCCGCGACCCGAGTAACCCTGGGGTGGCGCACTACGAAATGCTCCCGGCAGGCGCGACCCACTGGCTCGTGAAGCCGAGCACGGTGGCGAGACGATCGAAGTGCTGGGCGTAATGAAGGACGCCGAAGCCGCGTTGGGGAGCAGCCGCGGCCGCGAGCGCATGGTTGATCCGTACCCGTTCGCCGACGGTCAGCATCGCCAGCGCCTTCTGAGGGTTGATCGTGTGGAGAAGCTCATGGCGGGCGCGTACCGCTTCGGCGATTGCCACGAGATGGAGATCCAATGCGCCCGCGGCGATCTGGTCGAGCAGCAGCGCATCGCTAGCCCGGCGCGGAAGGCGGCAGCTACGCCCGGCCGGCGGCGAGCACGCCGAGCACATCGATCGGTCTTTGCGTTTGCTTGCGGGTGGAGAGAGGCAGGAGCGGATCACCAGGAACCTCCTCACCCGATCCACTCTCGCTACCGCCGGCCCGGCGAGTCCGAGCTCGACGAGGCCTTCTTCCCGACTCTGTGGCTCGGCGGGTACAGAACCCCGTGGCGGTCGGACTACGCGCCCGCCCGCGTTCCCGCCTGATCGTCCGCCCGCGGCGCGGGGGCACCGGGTCGGTCGGCGAACCCGGCCGGCGCCCCCAGGCGCGCCGGTCGCCGTGATCGGCTCGTCACCGGCTCCGGCTAGCATCGCCTCCCATGCCGAGCCCCGGTCTGCGTCGGGGACTCGTCGCCGTGGCGGGCCCGCTGCTTGCGATAGGGGTCGCGGTGGTGGTCCTCATCCTCGTCAACTCCGGAAGCACGGACCGCCGCCCCGTTGCCGCGGTGCCGGTTGCCGCACCTTCGCCTCCACCCACGCCGCCGCCGCGCAAGCCGCCGCCGGAGCCGCGGCCCAAGCCGGATCCCACCGACGATCCCTGGCCGCTCTACGGCTACGACCTGGCGCGAACCCGTCTGTTCCCGGGCGGGGCGAAGCTCGACCCGCCGCTGCACGTGGGATGGAGGTTCAACGACGGCGCCCTGCTCGAGTTCCCACCCGTGATCTACGACAACACCCTGTACTTCGAGGACGCAAACGGATGGGCGAGTGCGCTTAGCTCCACCGACGGGCATCTGATCTGGCACCGCAGGATCGGAACCCTGGCCGCGGCCTCGCCGGCGCTCGACATCCGGCACAAGCTCGTGTTCTTCACGCTGCTCTCTACCAGTCCCGGCGCCCGCGTGCCGGGCAACGGAGCGGTCGTGGCCCTTTCGATGCGGACCGGAAAGGCCGCGTGGTCTCACCCACTCGCTCCCGGCAGCGAGTCCTCGCCGCTGGTGCACGGCCTCAGCGTGTTCCTCGGTGACCAGGGCGGCACCGTGTACTCGTTCAGGACGTACGACGGTCACGTCAACTGGACGTTCCACGGAAACGGGTCCGTCAAGGGCGGCGTCGCCTTCGCCCACAACACGATCTACTTCGGCGACTACGGCGCTCGCGTGCACGCCGTCGACGCCGCCAACGGCCGCGAGATCTGGTCGGCCGCCGGCGGGGACAGCTTCTATTCGACGCCGGCGGTCGCGTACGGGCGGGTGTACATCGGCAGCACGAGTGGAGCGGTGTACGCGTTGTGGGCGAATTCCGGGGCCACGTCGTGGACTGCATCGACCGGCGCGTACGTCTACGCCTCACCCGCGGTCGCCGACGTTCCCGGCCTCGGGCCGACGGTGTACATCGGGTCCTACGACGGCCACCTGTATGCCTACGATGCCGACACCGGCGGCGTCCGATGGAGTCACGGAGGCGGGGGCCGGATCGATGGCTCCGCCACCGTCCTGGGCAGCGTCGTCTACTACTCGAGTCTGGGGTCGAACACCACCACCGGCCGAAACTGGCGCACCGGTCAACAGGTGTTCTCGTTCCCCGACGGCGAGTTCACCCCGGTGATAACCGACGGCAAGGTCGTATTCCTGATCGGTTACTCGACCATCTATCAGATGCTGCCGAAGCGCTGACATGGGCCTGGCCTTACCCGGGTCCAGGTCCGCGTCGGCGGCGCTTAGACGCGTCCGGCGACCGCGCTCGCCTCGCTCGGTTGTGCGCTGAACAGCGATTCCAGCGCCGCGCCGAGCAGGCCCGGATCGTGAACGGGGAGCTGGCCCGCCTGGAGCGGGTGCGCGAACCCGGGGAGCTGGTGGCGTGCGAGCTTAGCCGCGCTGAAGTGCAGCTTGGCCACGGGGTCGTAGAGGACGCTGTCGACGCGGATCCCATGCCGCCGGAGCGCTGCCAGGTGGTCTTCGGCACTCATTTCGGCCGTCTCGCCGCAGCCCGGGTCGAGATTGCATAGCCACAGGACCCGGGCGGGGCTCTGCGCGATGGCCAACGCGATCTGCGGAAGCGCGGCGGTCGCGAGCGTGCTCGTGTACAGCGATCCGGGGGAGAGCAGGACCCAATCGGCGTGCATGATCGCTTCCACCGCGGCCGCGGGAGTGCGAGGCCACCGCGGATCGAAGCGGAGCCGGCGGATCGGCTCGGCGGTGGCGCCGATGGCCGATTCGCCGGCGATCAGTCGGTCACCCGTGTCGGCGAGCAGCCGCACCGGCTCGACGCTCGCCGGCAGCACGCACCCCGAGATGCCGAGCCACTGTCCGAGCCAACGACTCGAGGCCTCGAGGTCGCCGAGCGAGTCCGACAGCGTGCGGATCAGCAGGTTGCCAACCGGATGGCGGCCG
>Ga0335080_10001469_pt1 | contig 23076 bp, 14 predicted proteins | sample Lox_Sample_34_FD_206720 | JGI IMG/M metagenome (GOLD analysis project Ga0335080, IMG submission 206720) | Soil microbial communities from Loxahatchee National Wildlife Refuge, Florida, United States - Lox_Sample_3.4 | ecosystem: Environmental > Terrestrial > Soil > Wetlands | place: USA...
CGAGCTTCCCGGCGCGCTCGCCAATCGCCACGCTCTGTTGGTCGATGCTCGTGAGTGGCACCCGCAAAGATCGATCGAAGTGGAGATTGCCGCACCCGACCACCGCGATGTCCTCGGGAACGCGCAGGCCGCCGTCGAGAATCGCATCAATCGCGCCAATGGCGATTGGATCGTTGTAGCAGAACACACCGTCAGGCGGAGGGTTCAGCGCAAGCAACTTCTTCATCGCCTCGTAACCGCTGCTCCAACTGTCGGCGTCCGCGGACCGTCCCGTGATGACGTAGCCCTGAAGTGGCGTCATCTCGTGTTTCGACAAAGCCTTCCAGCCTGCCAATCGCCGTGCTGACCGCGGCGCCGCGTATGTGCGCGATTCGACCGCAACCCACCTGGATCAGATGCTCGGTAGCAACCCGGCCGACCTTGACATCATCCACCCCCACGAAGTTCGCGGGCATCCCCAGGAAGGCGCGGTCGATGAGGATGTACGGGACCTTCTGTTCTTCGATGCGCCGAAAGGACTCCACCGTCCACTGCGTGGACGCGATCACAAGCGCATCCAACCGCCGGCTCAACAGCCGCTTGATCTCCTGGCGCTCCAACTCCGGGTCGCCCTGCGAGGACGAGATCAGCAGGCTGTAGCTCTTGCGACGCAACGCGTTGGACAAACCGGTCGCAACTTCCGCGAAAAACGGATGCACCAGATCGGGGACGATCAATCCCGCCGTGTACGACTTGCCCGTGACCAGCGCGCGGGCGACCGGGTTCGGCTGGTAGTTCAGCTCCTTGACCCGCTTGAGCACGCGCTGCCGGGTCTCATCGCTGATGTCTTCATGATTGCGCAGCACCTTCGACACAGTGACTACCGACACACCGAGCTCGCGCGCAATGTCCTTCATCGTTAACGGCATTTGTCTATATTATGCGCGTTCGGTCAGAACACCGGGTGCTCAGGTTACGGCACGCTCCTGGGCCCGCACTTGCCGTCGTACTCTCGCCCTTGACCGCGCGGTAAGCCTTCGACGCCGGCTCCGGGAATCATTGACAGGTGGTGTCCCGGCGCATAAAATGGTATCGATTACTTTATCGATACTACCTTCTTATGACCCTGAGTTCTTCACATGAGATCGAGCGCGGAATCGGCCGCGATGACCTGATCGTCATCACGGGGGCCGGCGGCTTCATCGGCGGAGCGCTGGCACGCTATTTCCACGAACTTGGCTATGCCCGCATTCGCGCTGTCGACCGCAAGCCTCTGCCCGAGTGGTATCAACGGGTGCCCGGTGTCGAATGCCTGTCGATGGATCTGAGTGAAAAGGAAAACGCCATTCGCGCCGTCGAGAACGCGGTGGAAATCTACAATCTCGCTGCGGATATGGGCGGCATGGGCTTCATTGAGCATTTCCGGGTCGAGTGTCTGCGCAGTGTTCTGATCAATACGCATCTGACGGAAGCGGCCTGGCGTGCCGGCGTGCGCCGTTACTTCTTCTCCTCATCGGCCTGCGCCTACAACACCGACCTGCAGCGCGATCCCAATGTGCGCGCGCTGAAAGAATCCGATGCCTACCCGGCGATGTCGGAGCGCGGTTACGGCTGGGAAAAGCTGATCTCCGAAATGTTCTGCCAGGAATACTGGGCCGAGCGGGGGCTGGAAACACATATCGCCCGCTTCCACAACATCTATGGACCGCACGGGACCTGGTTCGGCGGTCGCGAGAAGGCGCCGGCGGCCATCTGCCGGAAAGTTCTGGAAGCGCTGGACACCGGCAATATGGCCATCGACATCTGGGGCAACGGGACCCAGACGCGCAGCTTCTGTTTTATCGAGGACTGCGTGCTGGGCATCGACAAGATCATGCACTCGGACAAGCTGATCGCGACTCCGATCAATCTCGGATCGAGCGAACTGATTTCCGTCAACGACCTGGTCACGATGGTTGAGGAGATCGCCGGGGCCAGGTTGAAGCGCACTTATGACCTGAACGCCCCTCAGGGCGTGGCCGGGAGAAACAGCGACAACGCCTTCATCGAGAGCGTCCTTGGCTGGGAACCGCGCACTCCGTTGCGGACCGGTATGGAGAAAACCTACGCGTGGATTGCCCAGCAATACGCGGATCGCAAGGCCGGCAAGCGGGTCGTCACGGACTGAATGTGAAGATTTCACCCACGTTGGCCGATACTCTCCAAAGACCTGCCTGCGACGATTCGGCGCTGCTGGCAAGCCGGATCCCGAATCGAATCGCACTGGCCGGTGGCTGGATCGACCAGCCATTTCTTTCGCGGCACAATCCCACCCCGCCCGGGTCCATGGTGGTGGTCTCGCTGGAGCCGGGAAGCTGGTTCATGGATCGATGCGGGATGGCCGGCAGCACCCGTCGCGTCGCCACCAGTATCTGGGATGGGGCGTTGCCGGACCGTCCGCTTCCCAGCCTGGTCCGCGAGTTGTATCACGCCGAAAACCACGGCAAACCCGAGCCCTCGGGATCGCAGGATATGATCGGGCTGATCTATCCGGGTGTAAGCCGCCTCGATTACGACGCAGATGTCGAGGACGGTTACTTTCCTGCGAACATCGAGTCGTGTTGCAGGGTCGATGTTGCCGCGTGGCTGGAAAAAGTGTTGCATCTGGTTCCGGTGAACCAGCGTCCGGCGGGCTACAATCCGATTGGCGTTCGCAATCTGGACCCCAGGTGGATCGCAGGACTCGGACGCTCAGGGGCGGACTGCTACAGCGCGATCGTCGATAAGGACGTCCACCGCCTTGGTTCCGCCATGAATCACTGCATGACGTGCTGGGAGGCAATTCTGCCACACACCGTGGCGCATCCCTCGATCAGCATCGACCTGAAAGCAATTCTCGGTTGGGCACAGGCAAATTATCCGGGTGCGATGTACTCGGGCTGTGGCGGCGGATATCTCATCGTAGCCTCTACAACGCCGGTCCCCGGTGCCATGAGTCTCAAAGTCAGGATTGGCTGATTCCGATGCTGCGAACAGGAATTCTGAACCCCGCGATCAATTCGCTGCTTAGCCGTGCGCGTCACACGAACACCCTCGTGATCGCCGACCGCGGTTTCCCGTTCTGGCCGCAGATTGAGACGCTGGATATTTCGCTGGTGGACGACATACCTCGCGTTCTGGATGTTCTGCGCGCCATCCGCACGAACTTCGTGATCGGCCGGGTCTTCATGGCGGAGGAGTTCATCGCGGCCAACGGCAGCGGCGCGCGGGAGAATGTGGAACGAGAACTTCCGGGCATCCCGTTCGTTTTCGAGCCGCACGTCGAGTTCAAGAAGCGAGTTCCGAATACGATCGGCCTGATCCGAACCGGCGATACGATCCAGTACGCGAACATGATACTCGAATCGGCGTAAAGATGAGTTGGCGCGCGCACACAAGCACCGTTAATTGTTGCCAGGGAGGGAAAGAAGATGAACCGGAGAGACTTTTGCAGGTTCGCCACTGTCGCGACCGCAGTGCCTCGTCTGCTCGCGAATGATGACACTCCGCAATCTCAGATTGCCAGCGGCTTCGGCAAGTACACCCAGGACTACGCGGCCTTCTGCGCAACGCCGGAGAGCGAACGGGTCTTCTATACGCTGGATGGCGGCAGGATCGTCAGTGAAAAGCTGAGCGAACAGAACTGGAAGCCGACCGACTGGGGGAAGTCTCCAGAGTTGCCGGTGCCGGGCGGTTCGTGGGATGGAGTGCCGATGAACTCCCCGATTCCCGGGCTCAGTGGCGACGGCCCTTACAAGCCCACGTGGGAGTCGCTGCTTGAATACGACGCCCCAGAGTGGTATCGCGACGCGAAGTTCGGTATCTGGGCTCACTGGAGTCCGCAGTGCGTCGCTGAAGCGGGCGACTGGTACGCACGGAACATGTATGTGGAGGGCTCTCCGCAGTACAAATATCACCTCGAACATTACGGGCATCCTTCGAAGTTCGGATATAAGGATCTTTGCGCTCAGTGGACTCTGCTCAACTGGCAGCCCGACGAACTCATCCACCTGTACAAGAGAGCCGGCGCGAGGATCTTCTTTACGCTGGCGAATCATCACGACGGCTTCGACTCCTGGGATTCGAAGCATAATCCCTGGAACGCCGTGAACGCCGGACCTCATCGCGATGTGGTTGGAACGTGGGCCGCGGCCGCGCGCAGGCACGGACTGCGCTTCGGCGTCACCGTCCATCAGGCGCGCAACTGGTGGTGGTTCCAGACTGCGCATGGCGCCGACAAGAGCGGGCCTCTCGCAGGAATCCCTTACGACGGCAGGGAGATTGCCGCCGACGGCAAGGGAGCATGGTGGGCTGGTCTCGACCCGCAGCGGCTGTATGGGCCCATGCACCCGGAGAACGCCCTGCCCGACGTCTCCTACGTGAAGAACTTCTATGACCGGACGCGCGACCTCATTGACCAGCACGATCCGGACCTGCTCTATTTCGATAACGACCTCTTCCCGCTGGGCTGGGGAGGGATGAACGTCGCGGCCTATTTCTACAACCACAACCTGAAGACGCGCGGTGGCCGGATGGAAGCGGTGGCCAACGTGAAGAACGTCCCGGACCGCCTTGCGAAGTCCGTTGTCGCCGACTACGAACGCGGTCTCACCGCCGGGATCATGCCGCGCGCGTGGCAATCGGAGACCTGTATCGGGCAGTGGCACTATCGGCGAAGCCTGTACGAGCAACCCGGAGAGTACGGCGGGTACATGGAGCCGCGGGACATCATCCACTGGATGATCGACACGGTCAGCAAGAACGGCACATTCATTCTGAATATCCCTGGTAAGCCGGACGGCACCATCGATTCGAAGGAGATCGCCATCGTCGATCAGATCGCCGCGTGGATGCAGATCAACGGCGAAGCGATTTATGAGACGCGGCCCTGGAAGGTGTATGGCGAAGGTCCGAACGCGGTGAAGAGCGGGGCGTTTCAGGGCGGTAGCGTGCACAATCTCGGCCCGAAGGACATCCGCTTCACGCGCAACAAGGCCAATACAGTGGTCTATGCGATCGTGCTCGGCTGGCCCGCCGGGGAACTCGTTATCGAGTCGCTGGGCTTGTCGGCGGCCACGCAGCCGGGAAAAGTCGCGAAGGTCGAATTACTCGGCGGCGGCCAGCAGCCAACATGGGAGCAGACGGCAACGGGCCTGCGCGTGCACCTGGCCTGGCCGGAGAGCCCCGCGTTGGAATACGCGGCGGCCTTGAAGGTGTTCTTCACTTAACCAGTCGATCCCCGCAAGCCGCGCAGCCTGCGGGGATCCACTCACAGGGTGCCTGCGACGTGCGGAGTATTGCCGACGGGTTGTCCGCCGCCGATGCTGACCTCCGTCTTCGCCGCCGGCACGTCGGGCGCCGCAAGCTTGAACGTCACCCGGCGGCTCTCGCCGGCGCGCAAATGAACGCGCTGGAAGCCCCGCAGACTCCGGATCGGCGCATCCTCTCCAGCGGCGCCCGCGACGTAGAGCTGAACCACTTCGTCGCCATCGCGCGACGATGTGTTCTTCACGGCGGCGCTGACCTCGGCCCCGTCCGGCGTCCGCTTCGCGCTCAGGCCGGAGTATGCAAAGGTCGAATAACTCAGTCCGTAACCGAACGGGTACAGCGGTTCGCCCTTGAAGTATCTGTAGGTGCGGCCCTTCATGTCGTAGTCGGTGAACGGAGGCAACTGGTCCACGCTCTTGTGGAAGGTCACCGGAAGACGGCCCGCCGGATTACTCACTCCTGCAAGGGTCTCCGCAATGGCCGAACCAGCCTCCTCGCCGCCGTACCACGCCGCCAGCACCGCATTGGCGTGTTTCGCTGCGAAGTTCACGGCGACAGCGCTGCCGCTGGTGAGTACGACGACCACCGGTTTGCCCGTTGCTACCGCGGTCTCTACCAGCTTTTCCTGCGGCTCCGGCAGGTCCAGATTGGTGCGATCGCCGCCCAGGAAGCCGGGCAGGTTCACACCGCGCATCTCCTCACCTTCCAACTGAGAACTCAGGCCGACGAAAACGACGGCGACGTCGGAATCCTTCACCAGGGCCTCGGCTTCTGCCAGTGCGGGGCCGGCGGGCGGAATCCAGCTAAATTGGACTCCGCCGCCCGAACCCATCTGGCGATATTCCACGCGCAGGGCGTATTTGTGGCCCGCCTCCAGTTGCACCACGGCGCGCAGGTTCCGCCGCATGCCAGGAGTCGGCTGCGTCGATGTCATCTGGGTGGAGGGGCCGGTCCCGAATGTCAGTTCTTTGCCGTCGAGGAACAATTGCGCTTTCGCGCGATCCCAGGGGCTGGTGTGAGCGGTCAACTCGTATTCGCCGGTGGCCGTCGCCGTCAGCGTTCCGGTCCAGCGCACGGAGTAGTTCTTCTCGCCAACCGCGGCCAACACGGCGGGATCTTCCATCCCCATATCGAGGTAGGCGCGAGGCTCAACCCGGCTCAGCCTGGGCTGTCCCTGTAGATCGGAGTTGTCGAAGTACTCAGCCAGCAACCCGCGACCGCTGCCTGCTGTCGGCGTCAGAGCCGTGGACGGAACCAGAGCGTGAGTGCTGGCCGTATAGGTGGCGCCGAGGGCATACCGCACCTGAGCTTTCGGGAACTGCCGCTCGATTCCTTCCAGCGGGGTCACCTGCTTCGACGAGATGCCGTGATAATTCCCCAGCACGTCGATAGGATCGTCGGCGGAGGGGCCGATCACCGCGATCTTGCGTACCGACGAACTCAGCGGCAGCACACCGCCTTCGTTCTTCAGCAGCACGATCGCTTCGCGCTCGGCTTCGCGCGCCACCTGCCGGTGTGTCGCCGAGTCGTTCTCGGAAATCGGAATCTTCGCGTACGGGACGCGGTCGGGCGGATCGAACATGCCCAGACGGAAGCGCGCCACGAAGAGACGCTCGGCCGAACGATTGATCTCGGCTTCAGCGATGTGGCCGGCCTTTACCTCGTCCACAAGAGTCTTGTATTCGGTGCCGCAGGTGAGATCCGTGCCCGCCTTCACGGCTGCAACAGCCGCGCCGCCCAGGGTGGACGTGTACTTGTGGCTGTGGTAAATGTCGCCGACAGCGCCGCAGTCGCTCACCACGTAGCCCTGAAAGCCCCACTGCTCGCGCAGCCGCTTCTCCAGCAGGTCCGTGCTGGCGCAACCGGGCACGCCATCCACGGAGTTGTAGACGCACATGATCGAATCGGCCTTGCCCTCGGTGACGGCTGTGCGGAATGCCGCCAGGTAGGTGTTCACCAGATCGTACTCGCTGATCCTGGCGTCAAAGCGATGCCGCTCCGGTTCCGGACCGCTGTGCACGGCGTAGTGCTTGGGTGTGGAGACGACCTTCAGATAGTGCGGGTCGTCGCCCTGCATGCCGGTGACGAAGGCAACGGCCATGCGGCCGGTCAGATAAGGATCTTCGCCGTAGGTTTCCTGACCGCGGCCCCAGCGCGGATCGCGGAAGATGTTGATGTTCGGAGACCAGTAGGTCAGTCCGGCGGTGCGGCCGGGAAGGATGGCGGTGGTCGTCTCGCCAGGATGCACCAGAGCGTCGTTGTACTTCGCCCGGGCTTCAGTGGAGATGATGTCGGCTACGCGGTGCAGCAAAGCGGTGTCCCAGGTGGCTGCCAGTCCGATGGCCTGGGGGAAGACGGTGGCGCGGCCGCGGCCCGTGGCCACCCCGTGCAACGCTTCGTTCCACCAGTTGTAAGCAGGAACCTCAAGTCGCGGGATCGCCGGCGCGGTACTTTGCATTTGGAGCACCTTCTCCTCCAGCGTCATGCGCGAGACCAGGTCCGCGGCGCGCCGTTCGGGCGACAGATCGGGATTCATATACGGCGCGCTTGCCGGCTGCTGTCCGAACGACAAGGCGCCGGTCAGCCACAACATTGCGATCGCAAACCGATTGAGCTTCAACCTGGAATCTCCTGTTTTTCTGGTTTCTCGCGTGCCTTGAGGCGTCTTCCCAACAGCCTCAGTCTCAGGTTACTGCAGCAGATCCACGTAAGCAGCTTCGAGGCCGGCGGCTCCCTCGCTGCCCGGTGGCCCTTTCAGTATTGCGGGGCCTGCCGTGCCGTTGTTCTCCCAACGATTGCCGTTTCCGTTGCGGTTCTTGAAAAAGGCATTCTTCTCGGTCAGGTTGTCTTTCACCGTGAAGCCGTCGGAGCCTTCATCCAGGTAGATCATGACGCTGGGATCGCCCGTCGGCGAGTGCCGCAGATCGAAAATGTAGTTGCCGCGGATTTCCGACGGCGTCTGATTGGACAGCGTGTAGATGCCTCCGCCGTCACCCATCCGCTCCATGTACTGATGGATACGGTTGTAGAGGACTTTGTTGTCGCGCATTGCATTGGGCTGCTTCGTCCAGCCCCAGCCCACGCTGATGCCGGAATACGGCATTTCCACGATCTCGTTGTGTTCGATGGTCAGCCCGCGCACGTAGCCCGCGGCGATGGCGGTAGAACCCCAGTCCTCGTTACCGCAATCGCGGAAGTAGCTGTTGGAGACGCGATCGCCGAGAGAGAGCTCACGCTCATCCGAGACGACGTAGGGCAGATGCGCTTCCAGCCCCTGCTCGGAGAAGCGGCCGACCTGCATACCGTTGCCGCCGATGTGGCGGAACACGCAACCGGTCACGCGGTTGTTGTGACTCTCATAGTGGAAGTCGAGGCCCGTCGAGGCCGTATTGGTAAAGCGGCAGCGCTCGAAACGGACGTTGTTCGCGCCGGCCAGGTACACTGCCGCCGGCGGACGCGCCGTCCACGCCAGATTATCCAACGCCGGCTCGGCGGGAATGCCGCCCTCAATTCTGTATCCGATGCGATCGAAGTACTGGCCCGCCTGCAGCGGCACATCCCCTGCCTGGCTCGGCCGCAGCCACGTGGAATCCTCGAACGTCAATCCATGGAACTCGATGTCGTGCACGGGCCGGTCCACGGAACCGACCAGCCGCACCAGCGTCTCCAGCCGCGGCGCCACCACCCCGGCCGTAGTCATGTCCTCACCGTCGCGCGGCCAGTAGTAGAGTAGTCCGGCGGCGTTGTCGAGATACCATTCGCCCGGCTCATCCAGAAACTCCAGCGCGTTGACGAAGTAGAACGGGTCGGTGTTGCGCGGCCAGGGATAAGGATGCGAAAAGACGAGGTCGCGCTCCGGCTCCTGGAAGACGATGCGCGCTTTGCCGCCCTTGATCCTGATGGACCCGACCCGCAGCCAGTTGACCACCCAGGATTGCAGCAGGAACATCTCGACGTGCTGGAGATTGCGCCACTGCGCCACATCCTTCGCGTCAACCACCGCTTCGCGATTCGTGATGTCCCACTGGACCAGACGGTGGAACGCCTCGCCATTGGGCGCACGCGCGCGCGCCGCCTTCGTGCCGTTGACGTACAACTGGCGGAAATCGAGCGCCTGCGCGCCGAACCGCGGAACTCTGGCCACCCACACATGCCCCATCGCGGCCGCGGGCAAACCGGGGGCGGCGGCTTTCAACCGGCTCCAGCCAGTAATCGGCACGCCGCCACTGATCACCGGCTTTTCGCCGGGGGCCGCGGTGTACAGCACCGGCTTCTCCGGCGTGCCGGAGTCTTCCGGAGAGAACTCCAGCGTCCGATCCAGCCTGTATGTGCCGCCATGCACCACAACCCTGACGCCGCCCTCGGGCATTCCCTTCGTCCGCAGCAGTTCGCGGACCGCCAACTGAGCTTGGAACAGCGCAGCGAAGGGCTTCTCAGCGCTGCCCGTTCCGGAAAGCCAGAATCCTGGCGAGATTCCACCGGTGGCCCACTGCGGTTTGCCCGGCTTCCCAAGCTGGGGCCGCACCGCGGGATCGGTCGATGTAAGCGGCTGGACGCCACCCGGCGCGACGTGAAACTCCAACGCGGGCGCCGCGTTTTGCGCCATCGCAGAAACGCTCACAACCAGCGCAGCCACAAGCACCGCGCCGCGGGACAATCCCTCTCTCCACTGCATCGGCATCTGAACCCTCACGACGAGCCCGCGCCCGGGCGCACTCGCATTTCCTCTCCTGTGTAAAGCAAGCCGCGCGTTTCGCGGCCAGTTCTCGAGATGAAGACGATCTGAAACTGGCGGTGCGTTAGCATCCCGTCGAAGCTGCCGTCACGCGCGGCAACAATCAACTCCGCGCGCTCTTCGCTCCAGCTCAGCATCACGACGGAACGACGGCCCTGCTCGTAGTTGTAGTTGTCGCCCTCGTCTTCGTACAACGGGAAGGCGCCGTCCGCTCCACGATACACACGAATCTCGATGGGGCCATCGCGGCCATCCTGCACGTGCTGCCCCGCTGGCCCCAGGGGCACAATCGAGCCCGCACGCACAAACACCGGAATGACGTCGATGGGCGCCGCTGTCTCCACCCGGGTTCCTCCGGCGAACCATGCTTCGGTGCGGAAGTCGTACCACTCGGCGCCTGTGGGCAGGTACACGGGTCGGCTCTTCGCGGCGCCGTCGATGGGCCGCGAATCGCGCTCGTAGTACATCGGCACGGTGACCGGACACACCATCATGGCTGGCCCGAACATGTACTGGTCCGTCAGATCGTGGGTCAGCCGGTCGCCCGGGAAGTCCAGCGCGACCGGGCGCATGATGCTCCAACTGCTCAGGGTCACCTGAGCCGCCACCGAATAGATGTACGGCAGCAGGCGGTAGCGCAGGCGGATGTGCTCGACAATGGCGTCGTAAAACATCGAACCCGCTTCGCCGAAACGCCACGGCTCGCGCGGCGCGTCGGTTCCGTGCGACCGGAACATTGGCAGGAACGCGGCATACTGCAACCAGCGCGTGTAGAGCTCCCAGTAACCGAGGTCGGTGCAGCCGGTGTCGTTCGGATCGGGCTCCTGCGCCGTAGCACTCGTCAGACCGCGGCACCCAGCATCGTAGTCTCCCCGCCAGAACCAGAGCGCCGGGTCGTTTTTGATGAAGAAGCCGCCGATGTCCACCGTCCAGTAGGGTTCGCCGGCCGCGCAGAAATTCAGGCCCTCGGGGATCGAGCGGCGCAGCGTCTCCCACGTTGCGCAAACGTCGCCGGACCACGTGGTGGTCGCGTAGCGATGCTGCCCGGCGTAGACCGAGCGTGTCAGATTGACGACGCGCTGAGCATCCGTCACGCCGCGTTGTCCCTCATAGATCCCGCGGGAATGCAGGAGGGAGTACGCGCCGATGTAACCGGGATCGAGATAGCGCTTCGCCTCCTCCACATTCACGCGCAGGCGCTCATGCGGCTCCAGTTTCACCGCGCCGCGCCAGTCGGATTCGAACGGCTCGGAGCAGTCGCACCACCACGCGTCCACGCCCTGCTCGAACAGTCCGCGTCGGGCCTGTTCCCAATAGCAGCGGCGGGCTTCCCCGTCGAAGGAGTTGTAGGTGGACCGGTTGCCGAGCATGAAGCCGCGCTCCAGCATCTCCTTCCGGTTCTCGCCCTCGCCGGTCATGCTGGGCCAGATTGAGGCCATCATCTTCACGTTCAGCGCGTGCAAGGCTGCCGTCAACCCTTGCGGATCGGGGAACCGCGCCGGGTCCAGCGATTTCTGGCCCCAGCCACCACCGTCGGGCCACGACTTCCAGTCGAGGACGATTAGGTCGAGCGGGATGCCGCGCCGCCGGAACTCGCGCACCGTGTCGATGAGTTCCTGCGCGTTGACGTAGCGCTCCTTGCACTGCGCGTAACCGAAGAACCACCGCGGCGGCAGCGGAGCCGCCCCGGTCAGCTTGTGATAGCCGCGGGTGATGTCGTCAAACCGGTCGCCGGCGATGAAGTAGTAATCCAGTTCGTCCACCGCGTCGGCCCAGATGTAGGAGCCGAGCGCGTCGTCGTGGAACGTCATCAGTGAGTACGCATCCACCAGCACGCCGTAGCCGCGCGTGGAGACGAAGTAGGGAATTACGGCTTTCAGATTGTGCTGGTACAACTCCCGCGACTTCCCGCGCAGGTTGCCGTAGCCCTCTTCGTGCGAGCCGAAGCCGAACAGCGCCTCGTCTTCGGCGAAAACGAACTCCAGCTTCGCCTGAAACGCGTGCCGGTCCAGCACGCGCTCGGATTCGACCACTGAGAGCCGGATTCCGTCGATGCTCTCGGCCGAGTCCGCCTCCGCGCCATCGTTGAAGCGGCTCACGTAGATCTCGGCCGGTGTCAGCCACCTGCCTCCGCGTTCGGGTTCCCGCGTCAGAAGCCGCCCGTCGCCCGCATAGTAGCGAATGGCGCCGGTTCTGCGATCGATGGCGATTTGCAGGGACGGCGTCGAGACCCGTACGCTGTCGGCATCTTCGTCCAGACGATATCCCCGGTGCCAGGCCCGCTCCACCACGGAGAGGCTGTCGCGGTCGAGGAACGGCTGCCGGCACGTCATGGTGACGCGTGCGATCGATTCGGTGACGAATCCGATACGCAGGCGCGACGTCTCAGAAGCCAGAATCAACGCATCGCGATTGCTATCGATCCGGTACATGTCATCCTCTCACCGGCACGGCGGCTGCCCGTCGCTCTTCCAACTCGCGGTGGATACGCGGCTCCAGCGCTTCGTATCGGGAGTAGAACAAGACAGGAATCAGGCTGAGACCGAAGAACAACGCCGGCAGCCAGATGAACCCGGCCTCAATGCCACGCAGTGACGACGCGGTCTGATGCGCGCCTGGCAGGTATCCGTAGGCGCCCATCACCCAGGCCGGCAGCGCCCCTCCGATGCCAGTCCCCGCCTTGAAGCAGAACGAGGCGCCCACGGCTGTCAGCAAGCCTGCGGCGCTGATGCCGGTCTTCCATTCGCCGTAGTCGACGCTGTCGGAAAGCAGGGAGAACGGCATGGTCATCGCCACTGCGCTGGCGATCACGCCGAAAACCCAGCCGGCGATCACCGCGGGCAAAGACGGCGTCGCAAAGTAGATGAGGAACTGGCCGGCGACGGAACCCGCCAGCCCCCATAACCACAGGTTGCGTTTCGAGGTGAACCGGCAAAGCCAGGGCAAAAGGACGATCCCGATCACCGACGCAATATCGAGGCTGTTCATCAGCGGAACCAGATCCTTGCGGCCGAGATTGTAGGCGAAATAATAGACCAGTGTTGACACCCGCGAGGTGAACGCGATCCAGAACAGGAAACTGCTTGCCGCTATGATGATCCACGGCCAGTTGCCCCGGAGAGCGCCGAACGTTCCCAGCACGGGCGCCGGTTGCGCCGGCGGCGCCACCACTTCTCTCAGGTTCCGAAAAGCCACCAGAAACAGCAGCGCCGCTCCCGCCGCGAACAGGGGCATGGTCAGCATGAAGCCACGCTTATCGTTCCCCTGCCCCAACATCGCCACCGCCGGAAGGGCCAGCGCGCTCACCAGCAGCACTCCCACCTTTCCACCGATCATCCGGTAGGTCGTCAGCAGTACCCGCTGGGCCGGATCGGGAGTCAGGGCGCACAGAATCGCGGTGACCGGAGTGTTCACACCGGTGTACAGGATGCCGCAAACGATGTATGTACAGGCCGCATAGAGCACCTTCCCGCGCTCGCTGAGGTCGGGCGTCAGGAATGTCAGGACTCCCATCGCCGCAAAAGGCGCCCCCAGCCAGAGAAACCACGGCCGGTACTTGCCCCACCGGCTGCGCGTCCGGTCCATGAACATTCCCCAGACCGGAGCGTCAACCCCGTCGATACAACGCGCCACCAGCAGGATGGTGCCGGCAACGGCCACCGGGATGCCGTACACATCGGTGTAGAAGTAGAGCAGGTAGTTCGAGATCACCGCAAAGACGAGTTGGCCCGCGGCGTCGGTTGCGGCATAACTCAAACGTATGCGGTGCGATATGACATTCATGGGATTGTGATTGAAGGGTGGCGCTCAGTCGCCCGGCACAAGTTCCTTCTGCGCCAGTTCGTCGTTCCTCGCGCGGATGCGTTTTGATTCTTCAAACGCCGCTTCAGCGGCTTTGGAATTTCCCGTTCTCTGGTAGAGTCGGGCAAGCTGGTAGTGAACACTGCCGTCGTCATCGCTGGCAAGACCTTGCCGGAGTTCTTCAATCGCCTCCGTTTCCCGCCCGGTCATCGCGAACACGCGGCCGAGCAATGCGTGCACCCGTGCCAGCAGGTCCGCGCGCGCCTTCAAAGCGCGCTTCAGGTACGGCTCGGCGTCCGCGTATTGCTTCCGCGCAACAAGAATTTCCCCCATCAGCAGGTTGATCTCGCCATCTTCCGGACTCCGGGCGAGCGCCTTCTGCGCAGTGTCCTGCGCCACTTCGACCTTGCCGTCGGTAAAGTCGACGGCGGCCAGGCCTGCCAGACCAGCCACGCTGCCGGGCGAGACGGCCAGCACCTTCGCATACTCCTCCCGCGCTTCTTCGAACATCCTCCGGCGCTGGTACACATCGCCGAGCAACGCGTGAATCCTCGGGGAGTCGGGTTCCACCTCACTGGCGCGGGCCAGTGCGGCTATCCCCAGCTTCTGGTTTGCACGAACCGCCCAGTACCAGCCCGCCGGGTTGTTCGGATACTTCTCCAGAAGACGCTCGCTCGCAAGGGCGGTGCGCCGGTAGTGACCATCGAGAAAGGTATCGCTCGCAAACCGCTCCAGCCCGCCGGCGTCGAATTCCGGAACTGGGCGTTCCACTTCAAGCAATGGCACCGATCGGACTCCATTGCTCAGGTGTGCTACCACAACTTCGGCCATGGGCCCCCCGGACTGCCGCAGTTTCGCCAGCCGGTCGGAGATCTCTTGTCCGTTCAGTCCCTGCCAGAACCGTGGCAGAGCCGAGTCGAATCCCTCGGGGTCGGAACGGGCCAGATCGCCCAGCAGCGCCATCGCGTCGTTTTGGGCGCCGCTCTCGAACCGAAGGCGCGCCAATCCCACGCGCGCATCGGGACAGCCGGGGTCGCCCGCGAATTCCTGCTGCGCATGCGCGGGTTCGCCGCTCAGGATCAGGAGAAAGCCGTAGGAGGCATGAGTGCATCGGGGTCGAGTCCCGGGCGCCTCGAGTGCGGCACGGTAAGCGTTGCGCGCTTCGGGCAGACGGCCCTGCTCGACAAACGCATCGGCCGCCAGTCTGGCGACGTACGCGGAATCCCCAAACGAGGCTGCGAGCTTCGCTCCGGCCTTCTCCGCCAGACCGAAATAGGCGAGGCCCACGCCGTACCAGGCATCACCGTTGCGAGGCGCCAGGGCGGCGGCACGTTGATACGAAGCGAGGGATCTCTCCGGTTCAAGGAGTGTGTGATAAGCGCGTCCCAGAGCCAGAGGCGCCTGCGGATCTCGCGAATTCAGCTTCTCAGCTTTTGCCAGGTACGGAATTGCCTCCCGCGGACGCCGGAGCTGCAGAAGGTCGAGACCCAGAAACAGGTTGGGGACAAACAGGGACTGATCCAGCCGGAGAGCCCGGCCGAACGCGTCTTCCGCCTGCCGGAATTCACGTGACTCATGGTACATCAGCCCGGCATTGCTCCAGAGTTCGGCAACATCGGGACGCAAAGCCGCAGCCTTCCTGTAAGCCTCGGCGGCGGCATGAAAATCGCTCCTGGCCTGAGCCTCGCGAGCCTGGACCAGGAGCGTCTCGAACGTGGCGGCCGGATTGGGGTCAGCGGAAAGCTGCAACCCGGCCGCCACGACAATGCTGAGGAACACGCGCACTTACCAGTACAACTTCAAGCCAAACTGGACGTCGCGCGGCGGATACGTCGACGAGATTCTGCCGAACGACGCATCGCCGAAGCCCGCGTCCGGCGAATAGAAGTTAGCGCGGTTAAAGGCGTTGAACATCTCACCCCGGAACTGCAGCTTCAGGATTTCGCGCCAGTAGAACCACTTCTGAATCCCGATATCGAATTGTTGCAGGCCCGGCGCGCGGACATTGGACATGTAGCGCGGAGCGTTGCCGAAGGTGAACGGCGCGGGCTGCCCGAACGCCGCCGTGTTAAACCACTCCTGAATGGTCTGATGCTGCACCGTCGGATCGCCGATCAGATCCGGACGCTGATTGCCGCCGAACGAGCTCGTGTTGTTCGCGGCGCCCGTCACGCCGATTGGGATGCCCGACTTGAACGTCGAAACACCCGTCAACTGCCAGCCGCCGACCACGGCGTTCGCCACCGCGTTCATGTTCGAACCGATCTTCTTGCCCTTGCCGACCGGTATCTCATAGATGTAACTGACAACGAGACTGTGCGGGATGTCGGCCCCGTCCACGGATTTCTCCGCGGCTAGGTTGTAGTTGTTGCGAATCGGCACGCCGTACCCGACCGTTGCCCAGGTATTGGTGCCGCCGGTGTTGTCGGTGAACTTCGAGAACGTGTAGGAGGCGAGGATGTTCAGCCCAGAGCTCCAGCGATGCGTGTAGCTCACCTGCAGCGCGTCGTACCGCGACCAGCTGTTCAGAACCTGCGAAATGCTGACGTCGCAGAATTCCGGATATGGCCGTAACAACTGGCCGTAGGAAACAGTCGCGCCGTCCAGACCGCAGCCGCTGCCGGTGATCTTCCCGTAGTAGGGGTTGGGAACCTGCTGCAACAACTGGTTGCCAAGCGCCAGGTCCTCCGTCGGCAGTTGGTTGAGATTCATACTGCCCTGCTGCATGTGCACGCCCCGGTTGCCCACATAGCTGACGTCGATCATGTCGTTGTTGGTCAGGGCGTACTGCACGCCGCCCATCCACTGGACCATGTAAGGATCAGGCCGGCTGCTTTGCGTTCCGCCGGTCGAATAGCCAACGTTCGTCAGGGCCCCCAGGCTGTTCCCGGTTTGCGGCAGCGCGCCGTTGGGGAACGGATTGTCCAGTGTGTTCTCGGGGGTGAAACCGTTCGAGGTGGTTGTAACCCAGGGCGTCGACTGCCCATAGCCCTGCGTCGAGCCACCGCCCAGATACGAGGGTACGTAGAACAGACCGAAGCCCGAACGGACAACCAGCCTGCTCGTCGCCTGGTAGGCGAGTCCGAGGCGTGGTGCAAAGTCCGTGGAACTGGCGTTGTACAAGCCGCGACGGACACCGTTCACACCGTTATAGACCACGGTCCCCTTGACAGTGGAGCCCAATGAAGAGCTGATGGGATTGGTCGCATTAAAGTCGAAGAAGGACTGCTGATCGAAACGGTCCGTCGGAGCCGTTTGGTACTCGTAGCGCAATCCCAGGTTCAACGTCAGCTTCCGGGTGATCTTCCAGTCGTCCTGAACGTAGCCTCCATAGTAGTGCTTGGAGTTGAACGGGAGCACTGAGACGCCAGTGGACCCCCCCGTGCCTACCCCGAGCAGCATGGACGCGAAGGCATCGCCGCTGGTGGAAGCCGAGGCCGTCTGCGGATTCGGTCCCGCAGTCGAGACCGACCCGAAATTGAAAGTCGTCGCGTAGACGCGACCGCCACCGGACTGCAGTACCACTTGGGTGAAGCCGGCAGAAAGCGAGTGCGAACCGAGCGACCTGTTCAGGCCAACCGACCACGTCCCGGTATTGCGCGGGAAGCCGCCCTGGCCCGAACCGTTCTGCGGACCGAGCGACGCATAACCGCTCACGCCGATCACCGGGAACTGGTTCGAAGTCTGGTTGATGAACGAAGGCAGCCCCAGGGTGGAGACATCGAATGGGTAGGACTGAACCACATTGCCTTCCAGCCAGTGGTTCATCCCAATGTTAAACGTGACGACGGTTGTGGCGCTGGGGATCCACGTGAGACCGGCGCTGCCATCGAACCGGTTGTTCGGCTGCCGCAGTCCGGGGCCGCCCGGATCGTCGGTGCCGTAGAAAGCGGGGTTGCCGACCTTATATTCGGATTTGTTCGACCAGCGGAAGTAGGACTGCACCAGATCGCTGAAATTGTGGTCCAGACGGATACTCCATTCGTCGGACGCAGAGGGTGCGGCGGCCGCCGCGACGAAGTTGTTGGCCAGTCCGCTGTTGGTGGGCTTCGGGTAGTAGGAAATCAGCTTCTGGGCAACGCCGCTCATCATCGCCGGCGTGATCTGATTGCCCGGGATGGGGTTGCGAGTAAAGCCCGTGGCCGTCTGCGTGGTGGAGAACGGATCGTAGAGGACCTGCGGAATAGCTGAGAAATCTCCGCTCCGCTCCGCCAGGGTCGGTACGGTTGCTGTATAGGCAGTGGGAGACGACTGCCTCAGGCCCTCATAAGCCGCGAAAAAGAAGGTCTTGTTACGCTGCTTGTACAGGCCGGGAATGTACACCGGACCGCCGCCGACGATGCCGAACTGGTTTCTGCGAAAGGCCGTCTTGGGAATGCCGTTGGCATTGTTGAAGAAGAAGTTCGCGTCCAGCTTATCGTTGCGGAGGAACTCGAATGCGTCTCCGTGAAAGCCGCTGGTTCCGGACTTGGTGACCACGTTGTAGACGTTGCCGGTGCTCCAGCCGTACTGCGCCGTGAAGGCGTTGGTCTGGATCTTGGCCTCCTGAACCGAATCGATGGAAGGCACGTAGATGACCCCGCCCCAATCCGGAGCCGTGTCCCAGTGCCCGTCCAGCAGGAACGCGCTGGTCCCGAAATAGCCGCCTCCGAAATTAAGGAAGGAAATATCCTGGTCGGCGGTGCCCGACTGGCCGCCGCCGTTGAGCAGCTGGAACTGGGTCGAGTTGTTCACCGAGGAGTTCAGAAGTACGAGGCCGAACGCACTTCGGAAGTTCACCGGCAACTGTGTGATCTGCTGCTCGTTCAGATCGGACGAGACGTTCGCGTTTTCCACAGCAAGGAGGGGAGCCTGACTGGCAGAGACGTTGATCTCCGTCTGTACCTGGCCCAGTTGCATCGTAATGGACTGACTGGCAGCCTGCCCGGCCGTCAGCACGATTCCTTCCTGCTTGAGCGTTGAGAAACCGTTCGCCTCAACGCTGAGTGTATACGTTGCCGGCGGAAGCGCGGCGAAGGAGAACCGCCCTTCTCCATCGGTTGTGAAGACGCGTGAGAGGCCCTTCTCGGGACTCGCCAGCATGACCTTCGCGCCCGGGATCGCCGCCTCCGACGAGTCGTGGACGACCCCTCCCAGAGACGCGGTGAATGCCTGCGTCTGGGCGTAGGCGGCTGGATTGAGTGTGACGAGCACGGCCACAAAACCGAGGATCAAGCCGGCTCGAAAAGTGCGCCCTGAAACGCTTAAACCCATGAAACTCCCTTTCTTGAGAGGAAACCTCGGCTCAACGAGCCCTAGTGGCCTCCCATCCCGCCAGAGTGTATTTGTTTTTGAAGGAGTTACACAAGGTTCTTTACAGTTCGATACCTGCCGCCCGGGACTGCACCTGAGACTTGCAAAACGTTAACTGAAAGGTGTAAAGTAACTTTTGTGAGTCTCGGTGGACTTCGCATCAGCAACGACGCTGAATCGGCTACAGTGCTCACGTTACAAAGAGACGTGACACAGGTCTGGAGGGCGTTGGACGAGGTCCTTCAAAGCGCGCCCTTCCGGAGCAGCCGTCAGTGCCAGGCCCTTTTGCGTTACGTCGTCGAGCATTCCCTGAACGGCGAAGCCGATCTACTCCGGGAGCGCGTCATCGGTGCTGAGGTATTCAGCCGGGGCCCTGACTACGAGCCCGGTGACGATCCCATCGTGCGAGTTCGGGCAGCGGAAGTGCGAAAGCGGCTGGCGCAATACTATCAGAGCCGTCCGGAAAGTCCGGTGCGCATCGAAGTTCCTCCGGGCTCATACAAGGCGGTCTTCCATTGGAGCCCCACCGAGGCGTCTTCGGCCGTCGAGGTCAAGGCGCCCCCTGGAACGTCCCGCTGGCGTTGGATCGTCTCTCTTGGTGTGCTGGCGATCGCCGGTATTGTGGCGGCGGTGGCCGTGACCATCCCGGTTCATCGCAGCCCACCTGCGGCGCCTACAGCACTCGACCGGTTCTGGGCACCCGCTCTTGCGAGTCCGAAACCGATCCTCATTTACAACGCTACGAGCACCGTCTATCAGTCGCCCGACCTGAGCGATTCCAGGCGCCATCTTGTACCCGTTCGCGGTCAGTACACTTGCGTTGGTGACGCCTATGCTAGCGCAGTGCTCAGCTCGTTGTTCACCCGCAAGAACAAGTTGTATCAGATCCGCTATGGCAGCGATCTTTCCTTCAGCGACCTGAGATATCAGCCATCGATACTGATTGGCGCATTCAACAACATCTGGACGCTACAGACCACCGCCACGCTGCGTTTCGTCTTCGACAAACACCCCACGATTCTCGACCAGTCCGAGAACCGGTCGTACTCGCTGCGAGATCTGACTCCCGACGGACGCACATCCGAGGATTACGTGATCGTGTCGCGCGTCTTCGATTCCGACACCGGCGAACTACTGATCTCGGCCGCCGGGATCACCCAGTACGGTACCCGCGCGGCAGGAGAATTCCTCACATCGCCGAATCTCATGGAATTGCTCGCCGCTCGCGCTCCGGCGGACTGGCCGAAGAAGAACTTGCAGGTGCTTCTCCACACCAGAATTGTAGGCGACACGTCCGGTCCCCCGAGTATCATTAAGACTCACTTCTGGTAGATGGCAGTGAAACCGGCCAGGAGATCGTCGCCGATCTCATCGAACAGAAGCGCCGCCCCAGAACGAGACCTAAGCTCGTTCCGCTCTGGTTACCTCTTGGACTCGCGTCGCCCGCGCGGATAAGACCTTGCGGGAAACGGGTCAGACCTATCCTTGAGCCAGCCGCCTGCAGAAAGGTGCTCTCCACAAAACCCTTCCGGGTGCGACAGAAAGCCGCGGAAATCGGTTGGGAATGCCACCCTACGGTGGCGGAGAGATGGGAATACGGGAGTTGTTGGCGTCAGGCACCTCACCGATAACAAGCCAGGTAATGAGCAGAGTGTGCTGATCGAAGACAACAAGTTGTCAAAACGCCGGAACCGGCTGTGGGGCTTTGGAGCGATGGTATGATCCGGCTTCCACATAGAAGGGTGGCAGACAACAGTGAATCGGGCAGCACGAAAGCGTGTGTTTTCAGCAACATCAAGATTGTTCAAGGTTTATCAAGATTTCTCAAGAAAGATCAAGATCGAAGAAACAGCAGGATGGTCGATTACACCAGCAACTACCTGATAGTGGAACATAAAGGGGATTTGGGATACGGTTGGCGATTGTGCGCCGCTTTTCCCTTGCCGTTTGTGTCATTTAGCGCGGGATACGTTTTTGTTGGATCGTATCCCACCGGGATACGCCCCTTTTCTGACTCGGATGTCATAAAACACCCTGCGCCAGGCCCTAATGAGTAGAGGGTGCCATGCAGCAACACGCCGCCAGACTTCCCGATGCGCCATTCGAAACGATCCGCACCGCAACTGAGAGAAAGGACTTCGCTTTCGCTTCCGGTCCTAGCCGATGTCCTCCAGAAATGGGCTGGGGGATGCGAAGCCAACGTGGCAAGAGGCAGGAAACCGTATCGAAGGGATGCACGGCAGCAGCACGACCGTACGGGCGCGCCGGCATCCGTTCCAGCGGGCTTGCTTGCGTTCCGGGCGAAAATGGCGCGACTGCCTCAAGGTTCGAAGACGTCGCCGCGATGGACGATGTTGTCGCCCGTCCTGCCTTCCGTGACGAGGAGCCCGTGGGCTTCAAGGATTGGACCGAGGAACTACAGGCAAGACCGCGGTCTCTCCTACGCTGGCGTTGCGAGGAGCCGTCTGTCGTATGACGACGACAGCAACCACCGTGCTTCACCAGAAACTGGCTCGGGTGATGTTAAATGGAGGGATCGGTAGGCGGCTCCTGAATGTCAGGGAGACGGCCCAATACCTCGGCCTCGAAGTGGACACAATCTACAGGAAAGCCAGGTTGCGGGAGCTTCCCTGCGTCAAGGTTGGTCGAGCATTGCGGTTCGATTTGAAAGCGCTTGAGCGCTTCGTTGAGCAGCACACGATCGAGACCATTGACTGAAGGGAGAAGCATGAGTGTCCATTCACAAGAAGTCCGATGGAGTGTTTGAAGTCCGTTGGAGGGAAGGAGGTCGAAACAAAAGCCTGTGGGTACACGGCTCACATGAACTCGCGCGGAAGGTCGAGCGCAAGAAGATGTCGGTTCGCGATGAGAATCGGCATCTCGATATCAAACGCGAAGTCAACTTTCGAATGTCGACGCTGCTCGACCGGTACTGGACGCATTACGGCGTGAAGAAGCGTTCGTTCAGCCGGGAGAAAAGCGTGATTGAAGGCATCCGCGAGAGTTTGGGACGCGCCTTTGTTCGCGAGGTGGACGGCAGCGCTATTGCGCGCTGGTACGAAGACCTGACTGCCGTTCGCGGTCTTTCGGCCGGGACGGCGGTGCGGCACTTCAACGTCATGCACCACATGATGGAGAAGGCGGCGACGATCTGGTCGAGAGAAACCGGGATCGACAGGAATCCTGCAGACCAAGTCGAGGTACGGCGTCCCGACGATCAGCGAGACCGATACCTGTCCGAAGATGAGCTTCGGAGACTAAGGCAGGTGCTCGATGAGAAAGCGTACTGCAAGGGTACGAAGAAACTGAACAAGACGTTCGATCGGCTCAGGCTGATCGTGCTCATCGCCGTCACCACGGGGATGCGCGTCGCAGAAATCTTCGGCCTGTGCTGGTCGGACGTGATGTATGGCGAGGGGCTGCTGGCGGTGAGGGCGAAGCTGAAGGGCGGAAAGATGCGGTACGTCCCGATGCCTGTCGAACTCGCCGAGGAGCTGCGACGGTTTCCTGTCGTGATTGGTGAGGATCGAGTTTTTCCGCCGAAGGCGGGCGCGACAAGCGGACGGCAACGCGTGGAGGGAAGCTTCGAGGACTTGCTCGTAAGAGCGAAGATCGAGAACTTCCGTTTTCACGATCTCCGTCACACGTTTGCGTCCTGGTACATGATGAATGGCGGCGATCTTTACGAGCTCGCGAAAATCCTCGGCCACTCGAATATCAAGATGACCGAACGCTATGCCAAGCTGGCGCGGCAGCACATCGCCAGGACCGGCAGCACGGCGCGGGAAATCTGGAAGCTGATGGAATTGAAGAATGCCGAGCAAGCGAACGCCGTTTGAGGATGTTCGGTTATTGTTCGGTTGACTGAAATCTACCCGTTTGGGTCGCCGCTAAGTTCTTTGGAATGTGGTGGCCAGGGACGGACTTGGTACCTCTACCTGCGTTGATTCCGCGTAACCTGCTGTTCCTTCGTCGCCCCAGAT
>Ga0335080_10001470_pt1 | contig 23075 bp, 15 predicted proteins | sample Lox_Sample_34_FD_206720 | JGI IMG/M metagenome (GOLD analysis project Ga0335080, IMG submission 206720) | Soil microbial communities from Loxahatchee National Wildlife Refuge, Florida, United States - Lox_Sample_3.4 | ecosystem: Environmental > Terrestrial > Soil > Wetlands | place: USA...
AAATTCCCCAGACAGATTTTATTGCATGGGTCAGGATAAAGCATTAAAATCCCCATTTTACAAGTGTGGCACCCCAGGTGAAACCACCTCCGAAAGCGGCGAGTACGAGATTGTCTCCTTTTTTCAATTTAGATTCCCAATCCCACAGGCATAAGGGAATAGTTGCTGCTGTCGTATTTCCGTAACGTTGAATATTGATCATGATTTTATCTGACGAAAGTCCCATGCGGTTTGCGGTCGCATCGATGATTCGCTTATTTGCCTGATGCGGTACTAACCATGCAATGTCTTTGCCGGTAAGATTATTTCGTTCCAATAATTCTGCACTTACATCCGCCATTCCTTTTACAGCAAATTTGAATACTGCCTGCCCTTCCTGGTACATGTAATGTTCCTTATTTGCAACTGTTTCATAGCTTGAAGGTCTAAGAGATCCCCCTGCTTTCATGTGCAGGTATGGCCGGCCACTGCCATCACTTTTCAGAATACTATCTAAAACCCCAAATCCATCTTCATTTGGTTCTAATAAAACCGCACCTGCGCCATCCCCGAAAAGAATACAAGTACTTCTGTCGCCATAATCTGTGATAGCACTCATTTTATCGCTTCCGATCACCAAAACTTTTTTACATCTTCCACTTTCTATAATTGCAGCGCCTGTAGTCAGACTATACAAAAAACCTGTACAAGCAGCTGCGAGATCAAAACCCCATGCATTTTTGGCGCCTATTTTATCGCATACCAGGTTCGCAGTAGAAGGGAAAAACATATCCGGAGTAACCGTACCCACAATTATGCAATCAAGTTCTTCCGGATGAATCCCTCTTTTTTTGCACGCTTCCAACGCGGCGGGTGCACATAAATCAGAAGTAGCTTTTCCAGGTTCATTCAGGATTCTTCTTTCTTCGATACCTGTTCTGGTTCGAATCCATTCATCGTTAGTGTCAACAATTTTTTCTAGATCAGCATTGGTCAAACGATTTTCAGGAACATATCCTCCAACAGCGGTAATTGCGGCGGTAATTTTTTTCTTCATTATCGATTTTAAAACTATTAAAATTTTTACAAAAACGGCGTAAAAATACATCAGAACGAACAATGAGCAATAAGTTGTCAATAGACCGGTTTCAGGACTAATATATTTTCACCTATTTTCGCAACCATGATAGCATTTTTGCGGGGTGATTTTATCCATAAAACACCCACAGTAGTTCATGTTGATGTTCATGGGGTGGGTTACGAGCTTCAGATCAGCCTCAACACCTATTCTCAGATCCAGGGCCTTGAAAAAGGGGTATTACATACATATCTTCTTTTTCGGGAGGATGGACAAACACTCTATGGTTTTTTTGACAGTACAGAAAAAGATATGTTTATACAGCTGATCAGTGTGTCTGGAATTGGCGCTGCCACTGCGAGAATGATGCTATCCTCCATGAAGCCCGGGGAGATAGCCCGTGCAATTTTAAACGGTAATTTGAAGCAATTGGAGAGCATAAAAGGCATCGGAAAAAAATCAGCAGAAAGGATAATTCTTGAATTGCGTGATAAAGTAGCAAAAAAAATCCCCGAATCAAATATTTCCTCATTGATAAACAATACATTGGAGCAAGATGCGTTGAATGCTTTAACGGCTCTTGGAATTGCCCGTCCGGCTGCAGAACAGGCTTTAAAAAAAGTGCTGCTTGCTGAACCGGAAACAACCCAGGTCGAGGATATCATTAAGAAAGCTTTAAAAACCTTGTAGCTTATTGCGGTATTTCTACCTAACTAATTCTTGAGGAAAGTTTGGCTCGTAACCTGATTAAGACCATTACCGCAACGGTGATATCGCTATCCGTTTCAGTTGTGTTTTGTTCAACTGTCTCGGCTCATGTCTATTTTCAGAAGGATACTACCAAAAAAGATACAACTAAGCCTCAAAAAATTGCTGATACCTTAAAATATCCGATCAGGGACCGATGGGGAGATCCATTCAGCAATCCCGAAAAGAATTCTTTTAATCTTAAGGATCCGGTCAATGTTAAAGATTCCATCATTTACGATCCTAAAACCAATCAATATTATATCATCGAAAAAGTAGGCGGCAAGTATTATCGAAAACCTACTTATATGACTTTTGATGAGTTCATGCGCATTACTTCGCAACAATCGGAAGATGATTATTTCCGACAGCGGGCCGATATGTTAAGCGCCTTGAACAGAAAACAGCAGAAACCGAAACTTTCAATCACTGATAATTTATTCAATCGTCTTTTTGGAAATGGTAAGATAGATATCAAACCGCAGGGTAATGTAGATATTACCGCCGGATATGAAGGTCAAAATGTCGATAATCCAACCTTACCCGAAAGTGCCAGAAGAACCGGAGGTCTTGATTTCAATATGGCGGCCAATGTAAACGTGGTTGGTAATATCGGAAGCAAACTCAAACTGCCGATTAGTTATAACACCCAGGCCACTTTTGATTGGATGAATCAACTCAAACTTGAATATACCGGGGGTGCAGACGATATTGTCAAGAAAATAGAAGCAGGAAATACATCATTCACTACCAAGAGCACGCTGATGGCGAATGAGCAGTCTTTGTTTGGTATCAAGATGCAATTGCAATTCGGAAAACTTTTTGTGACAGGTGTGTTGGCGAATCAACGTTCGCAGAGCCAGTCCCTGTCCATGCAGGGAGGAGCTACCACAACCGCGTATCAGTTCAAAGCAGATGATTATGATGAAAACCGCCACTTTTTGCTGGCACAATATTTCCGGAACAATTATAACAAAGCCATGAAGAATTTGCCTGTTGTGAATTCACCGGTGCAAATTTTACGGATTGAAGTTTGGGTGACTAACCGGAATGGAACCACAACACAGGCAAGAGGAATAGTAGGCTTAATGGATCTTGGTGAATCTGCTCCTTATAACTCCAATGTACATTCGCAAACGAGTCTCACCTATCCATTCAATGACGCCAACGATGAATACCGGGCCATCGTCAGTGATCCTAATAGTCGCAGCTTCTCGCAGGTAATTTCCAAACTTACTTCACTCGGTTTAAACCAGGTGCAGGATTATGAGCAGGTGTTTGCACGCAAATTAAATGCAACGGATTATACTTTCAATCCGCAGATTGGTTTTATCTCGCTCAATCAACCATTGCAACCGAATGATGTGTTGGCAGTCGCATATCAATACAGCTATAATGGTCATATCTACCAGGTGGGAGAATTTTCACAAGATGTACCACCCGATACAACAATAGATAATCCCGGGGCGCAAAAAGTATTATATCTCAAATTGCTCAAGGCAACTGCACAAAGAACGAGCCTGCCTATATGGAACCTGATGATGAAAAATGTGTATACACTGAAAACAGGGACGGGTAATTATCTTTCCAACATTCAGCAATCAGGCTTCCAGTTTAATATTTTATATGATGAACCCAGTAAGGGCACCAAGAGATATCTGCCCGATGGAGATAAGTCTGGCGTCCCGCTACTTACAGTACTAAACCTGGACCGGCTCAATGCACACAATGATCCGCAGCCCGATGGAATATTCGATTACCTGGAAGGATTTACGATTGTTTCTTCGCAGGCTCGTGTGATCTTTCCCCTGCTTGAACCATTTGGCCGCGACCTGGATTCACTGGCATTTGCCAATTCACAACCCATAAAAGGCAATTATGTTTTTTATCAACTCTATGATACGATTAAAGAAGTAGCAAAGACTTTCGCAAATGTCGACCGCTATTATCTGAGTGGAGTTGCCAAGGGGCAAACGACGACTGACGTTCAGCTTGGCGCTTTCAATGTGCCGGCCGGATCTGTGGTTGTAACAGCCGGAGGTCAAAGACTTCGTGAAAATATCGATTATGTAGTCGACTATAATCTGGGAACTGTAAAAGTCATCAATCAGGCGATTTTAAATTCCGGTGTGCCAGTGAATGTGCAGTATGAAAACAATGCCAGTTTCGGTACACAACAAAGGGGATTTATGGGATTGCGTCTCGATTATCTGGCGAAGAATACCGCAACAGAATCTTTCACAATCGGAGGAACTATAGAAAGATTGAATGAGCGACCCTATTTTACAAAAACCAATTACAATGAAGACCCGATCAGAAATACGATGTATGGAGCGGATGTAAACTACCGGTCACAGGTACCCGAACTGACAAGGTTATTGAATAAACTTCCGTTTTATTCAACCAAGGAAATGAGTACAATCAGCGCAGTGGGAGAAGCAGCTTTTTTAAAACCTGGTCATCCTCCACAGATAGGAAGGGGAAGCAATGGAACTATTTATATCGACGATTTTGAAGGTTCAACCAGTTCAATTGATTTGCGTTTCCCCATCACGAGCTGGGCGCTGGCATCTACTCCCCAAGGTAATGGCCTTTTTCCCGAAGGTAGTCTCAATGATTCTCTGGATTATGGTTTCAACAGGTCTAAAATTGCCTGGTACAATATTGAACCCACTTTGCAGGATAAGAGTAATACGAGTAACCCTGTAAGAGACTATGAAAATTTTGGTGATCCGAGAATAGCAACCATATTGACAGAGCAATTATTTCCGCAGGTAACGACTGAATTTGGCCAGGCGCAACTAATCACTTTTGATGTAGCTTATTATCCTACCAACAGGGGACCCTATAATTTTGATAGCAGACCCACCAGTGTTTCTCCTACGGGTGATTTGCAGAACCCGCAGAAGCGCTGGGGTGGTATCATGCGGTCGATCGATCAGACGGATTTTGAAACAAGCAACGTACAATACATCGAGTTTTGGATGATGAGTCCTTTTCTTACGAATCCTTCCAGTACCGGGGGGCAATTATATATGGACCTGGGCAGTATTTCAGAAGATATTTTAAAAGATGGAAGGAGACAATTTGAGAATGGCTTGAATACTCCCAATATTCCTTCAGCGATTGACAGCAGTTCTGTCTGGGGCAGAGTGCCTGCGAATCCAATCCAGGTGACAAATGCATTCAGCAATGATCCCTCCGATCGTCCTTACCAGGATGTTGGCTTCGACGGCCTGGATGATGCAGGTGAACAATCAAAATTCCAGAATTATCTCAGCCAGATGGCTGCCGCTTTCGGTACAGGCTCGGGAGTATACCAGAAAGCATTGTCTGATCCCTCCAGCGACGATTTTTTGAACTATCGCGATGCTTCTTACGATCAATCAAAAACAGGTATACTTGGCCGTTATAAAAATATCAATAACCCTCAGGGCAATTCTCCGGTTGCTACGCCCGGTCAAACCTATGTAAATGCTTTTACCTTATATCCCGACCAGGAAGACCTCGACCATGACAATACCTTGAATGAACTGGAAGAATATTTTGAATACAAAGTGGATCTGACACCTGCTGCTCTTAGCGTAGGTACGAATTTTATAACAGACAGAAGAGATTTTACACCCAGTGGTGGCGCACCACAAACCTGGTTTCAGTTCAGAATACCCATCAGCGCGTATTCACAGAAAGTGGGCAATATTCCTGATTTCAAATCTATCCGGTTCATTCGTATGTTCTTTACCGGATTTACAGATTCAATAGTTTGCCGGTTTGCGGAATTTCAGTTCATCAGAGATTCATGGCGTAATTTCAATTACCTTTTGGATACAACGGGTCAGTATGTTCCGATACCTGCGAACAGCACGCAGTCCGATTCCTTATGTCATTCCTCCCGGCATTCAGCGTCAACAACAATTGAGCACTAACAATGTGAACATTTTATTGAACGAACAGGCAATGAGTTTACAGTTATGCGACCTGCTACCAAATGATTCAAGAGGTGTATTTAAAAACGTGAACCTTGATTTGCGTCGTTATGGGAAATTGGATATGTTCATTCATGCTGAAGGTGCGGGGCCTGCCGGCGATGGCGGCCTGAATGATTATGATTTGTACGGTGTCGTTCTTATGGGAAGTGATTTTATCAGTAATTTTTATGAAATCAAAATACCGCTTCGAAAAACAAAATTCGGTGCAACGGCGCCTACTGATATTTGGCCCGATTCAAATAACCTGAACCTGGACCTTAATAGGTTGATCCAGCTAAAAGTGGATCGGAACAACAGTGGTTCTGCGAACACATATTTTAGAGAAGTTGATACAACTACCGGCAAGATATATGCGATTTTCGGGAACCCGAATATCGGGCAGATACAGGCTTTCTTCCTCGGTGTTCAAAATGCGAGGGCAACGCCTGTCTGTACGGAAGTGTGGTTTGATGAACTTCGACTGTCCCAGATCAACGACCAGGGAGGTTATGCCGCCACAGGAAGGGTGGATATCAAACTCGCGGACCTGGGAACTTTGTACGTGTCAGGAGCGGTACGAACGGTTGGCTTCGGTACTATTGATCAGAATGTCAATGAGCGATCGCTTGATAATAATACACAGTTTGATGCAGCTACCAATCTGGAATTAGGTAAACTATTGCCAAGGAAAGCGGGCATATCAGTACCATTTTATGCGAGTTTGTCCCAGACCGTTAGTACGCCTGAATATGATCCATATGATCTCGATATAAAACTGAAAGATAAACTTGCCGCTGCTCCCGCCAATGAACGTGATTCAATCCGGGAACAGGCCATCGATGAGACGACCATCAAGAGTTTTAATTTCACCAATGTCAGAAAGAATAATGTCACCGGAAAACGATTAAAAATATGGAGTATTGAAAACTTTGATTTTTCTTATTCATATACAAGATCTGAGCATCATAATCCTATTGCAGAAGAAGATGAGCTCATTGTTTATAAGGGAGGACTGGGTTATAATTTTGCCGGTCAGCCAAAATATTGGGAGCCTCTCAAACGAAAAATAAAATCAAAATCAGGATGGCTGGCTTTATTCAGGGATTTCAATTTAAATCCGGTGCCCGCTGTTCTTGCATTCAGAGCAGATGTGAACCGGCAATTCGGAGCTTATCGTTCACGCAATATTGATGGACCTAAAGGAGTGCTCCCTGAAACCTACAATAAATTTTTCACGTTTGATCGTACTTATACTTTGCGTTGGGATATTACACGTTCATTCAACATTGACTTCAATGCCGTTAATAAAGCCTGGGTTGATGAAGACAGTGGACGTTTGAATAGTGAAGCGCGAAAGCAGATGTGGAATAATTTCTGGAAAGGCGGAAGAACCGTTTTATATCAGCAAACAGCTAATTTTACTTATACACTTCCCACGAATAAAGTTCCCCTGATAGACTGGACAACAGTCCGACTTGGATATGGATCGAGTTATCAATGGACGGGCGCGTCCTTACTTGCGAAAACCCTGGGAAATACCATTCAGAATACTCAGAAAAAAGATCTCACAAGCGAATTGAATTTTTCAAGGTTATACAGCAAGTGGAGGTTACTGCGCGATCTGGAGCAATCACCTACTTCAGGAAAGCCACCGCCGGTTTCTAATAAAAAAGCAACTGATACAGCAAGAAATAAAAAACAGGCCGAGGAACCCGAAGAGCATTATCAACTCAAAGGGATGGCCAAATTCCTCGTGAGATTAATCACGATGCTGAAGGATGTCAACATCACCTATTCCGAAAATTCTTCTTCAAGTATTTTCGGATACATGGACAGCACCCAGATTTTGGGAATGAATTTAAAATCAGGTCAGCCGGGTTTTGGTTATGTATTCGGCAAACAACCTGATACAGCATTCGTCAACCACTTGGGAAGTAAAGGTTTGCTATCCACAGATACAACATTTAATTTTCAGAACCAGGCAAGCTTTAATCAGCTATTTAATATCTCGGCCCAACTGCAGCCTGTAAAGGATATGAATATTACACTCAACCTGAGTAAGACATTTGGTAAAAATTATACTGAATTATACAAGGATACAGTTGGCCAGGGAAATTTTGCCAGGTTGAATCCTTATACGGCAGGTACTTTCAGTATCAGCTTTATATCTGTAAAAACTTTGTTTGAAAGTTATCAGCCAAATGAAATTTCAAAAACATTCAAAACTTTTGAGAATAACAGGCAAATTATATCAGCAAGATTGGGAAGTGCAAATCCTTATTCCGGCATTCAAAACCAGGATGGTTATTATAAAGGATATGGCCAATATGCGCAGGATGTATTGATCCCTGCATTCCTTGCGGCATACAGTGGCAAGGATCCAAATACGATTCCACTTATTCAGCAGCAAAATCCGAATATCCGTTTCAATCCATTTTCTGGGTATCTGCCGAAACCAAACTGGCGATTTAGTTATAACGGCTTGAGTCGTATACCGGGCTTTGATAAAATTTTTACAAATTTCAGTATCACGAATGCTTATTCGAGTACATTAAGCATGAATAGTTTTAATACATCACTCAATTATATGGATCCCCTGGGGCTTGGCCAGCCGGGTTTCATAGATACATTGACCGGAAACTTCGTTCCATTTTTCTTAGTACCTAACATAACTATCAGCGAACAATTTTCACCATTGATTGATCTGGATATGCAATTTGTCAATCAGCTGCAGGCAAAATTTGGCTATAGCAGATCAAGACAACTCAGTTTAAGTCTGATCGATTATCAGTTGAGTGAAACTCGTTCGACGGAATATACTTTGGGGATAGGTTGGAGAAAACGTGGAATGCCGCTTCCATTTAATATAAAAGTATCCGGGAAAAATGGGCCTTCAGGCAAATTAGAAAATGATCTTACTATTCGTCTTGATTTTAGTTTGCGTGATGATGCAAGTTCCAATAGTTATCTTGATCAGAATGCTGCATTACCGGTAGGAGGTCAGAAAGTAATAGATATTGCGCCCTCGATCGATTATGTAATTAATAATCGTATCAATATTAAATTCTATTTTGACAGAAGAAGTGTTGTGCCCAAAATATCCAGTTCACCTCCTATAACAACTACAAGAGGTGGAATACAAATCCGGATTTCATTGGCAGAAATGGCGAATCCGAACTCCTCAAAACCGTTGCCAAAGTAGGGAGGTGAGATGAGAGATGAGAGTTGACAGTAGTAGCTCAATTTGAAGTTTTCGCAATTAAGGACTTACATTCTGCGTCTCAGCCTTGAAAAATAAATTATGACCGCAGAGACGCAAGGGCGCAGAGTATATAATCCAACTTCAATTGTTTGCAGTTTGAAAGTGAGAGATTACCCGGTTGGCGGATATTTGCTGTCATCTGTCATCCATCAACTCTATTTTCCATCCTGGGCCTGTTGCACCTTTTTTAACAGTAATACATAGCCGCAGAGTTTTTTCTTGGACTTATTTACCTGGACTGGTTTAATCATATGGTATTCGGTAAACTGCGGAGTATAGGCATAGCTGATGATATTGCCATCGACATCTCCCCACATTTTTTTCTGGTACACTACCTGCCTTTCCTCCCAGTCGTACATTCTTACTTCATATAATTTTGAAGTAGGATCTCCGATGAAAACAAATTCATATAATGCTCCCTGCGTCATTGGGACGACGATGGGCATTTCGTATTCACTTTGCATTGTCATGGATGCTTCTCTCAGCACTTTAAATCCTTTCGAATCAAATACTTTTTTCAGGCTGTCGATTTGATTCTGATATCCGCTGATATCGCAGGCTTCCTGATGTATGACTTCCTGGGCCATGAGTGTTGACCCATAAAAAATAAATAATACGAGTAGCAGCTTGGCTGGACTGAACTTCATTTCCTGGTTTTTTAAGAATAATGGACTTGGATTATAAAAATAAATAATCGAGATCAGATTTACAATCGTAAAATTGGTATTTCATACCATAACAATAAAATAGTTGGTTGAGCGTTAAGCGGGATCTTTATAAAAATAAAATGAATTGGCCTGTGCGAGACAGGTTAAAACGAGATCATTGATACAAACATGATCGGGGAGAGTAGTACAATAATAAATGATATCAGCAACGTCTCCGGCGCTTAGAGGAATATAACCTTCATAGACTTTTTTTGCCTGTTGTTCATTGTCTTTAAACCTGACCAGAGAAAATTCTGTTTCAGCTGCCCCGGGATGGATTGCTGTAACTTTTATCCTATGCTGTAAGAGATCAATACGCATGGCTTTGGAAATGGCGTCTACAGCTTGTTTGCTTGCACAATAGACATTTCCTTTTTCATATACCTCTTTTCCGGCTACAGAACCCAGATTGATAATATGTCCTTTTTTCCTCGCAATCATCAAAGGCAGGACTGCCCGGGATACATAAAGTAATCCATGAACATTTGTATTGATCATGGTTTCCCAATCATTCAGATCAGCCTGATCAAAAAAATCTCTTCCAAGAGCCAGGCCTGCATTGTTGATCAGTATATCGACTCCTTTCCAATCTTCCGGAATGTTTTTTATTGCATCAAAAACTGCTTCCCGATCTCTTACGTCAAAAACAAGTGGTAAAATTTTTACGGAGAATTTTTTTTCCAGTTCATCTTTCAATTTTATCAGCCTGTCTTTTCTCCTGGCTGTAATGATCACGTTATAGCCATTCGATGCAAATTTTTCTGCACATGCTTTGCCAAACCCGGAACTGGCTCCTGTGATGAGAACGATCTTGTTCATGTGAATGTCAATGGTCAATGGTCAATGGTCAATGGTCAATGGTCAATGGTCAATGGTCAATGGTCAATGAACCATAGTCAATAAAATTAAAGAAGTCTGTCAAATATTTCGGAATTTTCTCGGACACTTCAACTACTTATCTGATCAATACCATTGTTCCTTTTTTGAAAACCGGTTTACCTGTGTAATCTGTTCCTTTTACCATCCATACATAACCTCCGCTATCCTGCGGTTTACCATTCACGGTTCCATCCCAGCCCTGGCCGATCCTGGAAGTACTGTAGACTAGCTGTCCGGAACGATTGTAAATTCTGAAAAACTCAATCGAAGATATGCCTACGGGAATCGGTCTGAATAAATTATTAATATTTCTTCCCGGAGTAAAGGCATTGGGAACAAAAATATCCGGAGCAGTTTTAAATACTTTTATATTGATTGTATCCAATGCAAAACATCCGATATCATCGTATGCCTTCAGCACATAACTCATATTGTCGTTTAATGTCACGACAGGATTGGGAATATCATTCTGACTCAGGTAACTCGGCGGTGACCATGCGAAATAAGGAGCGCCGGATGCAGATAATTGCAGCGGCTGACCCACTACGATTGAAGTATCATTGCCTGCAAATGCATTTATTTTTGGATTCACTTTGACATTAACGGTTGAAATTCCCGGCTTGGGGCATCCCAGCGTATCGTACACATATAATGTGTAAAGAGTGCTCTTGAGCGGGAATGCCAGTGGATTCAGTATTGCAGGATTGCTCAATGTGTTCACCGGACTCCAGTTAAAACGTATTCCCCTGATGGAAGCATTCAGTTGGGCAGTATCGTCATAACAAATAGTCGTATCCTTTCCTGCAAAAGATCCTGGATAAGGAACCGTATTGATTGTTACATTTCCCGATGTATTACACTTACCAATACTCGCAATTACATGATAAGTTGTAGCGCTGGCTGGAGATGCTTTTGGATTTTTAATAGCTGGATTATCCAATGTTGAAGAAGGACTCCATATAAAATATAAACCATCACCTGTTGGATTTAAAACGATGGTATCGGACAAACAAATAGTTGTATCGTTGCCGGGATATAAGGTCACGAAATCTACAACTCGTACTCTGATTGAATCGGAATTCACGCATCCATTTTGATCCAGGTTTACAGTGTAGGTCGTTGTTGTTTTTGGATCTACCAGCGGATCTTGTGCATTAGGATTTATCATAGATGGCAAAGCCACCCATGTAAATGCACCCGTTCCCTGCGCAAACAGTTGTAAGGTATCGATGCTGCAAATAAGTGTGTCACGGAAAGGCAATATGATTGGTGGCTTATCCAATACCTGTACGTTTTCAGTAACAGTATCTGTGCAACCTTTGCTGTTAGCAACGATTAAGCTTACTTTTTTAGTTCCGGTATCGCTGTATTGCCAGGATGGATTTTGGACGGAAGAAGTATCACTCTGTGTTGTGAGATCTCCAAAATTCCAGGCCCAGCTTGAAACAATTCCATATTTGGTTTTAGTTGTATCAGTGAATACGATCGGATGAAGCAGGCAGGTACCTGTTGATGTAAAACCTGGAAAAAATCCGGGATAAACTTTCATTAAAGTGGTCGCACTGTCCGAACAATCTTCTGATTTATTAATAATCAGCTTCACACTGTATGTACCTGAATCGGGAAAAGTAAAAGTAGGTGTTGCAGCGCTGGAAGTATCGTCGCTCATCGAAGGAACTCCAAAATCCCACAAATAAGTATGAATAAGTGGTGATGCGGGCGCTTCATTTCTGAATGAATAACTGAAGCCATCGCAAGTAATATAACTTGGCTTCAGCGATGCAGCTGCAAAATCACATCGGTCATCAATATGAACAATAAAATCTTTAGGATGACTGCTGATAATTTTACCATTTCTCCATTCGGTTAATAGCACACAAACCACATAATCACCGGCCGGCGGTGCAATCCCCGATATAACACCTGTTTTTTGATCGATGGAAACCAAGGGTCCCAAAGGTTGAAATCCTGAATAACCAGACCTGTAACTTAAAGTTGCTATTTCGTTAGGAGATGGTGGATTCACTACAACCGGATTGTCTGTGCTCCCTCCATTTAAGGCATAATAAAATTGGTACGATAAAGAATCTCCATCAGGATCAACAGCTCCAAAGTTCAGAACGAAAGGTTTTTTCTGACAAATCAAAACAGTATCCTTTATTAGAAATTCCGGATTTGAATTAATTCCAGTTGCGCCTATAACGTTTGTTCCATGGATCCTGCATGTATAGGACACACCGATATTTACGTTGGGGTTGATATTGACAATACCATCAATCCTGCAGCAACGTTGAAATACTGCAGTATATCCAAATGCGGTTTTTGGTAACTCGACCATTCTTGAATATATTCTTAACCTGTAACAAACGGGAGAGGGGTTGACAATACATGGACTGGGTTTTGTAAGGCTAATAAACTGATCGCCTGTCAAAGGGAAAGTAAAAGGAGATCCTGGAGCAGGGGAATTATCCGAGTTATTAAAAATACCAATATTTGCTTCTGTCTCCAATTGTCCCTGCACAGATTGGCAACTGATGAATAAACGTAAAGTGATCAGGAATTTATCTGTGTTAGGTGATGATCCCGGACCTATATAGGTATAATAAATTTCTCCTCCTTTGATATGCCTTGCCCATATTAATGAAGGTATGCCCAAAATCAGGACTAATAACAGTAATATTTTTTTGATGGCCTTCACGAATAGGGTAGCTACAATTGAAGAATTTTTAAATTAATATTTGCGCTAGGGAGTTTGCTGCGATGCAGTCGTGATCAGTCTTTCTGCATGCCGATCGGCTGGCTTTCCAGACTGTGAAAATAAGAAAATTGCAGCAATTTTTTCTATAATTTACTTCTTTACTGTTAATTTTCTGCAAATCATCGGACTCAGGCCACCAATTGGTTTAAGGTTTATTTTTTTAAATAACAAAATATTGAATTTTCCGAAAAATGCTTATGCAGTTTCGTCAAGGAAATTTTTAAGAAAAAAATTGCTTTTAGAAATATTTTCCAGCATTCCCATATGAGCAGCATCTTGCAACAAGTGAACATACGATAAGGATGGAATATGGCTTTGCTTTAAACTTTGTTCAATCGGCACTGCTTTATCTTGTTCACCTATGATGAATAATATTGCTCCCTGGAACTTTTCAAGAACAGATATTCTTTCAGGACGCTGAATCATTGCCTCATAATATGAAATCAATGATTTCGGATCGAAACTTTTGTATCTTTCGATGAGCCCGTTTACGATTTCCTGGTTTTGTTTTTTAAAATTCTCAGAAAAAAGATTGGGTATCGACTGTTGCAAAAAAGGATAAGCGCCATACTGACGGATAATTTCAATGCTTTTTCTCCTGGCTGATTTCTTTTCTTCATTGTCAGGATAAGCTGTTGAATGAAATAACCCAAAACTCTTTAGGTATCCGGGATATTTTTCACCAAATGCCAGTGTGATATATCCGCCCATGCTATGACCGATCATGCTGCATGTTGTTATTTGTTCAAATTCCAGAACGGCTTTAATACATTCAGCGTACTGATCGATGGTTGATTCATAACTAAGGACTGAAGAACCTCCGCTTCCCGGAATATCCGGAATAATTATACGGAAATCTTTTTTTAAAAAGCTCACCTGTTCATTCCATATAGTTCCATCTTCCCCAAAACCATGAATCAAAACAACAGGTCGCCCTTTTCCTTCTATCCTGAAAAAAATTTTTGCATTCTTATAAGGCAATAATTTTTCCATGAATTATTTTTTTGAAAAGACGGCAAAAGCTCTGAAAACAACGAGGAAACAAATGGGGATAACCGCGCTATTGAATTCCTGTGGCCACCATTTCCATCCGGTTAAAAGGATAGCGCTTAATAATGCGCTGCAAAGAAAATAAACCCTGATCCAGTATTTTCTTTTTTTTCTTAGAAATATAATAACAGTATGAGTCGGTATCGCCCACATGATATTCATATTATTTCTGCAAACGGTATCAATCCGTCCAAGCCACAGGAACATCATAAGTATACCGAGCAAGCCAATCACTAAAAAGAAAATGAAATCAAAAACATAAATTAATTTCATCGACCATGGCGCTCTGATCAGAGACAATGAAAGAATGATGATCAACCACGCAGTAAAAAATAATGCAGGAGTAAACCAGGCTTTTCCTTCTGTCTCTTGTCCGGCTGGAAGTAATTCCCGTTTTGTGCAGACCAATGAAGTTCTATCGATAAAAGCGCTATCAAATCCCTTCATAAGATAATCAGGGAGGAACATCGCTTCTTCATTATTAACGGTTTTGTCTAAATGCCCTCCCATCAATATGTCGATCCCAAATTTCTCCCAATATTTATGGCTTCTGTCCAGATAACTATGAATGAGTTGCCTGAAGCTTGGGCAGGAACCAGCGAGAATTTTTTTAAATGTAACAGGAACGCTGGTATTGTTCCTTATAATTTCTCTTGCACGGAGTGTGCAGTTATCCTGATAAAAATGATAACTATAAAACCTGTTATTTTCCTGGGCATTTAGCTGCAAGGCTGCAAGCAATTTTAGTTTGTCTCTACAACTTAATTGAAGTATTTGTTCTGTCACACTTCTATGTTCCATTCTATATTCTTCCATAAAATATGGCAGAGGCTCTACTGACAGTGAATAAAGCATGATTCCTCTTGTAAATTTTAAATAGAAATAAGGATCGGAATCATCAAATGTTCCATAGTTATAAACATTATCTGTCCTGGAGTTGCTATCTACTATTCTTATCGCCGTATGTCCGAAAATGGAATATAAATCTTCACCAGGTCCACAGGTTAGAAGACTGATTTGAATATGACAGGAATCCGTTTGAGCGTTTAACTGCAGGGCCAGCAAATAAGTCAGCAAGAAAAAAAGAAACCTGCGCATATGGTTCATTCAGTAATTTTTGGGGAAGTATTTATATCAGGAAAATTTTATGTTGCCGCTATATGGGAAATTACCTGCTATAATTCGGAGCCTCCTTTGTAATCTCAATATCATGTGCATGACTTTCCTGCATTCCGGCATTGGTTATTTTAATAAACTGTGCATCTTGTAACGCAGCGATATTTTTAGCTCCGCAATAACCCATACCGGCGCGTAGCCCCCCAACATATTGCAATACCATTTCACTTAAGTTTCCTTTGTAAGCAACACGTCCTTCAATTCCTTCGGGGACCAATTTTTTGATTCCATCTTCCACATCCTGAAAATAACGATCACCGCTGCCCTGGGACATTGCTCCAATTGATCCCATGCCCCGATATTGTTTGAATTTCCTTCCTTCATAAATAATCGTTTCACCCGGGCTTTCTTCCACTCCTGCGAATACGCTTCCCATCATTACAGCATTGGCTCCCGCTGCGAGGGCTTTCACCATATCACCGGTATAACGGATACCACCATCCGCAATTAAGGGAATGCCTTTTGCCCTGAGTACCGATGCTGCTTCCATCACCGCAGTGATCTGAGGTACTCCTGCACCTGTTACAATTCGCGTGGTACAGATAGATCCGGGTCCAATGCCTACTTTTACAGCATCAGCTCCGGCTTCTGCCATAGCCCTGGCGCCGGAAGCAGTACCTATATTACCTGATATGACCTGCAATTTTCTAAAATTCTTTTTTACTTCTTTCAGTGCCCCTAAAACTCCCTTGCTATGACCATGTGCACTGTCAAGACAAACCACATCCACTCCAATTTGCTGAAGAGCTGCCGTTCTTTCCATCAGGTCTGCAGTAATGCCTAACGCAGCTCCAACTATCAGTCTGCCGTAACCGTCTTTTACTGCATTGGGGTAGCTCTGTAATTGAAGAATATCCCGGTAAGTGATCAGCCCGATTAATTTGCCGGATTTGTTAACCACGGGTAACTTCTCAATTTTATATTTCTGAAGAATCTTCTCTGCTTTTTTCAGGTCGGTTCCTTCCGGTGCTGTGATGAGGTTCTCCTTCGTCATCACTTCATTCACTTTTTTCCGGTTATCATCTTCGAAACGGAGATCACGGTTCGTAAGAATACCGACCAGTTTTTGATTATTATCGACGATTGGAATGCCACCGATTTTATTCTCTTTCATCAGACGTAAAGCATCTCCGATTGTCGCATCAATGTATAATGTAATCGGATCGATGATCAGGCCACTTTCACTTCGTTTTACTTTCCGAACCTGCTCCACTTGTTTTTCGATGGACATATTTTTGTGAAGTATGCCAATGCCGCCTTCACGGGCAAGTGCAATTGCCAGATTTGCTTCTGTAACTGTATCCATGGCTGCTGAAAGCATGGGAATATTCAGAATAATCTCTTTGGTCAGTTTTGTGCGTATATCTGTTTCGCGTGGCAGTACTTGTGAGAAAGCTGGTTGCAATAGTACATCGTCGAATGTGAGACCTTCACCGAAAAATTTTGAAGAGGATTTTGTCTTGTTGTCGGGGGTAATTATTCTTGCCATGTGCAAAGATAGGGCAAGTTTAGAAATGAAAAATATTAAATTTTAAAAAATAAAATCTGTATGGAAACAAATTGTTCGCTTTTAAATTTCGCATCTTTTTATTTATGGATTTAAAGCAAATAATTTCCCTGGTAATGAACGGATGATTCCTTTAAGCTCCAGGCTTAAGATGGCTGCGGCAATGGCACTACTTGCAATTCCGCTTTTAATATTCAGTTCATCAATATGGATTGTTTCATTTTCTTTTAATAGATCGACGATTTCTTTTTCATCTTCTGTCAGCTGGATAAATAATTCTTTTTGTGGTGATGATTTGATTTTGGGTTGATCAGACCATCCCATATACTCAATTAATTGTTCTGTATCTGTAAGCAGTACGGATTTATTACTCCTGATCAGATAATTGCACCCGGCACTTTTGATGTCCGTTATTTTTCCGGGAAAAGCAAATACATCACGGTTATATTCATTCGCTAATCCGGCCGTTATCATACTTCCGCCTTTGATACCTGTTTCGATAACAATGGTCGCATCCGACATGCCTGCAACAATCCGGTTACGAATTGGAAAATTATGCTTATCGGGTTTGATATTATTTCTGAATTCTGTTAGTAAGCCACCATTCTGAACCATTTCCTTTGCAAGTGAATTATGTTCTCCCGGATATATTTTATTTAATCCATGTGCCAGAACACCAATGGTTGGAAGTTTATTTTTTAAAGCAGCTCTGTGCGCAATTGCATCGATTCCAAAAGCAAGTCCGCTGACGACAATAATCTTGAATCCCGATATTTCTTTGATCAATCGCTCTGTTATCTGTTTTCCATAATCAGAATTTGATCTTGTGCCGATGACAGCAATCGTTTTGGAATTGTTCAAATCTGCATTGCCTTTATAGTACAACAGTACAGGGGGATCATAACAGTGCAATAATCTTTGCGGATAATTTTTATCGGTCAGAAAAAGGGGCTGAATAGTATACTTCTCTATGAACGCAATTTCTTTTTCAGCTTTTTGAAAATCATGAAAAGATTTGATAGACTGCGCTCTTATCGATCCAATACCTTCTATTTTTTCCAAATCAGATTTTCTTGCTTTGAAAACGGATGCTGCATTTTCAAAATGAGAAATCAGGATTTTCGCCTGTACACAACCAATATGAGGAACCAATGTCAATGCAATCCTGTATGGAAGATCTGTCAGCATTCCAAAAGATAAGGTTTGCCAAATGTAAAATAATAAATATGAAATGAGAAGGTAAAATCACCTTCACATTATCTGATACTTACCACTTTTACTTCGGTTCTTCTGTTCTGTGCTCTTCCAATTTCCGTTTTATTATCTGCCAGAGGTTGTGTATCACCATATCCTTTATAGGAAAGACGTTTTTCTTCTATTCCTTTTGATATAAGATAAGTGACTACAGCTTTTGCGCGATTGGTAGATAATGGCAGATTATCTGCTGGCTTTCCTATATTATCGGTATGGCCGCTGATCTGAATAGCTAATGTCGGATTGTCCTTCATTAACTGAACGAGCTTATCTAATTCTACCTGGGATTCCGGTTTGAGCTCGTATTTGTTGATATCGAAGAAAATATTTTTCAGAACAATTGCTGCATTTGGCTCAATGGGCTGCAATGGGATATCTATATTGTAAGTGGAGTCGGGTTGTTTTTCGCTCAGCGGGAAATTCTCTGAGAAGAATAAATAACCTCTCCGGTTGACATTAAACGCATAATCTTTTCCAACCGGAAGAGTAATGAGATAATTTCCGGTTTCGTCGGTCTGGACTTTACTGAGAACCATTTTTGTTGACAGGTCTGTCAATTCTACTGAACTAGGTAACCCTCTGAGTGTTTTCTTGTCGAATACTTTTCCTTTCACCCATAATGTTCTTGCAGGCCGGACATCACTCCGCAATTCGAAAGTATATAAATCCAGCCCGCCATGGCTGTCTGCACGGTCACTTGCATAATAAGCTGTTTTGCCATCGGCAGCAATAATTAGGCTGCCTTCGTTTTCGATGGTATTAATGGGATATCCCAGGTTTTCAGGTTTGGTCCATTTTCCATCCTTGTCCTTACGACTGAGAAATAAATCATCGCCACCATAACCCTGATGCCCATTCGAAGTAAAATAAAGCGTTTGATTATCGGCATGAATAAATGGGGTAGATTCATCGCCTACCGTATTAATTACAGGCCCCATATTTTCGGGTTCGCTCCAATGTCCATTAGGCATGCGATGACTGACATAGATATCGCTTCCTCCATATCCTCCGGGTCTCCTGCTTGAAAAATATAAATCTCTTTTATCAGGTGATAAAGAAGGAGCCGATTCCCAGAATTCAGAATTAATATTACTACCGAGGTTCTCCGGCGTACTCCATCCTTCCGGTGTCAGATAGGAAATATAAAGATCGCAACTGCCATATCCATCCGGAAAATTGCAACCCGTGAATATGAGCCACTGTCCATCCTGCGAAATATTCTGCGCACCTTCATTCATATTCGTATTGATATTGCCCACTAATCCTTTGGATTTAGTCCAATGTCCGTCGACATTATCAGACTCGTAGAAATCTTCGTTATAATTATTGACTCTTCGGGTAAAAACAAGTTTGCTTCCATCAATGGTAATGGTTGGATAATATTCTGAGTCGCCGCTATTCACGCTATCTCCCAGATTCTGAGGTTCGAATTTGTAATCAAGCGTATTTTTGTTTTTAGAATATTCAATTGCAAAACTGTAACATCTTTTTCTAAACTCGCCTGCTTTGCGACTGGTTTCATTTAAATTAGAAATAGTGAGAAACTGATTGATTGCATCCAATGCTTTTTCAAATTCTCCTTTGCCGGCGAGGTTAATAGAGTAGGGAAGATTGTAATCATTAAAATAATTACTGTCTATCGACCTTGCTTTTTCATAATTATTGATAGCTTCCTGGTAGTTTTTGAGTTCACCATACATGCCTGCCATAGAGAGATAAGCGTCCTCGAAATTTTTATCAGCGTTTACGGCCTGCTTCAGCATTTCTATGCCTTCCTTGAAACGGTCATCACGGGCCAGATCGAGAGCCCTGGAATAAAGATCCGATGCTTTTTTATTCACCCTGGATGGATCATATTGTGCCTGCGCAAACTGGCCCAGAAATAATATGGACAGAACAAACAGGTTTTTCATATAGGAAAATTACAAATCAAAACTTAAAACGAAGGTTAAAAGGATTTATTTGCTTAGTGAATTTGAAAGTACCTGATAACATCTGAATAATTAGATTTTTTCTGCCGGAAGAGGAAATTTTATGGTACATGAATGTATTTGTGCAACTGAAGCGAAAATTCCCATTGAGGATTTGATTTGATATAGTCAATGATCAGGGGTGTGATGCTTGCAGATTTTGTCCATTCGGGTTGAAGGTACAATTTAGCATCCGGGGAAACCAACTCTGCATATTTCTCAGCCCATTCAAAATCAGTTTTATTATAAACAACTATTTTAAGTTCGTTGGCAAGGGGAAGAATTTCAGGTAAGGGAGCTTTGAATTTTTTTGGAGAGAAACAGATCCAATCCCAATCTCCGCTTATCGGATATGCGCCCGAAGTTTCAATATGGGTCCTGAAAGAAGCCTGATGTAAAGCATCGGTCAATGGATTGCAATCATGCATCAATGGCTCACCACCTGTAATGATCGCAATGCGACCGGGATATTTTTCTGCTTCCCGAACAATGGAATCGATTGATTTTTGAGGGTGTTTCGAGGCATCCCAGCTTTCTTTCACATCACACCAGACGCATCCGACATCGCAACCTCCCAGCCGGATAAAAAAAGCGGCTTTTCCCTGATGAAAACCCTCACCCTGGATGGTATAAAAAGATTCCATCACCGGCAGCTTCTGCTTAATGTCTGGAATGATATCTTGCATAGAACCTAAAGTTCGTTAAATAACAGGTGATGAATGAAATCAAAATTGCTCAATAGAAATACAAATGTTGAACGGAGCGTCGCAACGATGCTGAATAGAATTCCTTCAGCTGACAGACATCAATTCTTATCCATGCAGGCTTTGAATGTATTTTTCATAAGAGCTGCAATCGTCATTGGTCCGACGCCGCCGGGTACAGGCGTTATATAACTGCATTTAGGAGCGACTGTAGAAAAATGGACATCACCTTTGAGTGCGAATCCGCTTTTTTTTGAAGAATCAGGGACCCTTGTAATGCCCACATCAATTACAACGGCGCCTTCTTTCACCATATCTGCAGTAACGAATTCCGCTCTGCCCATGGCGGCAACAATCAGATCGCCCTGCAGGCATATTCCCTCCAAATTTTTTGTTTTGGAATGACAGATTGTAACTGTACAATTACCCGGGTTAGTATTGCTGCTTAATAACATGCTCATCGGCCTGCCGACAATATTGCTTCTCCCGATGACAACAGCATGCATTCCTGTAGTATTGATTTTATAATGTTCGAGAAGGAGCATGATTCCATGCGGAGTAGCAGGAATAAAAGTGGATGATCCGAGAACCATCCTCCCCACGCTGATGGGATGGAATCCATCCACATCTTTGGAAGGATCGATGGCATTGATTATTTTTTCATCTGATATATGTGATGGCAGCGGGAGTTGTACCAGGATGCCGTCTACATCCATATCTGCATTCAAGTCTGCAATGACATTGAGCAACTTGTTTTCACTGATGGAATCTTCCAGCCTGAGTAACGTTGACTTATAACCGATTTCGGAACAGGCTTTCACCTTGGCATTGACATAAGTTTCGCTGGCTCCATTATGTCCTACTAAAACCGCTGCGAGATGAGGCGTCTTTTTTCCTTCCGTGATTAACTGGGCCACTTTCAGTTTCAGGGTATCCTTGATTGTACGGGATACTAATTGTCCGTCTAAAATTTGCATGGCGCAAAGGTAATATTCATAGGGATTAAAACTTCAGCTGCCGGGTGAATTCACGCTTATTCCGATAAAGACATCTGATTAACTTTCGATGTCAAAATGAATGTGGTGGTTTTAAGACTTTGTGGGTTCATATTGTCCCTGTTAATTGTTATAAATTCTGAAACTCAGACAATCCATTCCTCCCAGCAAATACCATATATCGATTTGGGTACTTGCAGCAGGAATTTCATAAATGCTTTCTCTTTTACCAATAATCAATCGGTCTTATCATCACAACAAAGCTTAAACGCCGGAGCATTTGACGAAAGGAGATTCGCGTTGGCAGAATTGAATTTTTGCATGTTTGCATTATCCTTTCCTGCAGCATCCGGAGGTATTGGATTGGAGTTGAATTATTTTGGATTTGCAGACTATAACGAATCCAAAATAGGGATTGCCTATGGACGAAAGCTTGGAAAAATAATTGATGCGGGCATACAACTGGATTATCATTTATTTCATATCTCCGGATATGGAAATGCGGGCGCCGTAAATTTTGAAATGGGCATTTTTTTACATCCCGCAGAAAAAATTACGATTGGTCTCCATGCTTCTAATCCTGTTGGGGGGAAAATTGGGAAAAACTCGGGTGAGAAGATCGCATCGGTATATAAATATGCAATGGGTTATGAAGTATCAAACGAGACCTGTATCAGTGTAGAAATAATCAAGGAAGAAGATCGCCCGCTGTATGCGAATATCGGCCTTCAATATTTTTTTGCGAAGCAATTTTTTGCCTGTATTGGTATTGAAACATCAACCGCTTCACCCTTTGGTGGATTGGGGCTGAAATGGAAGAATATACGGGTGGATATTTCAACAAGATATCATCCTGAATTGGGGTTTTCGCCAGCTCTGTCAGTAGTTTTTTTCACAAAAAATGAGGATAAGAATTAATCAATGACTGCAACCAAAATCATTTGTAGTATTCTCATATTGTTTGCTGCCAATTCCTCACGTGAACAGATACCCGAAACCCAGTCTCTACCTGTTCTTGAAGAACAGCTGGAGGGGCTTGCA
>Ga0335080_10001471_pt1 | contig 23065 bp, 18 predicted proteins | sample Lox_Sample_34_FD_206720 | JGI IMG/M metagenome (GOLD analysis project Ga0335080, IMG submission 206720) | Soil microbial communities from Loxahatchee National Wildlife Refuge, Florida, United States - Lox_Sample_3.4 | ecosystem: Environmental > Terrestrial > Soil > Wetlands | place: USA...
GCCGTCCGGGCGGGATCTCCCCGGTAAGCATCTGAAGATAATCGATTTCCGCCGTCAATTCCTTTTCAGGGACCCGGTCGAGAAACTGCCGCACGCGCGGCTGATCGCTCGCCTGCAATTCAGCGGCGGTTCCGTCCGCGACAATCACGCCCTTATTGAGCAAGATCATGCGGTCGGCGATCAGGAACGCGCTGGCCAGCTCATGCGTGACCACCAGAATCGTGATGTGAAACGCCTTCTTCAGCGCCAGGATCAGTTCGTCAATGCCCGCCGCGATGATGGGGTCGAGGCCGGCGGATGGCTCATCAAAGAAGAGCACTTCAGGATCCATGGCCAGTGCGCGCGCAATGGCCGCGCGTTTTTTCATTCCGCCGCTCAACTGCGCCGGCATGTAGTTCTCGAAGCCGGAAAGGCCGACCTGATTGAGCTTCAGGCGCACCATGATGTCGATGGTCGATTCATCCAGTTGCGTGTGTTCGCGCAGCGGCAATGCGACGTTTTCCGCAACCGTCATCGAGCCGAAGAGTGCGCCGCCTTGAAACGACATTCCCATTTTCTTTCGGAGTTCATCCCGCTCGGACTCCCGCATCGCCGCGAAATCCTTGCCGCGGATCCAGATGCTTCCGCCGCTTGGATCTTCAAGGCCCACCAGAGTGCGCAGAAGCGTGCTCTTGCCCGACCCTGATCCGCCGAGGATTACCAAAGTCTGGCCGGCGGGCGCGTCGAAATTGATGCCGTGCAGAATCTCGCGCTCGCCGTACTTGACCCGCAGGTCACGCACGGAGATCGCAGGAGCGCCGCGTTCGGCGGCCGATTCGCCTTTCGGAATGAAACCTTTTGCCATTCGTTCCGCTCCGCTGTTCTAGCGGGGTGCCGTGACGTAAAAGATCGAGGTGAAGACCAAATCCATCACGACTACGAGGAAAATCGATTTGACCACCGCAGCGGTAGTCGATTTGCCGACCTCCTCGGAGCCAAGCCCCGTGGTGAAACCTTCCTGGCAGCCAACGGCGGTGATTACGATTCCGAAGATCACGCTCTTGATCAGGCCGATGAAAATGTCGCGGCGGACCAGCGCGTCGATCGTGGCCTGAAAATAGGTGTGCCAGGTGAATCCGGCGCTCATCACGCCAAAGAGGCCACCGCCGGTGACGCCCATCAAATCGGCCCACGTGGTCAGGCAGGGCATCATGAGAAGCATCGCCACCAGTTTCGGTGCGACCAGAAAATGCACCGGTTCGAGGGCCATCGTTTCCAGCGCGTCGATTTCCTCATTCACCTTCATCGTGCCGATTTCGGCGGCGAAAGCGGAACCGGACCGACCGATCACGACGACAGCCGTCATCAAGGGTCCCAGCTCGCGCGTCATCGATAGAGCGACGGTGGCGGCGACGAGATGAAGGGCCCCCAGGCGACGCAACTCGTAGGCGGCCTGCAAAGCGAGTATGAGTCCGACAAAGAACGAAATCAGAGACACGACCGGGATGGCACCCACGCCGACGGCCATGGCCTGGTGGACGGCGCGGGCATATCGAATCTTGCGGCCGCGAAAGGGATCGATGAAAACAGCCTGGGCCGCTCCGCCGGTCAGACGCGCGAGGTTTCCCACGTACGCGAGGCCGTCGATAGTCGCAGCGCCGATGCTTTGTGCCAGTGGCATCCTGTGTCCGGAGGGACTTAGCGAACCGAACCGATCACACCGCCGCGGCGCCGCCCTTGCCGCGCACGGCTTCCTCTTCCGTTTCGTACACTTCGAACACCTTGATCAGACGCGTCAGTTCCAAGACTTCGCGCGTGGTTCGGGTCAACCCATAAAGGGCAAATCCGGCCTTTAGATCGCGAGAGAGCTTGAGTCCCTCGACGAGGGAAGCGACGCCGGCGCTATCGATGTAGCGGACTTTTTCGAGATTCACGATCACGCGCGGTGCGCGCTTGCCCTTGAGAAGATCGAGAAGAGTCTTTCGGACGGTGGGCGAGTTGTACAGCGTGATGTCGCCAATTACATCGAGAATGGTGGCGTTTTCCAGCTGTCGAGTAGACAGTTCCATGGGCAGTCCCCGGAAAGCATGAGCAGTGTTTTTGCCAGAGATTCCGCTGCGATGCAACCTATTTTGCCGCGGCTCCGGCCACGTGAAGGGGCGAACTCACGGCGCGCTCCGAAGGCGGCGAGCTATTTCCGGTGGTCGAGGGGGATGTAGCTCCGCAAGTCGTAGCCGAGATAGACCTGGCGCGGGCGCGAAATCTTCTGCTCCGCGTCGAGCAGCAATTCTTCCCACTGCGCAATCCAGCCCGAGGTGCGCGGGATCGCGAACAGCACCGGGAACATCGTGACCGGGAATCCCATCGCCTGGTAGATGAGGCCTGTGTAGAAGTCGACGTTAGGATAGAGCCGCCGCGTGACGAAGTACTCGTCCTCGAGCGCGATACGTTCGCACTCCAGCGCGATGTCGATCAGCGGGTTGCGGCCCATCACGTCGAAGACTTCATAGGCAATCCGTTTGACGATCCTGGCGCGCGGATCGTAGTTCTTGTAGACGCGGTGGCCGAAGCCCATCAGCAGCTTTTCACCTGCCTTCACGCGCTTGATGTACGCGGGCACGTTGTTGACCGTGCCGATTTCGAGCAGCATCCTCAGCACCTGCTCGTTGGCTCCGCCGTGCAGCGGGCCGTAGAGTGCCGCCGTGGCTGCGGCCGTCGCCGAATACGGATCGACGTGGGAGCTGCCGACGCCGCGCATTGCCGTCGAAGAACAGTTCTGCTCGTGGTCCGCGTGCAGGATGAACAGGATGTCGAGCGCGCGCTCCAGCGTCGGATTCGGGCGGTACTGAAGCTCCGTCGTACGGAACAGCATGTTGAGGAAGTTGCCGGAATAGCTCAGGTCGTTATCCGGATACACGTACGGCATTCCCAAACTGTGCCGATAGGAGAAGGCCGCCAGCGTCGGCATCTTTCCGATCAGCCGGTACGTCTGCTTGCGGCGCGATTCGGGATTGAAGATGTCTTTCGCGTCCGGATAGAACGTCGAGAGCGCAGCCACCGTGGAAATCAGCATGCCCATCGGATGGGCGTCATAGTGAAAGCCGTCGAGAAACTTCTTGATGCTTTCATGGATGAACGTGTGGTGCGTGATGTGGTAGGTCCAATCCCGAAGCTGCGCCTGCGTTGGCAATTCGCCGTAGAGGATTAAGTACGCCGTTTCCGGGTAGGTGCTCTTTTCAGCCAGCTCTTCGATCGAGTATCCGCGATACCGGAGGATGCCCTTGTCGCCGTCGATGAAGGTGATCTTGCTGGCGCACGACGCTGTGTTGGAAAACGCCGGGTCGTAGCTCATCATCCCGAAGTCTGTGTCCTGGACCTTGATCTGACGAAGATCCATCGCGCGAATCGTGTCGTTCTTTATCGGGACTTCGTATTGGCGGCCATTCCGATTGTCCGTGATCGTAAGAGTGTCGCGGCGCGTCTCTGCGCCGGATGCTGGCTTGCCTGGATTCATTCCGTGATCCTTCTCGGCGGTCGTGGACACCGGCACCACCTCAACATACGCACCTCACTGTACACCAAAATACGCAGCGGGCGAACGGTTTAGAGGCGACTCTGGAACGCTCAACCGCGGCAGAACATACGCGTCCGTATGGCAGGTCCTCCTCATTGGCATGGCGCCCTGGCGATGAAACAGCACTTCGATCATTTGGGCAGACTCTCACCGCTTCAACGGGATGAAGGCTTGGCAGGTTCGTGCTTTGGCCACGTAGCAGGGGAGACCGACGAAGGACGCTCCTCCACCAGGTAGGATCGATTTCGACCCTTATCTTTCGCCTGGTAGAGGGCTTCGTCAGATTTCTCAAGAATCGCCTTCGAGGTCGTCAATCTGCCATGACCGCCGACGCAGACGCCGCAACTGGCCGTGATCTGCACGGGTCCCGCGTCCGTGTCCACGGGCCGAGCGGCGATCGCTTTGCGGATTCTCTCCGCCAGGTTGAGTACATCGGATTCGCTGCACGAAGGCGCGACAATCAGGAACTCTTCGCCGCCGTAGCGGCCCACGATGTCGTACGGACGCAAGGAACCAGCGATCCGCCTGCCCGTTTCCTTCAGAACGGCGTCTCCGGCCAGATGCCCGAAGGTGTCGTTCACGCGCTTGAAATGATCGAGATCCATCAAGATGACGCCGAAGGAGCCGCGTTCGCGAGTCTGCCGCGACGCTTCGCGATCGACGGCGTCGACGATCGCGCCGCGATTCCAGAGGCGCGTCAGCGGGTCGTGGGTGGCCTGAAAGCGCAATTTTTCTTTTGCGGCGATCAGGCCGGACTGCAGATCAAGAATGCGTTGTCCCACGTGAAGGCGCGCGCGGAGCTCCTGCGAATCGAACGGCTTGGTGAGATAGTCGTCGGCACCGGACTCGAGCCCTTGAAATACGTCCGCCTTCTGCGTGCGCGCCGTCAGCAGCATGATGTACGTATAGGGACGGCCGGCGTTTGCCCGCACTTGCCGGCAGATCTGGGGACCCTCCATGCCTGGCATCATCCAGTCCAGAATCGCGAGCTGCGGCGCATCGGTGCGCCCGAGAATCTGCGCCGCTTCCAAGCCGTCGGCGGCGCCTACGACTTCGAATCCCCACTTCGTGAGAAAGGATTCCAGAACGCGGCGCGACACGGGATCGTCCTCGGCCACGAGGATTCTGGTCTTGGGCGGCGTCTCTTGAGTCATAGCGCAGGCTCGCGATCGAACGCGTGTCCAAATTCAACGGAGGGCTGCGCCGAAGCGTCCCTCTGGCTCGAGAAGGCCCGGCCCATCGCAGCAATCACGTCAGCGATACGAATGGGTTTCGCCACGTAGTCGTCGGCTCCGGCGGCAAGACACCGCTCGCGGTCTCCCTTCATGGCGTGGGCCGTCAAGGCCACGATCGGTATGTGCCCTCCTGTGGCCCGCTCCTTGGCGCGAATAAGCCGGGTCGCCTCCAGTCCGTCCATCACCGGCATCTGCACATCCATCAGAATCAGATCGAACTTCTCGCCTTCGAGAATCTCCAAAGCTTCTTTCCCGTTCTGTGCTGTCGCTGCCGAGTAGCCGTGTTTTTCGAGAAGCGCGGTCGCCAGTTTTCGATTGACCGCATTGTCTTCCACCAAAAGCACTCGCTTGAGACGGATCTTCTCCGGCGCGGTCTCGCTCGGCTGCGCGCTTTCTGCTGGTTTGGCGCCGGGTGCGGCCAGCAGACTGAGAATCGCGTCGAGGAGATCAGACGGCTGCGTCGGCTTGGCCAAATAGGCCGAAATGTTGACCTGGCGGCAACGGATCGCTTCGCCGGGCTGGCCTGTGGAGCTGAGCATCAGGATCGGCAGCTTGACGAACTCCGGGGTGTTTCGGATGCGCTGCCCCAATGCGCATCCGTCCATGCCCGGCATGTGCATGTCGGAGATGACGAGGCCGAATGGCCGGCCCTCGGCGTAGGCCGCGACGAGCGCCGAGAGGGCGGTAGAGCCGCTCTCGGCGGCCGTCGGTCTCATTCCCCATCTGGAGAGGAGTTCGACGAGGATCTTGCGGTTCGTGTCGTTGTCGTCCACCACGAGAACCGGCAACTCGCGGACGACCTCGGGCTGGGCGGCGGGAGCTTGCTGTTCCGGATCTTGCGCGAGCCCCAGTCGAACCGTGAAATGGAACGTGCTGCCGCGTCCGACGTCGCTCGCGACCCAGATTCGCCCTCCCATCAACGCGACGAGCCGCGATGTGATGGCGAGGCCGAGACCCGTACCTCCGTACTTTCGCGAGGCCGAGCTGTCCGCCTGGGTGAAGGCGTCGAAGATCATTTGTTGCTTCTCTTTCGGAATGCCGATCCCTGTGTCGCGCACCTGAAAATGCAGCGTGACGCCGCGCTCGTCCTGCGTCTCCTTTTCGACGCTCACCACGATCTCGCCGCGTTCGGTGAACTTCACTGCATTGCCGACCAGGTTCACCAGAACTTGCCGGAGACGGCCGACGTCTCCCGTTACGAATTCGGGAACATCGCGCCCGACCGACCAGGCCAGCTCCAATCCTTTCTGATGGGCGCGGAACGCCAGGGCCTTGAGCGCTTCACCGAGACTTCGCAGCAAGGGGAAGTCGACCGCGTCGATATCAAGTTTGCCCGCTTCGATTTTCGAGAAGTCGAGGATGTCATTGATGACAGTCAGGAGCGAATGCGCCGACGCTTTGACCATGTCGAGGTACTCGCGCTGTTCCGACGTGAGCGGGGTATCGAGCGTCAGCTCGGTCATGCCGATGATCCCGTTCATGGGTGTGCGGATTTCGTGACTCATGTTGGCCAGGAACTCGCTTTTGGCGCGGTTCGCCGCCTCGGCCGCCTCCTTGGCACGCATCAGCGCTTCTTCGGCCCGCTTGCGTTCGGTGATGTCCTGGTACAACAGCACACCGCCGGTCGGGTGCCGCGCGGGTCCCAGCGGCACGGAAAAGGCCTCGACGTCCAGCACGCTGCCGTCGCGGCGTTTGCGCTTGGTGATGAGATGCGTTCCCCGGCCGGCCCACAGCGCCTCCGCGTTCGCGGCGACCTCCGCGCGGAGCTCCTCCGGCGCCACCAATTGAGGCAGCGATTGGCCGACGAGCTCCTCTTGGCGATAGCCGAAGAGGTTCTCGAAGGCCGCGTTGCACATCTGAATGCAGTGATCCGGGCCGATGGCAACGATCCCGACGGGAGTGTTCTCGATCAGCGAGTCGAGAAAATACTTGCGTTCCTCCAATTCGCGTTCCGTCTGTTTTCTTTCCACGATTTCGTTCTGGAGCTCTCGCGTCCGCTCATTGACGCGCGCTTCCAGCTGATCACGCGCGAAACGCAAGGCGGCTTCGTGTTCCTGAACGCGGGCTACCATTTCGTTAAACCGATCGACCAGCGAGCCGATTTCGTCGTCGCTTCGTTTCATCGCCCGCAGGGAGTAGTCCTTTTCGAGCGAGATGGCCGTTGCGGTCTCGGCCAGCTCGACAATCGGCTCGGAAACGACGCGCTGAAGCCGCGAGGCCAGCAAGTAGGCGGCTACGAATGAGAGCAAGCTGACGACGGAAATGATGGCGACAAAACGCGCGGTGCGGGTGTGCAGCGCGCCAACATCCGATCTCATTAGGATCGTTCCGATCACCTCGTTGTTAAGCCAGATCGGCTCCTGCGCCGAGACCAACCCGGACGAATACCCGCCGTGGCCCGCCGGCGGCGCGCTGCCGGCGCACGCGGAATCACGGCCTTCGCGCCTGTATTGCGCGAACAATTTTCCGTCCGTCGAATACACGCAGGCCCCGACGATGTGGGGCTCGGCGCGGAGAGAATGCAACATTTCGGTGGCGGACTCTGAATCGCCGAACTCGAGAGCGGCGGTCAGGTTGGATCCAGTGATCCGATCGAGCATCACCAGCTGATTCAGAAGCTCTCCGCGCAGCGTTTCGATGTCGTACGCCGCGATCACGGTGCAAGCGAGGAGTATCGACGCGCCACACGTCGCCAGAACGATCAGCGTCAGCTTCTGCCGGATCGAATGGGGTCTGGCGATGCTCATCTCAGTTCCTTCCGCTTTCAGTCGCGTGGACAATCTTTGCCAGCGCGAGCAGCTTAGAGCTGATCCGCAGGCCCGCACCGTCGGCCGCGCTGGTGTTGATTGCAAACCGGACGTGGTTTTCCTCCAGAGTGAGCTGGATGGTTCCTCCCAAGTCGGCAAATCGATCCGTCTCGCCGACCACCAGTGTTTTCGCACCTTGCAGCGACGCGATAATCTCAGGCAGTCGCTGCTTCTCCGACGAACTGACGAAGACGATTTGGCACTGCCGCGCTCTCCAAGGCTCTTTCACGCGCTCGATGACGACGGTACGGTCTCCGATGCTTTTGCCGCGCAGGGTGTCGTCGATGGCCGATCCAAAGGGGTCTGCCCCGAGTATGCAAATCTCGAAGGGAGACTGGGGTGCCGGGAAACTGCCCGGAGGCCAGTCGATAAACTTCGCGAAGTTGTAGAGAAATGCGGCTTTGATCTGGTACTCAGTCGGCGCGCTCCCCTGCGCTGGCGCGACCGCCGCTCCGCCGAACGCCATCATGAAGAGGCAAATCAGCGGAGATAACACGTGCGCCACGGCTCCCCGCCGCCGGACTTGCGGAGCGGACGCAGGCGCCAGAAGCATGGAGCGGTTTGTGCGCGTGGTGCTCACGGTGCCTTCCCGAGCGTCAGAACCTCCAGCTCAGCTTGGCGTATGCGCTGCGCTTGATCAGCGTGGTGCGTGCGCTCTCCGTATCGTCGACGAACTCCGCGTGATGGTCCTGCAACAGGTTCTGGCCGACCAGGCTCAGAGACGCCCGTTCGGCAAACTGCCACGAGAGCTGAGTATCGAGGCGCGTGTAGGACGGCACACCGATCGCCACCAGACGATCCACAAAGTAGGCGGAGGAGTCCCACGCGAACCCGTGCGACAAATCGAGATGAGAACGAAGCTGTGCGGCATGGGCCGGCGTGCTCCCCTCCGCTTCTGCGGCCGATGTGGTGTCCTGGCTCGTCGGAGCGACTCGCATGTGGAGCCTCTCGAAGCCGTAACCGGGACTCAGCGTCCAGCGATTGGTCACCTTCCAATTCGCGGCAAATTCAATTCCGTGCGCCTCTCCGTGCATGAGGTTTTCGTAGGTGATGGGCATTACGAGATGGGGAGGGGCAGGCGTGTTCTCGAAAAAAGGTGCGGCCGGCTCAATTGTTTCCTGGTGATGGTAGTCGTTATAGAAGGCCGCGCAGTCGAGGGACAGCCTATCGGCGATTGCCGTCCGGTAGCCCAGCTCGTAGGCGATCAAAGCTTCATCATCGAGGCGCGGATTTCCCAGGAAAGCGAGAACGACAAGTGTTCCGTCCGGTTCGAAAAAACTCCCGCGGTCCGAGCGGATTCCGGCATCCTTCGCGGAGGGAGAGCGAACCGCATCGGAAACGGCCGCCCAGATCGTTTGACGTTGGCCCGGCGTCCAGGCCACGCGGGCGCTGGGCATCACGTTGAAGCCCGTATAGTAGTTGTGCTCGATCCGGGTCCCCATCGTAAGAATCAGGCGGTTCGGGAGCAGAGTGATTTCGTCTTGACCGGAAGCACTGTACAGATTCGTTGCCAAGCTGGCCGGAACAAGCTCACTGACGAGGGTCCCATGGGAATTCGAATCAGACCTTCGGTATTCGAAGCTCCAAAGAAGGTTCTGCCGCCGCCAACCCGTGAAGCGGTGTTGGAAATTGACGTCGAGCGTCCCGCGCTCGTCGCCCAGCGTGTCGTGTCGTTCGTATCGGTCGTACGAAATCTCGAGAGACGTACTCGAGGCCGGGGAATACGTGTGGTCCCAGACGCCCTGAATGAAGCCGCCAGAGAGATTCACGGGAAGTTGTGTGGGTACGGGAGCCGGTGACGTAATCGACGGAACCGTGAGGGTCGGATCGCCCTCGAGCCCCGTATAAAGATCCCCTTGGACCATCAGGGTATCGCTGGTCGTGAGAATGCTGTCCGTTCGAAAGCCGCCGCGCAACAAATGCCAGCCGTCGCCGCCGTCCTGGCCGCTCGCACCGGCAAAATGATCGTTATTGAAATACTTCACGTACGCGCGGTATTGCGTCGATTCGCCGGCCTTCCCGCCATACTGGAGAGTTCCAAACGCCTGCTGGATGTTGCCGCCGCCCCCATCGAGGAGCACTCCCTGCGTTTCGGCCGCCTTCTTGGTGATGATGTTGATGACACCATTGACTGCGTTGGCCCCCCAGACCGACCCGCCCGGACCGCGGATTACCTCGATGCGCTCAATGTCTTCGAGCGGAACATCCAGCGTCTCCCAGTAGACGCCGCCGAACGCCGCTGAATAGACGCTGCGGCCGTCCACGAGCACGAGCAGCTCGTTGGCGAATCGTTCGTTGAGACCGCGCACGCTGATGGCCCAGACGTTCGCGTCGATTTGAGCGACGTCGATGCCGGGCACCATCCGCAGGAGATCCGGGATATTGGTGGCGCCGGAGCGGCGGATGTCTTCCTGCGTAATGACGAACACCGCCGCAGCCGCGCGCGAGAGCTTCTGCTCCGTCTTGGAGACCGAGACGACTTCTAGGTTCATCAGGTCTTCGAGGCTAACGTTCGTGAGGTCGCCCGGCTGCTTTTGCGGCCATGCCGGAAGCGCCAACGCAACAATCGTAAAGAGCACGCCGCCCGCCCGCGCGATGATCCGGGCACGATTCGCCCAGGAAGCATTTTTCACTGCCACTTTTCTTCGATCTCCCACAGATTCAAGATCGGCAAACACGAACGGGAACATCTACCATTTCGATGGCGTGCGACTGCGGCGAATGATCGATTCGACAAGACACGTGTCAAGGTCTAAGGCATGATGGCTCAGCGTGTTGTGGATGTTCCGAGATGGAGCAGTTCGCAAGTTCATCCCGAAACGGCTCTCGGTTCGTCCCTACCCAGTCCGAAGGGTGATGTTACTGCCGGGTTAAAAGCCGTCTTCCGTATCATCGCTCCCTTGCGTCCGGGCCGGGAATTCCCGTATGTTGAGAGCGAAATCCCTGAAAAAATAATCGATGAAACGCATCCTCGTCGTCGAAGACGACAAAGACATTGTCGAGCTGGTGAAATACAACCTGGAAAAAGACGGCTTCCAGGTGACTGCTACCGGAGATGGAGCGACTGGACTCGCGCAGATCCGCAAGGCGCCGCCCGACTTGCTGGTTTTGGATTTGATGTTGCCGAAGCTCTCCGGCCTGGAAATCTGCAAGGAGGTTCGCAAGGACGTCGGCCTGAATCGCCTGCCGATCTTGATCCTGACTGCGAAGGGCGAAGAAGCAGACCGCGTTGTCGGTCTGGAGCTTGGCGCCGACGACTATGTGACGAAGCCGTTCAGCCCGCGTGAACTGGCGGCGCGCGTGAAGGCGTTGCTGCGCCGCGCGGAACCCGGGTCGCCTTCCGAGAAGATGATCGAAATCGGCCCGCTAAGAATCGATCCCGCCGCCTACCGCGTGACGCGGGCGGGAAAGCCGGTGCCGATGAGCACTCTGGAGTTCCGCCTGCTATACTTCCTGGCTGCCAGGCCCAATCGCGTGTTCACACGCGACCAACTGCTCGACGGCGTGTGGGGCACCGAGCGGTTCGTGACGCCGCGAAGCGTGGACGTGTACGTCCGGCGGCTGCGGGAAAAGATCGAAGCCGATCCGCAGCATCCGTCCTACATGAAAACGATTCGGGGCGCTGGCTATCTTTTCGAGACTCGTGCGAGCTAGGCTTTTCTGGAAGCTCGGGCTTACCTATCTCGGCCTGCTGCTGGCGGTTCTTCTCGCGGTAGGTCTCTACTCTTCGTATGTTCTGCGCCGCGATTATATCCGGGCGGCGGACGATCGTCTGGCCTCGCTGCTCGAAGTGGCCAGAGCCCGTCCGCCCGCATTGGACAATGCGGCAGAACTTCGCGCCTGGGCGGAGTGGATGGCGCGCAGCGGCGCCCGCGTCACGGTGATTGACCACTCCGGAGAGGCCATTGCAGATTCATCTCCCGACGGCGAAACCGCGCAGAATCATCTCGCCCAGGCGGAGGTGCAACAGGCGTTTGCTTCGGGCGTCGGCCGCTCGGTTCGCCACAGCTCGGCGCAGAGTCTGGATCTCATCTATCACGCAGTGCGTTACGAACGTTCGGGCGAATCCCCGGTCGTCATGCGCGTGGCGCTTCCGCTTTCAGAAGTGGACACATCGGTTGATGAGCTTCAGCGCAAGGTCGCGGGCGCCTCGCTCTTGATTCTCTTGTTCGGCGGAGTGATTTCGCTCGTTTACTTCCGGCATCTGGCGGCACGCATCGAACGCCTGACGCATTTCGCTCATCGAATCGCGGAGGGAGATTTCCGTCCCCTGCCGGGAGAAAACCCGCACGACGAACTTGCCGACCTGGCGCGCGCCCTGAACGAAACGGCCGGGCGGATGGACCAGACGATCCGCTCGCTGAGCGGCGAGCGAAATCGATCGAGCGCGATTCTGAGGAGCATGGTGGAGGGCGTCGCGGTGATCGACGCCCATGAACGGCTCGTCTTTTCGAATCGAGCGTTCTTAGAGGGCCTGAACCTGGACCCGGCTTCGACCGAGGGGCGACCGGTGATCGAAGTGGTCCGCAACTCCGACCTGTTGGGTTTGATGCGCCGCGCCTTGCTTGGCGAAGAAGGTCTTCGGACCGATATGGCGGTCGGCATCGTTCAGCAGCGCACCTTCTCAATCACCGCGACGCCGATCCAGGCGAGAGAGTCCGGCTCCTCCCTGAACGGAGGAGAGCCTTCGGGCGCGGTCGTCGTGTTGCACGACGTCACAGAGTTGCGGCGCCTCGAGCGCGTGCGACAGGACTTCGTCGCGAACGTTTCGCATGAATTCAAGACTCCTCTCACCGCCATCCAGGGATTCGCCGAAACGCTCCTGGCCGGAGCGCTGGAGGATCCGGAGCACAACCGGCGCTTCCTCGAAATCATCCGCGATCACGCGGCGCGGCTCGCCACGTTGACGAACGATCTGCTGAAGCTGGCGCGGATCGAAGCGGGGAAGCTCGAAGTGGACTTTGGTCCGGTCAACTTGCCCGACGTAGTCGAGCGTTGCGTGGAAACCGCCCTGTTGAAGGCCAGTCGAAAGCAAATTTCGTTGGAGACAGAAGTTCCGCCCGGCTTGCCCGCCGTGCGCGGGGATGCAAGCTTGCTGCGCGACGTGGTGCAAAACCTGCTCGACAACGCCGTCCAATACACGCCGGCTGGCGGGCGCATCAAGTTGAGTGCCACGGCCGCGGCGCGGGAGGCGGTCGTCACCGTCGAGGACACGGGAATCGGTATTCCGCTTGCCGATCAGGAAAGAATCTTCGAGCGCTTCTACCGCGTGGATGCCGGCCGTTCCCGCGAGGCAGGCGGCACCGGCCTTGGCTTGTCGATCGCGAGGCACATCATCGACGCACACGGCGGCCGCCTATGGGTTGAAAGTGAAGTCGGCCACGGCTCGAGATTCTCTTTCTCTCTCGCTCTGGCCACCTGATCCTCGGCTGTCTCGAAACATTCACATGCGCGTTACAGGCTTGCAATGCTCTGGTCGAATCCTGCAAACGGAGAGATGGATGAAGCCGGGCGGCCGACGCCCACGGGGGACAACCAATGGCGGCAACGAAGACCAGCGGCGACGGAATCCTGCAGACGGTACTGATGAACTATCTCGTTTCGCAGGCGCGTACGGTCGAAGCCTCGGTCAACCGAGCACTTGCAGCCGTGCTTGGCAAGGAAGAGCGGCTCGCGAGCGAAGTCTTTCTCACCGAGCCCCGAATCAACGAAATGGAAATCGTGATCGATGAGCATGCGATTCGGATGCTCGGCCAAGGGAACCTTCCGGAGGCGGATGTCCGCCTGGTTGTCGCGGCGCTGAAGATCAACAACGACCTCGAACGAATGGGCGATCTCGCTGTGAATCTGGCGGAGCGCGCCGTTTCCTTGTCCACGATGGGCGCCTTTGAGGCTCCCGCAGAATTGGAGCCGATGACCGCCGCGGTTCGCGCCATGGTGTCGAAGTGCCTGGGCGCGCTGATCTATGAAAACGTCGAGCTTGCCACGCAGGTGCTCGAAAGCGACGACGTGGTCGACCACTATCGCGACCAGGTCTTCGAGGTGCTCCTGGCAGGAATCGGGGAGAATCCGGCAGCAGCGCCGCCGCACCTGCAATGGGTGCTGGCTTCGCGCCATTTGGAACGGATCGCGGACCACGCCACGAACATCGCGGAAGACATCCTGTTCTGGCTGCGGGGACTCGAAGTGAGGCACGGGAGAGCGCGAAGCGCGGGAGTGCGCTCTGAAAGCGCCGAGAGGAGTCACGTCTAGTTACACATTTATTTCATTCCGTTAACAACGCAGAAATCTGCCGCATGTATGGCTTCATGACCGATGCGAGGGTCGGGTTCACGCGGAAAACAAACGAGATAGCGGCCGCCACCGAAGGCGGTCCGGGGCGTTTTCATCCCGAATTCTCGTCCATGTAATCCGGTTGTAACAATCTGGAAACGATAATTGGGACGAAGGAGAACTCTCCAACCATGAAAAAGACAGTACTGCTGACCCTGCTCGTCTTGTGCCTCGCCGCCACTGCGAGCGCACAATCCGGAACCGTTCTCTTGAACGCGGCCGGCGCCACGTTCCCGGCTCCGATTTATTCGAAGTGGTTTGACGTGTACCACACGGCTCATTCGAACATCCAAATCAACTATCAAGCGATCGGCTCCGGCGCCGGGAAGGCGCAGCTGACCGCAGGCACGGTGGATTTCGGCGCTTCCGACATGCCGATGACGGACGACGAGCTTTCGAAGCTGAAGGTGAAGGCTCTGCATTTCCCGACAGTGCTTGGCGCGGTCGTACCGACGTACAACATCCCGGGAGTTACCGCCGACCTGAATTTCTCGCAGAAGGCGCTGGCGGGAATCTACCTGGGCACGATCACAAAGTGGAACGATCCGGAGATCGCGAAGGCAAACCCCGGCGTGAAGCTCCCGACTGACGACATCGTCGTTGTGCACCGCTCCGATGGCAGCGGTACGAGCTTCATCTTCACCGATTTTCTTTCCAAGGTGAGCCCTGATTGGAAGAGCAAAGTCGGCGCGGGCACGTCGCCAAACTGGCCTGTGGGCTTGGGCGGCAAAGGCAACGACGGCGTCATGGGCCTAGTGAAGCAGACACCGGACTCGATCGGCTACGTCGAGCTGATCTACGCCTTGTCTCAGAAAATTCCGTACGGCGCCGTGCAGAACGCGGCTGGAAAGTACCTCAAGGCGGATCTCGCGGGCGTGAGCGCGGCGGCTGCGGGTGCGGCGAAGGAAATGCCCGAAGACTTCCGCGTTTCGATCACGAATGCGCCGGGAGGGGCGGCCTACCCGATCTCCAGCTTCACGTGGCTGTTGATCCCGTCGCATTTCGATGACGCGACCAAGGGGCAGGCTGTGAAGGGATTTCTCACTTGGATGCTCGGCGACGGCCAGACCTACAACGAAGGCCTGTCCTACGCCAAGCTTCCGCCGGCCGTGATCGCAAAGGAAAAGAAGGCCCTTTCACAGATACAATAGGCTGGAATGTCAACGGCAACTACACCCATCGAGCACGCGGCTCCGCCCGAAACGGGGCCGCGTGCTTTGCTTCACCGCCTGCGCCATGGTGACGAAGTCGCGCACGTCGTCACCCTCACGTTCGCTGCGCTAATCCTGCTGATTACGTCGCTGCTGGTGTTTGAGTTGTGGATTCGCTCCGGACCCACCCGCGGGAAGTTTGGCTTGAGCTTCTTCTGGTCCGGCGTTTGGGACCCGATCGGCGGCGACTTCGGCGCGATCCCCTTCATCTACGGAACCTTGGTTACAGCGCTTCTGGCCTTGATGATTTCGGTTCCGCTGGGCGTGGCCGCCGCAATCTTCCTGGCCGAACTCGCACCGCGGAAGATGAGCGACACAATCGCGTTCCTGATCGACCTGCTGGCTGCGATTCCCAGCGTCATTTACGGACTATTGGGCATTTTCGTGGTTGTACCCCTGATGCGCACGACCATTGGCCCCGCGCTCAAGGGCGCGTTCGGATTTCTGCCGATCTTCAAGGGACCGAACTACGGGGTCGGCTTCCTGACCGCCAGCATTGTGCTGACCATCATGGTGGTGCCTTTCATCATCTCCGTTTCGCGCGAAGTCCTTCTCACCGTGCCGCGCGAGCAGCGCGAAGCCGCGCTCGGACTGGGCGCGACACGCTGGGAAGCGACTTGGAAAGTCGTGGTCCCATGGGCTCGCACGGGCATCATGGGTTCCGTGTTCCTGGCTTTGGCGCGCGCGCTTGGCGAGACGATGGCCGTCACGATGGTGATCGGCAACGATCCGAAAATTCGTGAATCGCTCTTCGCCCCCGGATATACGATCGCGGCCGTGATTGCCAATGAGTTCAACGAGGCTACCAGCGACTTGCACCGCAGTGCTCTCATCGAGCTAGGACTGGTGCTCTTCCTGATCACGTTCATTCTGAATGGCCTGGCTCGCCTCCTGATGGTTGCGACGGAGCGCGGCGGAGGTCACAGCTGATGAACCGCATACGCCTGACTTGGCGCAAGTCCTTGAACGTGGTGATGCTCACGCTCACGGGCGTCGCGGCGTTCGCGGTGGTTTCCGTCTTGTTCTTGATCCTGGGATACTTCATCTGGAACGGCGGCACATCGCTGAATCTCGATTTCTTCCTCAAACTGCCGAGGCCGGAGGGAGAGGTTGGCGGCGGCGTGGCCAACGCCATTGTCGGCAGCCTGAAGCTTCTGTTGCTGGCGGCCGTGATCGGCTTGCCGGTTGGGTTGCTGGCGGGCGTCTACCTGGCGGAGTTCGGGGGCAAAACGTTCTCGTTCGTGGTCCGCTATACCACGGACTTGCTAAACGGCGTGCCTTCGATCGTAATCGGCATGTTTGCCTATTCGCTGGCGGTCGTGCCTGTCAAACACTATTCGGCGCTGGCCGGCGGGGCTGCGCTCGGGGTCATGGTGGTTCCGATTACCGTGCGGGCGACGGAGGAGTTTCTCCGGGCGGTCCCCAACAGCATGCGCGAAGGCGCGATGGCGCTCGGGGCGAGCAAGTGGAAGACGATCGCGACGGTCATTGTTCCGGCTGCCAGCGGAGGCATTATCACCGGAATGCTGCTGGCTTTGGCCCGCGTCGCCGGCGAGACCGCGCCGCTGATCTTCACGGCCCTGGGGAATCAATATTGGAGTCCCGGTTGGAGCCAGCCTATTTCCGCGCTACCCCTGGTGGTCTACAATTACGCGATTTCTCCTTACGATGATTGGCACAGGCAGGCTTGGGCTGCCGGGCTTGTCCTGCTGTCTTTGGTGCTGCTCGCGAATATCGGCTGCCGGTTCGTCATTAATCGCAAAGGCGTGAGGAGTGTCTAAGATGGCTTCTGCCGCCCATGAAAAAAACGAAGCAACAGCCGCGCGACTCGCGCTCCAGGTTCGATCCATGGACACCACAGCCGCAGGATCACAGAAGGAAGCGCCCTTGCGCTTCCAAATCTCCGATCTCAATTTCTACTACGGCGCCAGGCAGGCCGTTTTCGGGCTGAACCTCAAGATTCCCGCCAACCGAATCACCGCCCTCATCGGCCCTTCCGGTTGCGGTAAATCCACGTTCCTCCGCAACCTGAATCGAATGAACGAAACGATTCGCGGCACCCGGTATACGGGTGACATCCTGCTCGACGGGCAGGACATCCTGAGGATGGATGTCGTCAAGTTGCGGCGTCGCGTCGGAATGGTCTTTCAGCGGCCGAACCCATTTCCGAAGTCGATCTACGACAATGTTGCGTATGGGTTGCGGATCAACGGTTATTCGGGGCGCCTCGACGACTTGGTGGAGAAGAGCTTGAAACGCGCGGCGCTGTGGGAGGAAGTGAAGGACTCTCTTCACAAGTCGGCGTTTGCCCTGTCCGGCGGGCAGCAGCAGCGGTTGTGCATCGCGCGGGCGCTGGCGGTCGATCCGGAGGTTCTGCTGCTTGACGAGCCGTGCTCGGCTCTCGACCCGGTGACCACGGCGAAGATTGAGGAATTGATGTTTCAGCTGAAAGACAGCTGCACGATGGCGATCGTGACGCATAATATGCAGCAGGCCGCTCGAGCGAGCGACTTCACGGCGTTCATGCTCGACGGCAAACTGATCGAGCACAACGAGACGCCCAAGCTCTTCACCACGCCTCAGGATCCACGAACCGAGGCGTACATCACGGGCCGCTTCGGATGATTCGCCGCGGGGTTGCGGCGCCGGTCGAAAAGGACTGAGATTCCATGGAACGGCATTTCGAACGCGATCTCGAAGAATTGAAGCAGCGGCTGCTGTGGATGGGGAGTCTTGCCGAGCGCGCGGTCCATCAAGCCGTGCACGCCGTGCTCGACGCCGACGAACATCTTGCGGAATCGGTGCTGGCCGAAGAAGACTCAATCAACGAGATGCAGATCGAGATCGACGATCGCGTCCAGCGTTTGCTCGCCCTGCAAGCGCCGATGGCGGCCGATCTGCGGTTCTTGCTGGCCGTCTCCCGCATCAATGGCGACCTGGAACGGATCGGTGATCAGGCGGTGAACATCGCGCAGTCATCGATGCGCATCCTGCGGCATCCGCAGGTGAAGCCGTACGTCGATCTCCCCCGCATGAGCGAGCTCGCCGAGGGGATGGTGCGCGACAGCCTCAACGCCGTCGTGCGCGGAGATCCGGAACTGGCTCGCAGCGTTTTGCAGCGCGACGACCAGGTGGACCGCCTGCGCGATCAGCTTTTCCGCGAGCTGCTCACCTACATGATGGAGAATTCGGCGGTTGTCTTCGCCGCGTTCGAGCTGATCCTCGTCGCGAAGAACCTGGAACGCATCGGCGACCACGCCACGAACATCGCCGAGGACGTGATCTACTTCGTCGCCGGGCGCGATGTTCGCCACCCGGCGCTCGACCGCCGCTAGCATCCCGATCCGCGCAATCGTGGCGCTGGATGGAAACAACTTGTAGTTTTTCTGTGTTGTAGTATCTTCCCGCCGTCCATGCAAAGGGGGAAAACCATGCGAACGAGGCTTTTGGGCGCGGGTGTGTGTATGGCGGCTGTCGTGGCCGTTCTATCGGCTTATCCGAGCCAGGCTCGCGCGGCTGGCGCCACGGAAATAGGTGTGCCGCCGAGCTGCGACCGCCAGTGCCTGTACGGATTCCTGGACCAGTATTTGACGGCGCTCAAGGCGAAGGACCCGTCCCGGTTGCCGCTGACCAGGAAGGTCCGGTACACCGAGAACAACGTTGAAATGCCGATCGGCGACGGCGTCTGGGGCACAATCACGGGTCTGGGCGATTACAATCTCCGCACGGCCGATCCTGCGAACGGCGCGGTGGGCTGCTACGGAATCATCCAGGAAACCAACGCCGTTTCGATATTTGCGCTGCGCTTGAAAGTGACCGACTCGAAAATCGCCGAAGCGGAGGTCTTGATCCGGCGCAGCGGGGGCGAAAGCGGCCCGTTCCCGAACAAACCCACGCTGGCAAGCAATTCCGTTTTCGAGGAGATCGTTCCGCCCGCGGAGCGGAGCCCGCGCGAACGCATGATCGCGCTGGCGGACGGCTACTTCAGCACGCTGCAGCTCAACGACGGAGCTCTGTTCACGCAGTTCTACGATGATTGCGACCGCTGGGAAAATGGCTTGCTGACAACCCACAATCCCGATTTGGCCAAGACGATTCCAGTGGCGAGCCTGGGGTGCGCCCAGCAGTTCAAGCTCGGCAACTACCGCTACGATGATCGCGTGCGCGACCGCCGATTCTTCCTCGTTGACGAGGAACGAGGACTCGTGATGGCCGCCGGCTTTATCGACCATGCGGGCCGGCTCGAGAATTTCACGCTCACTGATGGCACGCCGATCAAATCGCCGATGCGAACTCCGAGCACGCTCTGCCTGCTGGAGCTTTTCAAAATGCGCGGCGGGAAGATTCAGAAGATCGAGGCAGTATTCATCGGCGTGCCCTACAACATGCCGTCTCCCTGGGTGGAATACTCGTCGAAGTGAACCGGTTTGTCGTCAATTTTGGGGGGAATCCGATGTCGCTCAAATCCAGAACTCTGTCCGCGGTCGCCGCTGTAACCCTGGTTCTTGTGCTTGGGAATTACGCCGCGCGGCTGGCGCGGGCCGGACAGGACAAGTCGAAAACAGCGGCTGCCGGCCAAATCGATACCAAGCGGCTGATGGCTGCTGACAGGCACCCCGAGGAATGGCTGACCACCGGACGTGATTTTGGCAAGAGCCACTACTCTCCTCTGGCGCAGATTAGCAAGGACAACGTCGCGCGGCTCGGCCTCGCGTGGGCGTACGACACAAACACGATCCGGGGTCTCGAAGCGACGCCGATCGTGGTCGACGGCGTGATGTACACGTCGGGCTCGGTCGGGCAGGTGTACGCGCTGGATGCGAAGACAGGCAGAGAATTGTGGACCTACGAACCGAAAAACGACATGCGCGTGAATCAGCGCTCGTGCTGCGACGAAGTGAATCGTGGCGTGGCCGTGTGGAAGGGCAAGGTGTACGTCGCCTCGTTCGACGGGCACCTGATCGCGCTCGATGGCGCGACAGGCCACGAGATATGGCGAGCGGATACGATCGTGGACAAGAAAAAGGCGTACACGAGCACCGGCGCGCCACAGGTGGCGGGGAAAGTTGTGGTCATCGGAAATGCGGGCGCCGAATACGACGCGCGCGGCTACGTGAGCGCGTACGACCTAGACACCGGCAAGTTCGCATGGCGGTTCTACACGGTGCCGGGTGATCCGTCAAAGCCGTACGAAAACCCGGAGCTCGAAATGGCGGCGAAGACCTGGGATCCGAAGAGCAAGTGGGACATGGGCGGCGGCGGAACGGTCTGGGGTGACATGGCGTATGACCCCGAACTCAATCTTCTCTATTTCGGTACGGGCAACGGCACGTACTACGACCAATCCCAGCGCAGCCCTTCCGGCGGCGACAATCTTTTCATCGCGTCGCTTCTCGCCATCAATCCGGATACGGGCCGCCTTGTCTGGCACTACCAGGAAGCGCCGGGCGATCAATGGGACTACGACGTCGTCCAGCAGATCGTGCTCGCCGATCTGAAGATCGGCGGGAAGGTGCGCAAGGTATTGATGCAGGCGCCGAAGACCGGCTTCTTCTACATCATCGACCGCAAGACCGGCCAGGTCCTCTCGGCCGAGAAATACGTTCCGGTGACGTGGGCCGATCACGTGGATTTGAAAACGGGGCGCCCGGTTGAAGCGAGCGATGCGAGATCGTACCGGTATTCTTCCAACGGGAAGCGGCTCATTGAGCCTTCTCCGATGGGCGGGCACAACTGGAACCCGATGTCGTGGGATCCGCAGACCGGTTTGGTTTACATCCCGGCGACTGAAAATGGGCAGGAGGGAATTTTCAGCGGCAAGTCGTTCGTGCGCGCTTGGGATCCAATTCGCAGCAAGATTGTTTGGGACGTTCCCAGGCCGGATTGGTGGGACCGCGGAGGAACGCTGGCCACCGCAGGAGGATTGGTCTTCGCGGGCACGGTGACCGGACATTTTTACGCATACGACGCGCTGACGGGCAAGACGCTCAAAGACATCAACACCGGCAGTTCGATCATGGCGGCGCCGATGTCCTACAGCGTCGACGGCACGCAATACGTGGCAGTGATGTCCGCGTGGGGCGGCGGCGGCTGGAACTTCGTGCATCCGGAGAGCGCCGCCTACCAGCGCGGAAACGAAGGCCGCATCCTCGTCTTTAGGTTGGATGGCGGCGCGACGCCAATGCCGAAACTGCTGCCGCCAATTTCGCCGATTCCGCAGCCGCCTGCGCTGACGGCGTCCGCCGACACCATCAAGAAGGGATCGGATCTATTTGGAGCTCACTGCAGCACGTGCCATCTGAACCAGCCGGGCAGCCTGGCTCCCGACCTGCGCCGCATGACTCCGGAGACGCACGACGCGTTCAAGCAGATCGTGCTCGGCGGCATCCTGCAAAATGCGGGAATGCCGCCATGGGACGACGTCCTGACGCCAGCAGATGCGGATGCGATCCACGCGTATCTGATTTCAATCGCCTGGGACGGCTACAACAAACAACAAGCAACACCAAAGAACTGAAACGGACTTCGGGCCCTGAATGTGAGTTAGAATCGCGCTTAAGATGGCTTCCGAAGCGAAAAAGCCCGTCATCGCGGTATATCCCGGCTCGTTCGATCCGGTGACGAACGGTCATTTGGACTTGATCGAGCGCGGCGCGCAGATCTTCGATCAGTTGATCGTCGCCATTGCGCGGAACCCGGAAAAGGACCCTCTCTTCCCGGTTCCGGAGCGCGTCGAAATGCTTCAGGCCGTCACATTCGAACTGAAAAACGTCGCAGTGGACGTGTTCGAAGGTCTGCTTGTCAACTACGCCCGTGCGCAGGATGCCAGCGTGATCCTCCGCGGGATTCGCGCCGTCTCCGACTACGAGTATGAGTTGCAGATGGCGATGATGAACCGCAAGATCGAGCCCGAAATCGAAACGATCTTCATGCTTCCCGCCGAGGCCTACAGCTTCCTGAGCTCCCGCTTGGTGAAAGAACTGGCCCGATTGGGAGGCCCCATCAAGGGGCTAGTGCCGCCGCTCGTGGAAGAACGGCTGCGTACGAAGGTCGGTTAGTCGTCGCGGCACGCCGCTGCTTTCCAGCCAATTTGGTTCCGCCTGCTTTGGCTCCTTTGATTTTCCGGCTTCGGCTGGTTGAGCTAGAATAGACTGGCTGATACATCCAGAAAGTTTGCCGAAGGGATCGAAGATGGAACCGGCTGCGGTAGTGAAGACAGAACTGGCGGCTCGCCTATCCGACCGCGTAAATCGAATCGCCGCTTCGCCGACGATGATGGTGGTGCAGGCGGCGGATCAATTGAAGGCCAAAGGCGTGGATGTCGCCGACTTCGGCGCGGGTGAACCCGATTTTCCGACGCCCGAGCATATCAAGCGCGCCTGCGTCCAAGCTCTCGACGAAAACCGCACGAAGTACACGCCGGTTCCGGGCATCACGCAACTGCGCCAGGCGATCTGCGACTGGCACAAGCGCGAGCTGGGCTCGTCCTACCAATCGGCCGAGTGCGTCGTCACGGTCGGCGGAAAACAGGCGATTTTCAACGCGGTCTGCTCGCTCGTGAATCCGGGCGAGGAAGTCGTGATCGCGGCGCCCTACTGGGTGAGCTATCCCGACATCGTGAAGTACGCAGGCGGGAAGCCCGTGGTGGTGGAGACGAGCGCCGACGATGGCTTCGTGATGCGCGCAGCGCAGGTGGAAAAGGCGATCACGCCGCGGACGCGCATCGTGATCGCGAACTCGCCGAGCAATCCGACCGGCGGCGTGATTCCCACTGGCGAGCTGCAAAAGATTCTCGAAGTTTGCCAGCGCCGCAACGTCTGGCTGATGTCGGACGAATGTTATTCGCATTTCGTCTACGGCGACGGGAAGCCGTATTCGATTGCGAGCGTGCCCGAATCGAAAGCAGGGCTGATCATCATCGGGTCG
>Ga0335080_10001473_pt1 | contig 23036 bp, 16 predicted proteins | sample Lox_Sample_34_FD_206720 | JGI IMG/M metagenome (GOLD analysis project Ga0335080, IMG submission 206720) | Soil microbial communities from Loxahatchee National Wildlife Refuge, Florida, United States - Lox_Sample_3.4 | ecosystem: Environmental > Terrestrial > Soil > Wetlands | place: USA...
GACCCTGAAGCCGAACCGCTTGCCGAGCGTTGCGGCCTTGCATTCCAGTTGACCAACATCATCCGTGACGTAAAAGAAGATGCAAGCCTCGGCCGCGTCTACCTCCCCGAGGAGGACCTGGCGAAGTCCAACCTGGCGCTCTCCGATGTGCTCACGGTTTCCGATCCGGCGCGCCTGCGCCCTGTGCTGTCCCTCGAAGCGGACCGCGCCCGCGAAGCTTACGCTTCGGGCGACGCACTGATCCCCTACATTTCGGAAGACAGCCAGCCCGCATTGTGGGTGCTGATCAACATCTATCGCGCTCTCCTCGAAAAGATCGCCTCAAAACAGTTCGACGTGTTCAGCGCGAAAGTCACTCTGAGCACGTGGGAAAAGTTGCGTATCCTGGGAAAAGGCTTCCTCAAACGGATCACGTAAAATGTGGGTGCACCCCAGTTCATAGGGTGTGCCCCAGGTCTCGCCCATTTTGTTGATGCCCACCACATCCTTCCAACCTACAGTCGCCATCGCCGGAGGCGGTCTCGCCGGACTCGCGGCCGCGTGCGCCCTATCTGACACCGGCTTTCGTGTGACGCTCTTCGAGAAGCGGCCGTTCCTCGGCGGACGGGCCTCCTCCTATGAGCATCCCGGCACCGGCGAGGTTGTCGACAACTGTCAGCACGTGCTGTTCAAGGTCTGTACGAATCTGGTCAAGTTCTACGAACGAATTGGTGTCGCCGACCGGATTCGCTGGTTCGATCAGATGAACTTCATCGAGCCCGGCGGACGCATTTCGGTGATGAAGTCTTCGCCGCTTCCTGCGCCCCTCCATACCTCGCCATCATTCTTGCGGTTCTCGTTTTTGAGTGCTGCCGACAAGCTCGCGATCACACGCGCACTCGTCCCGTTGACCCTCACTGCGCAGCGCGACAACGGACACTCATTTCAGCAATGGCTCGACGAGCACGGCCAGACGCCGCACGCGATCGCCCGCTTCTGGCATCCCATCCTGATCAGCGCGTTGAGCGAAGACCTTGATCGTATTTCGGTTCCCGCAGCCGCCCAAGTCGTGCGCGAATCGATGAAAACGCCTGCAGCTCGCCACATGGGCGTGCCCACTCTGCCGCTCACCGACCTATACAATGCGGCTGGCGATTACGTTCGCACCCACGGCGGCACGCTGCATTTTCGATGCCCCGTAGAGAGCTTCGCCGCTGACGCGTGTGCGGTGACGGTGCGGGTGCGCGGCAACGCTGCAGAGCCCGAAGAGAGCTTTGACTATCTGGTGCTGGCTCTTCCGTTCGATGCCCTCGATACTGTGTTGCCCGCGAGCCCCGAAAGCACTCCCATCCGCCAGAAAATCTCGCACTTCGTTAATTCGCCGATCACCGGCATTCACCTGTGGTTCGACCGCCAGATCTCTGACCTCGATCACGCCGTGCTGCTCGATCGCACGATTCAGTGGATGTTCCACAAATCGCGCCTGCAGCCGATGCGGACGCAAAATGAAAATGGAACAAGCGGAGGCAGCTATATCGAACTCGTCGTCAGTTCTTCGAAAACACTGATCGAGAAGTCGCGCTCCGAGATCGTCGACCTCGCGTTGAGCGAAGTTCGCGAATTCTTTCCCGCCGCACGCGAAGCGAACCTGGTCAAATCGACGGTGATTAAAGAGGTGAATGCCACCTACTCGCCGCGTCCCGGAATCGAGGCCCACCGCCCCACTGCCGCGACACCATGGTCACGAGTGTTTCTAGCAGGCGACTGGACTGCCACGGGCTGGCCCGCCACCATGGAAGGCGCCGTGCGCAGCGGGTATCTCGCGGCTGAAGCCCTTACCGGCTCAACTGGGTCACCCCACCAGCACTTCCTCTCTCCCGATCTGCGGGCCACAGGATTGATGCGCCTGTTTACCAAATAGCCGCGACGGGCATCCCCTAAACTCTGGCGCCCGATTGCCGATACAGATGGCATGGACGGGCGCTACATCGAGCCACGGCAAGTGATGTGGGCGGTCGCTGAGATCACAGGGGAGGACGGCAGCGGAACGTCCTTTCGTGTACCCGCCATTTTGGAAGATACGTCGAAATGCGGAGCGTGTATCCGGCTCAAGCGACCTTTGGCCATTGGATCACGGCTTACCATCAAGTGGCACCGCGAGGAGTTTTCGGCCATTGCGCGGAACTGCCGCCGCGATGGTGGAGATTTTCTGTTAGGTGTGCGCCGCGAGCATGGCGTTCCGACCAGGATGGCTGCGGCTCCCCCGTCACCATCCGACGCAGCCCAACAAACCGAAGCTGCAGTTGCACCCAACCGCAGGATTGCGGCACCTCCCGATCCGGCTTTAGCACGCTCGGTCCGGACACCTGTATCCAAGAGCGCGCCCGGGGAGCCGTCACCACAGGCCCAACGGCTTCCGTCCGCAAGCACTGTGATTGGGGCTTCAGGTGCACGGAACGCAATTCATACCCCGGGCACGTCCCCGCGCCCCGAAAGGAAAGTTATGGAACCCAGAACGATCTTTCCCCACTTCTGGCGCCGTAAGCAGGATGGCCTTAAACAGGACCAAGGCGCGCCCACAAAATCCAGAGTTATGGAGGCTCCAGTGAACAAGTCCAGCCAATCCGAACCCACTCCGAGCGGCTCACGCGGCGAATTGCTCGGCTATGAAGACATCTATCGCGCGGCGGGGATCATGAGTCCCGGCTGCGGCTATGGGATCCACAAGGTCGTCGACATGCTCCACAGCGACCGGTTGCGCGATCTCTCCAGTGATGCCAGATGGGCATCCGTCCTCATGGCGCTCGACGCGGCCGGCATTTCTCCCGACGAACTGCTCACCGACGCCACGCGCCGCCAGAACGCACTCACCGCCTACGAGGCCTCTCAAGTCAAGCAGCTTGAAGACTTCGAGGCCCGGAAGGCGAAGGACAACTGCAAGATAGAGGAAGAAATGGAGAAGATCCGCGGGCATTACACGCAGCGCGTTCAGTCCAATCTCGACCAAGTCGCCAAAGAAAAAGAGGCGCTCCACAACTGGCAGATGGCCATGCAACACGAAACACACCGCATCGCTGAAGTCATCGAACTCTGCGGGAAGCAGCCTGTTCCAGCGCAGAAAGCAAGCGCGATGGCTGCCGCTGCCGGCACGGAGAAAACCGAAACCGCACCAGCGCAGCCTGCGACGAGTTCACAAGTTCGGCCTACATTGAGCGGACACTAAAGCTTTTTCTCCCCCGCAGGGAGACAAGCCAGGGTTGTCCAAAGCGGCTTCGGTAGCGACGGCAAACCCAAGCAGTCTGCCGCTGCTTCGACGGGAACTCTCAGCTTTTATTTCCTCTTTCCCTCGCCCAGGCCCTTGGCCATGGTTTTCACCATCGTTCCATTGGCATCGTCGTCTTTTAGTGCCCACACGTCAGCACCACCCAAGCCCCTCAAGTCGATGTACAGCATCTTCAAGAACATTGTGAATGGATTTTCGTAGGTGTAGAAAGTCGACCTCGAAGGATCATAGAGCGTGGCGGCGACTCTCCGCGCATCAAAGCTCACACTGTATCCATTGGTCGCCAGATTGGCCAAGGTCGCATACGTTGCGACGCCGGGAGTTAGCAGCGTGTCGCAGCCCGGCGTGTTGCCGCTCAGATCGGGGCACAGCGACGTTCCAGCTGCCAGGTACACGGGGGACGGCCCTGTGGAATTCTGGTAGAGCCCGTGATCGACGTCGGGCACGCCGGTCCACCCCGCTCCGTAGAGTGGCAATCCCATGACGTACTTCCGCGGCGGAACGCCCGCCTTGAGATAAGCGTTGACCGTATCGTCGATATCGAACCGCTGCCCGTACAGTGGATTCTTTTTGGAATCAAAGAGCGGCGAAGCGTGGTTGGTCTGGGTATCCCAGGAACCGGCGTAGTTGTATCCCTCAGCGGTGATGAAATCGACTTGCCTGGCTGCGGCCTTCAGATCGATGTTGACGTAATTCTGCGGTCCCGCTGGCCCATCAAACGACATCTCGTATTTCTTGCCAGTGGTCGCGCTCAGGGCTTTCAATTGACTGCGGAACTCGGCGAGCAGCGCTGTGAAGTTCTCCGTATCGCTCGCGGTCGGATACTCCCAATCGATATTGAAGCCATCAAACAAGCCCGGCGCAGTGATACCAGGAGCGACATTGCCGTTGATAAACATGTCGATACAGGATGAGACCAGAGCTTGACGACCGGCTGCCGTGCTCGCCGACGCAACAAAAGCTTCTGTATTTGCCGCTGAGGCGCCACCAATCGACATCAGCACTTTTAATTTCGGATGAAGTTGTTTCAGTTGCTGAATCGCGGCGAAGTTTCCGTACATGGGTCCGGAGTAAGGAGCGCCGCTCACGCTTGGCAGATAGGGTGTCTGATAGTCGGCCCAGGAATCTGCGATGGAGCAGCCAGGCGCCGGAATAGTGGTGACGTTCGCAAAAGCGTAGAACAAGTGTGTCAGTTTGTCGGCCACTCCGTTCTGTTGCAGGTTCGCGATGTTATAGCCGGCGTAGTAGATACTCCACTCTTCGAAATATCCTCCAAGAATCTTTTTTTCTTGGGCAAATGATGGAAGTGACAAAACAGGCAATATGAGCAAGGCAATTGTGAACAGAAGGAGCAGGCGCGGGAGAAAATTCTTTGCCATAACGAACACTCCATACCACAGAAATTTCGGTCGGCGGGAGTATAGTACTCTATAGCAGATTCGGCAACTGTTACATCGCACGCCGATCTATCGGAGCACTGATAATTTGCACTCTATAGCGGAAGATAGCCAACATAAGATCTCTGCCGCCCCTGTTCTGATCAGAGTTAGTGGAAGTCAGCGATTGCGCGGGATTGCTCAACTCCGATCCCTCGAATGCGTTCGCCTTCGGCTCTTACACCGCTCGGGTGGATCGGTTTCACGCGGCGACACGCCACAAGGATTCGGGTCCACGGCTCATCGTTCAGGCGTCCGATTTGAACTACAGGGTGATCATTGGTGCTGGCCTGAATAAACTGCCCATCGCCAATGTACATTCCCGTATGATTGATGTCTTTCTCCGAGGATCCAAAGAACAGCAGGTCTCCAGGCTGCAAATCGTTCCGTTGAACCCGCACGACTCCACTCCACGCTGCCTGCTTATCGGCGTCCCTGGGCATTTCGATGCCTCGAGCCCGAACCAGCAATTGCGTTAAGCCAGAGCAGTCGAATCCGAAGCTGGACCTCCCACCCCACAGATAAGGCAGGCCCAGAAATCTCTTGGCCAGTTCAATTGACTCCGGAATGCTCAGAGGCTTCGGATGCGTTGCGACATCACCAGCCTGAATCCACGCATTGGTCATCCCCGGAAGCCGAATGTGAATCCATCCCTCATGCGATTCTTGCGAGCCCTTGGGCTTCGCGGTCTCCCCGACAACCTCCAGTTTGACTTCGAATGGAATGGTAAGCACGGGCTTGTGCTTTGTGACATCAGGCTCTGCGTAAATGTTCGCGAACAGGCTCTCGACCTGCACAGTCGAACCCGCGCTCGCGTAGCCGTTGCCAGCGAGAACGATTCGCAAATAACGGCTCGGCGTCCATCCCCGGTACTGGTCCGCCGACTCGATCCTCGACCATTCGCCACGAGCCTCGATCAGACGGACATTGTTGCCGTAGATCACCTGTGAGACCACATCCGCCTTCTCGGTGGGCTTCGAATACATGTTCGCGACAGGCACAACCACCACGTGCATGCCGTTTTTGGCGAACGCTGAAATCGAAAGAACAATCAGGAAAACAACATGAGCAGGGGACAGGGATGGTCGATGGTTCATGTGAATCAGGTCGAGAGGCTACAGCATACAACGCAGGAGGATTGCGCAGGGACTTGTTTTTGTGCATTTATCGCACGGAGAACCTGTACGTGTATTTCCAGTTGAAATCCCGCCCCGAGGTGATTTTGAGTTCGATGTACGGCTCAGGCGCTACAACGGTTCGTACCGCCCACACCCCCAGATTCACCAGCGGCCTGTCACCCGTGATCTCGATCCTGGCGCCCGTAGTCCTGTTTTCCACGCGGATGTTGTAGTCCTCGGCGGTCCTTCCAAAACCAGCGAATTCGCCATAAAAGGTGTCAGTGCCCTTCAGGGACTTTGGAAACAGAAGCTGCTTCCCGCGAACTTCAGCCAGAGGATCCAGTGGTTTGGTGGGCTTGGGCAAAAAAGAAAAAGTGATTTCGATCGCTGGCCCGGCCCCCTGATGATCAATGACCAGAAAGTTGTGATCATAAACCCGAGTTTCGATCGCCTTCGAGCCCCGATTGACCAAGTGGTGCTCGATCGTCATGACAGGCTCACCTTTTGCGAGTCGAATCGTCTTCGTGTAGTCGTATCCGTATCCTGAGCCGCAATCCACCTGCTGCGTGAATTCAATCCAGTCAGGGCCACTCTTAACCGAGCGCTTCCCGCCATTCACAATCGGATAGTTGACATAGGAACTGTATGGGGTGTCGTCGATCTTCCGCAGAGCCCCTACGCCGATCTTGCAGAACGCCTCGCCGGGCCTGGCATCTGCGTATCCGAGAGCAGTCTCGTCCGCTCCGATGAACTCCTCAACCGGGCCGCTGGCCGCGCTGGCGATTCCCGCAACGACCGGGTTGCCGATCTCCACATCCGAAACTGAAGGGTCGAACTTTTCAAAAAATGGCCCGAAATAGCTGTGCCCTTTGTACTCGGCGTTGGCGATCACTCCAGCCCAGTCAAATCGCATCCCGCGGTAAAAGCCCTTTTCGGCGTCGGGCACGTAGATCGTTACCCGCAGTGCTCCGTTGGCAATCTCTGTTTCCGGATATGTTCCCGGATAGGTTTGACCCGTCATAGTCGTGGCCACAAGGAAACAAGCTGCAAGATAGCCAATCCATTTCATCGTTTCAAAGGATTTCCAAAACAGAATACGCTCGAAGCACCAATCTACAGGCATCGCCTCACAGGCACCTGAGCGCAATAATCGGATCGATTCGCAGCGCACGCCTGGCCGGCAGATAGCTGGCCAACAAAGCTAACAGGATGAGAAACGCTGCCGCGGCAACAAACGTTAACGGATCGGTCGGACTCACCCCCACCAGCATGCTGCGGAAGAAGCGAAGTACTACGACCGCAACGGCAATTCCGAGCAACAGTCCTGGGACCGTCAGCAGAATGCTCTCGCGCGTCACCAACTGCAGGACTTTGAACCGGCTGGCGCCCAACGCGATGCGAACCCCAAACTCCTGTGTGCGCTGGCTGATCGCATAGCTCATCACGCTGTACAACCCGAGCGCCGCCAGAACCAAACACAAAATCGCCGTTGCAGTCAGCAGCATGGCCGCCACTCTCTGGGGATAAAGCGAAAAAACTATGGCATCCTCCAGAGCAATGGAACGGAAGAAAGCGTCCTGGTTGAGCGCGAGCGCTTCCCGGCGAAGATCCGGAATTACAGCCATGGGATCCCCGACCGTCTTAATCAACACTGAGAAATTCAGCCCCGGCGCGAACCACTGTCCGAAAGGCAGATAGAAGTAAGGCTCAGGCGGCTGCATCGGACTGTCGTATTTGCTGTCCCTCACTTCGCCAACAATCGTCCCGTTGGCGCCGCCAAATTGCATGGTCCGGCCAATTGGTGTCAAGTCGCCAAAGAAGCGCCGTGCGAACGATTCATTCACGATTATCGCGACGGGGGACCCGCCCTCATCGCGCTCGCTAAAATCCCGCCCTCCCAGCATGCGAATGCCCATGAAATCGAAGTATCCCGGAGGAACGGTGGCGCGATGCAACAACATTTGCTCATTGGGTGCGGGCACGTAGCCCTCAATGACGATCTGATCCTGAGGACTGCTGCCTGGCGACGTCAGCGGCACGAAATCGGTATACGTCACTCCCACTACTCCAGGAACCGATTCCATGCGCTCGCGTAATCTCCGGCAGAAGCTCCGTTGCTCTTGAGCCGTGTAACCGGCATTCGACAAATAGAATTGTGAAACGGAAACATTCCTCGTATTGAATCCCGGCGCGATGCGGCTGGCATTGCCAAAGCTGCGCAGAAATAGTCCCGCGCTGATCAGGGCCACCATCGCCAGTGCCACCTCGACGCCAACCAGCAGCCCTCTGAGTCGATGCGTCCGAGATCCGCCGATCCCGCTTCGCCCGCCTTCGTTCAGGGTCTGGCTCAAGTTGCCACGGATGGAAAGCAGGGCCGGAACCAGTCCTGCCGCTACCGTGACGGCCAGAACAACCAGGAGGGTAAATCCGAGCGTCGCAATGCTGAATCCTCCCTCCAGATCAAAGGGGAAATCCACCTGGGGAAGCAATCGATTCAGGGAATTCTGCATCCAGATCATCAAGAGAGCTCCGACGGCTGCGCCCGCTGCGGCGAGCATGAATGTCTCCGTCAGCAACTGTTGCACAAGGCGGAGCCTTCCGGCACCAAAAGCCAGCCTCAGACCCAACTCCTTTTGTCGCGACACCGCACGCGACAACAACAGATTGGAAACATTGGCACACACGATGATCAGCAACAGGACGCATGCCCCCATTAAGACCTGCAGTGGCTTCAGCAGAATGCCTTGCGCGCCCAGGTGCCCCGCCCACACCGGCACCACAATCGCATCCACCCCGCGGTTGGTTTCGGGATAAGTTGCGGCCAACCGCCTTGCCAGTGCACTGACTTCTGCTCGCGCCTGATCGAGCGTGACGCCGGGTTTCAGCCGCACAATGGTCGAGGTCAGGTCGCGGCATCCACGGTAACTGAGCGTTGGTCCCGCTCCCATCTCGCTGGCCATCGTGATCGGCATCCACACGTCGTACACCAGACCCACCGTCGAGCCGCGAAAGTTCGGAGGAGCCACGCCAACCACCGTCAACTGGTGCCGATTCAAACGGATCTCTTTGCCCAAAATCTCAGGGTCGCCGTGGAACCGGTTCTGCCACATCCGGTAGCTGATGACGGCCACCGGAAATGCGCCCGGCTTGTCGGCGCCTTCTTCGGGAAGAAAAGAGCGACCGAGAATGGGTTTTACTCTCAATACATCAAAGTAGTTTGCCGACACCAGCTCAGCCCACGCCCGGTCCGCGTTCCCCTCCAGGCCCAGCGTCAGTGGTGTGAAGCGTCCGATCGCCAGATCTGAAACAAGGTTCAGGTTGTCGCGGTAGTCGCGGACGTCCGCGTAAGACGTTGCGACCAGATGTTCACCGCTGAAAGTGATCGTCTCAATGAGCGCGAGCCCACGGGTATCGCTGACTCCTGGGTAAGGGTGCAGCAAAACACTGTCAATCCAGCTGAACACCGTAGCGTTGACGGCGATCCCCAAACCGAGTGTCAACGCAGCCACCAGCGCGAATTTCCGATTGGAGACGAAAAGTTTCCAACTAAACCGCATATCCTGCGGAACTCTCCGCAAGAAATGCAAAAAAGAACGATCTCTACTCGAGGTTGGATTCACAGTTCTTGCCCTCAGGCCGAGAGCTGGGAGAGCCCGCCAACTACCGGAACGCAGCTGTCTCGGACTCCGACAAATCGTGTCTGAACGTGACCAGAGTACCGGCCGACCTACAAGATGTGCTGTGATGCTCATCACTTACGGTGAAAAGGTGCCCGGATGAGGACGCGATGATCTTCGCAACGCCCAATGGCGGGAGAACCAGCCATGTCAAGGGCTTACAAGGAATTTACAGCTCAGTTACAGGCTTTTTGCCGCCATCCCTATTGCACTGGGGTTAAATAGTCTTAGAAAGACTCTCCCGGGGGGCTCTGTGACGCAAGCCTGAGCCCTAGTGAAAAGAGCACTTCTACTATCCAAAGAGGGAGCGACGATGTTGATCGTAATGGGACAGACGGGAAACCGCACTTTGCACAAGGCTGCCGCCCGTAGTGTTTCACCGGACGACGAACACAAAACGTTATCTCAGCGCAAGCATCTGACGGATGTTCTTTCCGAATTGCGTGATCTTCTGGAAGACTATTCGCCTGCGTGGTACACCGAGGAACACCAGCGAAAAGTAGAGTCGGCCCTCCACAATAAAAGGAAGTAGTAAACAGCCGCTCCGCTTGCCGTCGGCTCACACTCTGAGTTTGTAACCCATGCCGGGCACGGTCAGGATCAGTTCCGGATGCTTGGGATCTCTCTCCAGCTTCTGCCGCAAACTCGCAATGTGTACGTCTACTGTTCGCGTGAACGTCCCGTCTTCGTAGCCCCAGACTTCCTGCAGCAGTTCGCTTCTGGAGAGCGTCGCGCCCGGATGCTCCATAAAGTGCCGCAATAGTTGGAACTCCCTGGCAGAGAGCGGGATTTCCTTTCCATCCCGCGTGACTTCCGTAGCCCGGATGTCCATGCGCAATGGGCCCAACTGGAGTACAGGATGAGCCGGACGGCCCGGGGAACGCCGCAGCAGCGCCTCGACGCGCGCCATCAACTCCAAAGTGTCAAACGGCTTGGTGACATAGTCGTCGGCGCCGAGTTTCAGGCCAATTACCTTGTCGGCAATCTGATCGCGGGCAGTCAGCAATAGGATCGGTGTGGCCAGTCCGGCGACACGCACATCGCGGCAGACATCGAGCCCGCTCCTATTGGGAAGCATAATGTCGAGAATAATGAGGTCAAACGGGAGAGTAGTTGCCTTATTCAGACCTTCGTCGCCGTCGGCAGCGAAGTCCACCGCATAGCCCTCACTGCGGAGGCGATCGCTTAAAGTCATCCGGAGTCCTTCTTCGTCTTCCACCAGCAAAATGCTCTCGTTCATAGATGCGCTACTGTCCTTCCCACAATCGCCCCTTGTTCACTGCGCTCTTGCATGATGGGCAAATGCAATGTAAACGTGCTACCGACACCGACTTCACTGGTCACTGAAATACGTCCCCCCATTGCCTCCGCCAGACTCTTCGCAATAGGTAATCCCAATCCGGTTCCATGAATCTGCCCGGCTACTGCTGCCTTGGCGCGATAGAAAGGCTCAAAAATGTGATGCAGTTCTGCGCGGTCAATCCCTTTGCCGCGATCCTGCACACTAATACGAATTTCGCGATGATCCTTGGACCCTTCTTCGCTGGCGCGGATCGCGATCCACCGCCCCTGATCGCCGTACTTCAATGCATTGGTAATCAGGTTCTGCAGGCATTGCGACAGCGCCGATAAATCGCCCATGATCTTCGGTAAGTTCGGGCTGACATGCTGTTCCAACGTAAATCCGGCCTTGCGAATCAATTCCGTGGTCCCCATCACAGCGGCCTCGACAATCTGCGAGACCGCCAGCGGCTGCAGCGTGTAGAAGCCTTTGCTGTCCTGCGTGGAAACAAACAGGATGACTTGATTTACAAGCCCGTTTATCTGGCGCGACTGGCTACGAATCACCGCCCCGTATTTGGCCAACTGTTCTTTCCCGCTCACGACGCCGTCGGCAATATTGTCTACCGCAGAGCAAAGCACCGCCAATGGGGTCCGCAGTTCGTGCGACACTGAGGCAGCGAAATCCATCTGCATTTTCGCCATCTGCATCGTACTGGCCATTTTGTCCTTTTGCAGCACCCAGACGAAAACTCCGGCCACCAAAACGGTTACCCCTAGCACCGTCACCAGCCGTATCACTGTCTTGTTCGCCAGCGCCGCTACGTTCGCCAGCCGTTGTGAGGCCTGCTCATCGTAAAGCCGCTCGGTCTCTTCCAGGTCCCGGCGCACCCGGTCAAATAAGGGAACGCCTTGCGCCAGATCGTACGCGACGGCTTCTTTGACGCTGCCTTCCAGGATCGTTCCCAGGACTTCGTTGCGGGCCGCCAGATATGCCTTCCAATCCTGTTCCAGGCGGTGCCCCAGCTCAACCTCTTGGGGCAATCGCGCCTGCTGTAGATACGCGGCGATCCCTGCCGTAACCCGGGCATCGGCCTCCCGCGACTGATCGGCGTAGATAACCTGCAGATTGCTATCGTTCGTCGTCAGCGCATAAAGGGTACTGCGGCGTGTCTCTTGTGCGTCATATTGCAGGCTGCCTATGCGGTGCAAGCCGAGCACCGAAGAAGCATACATCCGCTGCACTTCGTTGTTCGCGGAGCGCACATCCCGGATCACGAAGCGCACCACCCCGGCCTCCAACCCGATCAGTAACAGCAGGAAGAGCGCCGAGCTGTAGCGTGTCATGAATGCCGGACTTCTCCCCGTGCGCGGGGCGAAAGTCGCCGCCCCTTCATGCACAGTGAGTTGTTCGCGATCGCTCATGCTACCTCTCCGAGCGTTCCTCGATCTTTAAGGGATAGTCGGCGTCGGTGGGAAGATGCCCGTCGATCCGGACGACCTTGACGGAGTCGTCCAAATCTTCGGGCCGCACGTAGCCGATCGCTCCCGGCACATTGAATACGAACTTGCGCACGCCAACCGGGCTGGACAGTGTTTTGGGGGACACGAGTTCCTCTCCCGTCAGCAGACCTTGCAGGTACCGACGACGCAGATCGGACTCGCTCATGCGGCAGACGTCACGCACCACCGCTTCTCTCTCTGGCTGCCCGGGCTCCATCATGACCAGCGTAATTCTGCGCCCATTCGCCCAATGGCTGCGCTCGCCCAAAAATACGGTGCGCAATTCTGCAATCGATAAATTCTCGACAGGATTCTCCCGGTTCACGATGATGGCTAGACCTTCCTTCGGTGGCGCAGCCTTCACACTAGTCTGCGGCGTCGGCCCGACGAGCACGGCCGCGGTCAGAATCGCTCCGATGATGACAGGGTAGCGGATCATCGTCACCGGGTCAGAATGTGAATCCCACTTGCGCCTGTAATCCCTGAACGGCTGGCTGATTCCGTAGGGACGTGTAGTCATACTGCAGCTTCAGCGCCACTGATTCGCTGGCATCATAGCGCACACCCGCCGATGGGCCGGCACGCAATGCGATATCCGGGAAGATCGGCTCGTTCGGGCTGGCGTTGATGTACTGATATCGGAAGTAGGGCCGGTACGAGCCGAATCGCTTGGAAATCTGGCTATACCACCCCGGAGTATCGTAGGTGTGTCCGCCATCGGGGGTATGACGCACCACCAGAGCCTCATTGAGCCACTCGAAAGTGGGCGTGCTGTAGACGGCGTGAGCAGCCAGGATCGTCTCCCCAACCGTAACTGGCAGGGTGTTTGGGAACAACTTGTCGCGATACGCTGAGAATCCCACCTGCAATCCAGGGATCTGCGGCGGCCGCGCGACGAGCTCGAAGTTGACAGCTTTTCCGTTTGAATCATCAACGACGTTCTGGACCGGTTCGTCCGTGAGCGGTGCACGCGATTCTCGACCATTTCCCACCTCTGCCACGTAGTGCAGTCCGAGCGATCCGGAAGGGATGCTCCCATAGGCTTCCAGGCCGACGTTATGAATCGGCAGGATGCCTCCTCGATCTTCGAATTCAAACAGGAGCGGCCGTCCAGTTGTTGTCTGCAGCCACGTGCTGTGGTGATATGCCGTGTTGTAATAACCGATGGCTGTGTGGTAGCGCCCGGCAGAGAGATTGAAATACTCGTTGTGCGAGTAAGTCAGCAGGTAGCGCTCGACGTCCACTCCGAACTCGTTTTCGGGTCCGCGCGTCACTCCGTAGATATTGTCAGGCCCGGCCTCGAACACAATTTCCCCGAGGAACTTGAATTTGTCGGAGATGTCCGAGGTCACAAACAAGTTGAGCTGTCCAAGTGAGAAGGCGCTCTTGTCTCCCTCACCCGCAGCCGGGTGATAGTTGTCCCCGTGCAGATTAACGTCACCAAATCCGCGGATGCGCAGCAGCGTCTTGCTCACGTCCATGCGCTCGGATTCGCTGCGCTCGGAAGGTTCGGCCTCGTGCTCCTGCGTGGCCTGAGGAGAGGGCCCATGCGCCGCCGCAACGCTCGATACCGGTTGTGGTGCTTCCATCTTCGCCGCCACAGGCACAGGCTGGTGTTGTGCCGCCTCGAGCTGCTCCACTCGGGCCTCCAGTTGATCGATTCGCTTTAGCAGCGCCTGCATGGTTGCCTGGTCCACGGTCACCGTCTGTCCCGCCTGAGCCCGCACCACACTCTGAGCGATCAGGACCGAGCCGAGCACCAGCCACAATCGGCGCTTGTGCGCAAAATGAATGAACAAACCTTTGGAGAACCCCATCTCACCCTCCTTCGGGACCGAACTATCCCCCGTTGAGTTCACGTAAGTGTCGCAGGGCCAATCCCCCGCACAAAATGGGCAGATCACACCCGCTGCCCTGAGACTCGACTCTTTTCCCGGCCATAGAAATTAATGGGACCTTGACCGGCGACAGACAGATCCGTCTGCCACAGGGGAGGAGAAAATAGCTAAAGCTACCTTATCTTTCAGTGGCTTTTCAACCCATGGGAGCAAAGTTCAGCACTGGGGTAATCGAGTTCCGGCTCGATTACCGGAATTCGTGGTGCGCCTAAACTGGAGGATCAAACTGCCCGACTCTGACACGGAGGAACAAGTGGCGAAACCCCCGGAAACCAGCTTTCAACACCAGATTTCAGTCACCACCCGAGGTCACGGGGACATGCATGACCTCACCGACCAAGTCGCCACGGCGGTCGCCGATTCTGGCGTCCGGACGGGGATCGTGAACATATTTAACGTGGGCAGTACCGCCGCGATCGGCACCATTGAATTCGAACCAGGCCTGCGCGCAGACATGCCGAACATTTTGGACAAACTGATTCCGCCGAGCCGCAACTATGGTCACGAACAAGCGTGGCACGATGGCAACGGCCATTCCCACCTGCAGGCCACGCTTCTGGGTCCGTCACTGACGGTCCCCATTGCTGATGGAAAGCTCATTCTCGGCACCTGGCAACAGATCTTCCATCTCGAATGCGACGTCCGCGGGCGACAACGGACCGTCATCCTTACTGTGCTCGGACAGTGAAAACCAGTTTCCGTCATCCTGAGGGCTGCGCATTTTGCAGGCCCGGAGGGACCTACGCAGGGCTCCTACTTCTGCTGTTTCTCCCAGTCCTGCCGCGACATCGGTTTAAGCGGCTCCAGATTCTTACCCTGCAGACCCGCATTAATGGGTGGCAAAACTGTTCCGTTGATGGACTGGAACTGGCTCGCTGCCTCGTCCAGCTTCTTCTGAAACGCGGTTGTGCTCTCGATTTGCGACTGTGTCGGACGTCCGCAATATCCATTCACTCCGCCGTACAACTCGCCGAGCTTTTCACGCAGCTTCTTCTCGCCCGTGATCATGCCACCCTCTTTCACCGAGACGAGCGTCGAGCGAAAATCTCCGAGCTTCTGGACGAGGCCAGTGAGCTGATCTTTCAGCACAGAATCCGTCGCACCGGCTGCCCGTTGACGCGCCTGCTCCCGCAGATCGTTCGTCGAATCCACAATAAAAGTCAGCTGCCCCAGCATGTCATAGAGTTGCATAACTGTCTTGTGCTGCAACGCGCGGTCGGCGGCTGTGCTCTTTGATCTTGGATCGGGCACCAGCTTAATTTGGGAGGAGTACGTCTCCTTGCCCTTCGTGACTTTGACTGTGTATGTCCCCTCCGGCACCTGCGGCCCATAGAAGACAAACTCGTTTTCAACCAACCCGGCTGCAGGTGGCATCTTCGGAGGCTTCGCCCGCTCCGCCCACGGCAGCCGGTTCAATCCCTTGCGCTTGTCTCCCTGCAGCGAAGTGAGCAGCGTTCCTTTGTCATCGTAGATGTCGACCTTCAGATCGCCAAAGATATGCCGCTTCTTCTGGAAGTACACGATCGAAGCGGCCTCGGGGGGCGTACGTCCGGCGTATTCTGAGTCGCCATCAAACCGTTGCTCGCTGGCGGGCAACGTCAGGACCGAGGCACGTGCGGGAAGAATGGCAAAGTCCTTGGCCAGGATTTCGGGCGTCAAAGCTCGAATTGGCGTCAGATCATCAAGGATGTAAATACCCCGTCCGTGCGTCGCCACCAGCAGATCCGACTCGCGCGGATGAATCGCCAGATCGCGTACGGCCACGTTTGGCATGTTTCCCTTGAACTGTGCCCAATGCGCCCCGCTGTCAATGGAAAGAAAGAGTCCGAACTCAGTCCCGGCGAACAAAAGGTTCCTGTTCACCAGGTCTTCACGGACCACGTGCGCGTAGCCATTCAGTTCGGGGCTCACCAACGAGGTCCAGGTCTTGCCATAGTCTGTTATGCGATAGACGTACGTCTTCATGTCACCGGCAGCGTGTCCATCAAACGTCGCATACGCTACCGACGGATCGAAGTGACTCGCTTCGATGGTTGAGACCCATGTATTTGCCGGCAAGCCGGGGATGTTTTTGACCACATTCGTCCAGTGCTTCCCGCCGTCGCGAGTGATCTGCACATTGCCATCGTCGGTCCCCACCCAAATAACGTTAGCGTCCTTGGGAGATTCTGCGATCGTGTAGATGGTTTCGTACTTCTCGGCATCGGAATTGTCGATGGTCAGCCCTCCGGAAGATTCCTGATGCTGCCGCGCCGGATCGTTAGTGGTCAGGTCGGGCGAGATGCGGTCCCAGGATTCACCGTGATCCCGCGAGCGGAACAGGAATTGTCCGCCGAGATAAATCGTCCCCGGCTGATTCGGACTAGTGTGGATCGGCGCATTCCAGTTGAAGCGGAAGTCCGGTTCTCCGGGCCGCGGCAGTGGTTTGATGTCCTTCGCTTCTCCCGTTGACTTTCGGAAACGCGAGATCATTCCTCCCTGATATTCGACGTAAGCGTAGTCGGGATCACCCGGATCAGAGAATGCCCAGAACCCATCGCCCATCCCGATCACGCGCCAATGCCGGTTGGCGATGCCGCCCGGTGCGCGGGAAGGACCCATCCAGGTGCCATTGTCTTGCAACCCGCCGTAAACGTTGTACGGATCGGCCATGTCGTAGCTCACGTGGTAAAACTGCGAAACGGGAAGGTTTCCCAGAAAACGCCAGTGCGTTGCCTGGTCGAGTGACTGATAAATGCCTCCGTCAGTTCCCACCAGCAACTGGTCCGGGTTTTCCGGATTGATCCAGAGCGCGTGCAGGTCGCTATGCACTCCTGCTGAGTCGCCCTCGCGCATGGAGAATGCTGCGCTGAAACTCTTCCCGCCGTCCTCGCTCACCGTCAGGAAAAATCCCGGCTTGTACACCCGATCCGGATTCTTGGGATCTACCGCCAGCCGCGCAAAGTAAAACGGACGCCCGCTGATGTTGAACGAATTGTTGACCTCGGTAAAACTCTCACCGGCGTCGTCGGATCGGAACAAGGCCGTATGATTTTTCGCTTCGACCACAGCGTAGACACGCGACGGCTTGCTCGCTGCGATGCCGATCCCGATCCGTCCCAGATCGCCCTCGGGGAGCCCTTTCCGCAGTTCGTGCCAGGTCGCTCCCCCATCGCTGCTCTTGAATAATCCGCTGCCCGGCCCACCCGAGCGGAAATTGTGTGGCTCGCGCCTAACGTCCCACATCGCTGCATAGAGGACGTTCGCATCCTGCGGGTCCATGGCCATCTCTGCGCAGCCGGTGCCATCATTGCGGTACAGGATCTTGTTCCATGTTTTGCCGCCATCGGTTGTCTTGTAAACGCCGCGCTCGGTATTAGCATTCCACAGGTGACCGAGAGCGCACGCATAAACCGTATTGCTCTCCTTGGGGTGAATGAGAATGCGGCTGACGTGCTCGGAATCATGCAGCGCAACCGACTCCCAGTTCTCACCGCCATCCCGCGAGCGATACACACCTGTGCCCACCGAAACGCTATTGCGCACCCACGATTCCCCTGTGCCCACCCACACGGTCTTGGAATTTTGTGGATCGATGGCAATCGAGCCGATTGAAAGTGATCGCTCCTTGTCGAACATGGGCTTGAATGTAGTGCCGCCGTCCACCGACTTCCACACGCCGCCGCTTGCCGAGCCTACGTAAATCGACAGCCGAGCCCCTTCACGTACGGCTGCGATGTCGGCGATGCGCCCACCCATGACGGCTGGACCGATCGATCGGATCGGCAGACCGCTGATCATGTCGGAATCAAGCGTGACATCCTGCGCGGAAAGGGCAAGTGCGATAAAGGAGAGGCAAATAACCAAAAGCAGACGCGATCTATTGCTCATGATCACCTCACAAGGAAATCGCACGACTATGCATCACCATGTTTCTCAACAGATGTTGGGAAAGGGTTGCTTCTTCCCCGTCCCGCCGTACTTCGGCGGGACAGGGCTGGGGAATTTCTGACTTTTTTCTGGCGCTCTCGACATGCGGCTTTCAACAGGACACGTGAAGGCCTATAACCGCACCCTAGTTCTTGGGCTGCTCTTTTGGCGCTTCCACCTTAGGGGCAGCAGCTGGCATTCTGAAAATCGAATCATCCACTGGGATATTCAGCTCAATCTTGCTGATGGTGATCTTCTGCTTCTGATCACTGCCTTTGACAGCATTCTCAATGGCAAAGGGAAACATCATGCCGTTGACTTCTTTATAGTCACCGATGGCCGCTTCGATCTCCTGGTCCGTGCCGCGCACCGTGCGCTTGGTGACTTCCTTGATTTCCAGAAAGGAATCCGCATCCAGATAGATAGTCTGCACGTCCCCGTTCTTCAGCGTGAGCTTTAGCTTGTAGGCGTCAGTGCCTTCGACTTTTTCCTTGCCTAGCAATTCCAACTGATGGCCTTTGCTCTTGTAGTCCACGAGCGGTCCGTCGACATCCGCCATCTCCTCGGTTTCTCTGGCTTCATCAGCCGCCATCAGTTCCGGATCCTTTTTGCCCATGAACGGCATGATCTGCCAGGCGTTCTGGCCATCATAAGCCTGCACCGCCGTCAGGCCCTGCGCCGAGAACTCCAACCTCGCCAGCTTCGGCCGCTTCTGGATCACTGTTCCCGGCAATTCCATCCCCGGCCCCATCGTCATGGTCGCGGTTGTCTTGATCGACTGCACGCTCTTAATCTTGTCCGCCCCGCCGCGCGCCTGAACGTACTTGGCGATAATCTCATCCACACTTTGGGCTGACAGACATGGAGCCAGCAGGGCCAAAGTGATCATCCACAGACACACTTTTCGAATCATTCGCAATCTCCTGGAATTTCGGGAACATTCCGTCCGAAGGCAGCTATTGTACCCGAGCCCCTTCTCGCGATGAGTAACCGGGTTGGTATACGTACGGGAGGACGCCGCGGTTCCCTCGCTTCTGGCACTCCGTGACACTGATCTATACTGCAACGTTTGACGATCCCGGAGAGATTGTGGCCAATGTCAAATCAATCTGCCCAAGTACCATCCGGCACATGTCATCTTCGCGAAACAGTTTCTTAAGAAGTAGCTAGCGCGGGTCCGTTGCGTCCGCAAGGAGAACCTCATATGAAGAGAGCCTTACTGCTTGTTCTTTGTTGGTTGGCGATTTTTCCGAGTGTTGGCTGGTCGCAGGAAGTTGCCAAAGCGCTCTACAAAGATCCGAAAGCGCCGATTCCCGATCGGGTTCGCGATCTGCTGGGCCGCATGACCGTCGAAGAGAAAGTCGCGCAACTGGAGAGCGGGTGGACCTTGCCTCCCTTCGGCACGTTCCAGATACCATCGCCCATCGAGGGAGAGCACGTGAATGAGGCCATGGCCAAAAAGATCGCGGGCAATGGCCTTGGTACCTATGCGTTTCTCGATGAATTCCTGGGAACAGGCGGTCCCCACAATCCGCGCCTCAGCGCGCAGCACAGAAATCTGCTGCAATCATGGGTGATCAAGAATACGCGGCTCGGCATCCCGATCCTGTTTCACGGGGAAGCTCTCCACGGTGCAGTGACGACCGGGGCAACCTCGTTTCCAGCGGCGGTGGCACTGGGCAGCACGTGGGATCCGGAGCTGCTCGAAAAGATGTTCACGACGGTAGCCCTCGAAGTCCGCGCGTCGGGAAACGCACTCGTGCTGGCGCCAGTTCTCGACTTAAGCCGCGATCCCCGCTATGGCCGCGTCGAGGAAATGTATTCCGAGGATCCCTACCTGGTCGCTAAAATGGGCACCGCGGCCGTGAGGGGCCTGCAAGGAACGAGCGACCGACTTGACCAGAATCACGTGTTTGCCACGGCCAAGCACTTCGTGCATGGACAACCCGAGAACGGCACGAATGTCGGTCCGAACGAATTCTCCGAGCGCACTATGCGCGCTGTATTCCTCTACCCCTTCGAGCAGGTCGTGAAAAATGCCCACATCGAATCTGTCATGCCTTCCTACAACGAAAACAATGGAGGCATTCCTTCCCATGCGAACACGTGGCTTCTGAAGGATGTTCTGCGAAAGGAATGGGGATTCACCGGTTTGACCGTTTCAGACTATACGGCCGTTGAGCAGCTTGCGGGACTTCAGCATGTCGCCCCTGACAACGCTGCCGCTGGGTTGCTCGCGTTCAAATCAGGTCTCGACATGGAGTTGCCGACGCCATCCGGCTATCCCGCGCTTGTTGCCGCAGTGAAGGATGGCAAGCTCTCAGAAAAAGAACTCGACCAAGCGGTAGAACGCGTGCTGTCGGCAAAGTTCCGCGCTGGCCTGTTCGAACAGCCCTACGTAGACGAAGAAAGAGCCGCGGCTGAGGTTGGTAACAAGGAGCACGCCAAGCTTGCGCGCCAGGTTGCCGATGAAGCCATCGTTCTGCTGCAGAACAAGAACAGTGTTTTGCCCCTCGATCCTGCCAAAATCAAGACCCTTGCCGTGATCGGTCCCAATGGTCAGAAAGAACGTCTTGGCGGCTACAGCGGTCTCCCGCCTTACTACGTTTCAATCGTCGATGGAATCCAGAAGAGGGCGGGCAGCGGCACGAAGGTTGTGTTCGCCGAGGGCTGCAAGATCTCCGAACCCGATACTGCTCCGAACCTGAATTCGATCATGCCCTACATCGCCCCGAATAACCAAACCGATCAGAAGCTGATGCAGGAGGCTGTCGAGACAGCGAAGTCCGCAGATCTGATCGTGTTTGCGCTGGGCGGAAATGAGACCGTGTCGCGGGAGTCGATTGGAAACATCGGCATGCCAAAGCCGTCCTATGGCGATTCCGACACCATTGAGCTTCCTGGGCGCCAGAATGAACTGGTCCACGAGATTGCCAAGCTCGGCAAGCCCATGGTCGCCGTACTACTCAATGGCAAGGCATACGCGATCGAGCAATTAACGTCTGAGGTGCCGGCGATTGTAGAAGGCTGGTACTTGGGCCAGGAAACCGGCAACGCACTCGCCGATATTCTCTTCGGCGACGTCAATCCCTCGGGGCACCTCCCGGTCACCATCGCCCGCAATGTCGGACAGCTCCCCGTCTACTACTACAAAACGCCCGCTGCGCGCCGCGGCTACGTATTTCACGACAACAGTCCGCTGTTTCCCTTCGGGCACGGACTGAGCTACACAACCTTCTCGATTGGTAAACCGGCTCTCGATCGCGACCGGATTTCCGCCAAACAAACCGCAAAGGTCTCAGTGTCTGTGACCAACACCGGATCGCGCGCCGGCGATCAGGTCGTCCAGATGTACGTACATCATCCCGTGAGCAGTATTGTTCAGCCCGTGATCGCCCTGCGCGCCTTCAAACGGGTGCATCTGGAGCCGGGCGCCTCGACCACCGTCACTTTCGATGTGGGCCCCGATCAGTTGTCGATTCTGGCTGCCCACATGCAACACACAGTCGAGCCCGGCGCGATTGACCTCATGATCGGCGCCAGTTCGGCCGAAACATCATCGGTCAGTCTGACGGTTATCGAATAGAGTTGCGGCAGGAAGCCGCAACGACGCGTCATCAGCAGAAACGTTCGACTCGCTAACAGGAGACCCTGGGTGGATGGCTTTGCGCTGAGGTGGCTCGCTGTTTATTGAGACACGAGCCCTTGAAGTCGTTCCAGTATATGGCGGGCGTCCTGCGATCCTTCTCCTGACGGTTGATATTGCAGATAGGCCCTCAGTTCTGTGGCTGCCTCCGGATACCTTCGCAGCCCCAGCAGAGCGTGTGCTTTTGCCACGTGCAGCAGGCTCCCATGCTTCAAGCGCAACGCCTCCTCGGTAATCATGAGCGCGTCATTATAATCCCCCTTGCCTATCAGGGCGCGTGCGATCTCGTATTGCACGGACCACGTGTTGGCGCCTGCCGAGAGTGCACGCCGTGTGGCATCTTGCGCTTCATCATAGCGTTCTTGTGTGTTGTATACGCTCGCCAGAATTACGTATGGAGGCCAATAATTCGGGTCGCTCTCGATCGCAGCCTCCAGGCCCGTCTCCGCCGAGCCCCACTGTTGAAGTGACGCTTGAATGAACCCATACAAAGTCAGTGCCTCTGGGTACGTCGGATCAATCTTCAAAGCCTGATCTACATCCCGTTGCGCCTCGGCAGGCTCCTTCTTACCCCATGCTTCCACAGCCTTCTCATAGAGATGCCGAGCCTTCGGCGGCACGCGGAGACGGGCTACGGAAACGCGGGTTTCTGCGGTTCCCAGGGCCCCGCCCCCTATGTTGTCTGGTGAGCGTTGATCGGCGCTCTTCTCCTGAGGTCTTGTGGACCGATCTCCAGGTGCTTGCGCAACGCTAGCTATGCTGGAGAGAACGGAAAAGGAAAGGAAAACGATGTAGCGCAACATCGAATGCTCTCCGATGCGGACGACTCGGGCCGTTCGTACTCCTTTTTCTTAGCATCCGTTTCAACCGTGACATGTGAGCGAGATCACTGGATGTTGTGACCGAAGAGATAGGGTGTTTGTCAGGCCGCTCTTAGATTGACGCAACCGCGCAGGACCGCACTGCACACGTCACCTCCCGCAAGAGGAATAGCGCGAGCGTTGGCTTCCAAGGCGGCAACGCTGCAAGCTTTGTAGCACGATCGTCACAGAAGAAGTCTGAAAGCATTGAGTCCCGGAGAATTTTTGGTCGCCTCCCAGGGATTCGAACCCCGATATGCTGACCCAGTAGCAGCTGACAGCGGCAATCCACGCCCCGTGGGCCACTACAGTTCGGCACGAGTAAATATCCTCCGGCAGAGCCGGAGGCTTTAATGTGTGAGCCGCTCAAAGCGGCTAGTCGGGTCGCTAACGCGGCCCGAACGTCTGTGGCCACCTTGCGGTGGCCGGTCAGCGCCACAGGTTCA
>Ga0335080_10001474_pt1 | contig 23020 bp, 22 predicted proteins | sample Lox_Sample_34_FD_206720 | JGI IMG/M metagenome (GOLD analysis project Ga0335080, IMG submission 206720) | Soil microbial communities from Loxahatchee National Wildlife Refuge, Florida, United States - Lox_Sample_3.4 | ecosystem: Environmental > Terrestrial > Soil > Wetlands | place: USA...
TGAGCGCGCCCAAGAGGTCGGCGGCGCTCTTGATGTCGGCGCCGACGGCGATGGCGCCGCGTGCCCTGAGCACGTCCAGCAGCCGGACGAACTGGTCGATCCGCATGATCTCGGCGCCCGCCCAGGCCTCGGCCACGCCCGCCCCCGTGGCTCCGGTATGTGCCTGGAAGGCGGCGGCGAACAGGGCCTCCCAGGCGCCGCGGTCGATGAACGGCACCTCGGTCTCGAAATCGGTTTCGATCAGCTTGCAGATGGCGGCGACCGGATCCTTCGGCGGATCGGCGATCACCCGGTCGGTCGCGGCCTGCACCAGGTCGCGGTCGGCCTTGTAGATCGCGACGCAGATTTCGCCCTTGGTCTTGAAGTAGTTGTAGACGGTGGCGACCGAGAGCTCGGCGGCCGCCGCGATCTCCTCCATCGCCGTCTTGTCGAAGCCCCGCGCCTTGAACAGGCGCGCGGCAGCGCCCAGGATCGCCTGGCGGCGAATTTCCTTCTGTTTCGCCCGCAGCCCGCTCATCGTCCGATTCGCATCTCCGCTCGCAAGTCGCTGAATCCTAACACCGATTTCCGTCGCCGGTTGTCAAATCTGACAAAGCAAGATTGACTATAAATTTATAGTGTCTATAGTTTTTTGATAAGAGGCTTCTGGGAGAGAAATGATGAGCGTTCAGGGAAGCAACAACCAGGTCTGGGCCGCCGATCTCGGTCAGGTCGATCCCAAGGACATCTGGCGCAAGGACCGCGATCATTTCGTCCATCCCTGGACCCACTTCGACTCCTTCAAGCAGGAGGGGTCGCTGATCATGGACCGCGCCGAAGGGGTCTACGTCACGGACATCTCCGGCAAGCGCTACCTCGACGGGATCGGCGGGCTCTGGTGCGTCAATGCGGGCTACGGCCGGCACGAGATCGCCGATGCGATCGCCGAGCAGGCGCGACGCCTCGCCTTCTACAATCCCTTCGTCGACACCACGAACGTGCCGGCCGCGGAGCTGGCGGCGAAGCTGGCGAGCCTCGCCCCCGGCGCGCTCAACCATGTCTTCTATACCTGCGGCGGCTCGACCGCGAACGACACCGCGGTGCGGATCGCGCACTATTACCATGCGCGGCGCGGCAAGAAGTCGAAGATCCATGTGATCAGCCGGATCGACGCCTATCACGGCAGCACCTATCTGACCGCCTCGATCACCGGCCGGCCGGCCGATCGCAGCCCGAGTCTGCATTTCATCGAGGACTGGATCCACCACGTCTCCTCGCCGAACTTCTATCGCTCGGAAAAGGCGCGGGCCGAAGGCATGAGCGAGGCGGAGTTCTGCGACTTCCTGGTGCAGGAGCTGGAGGACAAGATCCTGGAGCTCGGCCCCGACAACGTCGCCTGCTTCTTCGCCGAGCCGATCATGGGTGCCGGCGGCGTCATCGTGCCGCCCGAAGGCTATCACGCGCGGACGCTGGAGGTCTGCCGCCGGCATGACGTGCTCTACATCTCCGACGAGGTGGTGACGGCCTTCGGCCGGCTCGGGCACTTCTTCGCCTCGAAGGATGTCTTCGGCATCGAGCCCGACATGATCGTGACGGCGAAGGGCCTGACCTCGGGCTACCAGCCCCTCGGCGCCTGCATCTTCTCCGACCAGGTCTATGACGCGATGAGCGCCGCCGATCCCGACGGCTGGTTCACCAACGGCTTCACCTATTCCGGCCACCCGGTCGCCTGCGCCGCCGGCCTCGCCAACATCGCCCTGATGGAGCGGGACGACATCTGCGGCCATGTCCGCAAGGTCGGCCCCTATCTCGAGAAAAAGCTGAACGAGCTCCTGGACCTCCCCATCGTCGGACAGGTCCGCGGGCGGCATTTCATGATGTGCGTCGAGAACGTCGCCGACAAGGCGACGCGCGAGCACTTGCCGGAAGCGGCGAACATCGGCAAGCGGATCTCCGACCACTGCGAGCGCCTGGGGCTGATCGTGCGGCCGCTGGGGGCGCTCAACGTGATCTCGCCGCCCCTGACCCTGACCGAGGGCCAGATCGACGAGCTGGTCGGCATCCTGCGGCAAGGGATCGAGGCGGCGATGCAGGACCTGAAGCGGGAAGGCCTGCTGTAGCCCCGGACGCGCGTTGCGCGCGCCGGTGGCAATCCTCTAGGGTGAGGAGCCGCCTTGGGGGATCGCCGTGCCGCCTCTGGATGACTCGCCGCCGATCGACGCCGACGCACCGCCGCTGAATGCGCGCGGCCTCATCGCCGTCATTGCCAGCGTGGGCGTGGTGGCGCTGATCTACGCGCTGGTCGGGCCGCTGCTCGCGGTCAACCTGGAGCACCGCGGCGTCGACGCCTCGATCAACGGCGCGCTCGCCGCCGTGCCGTCGCTGGCCGTGCTGCTCTGCGGCGCCTTCATCCCGCGGATCGTGCAGCGTCTCGGCGCCGTCGCCAGCATCTGCGCCGGCGCCGGGGTCGCGGTGCTGGCGCTGATCCTGTTCCCGCTGCTGGACCGGCTGCCGCTCTGGTTCGCCCTCCGCTTCGTCATGGGCTTCTCGATCGGCCTCATCTGGATCGTCAGCGAGACCTGGGTCAACGCCCTCGCCCCCGACGAATCCCGCGGCCGCATCATCGGCATCTATGTGACCGTCCTCAGCGCCGGCGCCGCCAGCGGACCGCTCCTGGTCGGCGCCATGGGCAGCACGGGCATGCTGCCCTTCTTCGTCAGCGCCGGAATCCTCGCCTTGGCACTGGCGCCGATCCCGATCGCCGCGGCCGGCGGCGGGGTCCCGACCTTCCATCATCACGAAGCACTGCCGCTGCGCACGGTCGCGCGCCAGGCGCCGATCGCCATGGCGGCATCGGTCATCCATGGCGGGACGACGGTCATCAACATGACCCTGCTGCCGGTCTATGGCGTCCGTGCCGGCCTGCCGGAATCCCAGGCGGTCTGGCTGATCACCGCCCTGGTGGTCGGCGGCATGCTGGCACAGATCCCGGTCGGCCATATCCTCGACCGCATGAATCCGGGCCGCGTCCTCATGTTCGGCGGCTCGGTGCAGGCGCTGAGCGCCGCCTGCCTGCCCTTCGCCATCCATCGCGGCATCGCGGTCTGGATCCTGCTGCTGCTCTGGGGCGGCTTCGGCAACAGCATCTACACGACCGCCTTGACCATGCTCGGCCGCGCCTACGCCCGCGAGCATCTGCCGAGCGCCAACACCGCCTTCACCATGTTCTGGGAGCTGGGCGCCCTCTTCGGCCCGCTGATCGGCGGCATCGCCATGCAGCTCTGGAACCCGCACGGCATGATCGCGGTCAGCGTCACCGCCGGGACATTGCTGGTGATCCTCGGCGGCCTGACGCTCCGCGTCAGCCGTCACCGCCGCTGAGCGCGCGCCGCGCCAGATCCAGCGCGAACCCGGCTCGCGCCATCGCTGCCAGGTCCTTCCGGCGCCGTTCCGGCGACGCATCTTCGGTCGTCCGGAATGCGCCCAGCCGGCGGCGCCTCGCATAAGCCAGCGCCGCGGCCCATTCCGCCTCCGGGGTCTCCTCCTCCAGCCGCCCCAGGGCCGCTGCCGTCGCATCCCGCGCGACGCCGGCGCCGGCAAGCTTGGCGGCGATCAGCCGGCGCGAGCCGCCACGGCGGTTGAGGCTGCGCGCCTTGGTGTCGGCATAGGCCTGATCGTTCAGCAGGCCGACCCGGTCGAGATCGGCAATCACCGTTTCGAGCGCGCTCAGCAGCATCGCCGGATCGAAATCGTGCGCCTTGGCCGAGCGCCGGATGCGCCGCTGCAGCACCTGGCGCAGCCGCGCGGTCGAGACCGCGTAGCGGGCGAGATGGTCGAGGGCCGCATCCTTGAGATCAGCAGCGGCGAGCTTGCGTGGCTTGCGTGCCATCAATCCGTCTTATCAATTGGCGTCCTGCGCTGCAAACCGCGGCCATGACGCGTGGGAGCCGATGCCTTTGACCATGACACGACTGGTCTGGAGCCCTCGCGCGGGAGCGCGGCACCGCCAAGCGCCAGTCACCCGCAAGACCACCGGACTGGTCTAAATCGCGATTGCCCCGCATGCGCCGCCGCCCGTCGCGCTGCGCCGCACAAGAGGCGTTCAATTGTCCGATAAATAGCCGCCCGGTGCGTCCGACAGCTTGCCCGTCGTCGCGACGCCTGCCATACTTTCCGGGTCTTGCATGCAATAAGCAAGTTCCTTGGGAGGAAAACAAAATGTCGGATCAATCGAACACAAGTCGGCGTGGCTTCCTTGCGGGCGCGTCGATGGTGGGTGGGGCCGCGGCTCTGCTCAGTGGCTTGGGGGTAAAGGAAGCCTCGGCTGACGCAGTCGGCCGCTCCGACAAACCCCTCAAGGCTGCGTTCTCCAACGCGGGCCTGCAGGCGACCTGGTGCGCCCAGGGCAAGCAGGCGGCGGAATACTGGGGCAAGCTCTACAACGTCGAAGTGACCTGGTTCGACGGCCAGCTCGACGCGGTGAAGCAGCGCGCCGCGATCGACGACATGGCCTCGCAGAAGTGGGACTTCGTCGCGATCCAGGCCTTCGGCATCGGCACCCTGACCCAGCCGGTGAAGAAGATGATCGACGCCGGCATCCCGGTGATCGACATGGACACGCTGATCGCGCCGCTGGACCAGATCGACATCCACGCCTTCCTGGCGCCGGACAACGTGTTCATGGGCGCTTCCGTGACCGCCGCGCTGGTCGATGCGATCGGCGGCAAGGGCAAGGTGATCATGACCCAGGGTGCGCTCGGCCATACCGGCGCCCAAGGCCGCGCCAAGGGCTTCAAGTCGATCGTGTCGCAGCATCCCGGCATCGAGGTGCTGGACGACCAGCCGGCGGATTGGGACGTGACCAAGGTCGCGCGGCTCTGGGAGACCTATCTCACCAAGTATCCGCAGATCGACGCGGCCTACTTCCACAACGACGACATGGCGCTCGCCGCCTATAACGTGATGAAGGCGCACAACCGCACCAACATCAAGATCGGCGGCTGCGATGCCATGCCGCCCGCTCTTGCCGCGGTCGCGGACGGCCGGATGCTGGCCACGGTCCGCAATCCGTCCTGCCGCATCCATGGCGGCGCGATCGTCGCCGGCGTCGCCGCGGTCAGCGGCGAGAAGACCGGCGCCGGCATCCCGAAGAACGTCGTCACCGACGGCCCGGTCGTCACCAAGGACAACGCGGCCGGCATGCAGTGGATGGAAGATCACTTCCTGATCTGACGTCACAGCAGTCGAGGAATGCCCTTGGGGAATGGGGGCCGGGCGCGCAGCGATGCGTTCCCGGCCCGTCCCTTCCAGGTCCACCCGTGATGCGGCGGATTGGTGACGCATATGAGTCCTGACACGAAACCCGAGGCCGTCGATAGCGCAGCAGCCGGCGCCGCACCGCGGTTGCGCATGGAAGGCATCTCGAAGTCGTTCGGCGGCGTGGCAGCACTCCGCGAGGTCGATTTCGAGCTGCGCGAGGGCGAGATCCACGGCCTCGTCGGCGAGAACGGTGCCGGAAAGTCCACGATGATGAAGATCATCGCCGGCGTCCACACCACCTATGCCGGACGCATGATCCTGGACGGCAAGAACGTCCATTTCCATTCCGCGCGCGATGCGCTCGATGCCGGGATCGGCATGGTGCATCAGGAACTGAGCGTGGTTCCCGACTTGACCGTGGCCGAGAACGTCTATCTCGGCAAGCAACCCACCAAGAATGGGTTCGTCGATTGGAAGGGGATGAAGGCCGGCGCCAGGGAGCAGCTGAAAAAGCTCGGTCTCGACGTCGATCCTTCCGTCACCATGGGATCGCTGCCGATCGGCCTGCAGCAGCTGATCGAGCTCGCCCGGGTGCTCTATTCCGGCGCGCGCATCATCATCCTCGACGAGCCGACCTCCGCCCTGTCGCCGCCCGAGGTGCACCGCCTGTTCGAGGTGCTGCGCGGCGTGCGGGCCAGCGGCCGCAGCATCATCTTCATCTCGCACTTCCTGGACGACATCCTGGAGATCTCCGACACCGTCACGATCTTCCGGAACGGCCGCCGGATCGCGACCTCGCCCACCGCCGGGATCGACAAGGCCTGGGTGATCGAGCGGATGATCGGCCGCGGCCATGAGGAGCTGGAGGAAAGCTACACCGGCTCGATCGCCCTCGAGAGCAAGCCTGCCGCACCCGTCGTGCTGGCCACCAAGGGCCTCGGGGCCGGCCGCGCCTTCGCCGGCGTGACGTTGGAAGCGCGCGCAGGCGAGGTGCTCGGAATCTACGGCTTCATGGGCTGCGGCCAGATCGAGCTCACCCGCACTTTGTTCGGCAAGCTGAAGCCGGACGAGGGCACCCTGTCGATCGAGGGCAAGGCCCTGCGCTTTCCCAACACCGCCGCGGCGCGCCGGGCCGGCATCGCCTTCGTGCCGGAGAGCCGGCGGTCGATGCTGTTCTACCAGGAACCGGTCTACAAGAACGTCTCGATCAGCGTGCTGGGGAGGATCTCCCGGCTCTGGCTGAAGCCGGGTGTCGAGCGCGACATGGCCGAGCACCAGACCAAGGCCCTGAACATCCGCCCGGCCAACGTGAAGGCGCTGCTGGGCTCGCTCTCGGGCGGCAACCAGCAGAAGGTGGCCCTGGCGAAATGGCTGACCTATCCGACCAAGGTCCTGATCCTCTCCGAGCCGACCCGCGGGATGGATGTCGGCGCCAAGGACGACGTCGTGAAGATCGTCCGCAACCTGCGCGACCAGGGCCTCGCGGTCGTGGTTGTGTCGGCCGAGCCGGAGACCGTATTGTCGCTGGCCGACCGGATCGTCGTCATGAAGAAGGGGCGGATCGTGCACGAATTCGCCAGCGAGAGCATCAGCAAGGACCGGCTGCTGGAAGCCGCGTGAGGAGCAAGACCAGATGAGCATGCCGGCCCAGGCCTCCGCGAAGAGCAATTCGTTCCAGCTCCGCACCTTCATGCGCAACCAGATGCGCAACATCGCGCCGTTCGCGACCCTGATCGCCCTGCTGCTGTTCTTCACCTTCGCCAGCCCCTCCTTCGCGACGCTGGACAACGCCGAGAACATCCTGGTGCAGATCTCCATCACCGGCATCATGGCGGTCGGGCTCACCTTCGTGATCCTCTGCGCCGAGATCGACCTTTCCTTCGCCGTGGTGGCGAACGCGACCGGCATCGCGGTCGCCTATTTCACGTCGCAGGCCGACTACGTCAACGTCGCCAATGTCGTGCTGCCGGGGTGGCTGGCCATCGTCTGCGCCTTCCTGCTCTGCGCAGTGTTGGGTGCGGTCAACGCCTTCGGCATGACCAAGATCGGCATCCCCTCCTTCATCATGACCCTGGCGATGATGCAGATCGCCGCCGGCATCTGCGCCCTCCTGGTGCGCGGCCAGATCCTCTATGCGGTGCCGCCGATCATCGTGACCCTCGGCCAGGACTCGCTCTTCGGGGTCCCCTGGCTGGTGATCGTGCTGGCCCTCTTCCTGCTGGTCGGCCACATCGTGCTCACCTATACGCGCTTCGGCCGCTACGTTTACATGGTCGGCGGCAATCGCGAGGCGGCGGAATATTCCGGCGTCAATGTGAAGCGCATCCTGGCCTCGGTCATGGTGATCTCGGCGGTCTGCGGCGGCGTCGCCGGCATGCTCGGCGTCTCCCATCTCGGCAGCGCCCAGCAGAACGAATTCGACACCTATCTGCTGGATTCGATCGCCGCGGTCGTGGTCGGCGGCACCAGCCTGTTCGGCGGGCGCGGCGGCATCGGCAATACCATCATCGGCCTGTTCGTGCTCGGCGTCCTCAATAACGGCCTCGACCATGTGCAGATCGACAGTTTCCTGAAGATCCTGATCCGCGGCCTCATTCTGCTGGCGGCCCTGATCATCAACGTCTACGCCCAGAACCTGCGCGCCAGGCAGATGACGAGCACCGAGTGAGGCAGACGGCCCTCCGCTAGGTCGACTTCGGCAGCCGGACCGAGACCAGGAGTCCGCCCGTCGTGCCGGCATCGGCGAGGGCGATCGTGCCGCCGGCGCCGTCCACAATCTCCTTGGCAATGGCGAGGCCGAGGCCGCTACCCTCGGCTTCGTTGCCGAGCACGCGATAGAAGCGCTCGAACACCCGCCCGCGCTCGGCCTCCGGAATGCCGGGACCGTCGTCGCGCACTGTCAACAGCCAGTCGGAGCCAACGTCCTCGATGCCAACCGTCACGACGCCGTTCCGCGGCGTGTAGCGGAGCGCATTGTCCACCAGATTGACGATCAGCTCGTGGAGCAGGGTCGCGTCACCCGGCATAGGCGCCTCGGAAACTTTGGGATCGAATCCGAGATCCATGTCGCGCCCGAGAGCATGGGAGACCTGGGATTCCAGGGCACGACGCGCGACGGCGACGAGATCGACCCGGTCCCTGCGGCGGGCCCGACCGTCCGGCTCCACGTTGGAGAGCGTCAACAGCTGGTGCGCCAGACGCGCCATATCCCGGGCATGGCCGTGGATCGCCTCGAGCGCCTCGTCCTTCTCCGCGGGATTGCGCGAGCGGATCGCGTAGCCGGCCTGGGTCGCGAGGATGGTGAGCGGCGTGCGGAGCTGATGCGCGGCATTGGCGACGAACCTCCGCTGCGCCTCGATCTGGCGCCGAAGACGCTCGATGTACTGATTCAAGGCCGCGACCAGCGGCTGAAGCTCCGACTGCAGCGCTTCGGCGGAGAACGGCCGGAGTTCGTCGGGAGCGCGCTCCAGCACAGCCTCGCGCAGCCGCAACAGCGGCCTCAGCCCGCGCTCCAGCCCGAACCAGACGAAGACCGCGACGATGAGGACCAGGAGGCTCTGCTGCAGCAGGCTGCGGACCCAGAGGCCCGTCGCCATGTCGCCGCGTGCGACCAGCGTCTCGCCGATCACAATCAAGGCGGTTGCCTGGCCGCCGCCCAGCAGCGGCTGGCGGATCGCGACCAGCCGCAAGGGCTCACCGCGGTAGTCCGCGTCATAGAAGACCGACATCAGGGGCTGGACCGTATCCCGCGGCCGCGGCAGGTCGGCGTTGCCCGCGATCAACGCAACGTCCGTGGCGCCGTCGAGGCGCATGATCCGGTAATAGACCCGATCGTGGAACCCGGTCTCGAACATCTCCAGCGCCGCCGGCGGAATCGTGACGTCAACCGCGCCGCCGTTGACCTGGACGCGCTCGGCAATGCTGCGCGCGGAGGCGAGCAGGGTGCGGTCGGTGACGATGCCGGCGGTGTCCTGGGCATTGCGATAGGTGACCCAGGTGTTGGCGACGACCGCACCGGCGAGCGGAATCAGCAGCCAGAGCAGAAGCTGCAGGCGAAGGCTCCTATGCGCCATCGACCCGCCGCAGGAGGTAGCCGAGCCCGCGCATCGTCACGATGCCGATGTCGCTGGATTCGAGCTTCTTCCGCACCCTGTGCACGTAGATCTCGATCGCATTCGGACTTGCGTCCGTGTCGAAGCCGAATACTGCCTGGGCAAGGGCCTGCTTGCCGACCGGCTTCTCCTGTCGGGTGATCAGCATCTCGAGCACGGCGCGCTCGCGCGGCGTCAGCTCCAGCTCCTCGCCGCGCAAGGTGAAGCGCCGGCTGTTGCTGTCGAAGGCCAGGCTGCCGAACTCGATGACCGGCGACTTGTGCTGGGTGGCGCGGCGCAACTGGGCGCGAACCCGGGCCTCCAGCTCATGGATGTCGAACGGTTTTGCCAGATAGTCGTCGGCGCCGCTGTCGAGCCCGCTGACGCGACCGGCGACCGTGTTGTTCGCGGTCAGGATCAGCACCGGCACGTTGTTGCCGCGCGTCCGCAGGCGGCGCAGCACTTCGATCCCGTCCATCTTCGGAAGCGAGAGATCGAGAATCACCATGGCGTAGTCCTGCGAGCGCAAGGCGTAGTCGGCGTCATCCCCGTCGTAGACGCAATCGACGGCGTAGTTGTCGCGACGCAGGGTCTTCGCCAACCAATTCGACAGCTGCCGACTGTCTTCGACGAGAAGGATGCGCATGGCTCGCGGGGCTGCTCCGGGCGGCAAACTCGACCGCCTATAACCCGAATTCTAGGCAATCCAGACGGCAATTTCATCGGTCTTGCCCCGAATTTTCCTGCTTGCGAATTGAAAGCGCATCGAAAGCTCGCATCCCCTAGCGTTCTTCCGGCATGCTTGCCGGTGCCGCCTCGAACTTCTTTCGGGCGGCGGCCGGACATGCCCGCCAAGCGGCGATCAACGCCGCCGGCGGCGTGAAACCTGGGAGGAAAAGCCAATGTCCAACACTCCGATCTTCAGGATTGCCCTGCTGTGCAGCACCGCCTTCCTCGGCCTGGCCGCTGCCGGCGGAGCCTCGGCGGCCGACAAGATCTCGATCATGGTGGGCGGCATCGAGAAGCAGATCTACCTTCCGGCCAAGCTCGCGGAACAGCTCGGCTACTTCAAGGAAGAGGGCCTCGACGTCGAGCTCCTGTCCGAGCCGTCGGGCGTCAACGCCGAGGACGAAATGCTGGCCGGCGCGGTCCAGGGTGTCGTTGGCTTCTACGATCACTCGATCGACCTGCAAGCCAAGGGCAAGTACGTGGAGTCGATCGTGCAGTTCAGCCAGGCTCCGGGCGAGGTCGAGATGGTCGCCGCCAAGCAGGCGGATGTGATCAAGTCGCCGGCCGATTTCAAAGGCAAGAACCTGGGCGTGACCGGCCTCGGCTCATCGACGAATTTCCTCACCCAGTACCTTGCAGTGAAGAACGGCGTCCAGGTGAGCGAGATCACGCCCATCCCGGTCGGCGCCGGCAATACCTTCATCGCCGCCATCCAGCAGGGCAAGATCGACGCCGGCATGACCACCGAGCCGACCATCTCCCGGCTGCTGAAGACCGGCGACGCCAAGGTCCTGATCGACATGCGCTCGCCGGAGCTGACCAAGCAGGCCCTGGGCGGCCTCTATCCCGCCGCCTGCCTCTACATGCCGACCGCCTGGGTCGACGGGCACAAGGAAGATGCGCAGAAGCTCGCCAACGCCTTCGTGAAGACGATGAAGTTCATCGCGGCCCATAGCGGCGCGGAGATCGCGGCGAAGATGCCGAAGGACTACACCGTGGGCGATCCGGAGGGCTATGCGCAGGCGCTCGACAACGGCAAGAGCATGTTCACGCCGGACGGCCGGATGCCGGCGGGCGGGCCGGAGACGGTGCTGAAGGTGCTCTCCACCTTCGACAAGAATGTCATGGGCAAGCAGATCGACCTCTCCAAGACGTACACGACCGCCTTCGTCGACGCGGCCGCGGGGTCGTAAGCCGTGGCCGAGCCCGCGATCGAGCTGCGCAACGTGGAGCGCCGCTTCGCGACGCCCGACGGGCGGATGCTGACGGCCCTTCGCTCCTTCAACCTCGCGGTGGAAAAGGGCGAGTTCTGTGCCGTGGTCGGACCGACCGGATGCGGTAAGTCGACGACGCTGACCCTCATCGCCGGCCTCGCCGCGCCCAGCGCCGGCGAGGTGACGGTGATGGGCCGGCCGGTCGCCGGCATCGACCGCAGGGTCGGCTTCGTGTTCCAGCAGGACGCGGTCTTTCCCTGGAAGCCGGTGATCGACAACGTCGCGGCGGGGCCGCTGTTCCGCGGCAAATCGCGCCGCGAAGCCTACGGCGCGGCGGCGGAATGGGTGCGGCGGGTCGGTCTATCCGGATTCGAGAAGCACTATCCGCACCAGCTCTCCGGCGGCATGCGCAAGCGCGTGGCCCTGGCGCAGACCTTCATCAACGAGCCCGAGATCCTGCTGATGGACGAGCCGTTCAGCGCGCTCGACGTGCAGACCAGAGTGCTGATGCAGGATGAGCTGTTGCAACTCTGGTCCGCCGCCAAGGCTTCGGTCGTATTCGTCACTCATGACCTCGAAGAGGCGATCGCGCTTGCCGACAAGGTGTTCGTCCTGACGGCAGGGCCGGCGACCGTGAAATCGGTCTACGCGATCGACCTGCCGCGGCCGCGGGTCACCTCGGAGATCCGGTACGACCCGCATTTCGTGGAGATCTCGCAGCGGATCTGGCAGGACCTCCGCGAGGAGGTGCTGATCAGCTACGAACGCCAGAAGAAGGCAGCCTGACCATGGTGGCGCTCGCAAGGCCAGCGGCGGAGACGGCGAGTGCCGACAGCGTCGCAACACGCGCCGCGGCACGGGCCGTGCGCTACCGAATAAAAGTCAACGCCTTCCGGATCGGACTCCTGGTCGTGCTGCTCGGCGGCTGGGAGGGCGCGGCCCGGGCGGGATGGATCGATCCCTTCTTCTTCGCCATGCCTTCGACCATCGCAGCGCAGATCTGGGACTGGATGATCAACGGCACGTCGCAAGGGCCGCTCTGGCAACAGGTGCTGGTGACGCTGGAAGAGACCGTGATCGGCTTCCTGATCGGCGCGGTCGGCGGCATCATCGCCGGCCTGATCCTCGGTCGCGACAAGCTGCTGGCCGATATCTTCAGCATCTACATCAAGATCGCAAACTCGGTCCCGAGGGTGGTCCTGGGCTCGGTCTTCATCATCGCCCTCGGCCTCGGGATGGCCTCCAAGGTGGCGCTCGCCGTGGTCATGGTGTTCTTCGTGGTGTTCGGCAACGCCTTCCAGGGCGTGCGCGAGGCCGATCGCAACCTGATCGCCAATGCCCGCATCCTCGGCGCCTCGCGCTGGCAGGTGACGACCGCGGTCGTCATTCCCTCCGCTCTCAGCTGGATCACCGCCAGCCTGCACGTCAGCTTCGGCTTCGCCCTGGTGGGCGCCGTGGTCGGCGAGTTCCTGGGGTCGCGACAAGGCCTGGGACTGATGATCGCGACCGCGCAAGGCACGTTCAACGCCGCCGGCGTATTCGCCGCAATGATCGTGCTTGCGGTCGTCGCCCTTGCCGCCGAAGGCCTGATCACCCTCCTGGAGAACCGGCTGGTGAAGTGGCGCCCGGCGCAGCTCGCCGATACCGGCTTCTGAGGCGCGACGCGGCCAAGCGCGAACCGCTTCGGGTTCATCAGCCTGACATCGGCGCGCGATACTCTCCGAGCTTTTGCCGGAGGTCGCATGCTCGACGCCATCAGGCCGTCGCTCGAGAAGTTCATGGCCAGCCGCAATCCCGGGCCGCCGCCGCGGCTCGGGATCCGCTACGACGCCAGCGGGCGTTTCCTGCCGGAGCCCGGCAATACCGTGGTCTGCCACCTGGTGAACGGCTCGCCGTCGGAATCCGCCATCCTCGCGGTCCGGGAACGGATGATGGCGCTGCCCGGCGCCGACGGCCTCGCCTTCACGCCGGCACCCAGTCTGCACATGACCCTGTTCCAGGGCATCATCGATTCCCGGCGCCAATACCCCTACTGGCCGGTGGGCGTTCCGCTCGACACCAACATCGACGCCATGACCCGGCGCTTCCTCTCGCGGCTCGACGGCTTCGACGGCAACGGCCCCTTTTCGGTCAAGGTCACCGAGGTCCTTCCCACCGGCCTCACCATCGAGGGCGTCGGTGAGGCGGACCGGCTGACCATGCAGGCCTGGCGCGACGCCTTGGCGCGCGCCCTCGGCTACCGTCATCCGGACCATGACAGCTACCGGTTCCACATCACCTTCGCCTATGTCATCCGCGGCCTGGCGAACGAGGTCGCGGGGGTGTGGCAGGATTTTCTGGACGAAAGCCTCGCCTTCCTGCAGCGCGAGGCGCCGGTGTTGGCGCTGCGGAATCCGGCCTTCTGCCGCTTCCGCGACATGGAACGCTTCGAGGAAGTGCTGATCCTGGAATAGCGGCGTATTGCGTTCGGACGTATTGCGTTCGGAAGGGGTGGCGGGTACCGTCCGGCATCCCGACCTGCCGCGCGTACCCCGCCATGCTCCCCCTTGCCTCCCGCCGTTACGGCCCCGTCAACTGGATCGGCCTCGCCACCCTTTACGGGAAGGAGGTGCGGCGGTTCTGGGCAGTCGCGACCCAGACCGTGCTGGCGCCGCTGGTGACCGGCCTCCTCTTCCTCGCGATCTTCGTCCTCGCCCTCGGCCATCGCATCGACCAGATCGACGGCCAGGCCTATGTCGATTTCCTGGTGCCGGGGCTGATCATGATGACGATCGCCCAGAACTCCTTTGCCAACACCTCCTCGTCGCTGATGATCGCCAAGGTGCAAGGCAACATCGTCGACCTGCTGATGCCGCCCTTGAGCGCATTGGAGCTGACGGTGGGCGTCGCCGGCGGCGGCGTCACCCGCGGCATGGTGGTCGGCGTCACCACCGGCATCGCCATGTTCGTCTTCGTCCCGATCGGCGTGGCGCATCCCGGCTTCGTCGTCTTCCATGCGGTGGCGGCGAGCCTGCTGATGGCGCTGCTCGGGATCCTGACCGGCATCTGGGCCGAGAAATTCGATCACCTGGCGGCGATCACCAACTTCATCGTGACGCCGCTCTCGTTCCTCTCCGGCACGTTCTATTCGACGACCCGGCTGCCGGAGGTCTGGCAGACCGTGGCGCACCTCAATCCGTTCTTCTACATGATCGACGGCTTCCGCTACGGCTTCATCGGCCATGCCGACGCGCCGCCCCTGAACGGCCTCCTGGTCATGCTGGGCATCGATGCGGTGCTGCTCCTGGTAGTCTATCGCTGGTTCAGCCGCGGCTACCGCCTGAAGGCATGATGGCAGGTCGATCTCTCGCGATCCGGCGCTTCGGCGTCGTCAACGGGCTCGGCCTCGCGACGCTGGTGAAGCGCGAGGCGAGCCGCGGCCTCGCCGACTACAACTACCAGATCCTCGGTCCAGTGGTGACCGCCCTGCTCTATCTTGCGGTCTTCCGCCTGGCGCTCCACGGTGACGCAACGGGTGCCGCGATGATCGACTTCATCGCGCCCGGCCTCATCATCTTCTCGGCCTGCGAGAAGGCGTACGAGTCCGCCGCCGGCAGCTTCATCTTCGACAAGCACGAGCGGATTATCGCCGACATGCTGATGGCGCCGCTCACGGCGCTGGAGCGCCTGCTCGGCTATCTCGGCGCGGATTGCCTCGGCGGATTGGCGGTCGGCCTCGCGGTCGCGGTGGTCACCGCCCTCTTCGCCCACCTCGGCCTGGCGCATCCCTGGGCGATCGTCGTCTTCGGCATCCTGGGCATGAGCCTGCACGCGCTCATCGGCGTGCTGGTCGGGATCTGGGCCGAGAAATGGGACCAGTTCTCGGCGGTGCACACCTTCCTGCTGGTCCCGCTCTCCTTCCTGTCCGGCGTGTTCTATCCGATCCAGGCATTGCCGCCCTTCGCCCAGACCGCCATGCACTGGAACCCGATCTTCCATGTGATCGACGGCTTCCGCTACGGGGTGAGCGGTACCGCCGCCGGCGATCCGATGGTCCACCTGGCGGTGCTGCTGGGGGTCGATCTGGTGCTGGGCTGGATCGCCTATCGCTGGTTCCGCTCGGGCTACAAGCTCAAGCCCTAGGGTCATGGCCCTAAGGTTTTGGCCCTAAGGTTTTGGCCCTAAGGTTTTGGGGGCGCGGCCGAAAATTGTCCCCCGGCCGGCGGGACAATCCGACGCTTTACATTCCGGCCCCCCGCCCCGATATTCGGCGCTCTTTCCCTGAAATTCCGGCCAAAGGCCGCAGGAAACCGCATTCGGGAACCGATCGAGGAACCGCCGATGACCGCCTTGATGAACACCTATAACCGGGTCGATCTCGCTTTCGAGCGGGGCGAGGGTGCTTATCTGATCACGGCGGACGGGCGACGTTACCTGGACTTCGCCAGCGGCATCGCGGTGACGGCGCTCGGCCACTGCCATCCGCATCTGGTGAAGACGCTGCAGGAGCAGGGCGCCAAGCTCTGGCACACCTCGAACCTGTTCCGGGTCCCGGAACAGGAGCGTCTGGCCCAGCGGCTCTGTGACGCCACCTTCGCCGATGCCGTGTTCTTCGGAAATTCCGGCGCCGAGGCGGTGGAATGCGGCTTCAAGCTAATCCGCAAGTACCAGGACGATTTCGGCGACCCCAAGCGCTTCCGCGTGATCGCCTTCGAGGGCGCCTTCCATGGCCGCACCCTCGCCACCCTCGCCGCCGCGGGCAACGAGAAGTACCTGAAGGGCTATGCGCCGACGGTCGAAGGCTTCGAGCAGGTGCCGTTCGGCAATCTGAACGAAGTGCGCGCCAGGATCACGCCGGAGACCGCGGCGATCCTGATCGAGCCGGTCCAGGGCGAGGGCGGCATGCGCGCCGCCGACGCCCAGTTCCTCAAGGACCTGCGCACGGTCTGCGATGAGTTCGGCCTGCTCCTCATGTTCGACGAGGTGCAATGCGGCATGGGCCGCACCGGCCGCCTCTTCGCCCATGAATGGGCCGGCGTCACGCCGGACATCATGAGCACCGCGAAGGCGATCGGCGGCGGCTTCCCGCTCGGCGCCTGCCTCGCGACCTCCAAGGTTGCGGCCGCCTTCGGCCATGGCAGCCACGGCTCGACCTTCGGCGGCAATCCGCTGGCGATGGCGATCGGCAACGCCGTCATGGACGTGATGCTGGCGCCGGGCTTCCTCGACAATGTCGCGAAGTTCGGCCGGCATCTCGACCGCCGCCTCGCCGATCTCACCAAGCGCTTCCCCCAGGTGTTCGTCGAGGCGCGCGGCATGGGCCTGATCCGCGGCCTCAAATGCGGCGGCTCCAACGCCGAGGTGGTGGACCAGGCGCGGGCCTCCGGCCTGCTGCTGGTGACGGCGGCCGACAACGTGGTGCGCCTGCTGCCGCCGCTGATCGTGAGCGAGGCCGAGATCGACCAGGCGGTCGATGTGCTGGCCGGCGTCGCCTCCCGGGCCAAGGCCGCCTGATCATGCCCGGGACCAACGTGAAGCCAGGAAGCGCCGAGATCCGGCACTTCCTCGATCTCGACGTGCTGCCGGCCGAGGTGCTGCGGAACATCATCGAGGCGAGCAAGGCGCTGAAGCGCGGCGACTACCCCAACGGCAACAAGAAACCGCTGGCCGGCAAGGCGCTGGCGATGATCTTCGAGAAGCCCTCGACCCGAACCCGGGTCTCCTTCGAGCTCGGCATGAAGCAGCTCGGCGGCGATGCGGTCGTGCTGGAACGCGAGAGCTCGCAGCTCGGGCGCGGCGAGACCGTGGCGGACACCGCGCGGGTCCTCTCGCGCTATGTCGATTGCATCATGGTCCGGACCACCAAGGAACAGAAGCTGAAGGAGCTGGCGGACAACGCCACGGTGCCCGTGATCAACGGCCTCACCGATCGCACCCATCCCTGCCAGCTGATGGCCGACGTCATGACCTTCGAGGAGCATCGCGGTCCGATCGCCGGCAGGAAGATCACCTGGTCCGGCGACGGCAACAACATGGCGACGTCGTGGATCCATGCCGCCGTGCAGTTCGGCTTCGAGTTGAACGTCGCCTGCCCCGGCAACCTCGCTCCACCGCCCGACGTGGTGCACTGGGCCGAGCAGCGCGGCGGCAAGGTCCGCATCTCCGATAATCCGAAAGAGGCGGTGAAGGGCGCCGATTGCGTGGTCACCGACACCTGGGTCTCCATGGGCGACCAGGACACGCTCGGCCGCACCGAGCAGCTGCGCCGCTTCCAGGTGGATGACGCGTTGATGAAGGCCGCGGCACCGAACGCCGTCTTCATGCATTGCCTGCCCGCCCATCGCGGCGACGAGATGACCGCTTCGGTGATCGACGGGCCGCAATCCGTGGTCTGGGACGAGGCCGAGAATCGACTGCACGCGCAGCAGGGCATCTTGCTCTGGTGCCTCGGCGTGATTTAATAACCGGGTGATGCAGGTCGAAATCGCGCCGCAGGCGGGCGCCGACTATATCCGCCCGTTCCAGATCGAGGCCCTCGGCATCCGCGGCCGCGCGGTGCGCCTGACCGCCGTGGCCGACGAGATCATCCGCAAGCACGCCTATCCGGAGCCGGTCGCGCGGCTGCTGGCCGAGATGCTGACGGTCTCGGCGGCGCTCGCTTCGGCGCTCAAGTATGACGGCGTCTTCACGCTGCAGACCAAGAGCGACGGCGCCGTCCGGCTGATGGTGGTCGATGTGACCTCGGCCGGCGCGATGCGCGGCTATGCGCAGTTCGACGCTGCGGCGGTGGCGGCCCTCCCGGCCGAGGCCAGCGTGCCGCGCCTGCTCGGCGCCGGCTATCTCGCCTTCACCGTCGACCAGGGCGAGGATACCGACCGGTATCAGGGCATCGTCGAGCTGACCGGCGCCAGCCTGGTCGAGTGCGTGCAGCACTATTTCCAGCAGTCGGAGCAGCTGCAGGCGAGCTTCAAGCTCGCCGCGTCGCGCCAGGGCGGAACCTGGCACTCCGGGGTCATCATGCTGCAGCGCCTGCCCCAGGAAGGCCCCGTCGGGGAAAGCTCCGCGACCGAGATCGCCGACGAGGCCTGGCGCCGCGCCGTCACCCTGCTGGCAAGCTGCACGTCCAAGGAGCTGCTCGACACCGGCCTGCCGCTCGACGACCTGCTCTATCGCCTGTTCCACGAGGACGGCGTTCGGGTCTACAAGGGCCAGACGCCGCGCGCCCAATGCCGCTGCTCACGGCACCGCGTGGAATCGGTGCTGCGGTCGTTGCCGCAGGACGAGTTGAAGGACCTCGAGGTGGAAGGCGGGCTCGAAGTCACCTGCGAGTTCTGCAACACCCATTATCGCTTCACGCTGGCGGAACTTGCGGGCGAAGCGGCGGGTTGATCCCGGGATCGTCCCACGGGTTGACGCCTACGGGTTGACGCCTACGGGTTGACGGGGAGCGGCACATTGCGCCAGCTTCCCGCTCCGGATCGCGCTGTCGTCCCTGCGCGATTCGTCATGAGGAGCCGCCGAAACACCATGCTGACGCGCCCCCGGTCCGGCATCGCCGTCATCGCCGCCGCCTTCCTGCTCTCTGCCTGCAACACGCCGCCGGAGCGCCAGACCTTTCCCGAGATCACTTTCGAGCATCTGGCGCCGATCCGGCTCGACGTCGCGCATGTGGAGATCGTCAACACCTATCAGCCCGATCCCGGCACGGATATCGGCAGCCAGTATCCGGAATTGCCGTCGAAGGTCGCGATGCGATGGGCGCAGGATCGTCTGCAGGCGGTCGGCTCCCAGGGCCAGGCGACCTATACGGTGACAGTGGCGAAGGCGCTCGACACGCCGCTGCCGCGTTCCGAGGGCTTCGCGGCCATGACCCACAAGGACCAGTCGGACCGCTACGATCTCGCGATCACCGTCAATCTCGAAGTGCAGGCCGGCGGGAAGTCCGGAGCGATCACCGCCCAGGGCGTGCGCAGCCAGACCGTCGGCGAGGACATGACCCTGAACCAGCGCGAGGCCGTGCTGTTCGGCCTGCTCGACCTGACGATGAAAGACGTGAACGCGCAGATGGAGAAGCTGATCCCGCAATATCTCGGCGGCTTCGTGCGGTAGCCGTCAGTTCGCCGCCACCCAGTCGATGACGCGGCGGAGCAGCGCTTCGCCGGCGGCGAGCTGGTCCTTCATGATGAACTCGTCCGGCTGATGCGCCTGGCGGATCGAGCCCGGGCCGCAGACGATCGCCGACAATCCCTGGGACTGGAACTGGCCGGCCTCGGTCGCGAAGGACATGCCGAAGCTGTCGTTCTGGCCGGTCAAGAGACGCATCAGGCCTTCCGCCGCGCCGTCGGTCTCCTCCACGAGCGGCGGGACCGCGACGCGGGGCGCGGTCTCCACGGAAGCTTCGGGTGCCGCCGCCTGCAGGCGCGGCAAGAGCTTCGCCGACACGAACTCTTCCAACGGGCTGAGCACCAGCTCCGGCAGGGCGCCCGGCACGCCGCGGAAATCCCATTCGATGCTGCAGGTCCGGGCGATGATGTTGACCGCGGTGCCGCCGCTGATGCGCCCGAGGTTGATGGTGCTGTGCGGCGGGTCGAAGCTCCGATCGAACGGACCCTCGCGGCGCAGGTGGTCGTAGATCCGTCCGAGCTCGCTCGCGACCTCCGCCGCCGCCAGGATCGCGTTCAACCCGCGCTCCGGCTGGCTGGAATGCCCGTCCTTGCCGGTGACCGTGGTGGTGAAGGAATAGCAGCCCTTGTGCCGGGTGCCGAGCTTCAACTCGGTCGGCTCGCCGATGAGGGCAATCCGCGGCTTTCTGAGCTTCCGGCCGATCTCGGCGATCATGTTCGGCGCGCCGAGGCAGCCGACCTCCTCGTCGTAGGAGAAGGCGAAGTGCAGCGGCGTCTTCAGGTCACGCTTCTGCATCTCCGGCACCAGCGCCAGGCAGAGCGCGATGAAGCCTTTCATGTCGGAGGTGCCGCGGCCGAACCAGCGGTCGCCGCCGTCGCGCAAGGTGAAGGGATCGCTGGACCAGGGTTGGCCTTCAACCGGCACCACGTCGGTATGGCCGGAGAGCACGATGCCGCCGTCCCGGTCGGGACCGATGGTCGCCCAGAGATTGGCCTTCGGCTGGCCGTCCGGCGCCGCCAGGATCTCCACCGGTATGCCGAGCTCCGCGAGATAATCGCCGATCCAGCGGATGACCGAGAGATTGGAGCGCGACGAGACGGAATCGAAAGAGACCAGGCGCGCCAGGATCTCGGTCGGCGTCATCGCCTGCATCGCGCGGTTCAAGCGTTCATCCCGCCGATGCCGGGCGGCATGCCGATGAAGGCCAGGAACTCGCGCCGGGTCGAGGCGTCGGTGCGGAAGGCGCCCAGCATCCGGCTGGTGATCATCGAGGTGCCGGGCTTGTGCACGCCGCGGGTGGTCATGCATTGATGGCTGGCGTCGATCACCACGGCGACGCCGCGCGGCTGCAGCACATCGTTCAGCGTGTTGGCGATCTGCGCGGTGAGCTTCTCCTGGATCTGCAGCCGCTTTGCGTAGACGTCGAGCAGCCGCGCCAGCTTGCTGATGCCGACCACCCGCTTTCGCGGCAGGTAGGCGATGTGGGCGCGGCCGATGATCGGCGCCAGGTGATGCTCGCAATGACTCTCGAACCGCATGTCCTTCAGGACGATCATCTCGTCGTAGCCGTCGGTCTCCTCGAAGGTGCGCTTCAGCACCTGCACCGGGTCGACGCCGTAGCCGCGGAAGAATTCCCGATAGGCCCGGGCGACCCGACCCGGGGTCTCCAGCAGCCCTTCGCGCGCGGGATCGTCGCCGGCCCAGCGGATCAGGGTGCGGACCGCCTCCTCCGCCTCGGCCTGGTTCGGCCGGGACGCCGCCGGCTTGCGCGCGGTCTTCCTGCTTGCGCCTCGTGCCACGTCTGCTCCTTCAGGATCGTTCGAATTTCAGGTTCGTGGGGCGGACCGGCGGTCAGTTCAGCCGGATCGCCTGGTGCGGGCTGTCGAGGGAGAAGGCGGGGATCGCGATCTCGAACTTCTCGCCGCCGGAGCTCTCCATCTGGTAGGTGCCCACCATGATGCCGGACGGCGTCTTCAGCGGCGTGCCGCTGGTGTATTCGAAGTGCTCGCCGGGATGCAGGATCGGCTGCTCCCCGACAACGCCGGCGCCGCGCACCTCCTGGACCCGGCCCAGCGAATCGGTGATCCGCCAGTAACGGTTGCGAAGCTGCACCGTCTCGCCACCGCCGTTCTCGATCCGGACGTGGTATTTCCAGACGTAATGCGACTCCTCGGGCGAGGACTGGTCTTCCAGATAGGTGGGCTCCACCGTCACCGTGATCGCCCGGGTCGTCTCCTGGTATTTGAACATGGGCCTTCCGACGCTCTCACCCGCGCAATTCTAGCGGCTTTCCGCCGGCCGGTGAAGGCTGGAGCGGCGCCTAGGCCAACTCAGCCGGCGCACGCCAGCAAAGGAAAACGGCGCCGGTCAGGGACCGGCGCCGTTCCAGCACTCAAGAGACGATGCTTACTGGACGATGATCTCGTCGCGGCGGTTCGCCTGCTCCTTGACACCATCCGCAGTCGGCACCGCGTTCTCCGCCTCACCCTTCCAGGCGGTCGTGATCGCATCCGCCGGTACGCCCGCCGCGATCAACGCGGCACGCGCGGCATCCGCACGACGCTCGGAGAGCTTCAGGTTGTAGGCGTCGGTACCGGCGCGGTCGGTATAGCCGGTGACCGAGATCGACTTCGCCTTGTTGGCGCTGAAGTCGGCAACCACGCGGTTGATCACCGCCTGGCCCGCCGCGTTGATGTTGGACTTGTCGAAGTCGAACAGCACCAGATAGACCTGCGGGGCGGGCGCGGGCGCCGGAGCCGGCGCGGCGGGCTTCGCCTCGAGCTCAGCCAGGGCGGCGAGGAGCTCGTCGCGGCAGGCCGAGATGTGGTCGTTCTGGAAGTTCTCTTCCTGCTGCTCGAGCCAGCAGTCGAAGCGGGCCTGGGCCCGGGCTGCGACTTCCGGCTTGGCGTCGCGGGCGCCGCCGTCGAGCGCGGTCAACAGCCGCTGACGGGTCTGCTGAATTTCCGGCAGCACGTCCTTCGGCAGGTCGCGTTCCGCCGGATCCTGCGGGCCGACGTTCTCGCCGTTGGCCGAGGCGAGCGCCTTGCGGGCGTAGAACCCGGCATCGGTCCAATCATACATCTCATCGGCCTCGAAGGCAGCGAGATCCTTGTATTCCTTCGTCAAGGCCTTGGTGAACGCAGTTCCACCAGTCGGCTCGACTGTGCGCGACCGGTCGAGGTCTGTGGTGCAAGCCGTCACGAAGCTCAGGGCTCCGACGACTGCCAGAAGTTTCAGCGTTTTCATGTGCTCCTCGCTTTTTTTCCCGCCGGCTCGGCGCGTCGGCAGCATGCTCCGACACTCGACACTCGAACCTTCGATGTATTTGGACCCCTGGGCGATGACCGGCTCGAAGACAACAATTGTGTCGGCGACCGGTTCCCCACGGAGCGCTTGGACTAGCGAGGGCACTATATTTAACTGCACTTATGATGTCAAAGGACGGGAACGCAAAATTCTTGCGCCAAACCATTGGCTTAGCTTCGAGCGCCCCTTAACGGATTGAAATTCCGACGGCCTGCGCGCTGTTATTTTTCACCGAGCGTCCGTCCGTTAACCGCCAGCGGGAAGGCGCAGCTGGCTGGAAGCGGGATCCCCGCGGGCAGGCCGCCCGCGGGGATTGATCGAGAGTTGGGTGGGTCGGGA